>Ga0307974_1002120_pt1 | contig 14024 bp, 16 predicted proteins | sample OrgLakmetagen784_FD_201812 | JGI IMG/M metagenome (GOLD analysis project Ga0307974, IMG submission 201812) | Saline water microbial communities from Organic Lake, Antarctica - #784 | ecosystem: Environmental > Aquatic > Non-marine Saline and Alkaline > Saline | place: Antarctica: Organic Lake... | reverse complement strand
GTAGGCAGTGCTTGATGTGTGCACTGATGATGTGGATCCTGGTGTGTACAGAGGGGGTGTGCAGGCAGTGCTTGATGTGTGCCACCATGGCACTGGTGAACCAGAAAGGGTTCAAACTGTTCTTGTGTCTTGGCTAGGGTTATTAGCGTGTGAGACCACATTCAATGTTGGTGTCAATAAGCTTATTAGAAGCAGCAGCATGCTTGTAATGTAGCAGTACCTAATCAGAGCAAGCAGTCTCGCTTAATTAAAGGAGGTCTCTGATTTATTGGATTGAATTTGCTTACAACCTGAGCCTGCTCAGGTGGGGCTCCATTAGTGAAATCGGGGGATTGAAATCATCTGGCACAATCTCTAGTTTTGTCAGCGTAGACCCTTTTTCGGTCCTCTGCCTTTCACCTAGCTGTGTTATTATTCCAGAATTGTGCGGTCATTAACTCATGCTTTCTGCCCTCGTTACATTTCTATGGCACTCCTGCCAGCAAGTTCGCTGTGGAAAGTGTTTTTCCCACGCATTATTTCAGGCACTCCCACCAGTGAAGTCCTGGCCGCTGGGGCAAGTGTTTCTCCCACGCCTTATTTCAGGCACACCCACCTGTGAAGTCCTGGCCGCTGTGGCCGGTTAGGATGTAGTTTGCAGGCTGCTCCCTGTCGAGAGGATCTTGTCCGTACAGGCCCAGGAGGTCAGCTGAAATGGAGAACAATGAAATGATTGAGGTGCGTTTTTGCAACAAGTCAGTACCAGCTCAGACAGAGTTTCAGGCGTGAGCCACTGGCTTAGCGTCACATTGCTTGGTCTACTGCTGTAAACCACTCCATTTCCGTGGAAAACAAGAAGCATCTGTTCCTATTTCCGTACAGTCATTCAGCGTGCAAGTCATCTATGCACTCTGCAACATATTTGGGGTTGGCCAAAACCGTATATACACGCCGTATACGACCATAAATTCGGTATTTCCCTGCAAAAAAACACCGTATACATATATATATATATATATATATATATATATATATGCTATGGCCAACCCTATACATGTCGCACAAAATTTACTCACCTGGGTAGTAGTCATGGCTGCTCCACTTTGCTACAATGCCCACGCACTGCGGGTAATTCTTGCGCGCCCAAGCTTCCAGCTTTGCATAGGGGTCATCATGCCTGCCATACAAAACAAAAACAATGTTGGCATGCGCAGCCAGTGATGAACGGGTGCAGCTGAAAGCGAATGGGATCTGCAAATATAACAAGTGCATCTTGCATTACTCAGTGGACGGTTGCAATAATCTTGAGCCAGCCTGATTTTGGATGCACTAGCTGGATGAGGAACCTCGGGTACTTTCCCAGAGGGGGTTCTCTGAGGCCCAAAAGGGTATGTTTTTTGCATGCTCCTAGGGTATGGGCCCCATAACTGGCACATTTAAAGCTCAGCACTGTTGTGTAGATTCATACCCGCCAGTAATGGGGCCCATACCTAATCGGCTGCAGCGTGAACCCTACTAAGTGAGCAGCCATATGCTGAATCTGACCAGTCAGCGCACCAAACTAAGTGACTTTTGGTGTTTCAAAATCCTTCAGATGAGTAAAGATCCAAAACTGTGGAGCAAACAAACCAAGAAGTTGGCGAGATATGCAAATTTATGCGTCATTTCCAATTCAAAGCACCCATCTAGGTTACAGATACACGACGTGTGCAAATATTCCTGTCATTTCTTATGCAGGCGACTTACCTAGATCTTACCTAGATCTGAGCACATGCTCTGGTAGCTTATAAGTCAGCATCAGTGTGAAATTAGATTGGGTCCAATCTGATGAATTAATGTGTAAGTAGTTGCCCCTTTAATGCAGGAACGAGCATGTTTTGACTTTTGCTCAGATTGTCCCCTCTATCATTTTCCCTAGCGCAAGGCAGATAACAACCAGGCTGTTCCTCTTTTGTGCTGTCACTACATAAATGGCTTTTGAATGCGGTTGCACAGCGTGCTCTATACCCTGCCAACACAATTCCACTGCGCTCACCCTCCAGGTCCGTACAGCTCAACTGCTCCGTGCACCAAGGGAACATCACTCAGCCTCCAAATCCATACAGCTCAACTGCTTTGTGCACCAAAAGCACGTTACTCAACAGGTCGCTCGACAGGTCCTTGCACCAAGAGAACATCGCTCAACCTCCAGATCCATACAGATCAACTGCTCCGTGCACCAAAAGCACGTTACTTAACACGTCGCTCAACATACAGCTCAACAGGTCCGTGCACCGAGAGAACGTCGCTCACCCTTCAGATCCATACAGATCAACTGCTCCGTGCACCAAAAGCACGCTACTCAACAGGTCGCTCAACAGGTAACTCAACAGGTCCGTGCACCGAGAGAACATCGCTCAACCTCCAGGTCCATACAGATCAACTGCTCCGTGCACCAAAAGCACGTTACTCAACACGTCGCTCAACATACAGCTCAACAGGTCCGTGCACCGAGAGAACGTCGCTCACCCTTCAGATCCATACAGATCAACAGCTCCGTGCACCAAGAGAACGTCGCTCTCTGGATCATTGGGCATGGGGGAGAGCCGTACTTGGTGTCCTCCTGCAATGTCATAGTACTGGCCAAACTGCACGCTACCTCGTGGGACCTGGAACAGGGAGGTGTCACATGAAAAGACGGCACCGAGTCTTTGGAAAAAAAGAGGGCACCAGGCTCGCTAAGGCAGAGCAGGCTCTTACACAAAAGACAGTGTAAAGGAACAGACAAGTAGGCCTCTCTTGCTGAGGAGCCCAAGTAATTGGGCTGGCTACATACATATCACATGATCACTTTCCGCAGTTTTAAATGTTAAAACGTAAGGCTGAATATGTAAAAAACACAATTTCGACATTTTTGGGAATTTATAATGTGATCTAATGTAACAATACAGCTGCAGGCATGATTACTTGTGCACTAATGCACCGGCAACAGCAAAAGTACTTGCGTGCTTGGTGGGCGAACAAACATAAACGGAAAGGAAATTATTTATGAAATTCGTGTCCCCAAGAAACAGGCTGGCACACACAAGATAGATAGACAGCACGTAGTCGGCAAGGTAGGCTTGTAGCGTCTGCCCAAATGCTACTACTTGCGTATCTAAGGATTCAGTCAGGTACCTGCAGGCCGACAGTGTAGGCGGCTTTTGGCAGCTGCCTGCACAGAATTGGATACGCAAGTGGTAAATATACGAGAAGTCTACTCCCTCAGTGTTGCAGGAACCCTCAGTGTTACAGGAACCCTCAGTGTTACAGAAACCTCAGTGTTGCAGGAACCCTCAGTGTTGCAGGAACCCTCAGTGTTGCAGGAACCCTCAGTGTTGCAGGAAACCTCAGTGTTACAGGAAACCTCAGTGTTGCAGGAAACCTCAGTGTTGCAGGAAACCTCAGTGTTGCAGGAAACCTCAGTGTTGCAGGAACCCTCAGTCTTACAGGAACCCTCAGTGTTGCAGGAACCCTCAGTGTTGCAGGAATTGTCAGTGTTACACGAACCCTCAGTGTTGCAGGAACAATGAGCGTTAAAAAATGAGGCATGATGTCAGAGTATGACAGTGCTGCAGTCTTAAATACAGACGCTGAGACAAAAGGACACAATGCTAGTCTCAACTCAGTCAATAAGTCATTGACGACAGTCAATGCCTTTTTTTGCTAGTGGGGCTTCTCCCTTTACGGGCCATGCATAACTAGGGCCATATATAAGAAAAACTACGCAAGTAGTGAAAACCACCTCCCCACATTGATCAAGGAAAAGGGAACCACATTTGAACCAAGCACCGTAAGAATCCTCATGAAATAAGCCGCACGATAGCCTGCAGTATTTACCTGTCATGGACCCACAGCTGGTCTCTGTTAATGGGGCTGTGCGTTGCGAGGACGACGGCATCCCTACACGTGCAGCATGTCTCTGTTAATTGGGGCTGTGTGTTGCGAGGACGACGGCATCTCTACACCGGTCTCTGTCAATGGGGCTGTGCGTTGCGAGGACGACGGCATCTCTACATTGTGCGGGATACTGATACCTGCCTGTACCTTAAATGGGTCCAAGTAATCTGTCTCTAGCCTTACCTGGCTTCCACAGTGAACCCATTCATTGTCTGAACAACTCCATGGTGGGGACCTGTACAAAAGAAACACTTGGTAATTAGTTGTCTGAGTTGAAATCTGGGTTTATGATGTAAGTGTCCTGCTGATTCATCTTGATTTACTTCTTGTAGGTTTCTGCGGCATAAAAATGCAAACACATCCTTTTTCCCTAGGAAGCTGCATAGAAAGGAGCAGGCTCACTTCTTTTCCTTCCAATCCTATATCTTTTAGTTTACATCTATTATACATACTCCGCATAACACAATAAAAGTCAACCTCAACGTCTTTGCCCTAATTCTTCCAGAAACTAATAGCCTTTCCATAGCCTGGACAAAATCATGGATTAAACGCTACGACATGGACGACTGTGCACATTGGTCTTGCATTTCCGTTGTTTATAGCATAACCAATCCTTAAGAACAAGTCTTCTGAAGTGGTCTGTAGATACATATTGTACCCTTTGAAGAAAAGCTGTGGAACTAATCAGAGATTTTAGATTTAATGCGAGTTTGCCTTGTAGCCATTAAGACTACACTCGCCTGTGACAATGCCTCCCTTTGCCCGTGTGCCCTCAAAGATTTTGCCACCTGTTTGTAGCACAATCAAAATAAAAAGCAACAGTTGGCAACAGTTGTTTAGGCAAATAATATGTCTATGAAGTAGTAGCCAGGAATACCACTGTGCGGCTTCCTTTTATTTTCTTCTGTGTCAACCAATTGGCTAGGAAACACCTGCACACAAAAGCGGCTTCGCAGTTGTGTTGCTGCTGCCCCACTATTTCTGTCGCAAGCATCCCTCCCCACTTCTTCAGATATACCTGCATTCACCACTGCCTCCGCCAGCCCTTGGATATACTTGATTGGGTCGAGGTTGGCACACTGGGGCAAAGTGAGAGCATGGGTCAAGTTGCCCGTGGGGAGGCCTGTAAGTCCCACAGGAGTAGGAGAAAACTGAGGATTACTTAGTGGACACAAACACTTGATTGCAGCTGGAACTTGCCGCAATGAGGTGATGATAGGCAATGGAGTTGAGGGGGACATGTTTCAGGAAAAGTTGACGCGGTTCCTCTAGCAGAAATTATCACTGAACCTGCTCCGCCGCCTATGTTCTCCAGCTTTGCTTGCATGAGCCCAAGGCGGCTGCATGCGTTGAACTCCGCATGTACTGGGTTCTGCAAATGTTGGACAGAGCAAGACACTCCCCTACTAATTTAATTCGAACGAGGAAAAAATCTGGTCGTAAGAAGTGATGTAGATAAGCAAATTTGGCAGCTTCGATGCTTTAGAGCAAACCTTTTCGCTCTCTTGAGACATAATGTGCAGATACAGGACTTTTATACTGGCATGCACCACAAAAAAGGATCTTGATGGTGGAACAAAGCGGCAACACCAGTAAATTAACATTTAATCAAGCTTTCAACCACACCCACCTCGTATACCATGTTGCTCAGCCCATTCTCCTTCGTGCTCTGATACACAAATCCTGGTGCTCGATGGAAGTTGCAGTCAATGGCCTCAGTTTTGACCACTCCCTCCACCCAAGACACAGCCGCAGAATGGGCATGGGCGACAGTGCGTGCTTTCTCATTGCCAGCAACCCTGCATTGCTCAAGGGGAGTATAAGAGGATCCGGGCAAGGTTTCTTCTTCACCCTGGTTAAAAATAAAAAAACGCTATCACCATGAAACTGTTTGGGTGTTATGTGCGTGCATACCACAACACTTTCTTGCAACTCACATGCTGAAATTTGAAAAGGTTGAATGCCCTCAACTTACAAAAATGGAAACCAAATCAATTGATCGTTGCACTGCCTATCTTTATTTTCCAGTTTTCTTCTAGGCGAGGTAACCTAGGAAATGTCGCATTTTAAAACCGTTCCTTAATGCACCAGCCATGACCGTTGCTCTCATCCTGGCGCGATTTCAGTGTTTGTTTGTTATGCCTAACATACTACAGTGCCTAGACCCTTGTCGCTTCTAATGCTCTCGCATAACCCTGACCTTATCATCATCTCTGTTGTCATAGTATGACTTTGCTATCTCCCTTCCATTTCGTCCCTCAAATGCTTCCACAAAAACAACCTCTGGCGTTTATCAACCTTGCTTTCTTTTGCCCATATTGTATGTACAACGTTTCCTCGAGGTTTGTATAGATGCTGGAGTTCAAGCGCCAGGTTAGATTGAAGTGCTGCATGCTCAGCTGGAGCTCCAGTTTTGCATCTATTTTTTTAGGGTATTACATAGATAAAGGGGAGATAGCAAGCTCCCTAGTACGCTGAACATCTATACAAACAAACACACACAAACAAATGTGAATCCACACTCCCTCCTTCCCTCGCTCGTCTTGAGATCTCACCTTTCCACTGTCTTGTACATTCCTGCAAATCTCAGTGAGAGCATTGAGGTAACACAGTGAAAAGCAGTTATGAATGAGAGGCATAAAATATGTTGGGCCAGGTAGAACCAAATGGGCAGCGTACATGAAAGGCAGGGTATGCAGCATGTAAGAAGGGCTATAGGGAGACTAGAGGATGCCTCTGCTAATATGCAAATTTCATAGTAATATTTATATGCAAATTTCATAAGTGATGTGTTGAGGTCTGCTCGCATGAACTTAAAGCCACTTAAAAATAGTACCGACCTTGTCGGTCAAGCAATGCTTACCGCTGTGCCATTGACTGAGTAACCCCAAAGAGCGACCACTCATGCCTGCTCCGCAAGCCCACGACTCCAGCACCACTACGTGCTTGCCCCTGTTTGCATGAAATAAAGAAAAACACCAGGAGCGTGACAAAGAAGGACAGCTTTCCAGATCAGGATGGACTCATCAGGCAGAAAGTATTTCATTTCAAAGCGGAATTGTAGATCAGAAGGAGCTAACAGGGAAACACAGACAGCATATCGCTAGTGTTCAGGATCGCTATTATCTATTATACTTCATGCTCCAATAATGAGGCTCCTTTGCTGTACGATTTTTACTCACGCTTTGGCAAGGCGGTATGCGGTGCTCAATCCGGCTACGCCACCCCCAATCACGCACACCTCACACCGCACATCCCGTGTCAAGGAGGGAAACTTCTGCAAGACACAAAACATAAGACAGTTGTTGGTAATGAGTAACAGAAATGTCCTCTCCGCATTCAGGGTGGCATTCCGCTTAAAGTACTTTTGGCTTCACCGGAACAACTGAGCTGAAAGATCCACTCCCAAACTCCTTTCGTCAATGAATCAGGCAACCTCTTCCTCACCCAGAAGCAGACAAATAAATGATCACACGCGCAGAGTTGAACACCCATTCAGTTGTACCTGAATGAGGCTCTGTTGCTCCCAGACGTTGTGGACTGTCCCAGGCAGCTGTGCACAGAGAGGATACACGGATGCTGACATACAAAATTCAGCTGGAATGAAAATGTTCAGAGGCATGCTGCTATTGAAATGCTTTCTGAAACGACGCAGTCACCGTGCACAGATCTGCCATGATGATGCCCAGCCGTAACAACAGCTGCATGCCTAACTACTCAAGCATGTGCGTCGTCAGCACGCTGGCATGTAGATGGAGTACTGGGCTCTTGTTGCTAGCTTTAAGCCGCAGCAGTGTGCACTTCGAGGCAATGATGAACGTGATGACGACGTGCATGCCTGAACAGGCGGCCCGGCAGGGAAGCCAACGCGTGATGGCTGCATTGCCCGTGATTGGTCGGCAGACACCCACAACAAAGTAAACTTCTGCCAATAGAAAGGGAAAAAGCCAGGGTCTGAGATCACAAGCTCCCCTTTTTTAAATAACAACAGATAAGTTTGACTCGGCTACAAAAAGGTTTAAAGAGCGAGCAGCGGTAGAAATTGCAAAAGATGTAATTCCTTGATTGTGCATGATGTAGGTGGAGATTCTGTCCATTGAGCTCATGTATAGTAGTAGTTGCTGCAAGATTTTTATTAGGGGGCAATCGGCGCTGGGAGTCAGGGGGCATCGCTGCTGCATTGGTGTCCCTGTCCAAGCAATAGTGATTATATCAGGTTTATAGTTTGAGCTGCATTTGGCTCCTGCAAAACATTCCCCACCCAGCATGTATCTAGCAGCTATGGCACAGCAGGTGAGGTCTCCAGACACTGTGCAAACAATACGCATATATAATAAATATGAATGGGGCTTCGAACATCGAGCAGCTGGCGGAGCTCGGTTGGTCGAGCACCCGTTTAGTAAGCGGGAGGTCGCCAGTTCGAGCCTGGTCGTCAGCAATCTTTTGCCATTTTGGAGTATCTGAGCTAACATCCTGCAAAGACGCCATTCGGAGCCACTTTCAACTGCCATTTTGCTCTGCTTCAGGGAAAGAGGGTTGGTTGGTGCTCCCTCGCCAGTCAACCGGCGCTCTTGATTGCGCCTGCAAGCTGTGTGCTTAGAATGATGAGCATACCCAGCCCTACGCGCAATCCCAGGACAAGACTGATGCCTTTCTGAGTTGTACATGAGGAGGATACAGTACAATTGTGGAGTGTTGAAGTAAGAATGTTAGGGCAACCAATTTGCCCAGCTTCTGACACCCCTACATCTTCTCGTCTCATCCAGCTCATCAGCATTAAGGAATCGTTGCAAGCTAATTCGTTATCAACAAGAAACGTAGAGCTTGCATGGAACTCCCCGACTCAAATTTGAGCGGCTGTTAAGTGCCAGCGGTAGGGATGGGTCCCCCTACTACCAAACCCCTGCCTCGGGTCGGGCAGAAATCGGCCAGAAAATGCGACCTTTGACCTGTGAGATGCTAGTTTGGCTTGCACACCGCACCATTTGACCTGAAATTTTACAAGTGGTTAAAACATATATAACCACTTACAACCATGTAACTATGTAACCAACGTACAACCATGCAAAAGTGCAGCTCCATCGTGGGCTCTGTGGGCCACAAATAGATTGAGGTCCCCTGTGTGAATAATGGCTGGTAGGGACACTTCTTGTGCTCCCACCGCTTCACAGCATCAGATATATAGTTATAGGCAAACCCCTTCCCGAACGCTAGATGGGGGCATGCGTTGTCCGAGCAGGAATCCAAGATTTCTGCACTCTGCTCTCTGTGCGTAAGCTGCACAGTGCAAGCCAACAGCAGCGTCGGTCTTTCTCCACCGATACCTCACCACTCAGACCACTGATTGCCGTGCTTTTAACGTAGAATGTGATGAATGAATACAAGCTGCACAGCCAACAAAAAGCAGGTCAAATAGCACAGCAATGAGCTGAAATGAACAGTTTTGACGCCTCATTTCAGCTTCATTCCAGGCGCCTACTTTGTTCTGTGCGCGCAGTGTTGTTCAGCACATTGCCGAAGGACCCAGCAATGTGCATTACATTTCAACAATTGTGCGAAAGGTGGTCAAAGAGCATGCTCACTTACTCACAGTCTGAAACAATATTTCCGTCACAAATTTTAAAAATGTCCGTAACCATAATTGTTAAAGATGTGCCTATACTTATGCCAATGCGCAAGAGCGCTCAAGAAGGAGGTGGGTGCCTTTGGACGCTTTTGCTTGAAGCTGCCCACCCGGAGGAAAGGCGACCAAAGCAGAGTCATCCCGGCAGAGGTACTCAAGTATAAGAAGTCAATTGTTCATCGTGCCCTTTGCAGGTACGCTTCTCCGTGGAAAGCAGGCACGCACCTGCAGGCATCCAACACCTCCAGCAAACTTGCTGAGCCCATGACCACGGCCCCAGGTCTTGACGGGGACTTGTGGGGAGTAGGCCTAGCCTGGGGAGGCATGCAAGGTGTGTGATAGAAGTGCAGCCTCCTGGCCTGCTGAATGAGGTCACAGGCTGGAACAGAGGGAAGGTGCGAGTGTTGGACAACACAACGGGTTGTGAAGGCATTTGCAGTGCCTCCGGGCACTGTGTTCACCACATATGCACAAGCAGCGAGCTTTGAAGGAGCTGCAATTTGCAGAAGCTGCTGAGCAAGTGCGTTGTGCAGTGGCTCATGTGAGGGTCTTGCACATCGGACCCCCTTTTTTAGGTCACATGCAGTAAGGCAGCCAAGCAAGGCTCATCTCTGACAAAAACAGCAACTGCATTTCTGCTCGTGAGCATACTACCTTAGCTGAGCCTCAGCGACAACATTGCCCCTGTATTGCAGAGCCTTGGTATCGGGAAGGCATCCACGGGCGCAAGACCTGCAAGAACAGGTAAGCCATCCTGTTTGATTAAATTTCTACCGGTGTCTTGCGCATTAGTGTAGAAGGCAGCTTGTTGTCATAAAAGGATTATCTTCCTAACAAGGTATGATGGGACACAAGCATGTATATACAAATATTTCCAGTTCATCACCTTTTTCATACCAGCCAGGCCTCCTTCTGCACTGGGAAACCTCAGACCTTGGATGGGGGGGGGCCTATTGGCAAAGGCGCCATTGTCCTTATCCATGCAGATGTTAACCCAAATTATGTGCGCAACAGCTGGTGCAAACTAAAGCTACAACCAAACAAGCATATATTCCCAGTTTTCCTTTGGTATGGCAGCTACATTTTGTTGTTTGGCCTGCACGTCATACACCACTCAGTGGGTGCGAGGATTTGAGCGCTGCGGGGCTTTTTCAGGTGTTTGCTGCAAAAGAAATGAGTACCGGGGTGCAAGGAACAAGCTGAAGGGGCCTTTTGCAGGCGGAGACTGTGTGTGCAATTTCTTTAACAGACAAGCATGCACGCGTTTTTGGACAAAAGTGAGCAACAATATACATTGATGAGGGCTGTCTTCGGTGCGATTTTGCACCATGCAGATGGCAAGGGGCCGTGCAAAAACAGGAAACGGCTAGGGTTGGCCAGAACCATGTATGTACGGTGTATATACAATATATTCGGCAAGGAAATCACCAGAATAACAGTCATATACGATGTATATATACGGTTCTGGCCGAAATCAGAAACGACACAACAACACCCACCATGCTCTTGACAAAGGCTAGGTCCAGGGAGTGCTGTAAAATATTTAAGACGTGGACACAAGCCAGCTCTAGGTGCTTGCCCCAGCCCCTGGACTTGAGCGACGTTAAATGGTGGGATAGGGCGGAGGTGGTTTTGATTTTGAAGTGTGGCACATTGTCAAATGCAGCCCAAGCAGATTATTCAGGCAGACCATCTCGCTGCCATTCATCTCACGCAGCGGTGCTTTTTTAATCAAGGATTTGAGCGAGCATCCAGTTGGCTGCAAAGATCCTATTCGTGTAAAAAGCGCCAGAATAATGCAGAAGCTTCGTTAATCCTATGAGCTGTGAAGTGTCCAAGCAGCTGTGCACCCGGAAAAATGGGCAGAAATGTTCTATATTGATGTGGTTCCCTGTCCAAGCAATAGTAATTATATCAGGTTTGTAGTTTGTGCTGCATTTGGCTCCTGCAAAACATTCCCCACCCAGCATGTATCTAGCAGCTATGGCACAGCAAGTAAGGTTTCCAGACACTGTGCTAACAAGATGCATATATAATGAATATGAATTGGACTTTGTCATCAGCAGCTGGCGGAGCTCGGTTGGTCGAGCACCCGTTTAGTAAGCGGGAGGTCGCCAGTTCGAGCCTGGTCGTCAGCAATCTTTTGCCATTTTGGAGTAGCTGAGCTCTCCCATCCTGCAAGAAGATGCCATATGGAGCCACTTTCAACTGCCATTTTGCTCTGCTTCAGGGAAAGAGGGTTGGTTGGTGCTCCCTCGCCAGTCAACAGGCGCTCTTGATTGCGCCTGCAAGCAGTGTGCTTAGAATGATGAGCATACCAGCCCAACGCGCAATCACAGAACAAGACTGATGCCTTTCTGAATTGTACATGAGGAGGAGTCAGTACAATTGTGGAGTGTTGAAGTAAGAATGTTTGGGCAACCAGCTTCTGACACCCCTACATTTTCTCGTCTCATCTAGCTCATCAGCATTAAGGAATCGTTGCAAGCTAATTCATTATCAACAAAAAACGTAGAGCTTGCATGGAACCCCCTGACTAAAATTTGAGCGGCTGTTAAGTGCCAGCAGTAGGGGAAGGGTCACCTACTATGTAAATGGCGCATTTACAACGGCTCCAGCCTGCTGGGTCATACTTGACATGCAAGCTATAAAGCAACAGGCTTCTTGGAACATATACAACTAAAGCCTTAGATGTGAATGGAAAATGTATGTGCGTTATTGTGAAAGAGAACCTTAAATTATTTATTCGACTGCAATTTGGTTATATAAAGGCTGGTGTTTTTAAGATGCTGTCACGCCTAATCGTTGGCAGTGACAAATCGTGTAGTGACAAGCAGTTAGATGGTTGACAGTTGAGAGTTTCTCAATGTCTTGTTCAATAAGCTGGATGTGCCAGTCTTGATTGATAGTTTTGGTAATCAATTGACAACATGTGAGCATTCTAAGAGGTACCATTAGAGGGAATCCTTAAGAGACCCTGTACCGTGTCAGGTCTCTAAGCTCGTTCGCATCATTTGCACAGCCACAAACGTGCGTGTCGGCAGCAGCACCAGTCCCATTTACAGGCAAAGTCCAAGCTGAGCAAACCAACCTTGCACACCACACAGAGCATGCACCATCCAAAGAATTTGGGGTGCCCTCGTATTTATTATTAGTTGATGTGCTGAGTCTTAATACTTTGCAGTGACGGTGATTTGATCTGACGATGCGGTCAATGCCTCAAAATACTTGTGCTTGTTAACAACTGTGCTGCGTTGCTTACTAAAATAGTATTTGTAGCCTCTATTACTGTATTTCTTTCAGTTTGCATGGAAAACTGCAGATTGAATGGGTGCTTGACCTTCATGTACACGTTTTGCCCTTCTTGCCAACAACCTGGTTTCCCCCCCTACTTTCTTCTATTTCTTCAACGTCGGAATGTTGTATTTCATTACCACTGTGGATTTCTGCGATTACTATAGGCATTACCAAATTGGTAATCTGAGCAGTAATCACGTGGTAATGCTTCTTGGGTAATCGGGCAAGTAATTGCTTGGTAATTGGTATCTCAATTACCAAACCAGAAATCTGAAGAGAAATCAGGCTTGGATTACCATCTTAGTATGGTAATCCATCAAGCCTGCCTCTCTTGCTTCCTTTTTACATTGTAACTTTTGATTCGTTATTATCCTCGTAGTAGGAAGTTAGCTATCTCCCCTTGACCTATGTGGGCATCTGAGCGGAAGCTTGAAAAAAAGGCCTGTAACCACACCTAGGTAGACAAAAGGGGAAAAGTTGGAAGCCAAAGAAGGAGCTGAAGTATGACATAATGGTTACAATGGTTACAATGGGGGGTGACCTTCAGCCAGGTTGTTTGGCTGATCGGCTGCTGACTGGTCTCGGCCAGCCACATATAAATCCATAAGCTCAGAAAGAAAAAGAAAAAGTATATTGTATGACATAAGAACCAGCAGAAAGAGTTTGGTCTGAATACAGATAGAGACATGAAGAAACCAGTGCCAGTGCAGACACGCTTAAAGTCAAGCCAGCTCTAGAAATCAGAAGCAATCAAAGTAGCAGGCGGGTCTAATTGGCAGGTAAACAGATTTCAATTTAGTTGCAGAGAAGAGAGTCTGCCAGTGCAAAGCTGAAAAAGAGTGTTAAAACAAAACTGGTCAGAGTCAGCACAAGGATAAAGCAAGGTGTAAAGACAGAATACCACCAGACCCTTACCAAAAATGGCACTGCCAATGGAGCCGCTAGTAACGCTTACAGAGTTTACAGAGCATCCTATGTCCCTGCTAAAACCAAGTGCATCATTATGAAGTACAGAACAGGAACCCTGTACAACCACTACAAGCATGCGGTATAATTAAAGCGCTCAATTAGGTAAGGTAAGGTTACATCACTACATATGCCTCAAAGGGCATCTCAGCGGAAGTTTGGAAAAGCCTGGAACTACACCTGGCTAACAAAAGGAACAGAAGCTAGAGGAAACATGAAACAGATATATGTAGAAGAGAAA
>Ga0307974_1002118_pt1 | contig 14028 bp, 17 predicted proteins | sample OrgLakmetagen784_FD_201812 | JGI IMG/M metagenome (GOLD analysis project Ga0307974, IMG submission 201812) | Saline water microbial communities from Organic Lake, Antarctica - #784 | ecosystem: Environmental > Aquatic > Non-marine Saline and Alkaline > Saline | place: Antarctica: Organic Lake... | reverse complement strand
TCTGACGATTGACGGCGTAATTTACTATTTTCACCGTCAATTTGACATAAATTACGCCGTCAGCGTCATTTACCATTGACGCCGTCAAGCGTCAGGTGCGCAATACTGGATATGATGGAGGTGTGCGGTGTACAAACCCATTTTAATAAACCATCCTACGGTGCTTGGTCAATGAAAGGTGATGGTGTGAGGGATGAAGGACGTGTGCAATGTGCAGACCTGTTTTTATAACCAGTATCCTTTTGTCACGCAAGCCGTACGCATAGCTGAAATGGGGGATTACATTAGTACCAAGTCAGCGAGGATATGTATTTTTTTTCACAGAAAAAGTTGCCAAACCTCAAACTGCTGTCCAGCGCTGCATATGCAAGCAAATAAGAGCACACAGAATACCGGCAAACGAGTTGAAGTAGCCAGTTTTTCCTTGCAAAGAATTGAACATACAAGTTCCCGCGTACTCAGCTCCGTCCCTGCAAATCAGAGAGTATAATGCTCCCTGGCCGGGCGCTTGCGTACATTTTATGTTAGAAACTACTATTGTATTTCAGAGCCGCTCTCATGAAAACCGTATGAGTACGTGCATGCAGAGCTGTTTCTGGCCTTCCAGGTTACTGAGCCCATTTTGACGCACGCAACCTGAGGCATTTGCAGGGATGGGGACAGCTAGGCATGGGATATAGAATGTCTTAACCACTGCACGGAGCATTTATATACGTCTAGTATGCTTAAATTGCTGTAATTTGTATTTACATCTATGTGTGCATGTGTCTGTATGTGTCTGCGTACCGCAGAGCCATGCCTCTGGCCAGCCTTACAGTTGCTACATACACAATGCACACACACACACACACACAAAAACACACAAAAACACACACATACAAGTAGTATGCACCATGCTCACGTGCTACTCACACGCTCACACACATACAGTGGCCACGTTTTGCCTCATTTCAGGACGCACACAGACGCTTGTTTGCGCGCGTGCACACACACACACTTTTACGCTCATGCATGTGTATAGTATGCTATACACACAAGCTTCTCATTGCAGCACGTGTGCAGACATTCATTTGCACACACACATTTACGCTCAGGCATGTGTGCTAAACACGGAAGCTTTTCATTGCAGAACGCGTGCAGACATTTGTTTACACACACATTTATGCTCATGCATGTTTGCTAAACACACAAGCTTCTCATTGCAGCAAGTGTGCAGACATTCATTTGCACACACACATTTACGCTCAGGCATGTGTGCTAAACACGGAAGCTTTTCATTGCAGAACGCGTGCAGACATTTGTTTACACACACAATTACGCTCATGCATGTTTGCTAAAACACACAAGCTTTTCATTGCAGAACGCGTGCAGACATTTGTTTACACACACATTTATGCTCATGCATGTTTGCTAAACACACAAGCTTCACATTGCAGCACGCGTGCAGACAATTGTTTACACACACACATCACGCTCATGCATGTGTGCTAAACACACCAGCTTCTCATTGCAGCACGCGTGCAGACATTCATTTGCACACACACATTTATGCTCAGGCATGTTTGCTAAACACAAAAGCTTCTAATCGCAGCACGCGTGCAGATAATTGTTTACACACACACTTACGCTCATGCATGTTTGCTAAACACACAAGCTTCTCATTGCAGCACCCGTGCAGACATTTGTTCACACACACATTACGCTCATGCATGTTTGCTAAACACACAAGCTTCACATTGCAGGACGCGTGCAGACATTTGTTTACACACACACTTACGCTCATGCATGTGTGCTAAACACAAAAGCTTCTTATTGCAGCACGCGTGCAGACATTCATTTGCACACACACATTTACGCTCAGGCATGTGTGCTAAACACAGAAGCTTCTTATTGCAGCACGCGTGCAGACATTTGTTCACACACACATTTATGCTCAGGCATGTGTGCTAAACACGCAAGCTTCTTATTGCAGCACGCGTGCAGACATTTATTTGCACACACACATCACGCTCATGCATGTTTGCTAAACACACAAGCTTCACATTGCAGCACCCGTGCAGACATTCATTTGCACACACACATTACGCTCATGCATGTTTGCTAAACACACAAGCTTCACATTGCAGCACCCGTGCAGACATTCATTTGCACACACACATTTATGCTCAGGCATGTGTGCTAAACACACAAGCTTCTCATTGCAGCACGCACCTCAAATGTGGTGATGCTGAAGGGCAGGATCTGGATGAAGATGATGACAGCTGCGTACAAGAGAGAAAAGTCGGTAAGCAGCTGCACACAGAAGGAGGGAATTTCTCAGGCAATGCGGGGAGATTCAGAGATGCCAGCTGCGCACAGGAGGGGAACTTCTTAGGCAATGCGGGGAGATAAAGAAATGACAGCTGCGCACAGAAGGGGGAAAATTCTTAGGCATTGTGGGGAGATATTAGGCAATGTGGGGAGATAAAGAAATGACCGCTGCGCACAGAAGGGGAAAAGTTCTTAGGCAATGTGGGGAGATAAAGAAATGACAGTTGCGCACAGAAGGGGGGAAAGTTCTTAGGCAATGTGGGGAGATAACGAAATGACAGCTGCGCACAGGAGGGAAGCTTCCTTAGGCAATGTGGGGACATTTATAGATGACAGCTGCGCAAAGGAAGGGAAAAGTCAGTAAGGTGCTGCGCACAGAAGGAGAAATGCCAGTGTTTGCACCGTGTGACATGAACATCTCTCATTCTCCGCTCCTTCTCTCAAACAGTCTCTCAAACAGTCTCTCACACAATCTCTCAAACAGTCTCTCAGACTCCGCTCCTTAGTAAACCACATCCGTCTAGCGTCACAAGCAAGTTTGAGGATAGCGTTGCCGTACATACGTGTGCATTAGTTTTGATCTCACTCGACATAAATTTCCCCGCGAAAAAACAGAGCTTGCAAGTGGTGCCTAAGCAGACCAACTACGTCCTTGGAGTAACTACAAGCTCGTGCACATGCACACACTTAGTGCACATAGCACTTCAGGCAAGGAGCCTCGCAACATACGGTCATACGCGGTTTGAGTTAAGGATTGGCCTGAGTCCGTTAATGTGAATATTTCGGGTTGGCCAGACCCGTAAGTACCTACACCATATATGAGCGTATGTATGGACATTTCCCTGCTAAAAGCACCGTGTATGTGCGTATGACTGTATGGTCTTGGCCCACCCAAGGCATACTCCAGAAAGACGAGGCCAATACTGAATCCCCAGGGGTACGGTTGAGATAAGCGCGGTGTGTGTAATTGGGTGTGTGTGTGTGTCATTGGGTCGGATCAACTTTGCTTCAGTGACATTTTGAATCTTCCACAAGCTTTATTTATGATTTATGCCAAGAGCTTCCTTCTAGGGGAGGGAGGCGAGGCGGGTCAAGCGCACGCTGCAAAGCAGTGCTGCGCTGTACATGATCTTACACACGTGTGTTACTAGAGTGCATTACCAGAAAGCATGCGTGGAGTGATTACCTGCATGGCTGAAGCATGCTTGCTCTCATTCATTAGTTTGTAACAAGCATGGCACTGGACTTGGCGACGTGCATGCGAGGATTCATATCTTCTTCGCACACATTAATAAAGTTGGCCAGAGCCATACATATATGGTGTTTATAAGGAATTTTTGGCAGCGAAATCACTAGAAACTAAAAACACAATCACATACGGTGTGGTAGCCTACCACCACTCCGAGGACGGAGTTGCCGAGGGGGGAGGAATGTTACGTGGATATATGTATCGCACGAAGTAGAGAAATGGCATCTGTCGGATTGCCCTTTTAAGCAACGTTTCAGTGTGTATATACGGATCTGGCCAGCCCTGCGCAAGAAGAGAATTGGCATCTGTCGGATTGCCCTTTTAAGCAACGTTTCAGTGTATATATACGGCTCTGGCCAGCCGTACGCAAGAAGAGAATTGGCATCTGTCGGATTGCCCTTTTAAGCAACGTTTCAGTGTATATATACGGTTCTGGCCAGCCCTACGCAAGAAGAGAATTGGCATCTGTCGGATTGCCCTTTTAAGCAACGTTTCAGTGAGTGTATACGGTCACCTGTGAGAAGCGCAATGAACCTCCCTGCCTCTCCCCACGTCGCCTCCTGCACGATCGAAACAAAAACAAAAGGGGACGGTGTTTGAGGCAGGATCATCTAGCAACTTGACAGGTGTGCCATGGTGAGAAAGAAAAAGAGTAGGAGATAAGGTGAAGACTACACAGGCTCTGGAAATTGTAAAACTGCACCTGACACAGTCTTCTTGGCAGGCCAATCTGGCAACAAAAAGAGTGTGTCAAGGCAAGAGAGGGAAAACTACGCAGGCGTTGGTGGTAAAAACATAAATGTACACACAACATACAACAAACCGCGTATGACACACACACACACACACACAAACACACACACACACACACACTTGAACATTTTATGAACCGTAGCATACAATGGCAGCACACTCACCATAATGGGCAGCCCGATCATGATGGTGTTGTTGGATGACAGTAGCAGGTTTTGCAGGCCCGCTTCTTCCCAACGCCTCCCCCCAAACATCCAGATGTATGCAATGATGAGCACCTGCAAGCACAAAAACACATTCTTAGGGTTGGCCAGAACCCTATATACACGGTGTATATACGGTATTTTTGGCAAGGAAATCACCAAATATACGGTCATATACGGTGTTTATAAATGGTTCTGGCCAATCCTATTTTTGGCAAGGACATCACCAAATATACGGTCATATACGGTGTTTATATACGGTTCTGGTTAATCCTACACAATCTATTGGAGGTACAGCCCAAAAGCCATATCCCTAGTGTTTATGCCTATCAGCCCAACATATGTGGCTGCCGGTTACCCCCTTTGTAAACCCTTTGTAGTGTTTTATGCTTTTAGTAACCTGGAGGGTCAGCACAGTGCACAAATTCAGGAGTGTACAAATTCAGTAGTGTATGAATTCAGGAGTGTACGAATTCAGGAGAGTGTACGAATTCAGGAGAGTGTACGAATTCAGGAGTGTACAAATTCAGTAGTGTATGAATTCAGGAGAGTGTACGAACTTAAAAGAGTGTACGGATTCAGGACACGCAATGTTACATATGAAGAACAGGGAATGAGCTCCCACGCGTTAGTGCAAAGTCGTCATGATGTCAAGGCCTTATAACGACCACGTTAGTAAGAGTATTGTAACCATTGTAACCATTGTAACCATTGTAGCCATTGTAGCCAATGTAACCATTGTACAAGGACAAACACGCATGCACGCATCAAACTCATGTAAACGTACGCACTTGCATGATGGATACCCACAGCACGTACGTTTAAACACGCACAAGATCACAGACAAAGCTGCATGTCCATTGAACAAACTCTGAATGATGAAATTCATAACACACAAACGCACAAAATCACAGATGAAGCTGCATTTCTACTAAACAAACTCTGAATGGCGAAAACCATAACACACACACGCACAAAATCACAGATAAAGCTGCATTTCTCCTAAACAAACTTTGAATGACGAATACCATAACACAAACGCACAAAATCACAGATAAAGCTGCAATTCTACTAAACAATAACCCTATATGATGGACACCACAGCACATACACGCACAAGAACACAGACAAAGCTGCAAGTCTTTTAAATAACCCTGAATGACGGGCACCCACAGCACAAACACGCATGCACGCACACAAACAAACAAGGCTGCATATCCATTCAGTTACCTTTGAATAATGGACACCCACAGCACAAACACGCATGCACGCTCACAAACAAGGCTGCATATCCATCCAGTAACCTTTGAAAGGGACACCCACAGCACGAACACGCATGCACGCTCACAAACAAGGCTGCATATCCATTCAGTTACCTTTGAATAATGGACACCCACAGCACAAACACGCATGCACGCACACAAACAAGTGAACGCACACACATGCACGCACACAAACGTGAATGATGGACATCCACGAACACACACACACACACACACACACACACACACACACACACACACAATGGTACGCAGGCACAGCTGCATGTCAACTTCCGCACCTGAATGATGGACACCCACAACACATACCTGCGAGCAGCACGGCGTTGCAGGGCTATTAAGGGCAATCATCACAATTTTTACATATTTTTATATACGCAGCCTAGCAGTCGCACATTTTGACTGATGGCTTTATCTGTAACTCTGTAACTCTGTAACTCTATTAAGGACACAGTACAATGTGACAGCACACTTTGTTTTGTGAAGTGTGAGGTCCCCGTTGTTTAATGCTGCAGTAGCAATGCAAAATGTCACCTCGCTATTGTGAAAGAGCAAATGAGACACATTTACAGTAAAGGAGGAGGTTTGGTGTCTGATGCATAATGATTGAATGATTGAATGTGTAAGAGCATTTGACGACTTGTACTGTTTGTGGTAAAAGGCGAATGGTTGTGTGTGTGTGTGTGTGTGTGTGTGTGTGTGTGTGTGTGTGTGTGAGTGTGTGTGTGTGTGTGTGTGTGTGTGTGTGGTAGCACACGCAGCATGACTGAAACTTCAGATATATCGTCGGACGGTGTGCACGTTATTGTATACGAAAGGTCTGTCGTTAATTCTAAAGAACAAACCTTTCTTGACCAACCTTCTAAACTTTTTGCTTACGCCGCAAGGGTGCGCCACGCTTCCACACCTGTGGGGTCCAGCACTCTTTATAGCTCGCACTAGGCTAGACAGTGATCCTACTAGGCAAGGACACTCCACATCCGTGAGGTCCAGCACTCTTAATAGCTTGCACTACGCTAGACAGTGTTCCCACTAGGCAAGGACACTTCACATCCGTGAGGTCCAGCACTCTGTACAGCTCGCACTAGGCTAGACAGTGTTCCTACTAGGCCACAACACTCCACATCCGTGAGGTCCAGCACTCTGTACAGCTCGCACTAGGCTAGACAGTGTTACCAATAGGCTACCACACTCCACATCCGTGAGGTCTAGCACTCTGTACAGCTCGCACTAGGCTAGACAATATTCCAACTAGGCAAGGACACTCCACATCCATGAGGTCCAGCACTCTGTACAGCTTGCACTAGGCTGGACAGTGTTGCCAATAGGCTACGACACTCCACATCCGTGAGGTCTTTATAGCTTGCACTAGGCTAGACAATGTTCCCACTAGGCTACGACACTCCACATCCGTGAGGTCCAGCACCCTGTACAGCTCGCACTAGGCTAGACAGTGTTACCACTAGGTAAGGACACTCCACATACGTGAGGTCCAGCACTCTTTATAGCTTAGGCTAGGCTAGACAGTGTTCCCACTAGGCAAGGACACTCCACATCCGTGAGGTCCAGCACTCTTTATAGCTTAGGCTAGGCTAGACAGTGATCCCACTAGGCAAGGACACTCCACATCCGTGAGGTCCAGCACTCTGTACAGCTCGCATTAGGCTAGACAGTATTACCAATAGGCAAGGACACTCCACATCCGTGAGGTCCAGCACTCTGTACAGCTCGCACTAGGCTTACAGCTAACGGCGTTGCCTAAGAAAAGAAACACCACGCAGGCAGTGACAACCACTCCTCACATTGATTAACGAAAAGAAAGCTACCTTGGTACCGAGTACCGTAAAACTCTATTACCAGCAGGCAAAACAGGCCCAGTCAGAGAGGTCCAACAGAGTACCAGAAGGAGGAAAGAAGTCACAAAGAGACTGGAGTACCAGCCTCAAACAAGCAAGAGCACCAAGCACAGACACTGCAGAGCTAAGGGTCTACCAGGGATGACCACCCATCTCGGCCACTGCCAATCCACAAAAACTACCGAGTCTCATTGTTAGTCCTACAGCACTGAACCCGCCGTGCTCTCCGCCACACTGTCACTCAGTGCAAGCCTATAGAAAGGTCTACTAAGCAAACTGCTATGCACTACCTCAGCATTACACTCCTCCCACCGCCAAAGCAATACTACGTCAGTTACGGCAAAGGTGCCACTCACGCTGCGAGGGTACGCCACGCCTCTACATCCGTGAGGTCCAAACGAATGCCTAGCTGGTACACAGTAAACACTGGGATGGAGATGCGTAGCAGGAACAGGTTGACCTGCAAAACGCAGGAGGGGCGACGTGATTGATACATGTGTGTTTGTGTATGTGTGTGTAACTGAAGTTTGTTCATATGAGTTTGCATGCAAATACATGCAGCGGGAAGACAATGTATTCCAGCCAAGCAAAGAGGGACAAGAGAATGCACAGAAGTGGGACAAGTCAAAATGCAATCAGTTTTTTTGAAGGTTTAAAGGCGTGTAGCATTTAGAGCCTTAAATGCTATGCAGGGAGGGACAAGAGACTGCACAGAAGTGAGACAAGTCAAAATGCATGTTGATTCTGAGGGTTGCACGGCGAAAGGCTGCAAAAGAAACGCCAGGCGGGATGACAATAGCATGCCAGCGCAGCACGAGAAAGGAACTCCACATAAACAGGTTGGGGCACATTTCTGAAAACCATGCTGACTCAAAAGGGAGCAAAAGGTGTGCAAGAAGAACACACGGTGAAAGGATGAGCGGGTGTATGCTGGTCACCTGTGGCAAAAACGCATCGCTCTTTAAGACTTTCCCCCATGCGACCACATAGCCAAACAAAATGAGCAACAAAATTTCGATGCCTGCAGAAAGGGAGAGTGTAACATTTGGCAACAAACAATAAAACCCAAGACAATGCATGCTTGTGTGTGCGTGCGTGCGTGCGTGTGCGTGTGTGCGTGTGCGTGTGTGTGTGTGTGTGTGTGTGTGTGTGTGTGCGTGTGTGTGCGTGTGCGTGTGCGTGTGCGCGTGCGCGTGCGCGTGCGCTGTGCGTGTGCGTGTTCGCGTGCGCGTGCGTGTGCGTGTGCGTGTGCGTGTGCGTGTGCGTGTGCGTGTGCGTGTGTGAGTGTGTGTGTGTGTGTGTGTGTGTGTGTGTGTGTGTGTGTGTGTGTGTGTGTGTGTGTGTGTGTGTGTGTGTGTGTGTGTGTGTGTGTGTGTGTGTGTGTGCGTACGTGTGTGGTTGCGTGCGTGCACCACTTACAAACATTAACCACAGGCTGGAACACCCAGGAATCCGCATAGTCAGCCATGGTTTGGAGGTGTCTTTCAATTAATACAAATCATTATTGACCCTAATGGACTTTCAATTTTGTGTTTCCTGTCTCCCTAAAATGCTTTATTTCGTCGCCCTAAATCTTTCTTTCGCCAAAAAAATCAACCGCACCAGCAGATAAGGCCGTGACACGGAAGACAAAAAAAGCCCTAGAACATAATTGCCACATTGCGCTATACCGCCGCCGGTAGTCAAAAACAAGTAACCACCGGTAATGTCGGATTAACCCAGAGGAAGTCAACTGAGGCCCCGAATGAGGGTGTTATTGAAATGTGAATTGAGTATGGGCCCCCCAGCTGGCACTTTCTAGGCTGAGCACCCAGAAGTAGCCCTTGCTCTGAGCTGCTGAGAACACCTGAGCTTGAAAAGTGCCAGTCGGGGGGCATATGCCTAATTGCCCGCGGCGTGAACCCTACTTTTGCAAACCTTCGCACCAGATCACCGACTGCACCAAACTGGGTGATTTTTTGGTTCTTGTGGTCCATTTAATAAATAAACACCATTGCAAAAGAAATGGAGTGACTTGGCCCAGTGGTTGGTCAGATGTTGATTTTCAACCGTTTACCTTTAAAATAATCAGCATCAGTGGTGCCAAAAATGGTCAAAACCCTCCAAACCAGCTCTTTTTTTTCCCACGATTACTTTTTAATACATTAGAAATGTCTTGATATCATTTTTATTGAAATTGGACCCGTGGCTGGGCCCTGGTGAGCGCAAAATGGTGTGATCTATGCCAAAAATGAGGCCGATTTCCACACTGGTGCACCCAGGTACCCTATTGACACCAAAACTTTTCCGCCCACCTCCTATTAGTGTAAAAACACGATTTGTATCAAGAAAGTCACATTTCAGGAGTTTCACTCAGTCGACCACCTCTGGGATTAACCGCCGGCGGATATAGCTGTGTAACCCTTACCCTTACCCTAACCGCCGGTTAATAAAATGAAGATGTCTTTTAGGTTAGCATTTTCCAGTTGTGTCACAGCCCTTTTTTTACTTGGTTTGTTTTGAGGTTTACCTTGTTCTCGCAGGTTGGGCAGCCATTCCAGGTTGAATGCCTTTGTAATCCAAACTAAACTAAAGAAATAAAATGAAGAGGCAGTGCAGGGACATGCACAAAAATTCATAAAAGAGAGCGATTGCGAACTCGCCCAAGTAAAGATTGTAAGCATCCATTATTATTTCTATTGTCTAGCAGGTATAATATGGAAAATCAGGCTCCCTAGATTGGCTCCAGCTAGCGTAGAAAAGTATTGATGTACGTCGCTGCGTTCCATCACCCTCCTTCACAGAGCAGCGTCAACTCGTCTTACTTGTCGATGGAGTCCCTACAGTATTTGCTCCGCCGTGCATACGACTCATCATCCCCTCTAACTGAATCGCTAATGAGTCCACCTGCTTTGTGTCTTTCCTGTAAGCCTGCAAAACACAGGAGGCAAGGCTGAATGGGTGAAAGTCAAATACCAAATATAGTGGCGCTGCGCTTGGGGACCCTATGTCAATACTTCCATATTACTATAGCCCATACTTGCAATCCATCATAGCCCATACTTGCAATCCATCATAGTCCATACTTGCAATCCATGCTTAAGCTGGTACGATACCATAACCTCGTCGTGACAGCCAAAGGTCTGTAATGAGCAAGGGCTTTCTTGCCCTTCATAGAATTATTGCCAAATGGCATGGTCTCCTACACGACCTGGCAATTCTGCCCTAAGCAGACTTGTGTGCACTCTCCTGGAACTGGTTCCCTGCTCACCCCAGCTATGCACGGATTTGCATTTCGCGGCATCGCCTTTCGAGAAGGGAGCCCAGTAAGTCTTCTTTCCATCTGTATCAACTTTATATCAAGAAGCTACACTGGACACTTTTCCAACCAGGGCACTGTTCAACAATCGGAAAGCACCATCCTTTTTGGCATGAGGTTCTTACTCGATTTGGCTGTTAAATGTTTTTGGAGAAAGGTCACAATTTCTGAGCTGTAAGGCTCTCAGTTTCTCTAGCAATCCATAGGCCTAGGACAAAGTCCTAAAGTCCAAAACAGGAGGCCTGATTTTATTTTTCTACTCGTGCCATTTGCAAACAACTCAAGAAAACAAAGAATGCGTATTCATCTCTGCATCACGGAACTCAAACATTTTTCCCTAATCAAAATCCAATAAACAGGAAACAAGCTCTACCCGCTTAAACCCTCTATCCTGTTCACGCTGCTGGTTTCCCTACCTGTGCCCTTTCCATCATTTTAGTCTTTTCTCGGAGCAGCTGGGAGTACCTGTCCACCAATTTCTGCAAGTGTAAGGAACGTGTTCCATCATTTTAGTCTTTTCTTGGAGCAGCTGGGAGTACCTGTCCACTAATTTCTGCAAGTGCAAGGAATGTGTATCACGTTTTTTCTTGTTCATATCCCACGTCCATGGTCCTGCAAGGACGTGGGATGTTGTTTCGGCAAGGGCGTGCACATCAAGATAGTGTGCAGATCTAATACAGGTGAGAAATTGCACGAGCAGATGCGTAGGGCTGGTTCTTTAACTCTGCAAGGGCGTGTGCACAAAAATGTGTAGATCGGATACAGGAAAGAGGATGCACGAACTGGTAAGCTGGGTTGGCTCACTTCATTCATACTGCTGGCTTATGATGTTCCTTATAACAAATTCCGTGCTTTTGCCGTGAATTCCGTGTTTCAGGTTAGTTTTGCAATGATGAGATCTCCAGGTCCTGGAGCAACCCATTAACTGACAAATAAGGATACGTGCAGCAAGAGATCAAATGATAGACCGCTGATAGGAAGAGGGGGCCCAGTCGAAGATGCTTTTGGTACATGTAGAACGCTTGCATTCCAAGAACGTATGAGGACTGGCTCCAATACAATATATTTAAATTGGCAGGCCGATAATAAGCATGGTTGATGACAAAAACGATGGTTGAATATAGAAGAAAAGGTAGAGAAGCTGCAAAGGATAGGGCTGCAATTGGTGCCAATCAGGAAAGCAAGGAGTTTGATTCCTACAGGCTTGTGTTCATGGTTTTATCAGGCAAGCATGGTGCGAAGGGATGGGAGCCACCTGATACCTGATGCATGCCATTTAATTCTGAACTTCAGGCTTGGGCAGCGCTGTTTGGTGTACATACGAGTTTTTTGGCTTGGAAATAACAGTGTATATATACGTATACATACAGTTCTGGCCGACCCTAAAGATGCAAGCGTGCAGGTGTGTGCGCACCACGATGCATGCCAATTGATTCTGAACTTCAGGCTTGGGCAGCGTTGTTGCAAGCGTGCAGATGTGTGCGCACCACGATGCATGCCATTTGATTCTGAATTTCAGGCTTGGGCAGCGGTGTTGCAAGCGTGCAGATGTGTGTGCACCACGATGCATGCCATTTGATTCTGAACTTTAGGCTTGGGCAGCGGTGATGCAAGCAGTTTTTGCGCACCAGCGCAACACAGCACAATTGCATGCAAAACGAGCATACAGCTATTTCAACGCCCTGATAGATGTACCTTAGTATGGGCGATAGGTCAACATTCGGTAGCTAAACGTCCATTATTATTTGGGGGCGGGGGTGGTGAACAGAAGCATTCCTTTGGGTGGAGCATAAATTCCATTCATTTTCAGGCTTGTTGAGTTATACGGTACGGTACGAATACAGTTTGTAAGACACGGACCGTACTTGTTGTAATACGGCTTACTACCGTAATTGTCACACCGTCTGTTACCGTAAATACGGTAAAATACGGTTCGTTGTATGGTACGGTGCCAAGCTGGCACTGCCAGTGCAAAAATGGCCTCGAATGGCCTCTCCACCCCAACACCTCCCATTTTTGCTCCCTGGTGTGCTCCTCTCATGTGCTGACGTCACACAATGCTTCCCTGAACGACCCTGAGGCTGGGTTGTTGTTGCATCAGCTCGGGGGAAGGGCCCAGCAGTGGCTTGCATGGAAACTTAAAATTGGATGCAGTACCTGATTCCTGGTTGAGATTTGTGTCTTATTCATAAATACTTGATGCAAAAAGGAAAGTTAATGGTTAGGGCCAAAATTGGAGTCAAACGACCAAATTACGGTGAAATCGTACTTTGCGGTGGCAACATACTGTACATTTAAACAACGTATTTTCAAACAGACCGTACTTGCACTGTATTGTACGGCGTATTACAGTACGGTGCCGTAATTACGGTCAAGAAAGCCAAAGTGCGGTGTATCTCAACAAACCTGATCATTTCAGACAAATCTATCTGACAGCTGGCTTTGCAAACCATGCCAAACAATGACGTATTTTATGGTACAAGCAGCGGAAGCTCATAATAAGATCAGCTACGCTCTCTTGATGTCCTTTCTAACAGCCTCTGATCACTCCAGCTGATGCCTCCTCCTAATTTTAACTCGCCTATGCTGCCCAACTCTCATCTTGTTACTTTGTGCATACCTTCGCACACATTAGGGGAGTACCTCGGGGAGAGAGACCCAACTCTTTCATGACTAGCATTGACATTGTCGGAATGGGTATCTCCAGGTACTTGCTCCCTTGTGACCGCGCAGGTGACTCCAGGCAAATAAATACAAATAAGAAATACAAAGACATCCTCAAGTGCAACAAATAGTTGAACAATAACAGCCTAAAATGATTCTAAACTTTGTTGACACAAAAGAATATTCAAAGCACAACAAAAGTGGACACACACACACGCAAACACACATTCACACACACACACGCACACGCACCCCCCCCCCCACCCACCCACACACCCACCCACCCACCCACACACACACACATGCAAACATACGACTTACCGTGCCTAGCTGATTTTTCATGGAGGCCTTTTCAGATTTTGCTTGGGCGAGATCGTTCTGAGTCAAGATCTGCTGCTCTTGTAGGCTGCTCAGC
>Ga0307974_1002117_pt1 | contig 14029 bp, 15 predicted proteins | sample OrgLakmetagen784_FD_201812 | JGI IMG/M metagenome (GOLD analysis project Ga0307974, IMG submission 201812) | Saline water microbial communities from Organic Lake, Antarctica - #784 | ecosystem: Environmental > Aquatic > Non-marine Saline and Alkaline > Saline | place: Antarctica: Organic Lake... | reverse complement strand
AGAGAGAGAGAGAGAGCAGAGAGAGAGAGAGAGAGAGAGAGAGAAAGAGAGAGAGAGAGAGAGAGTGTGAGGAAAAAGTATCGTTAACACAAAATTATGCATTTAGTTGCACAACTTTACGATGACGGAACGATTGAAGAGAGTGAAAGGGAGTGGGTATGTTTGTTTGTGCGTATGCATGATTGCTTGTGCATGAGTGAAGGGGAGGGAAAGAACAGAGCAAGGAAGCAAGAGCTGTGGCACACATCTGCTTCCCAAGTTCAAACTCAGAGACACCCTGTTCAGTCACAACATTCGTTGCAAGCAAGCGCACAATAATTTTGGCCTTACCCAGCCTCTCTCCAATAAGGCAAGTTGTGGAATTGCTGGACTTGCAAAACCAAGCCCTAATACCTCCTCCGAGTTCCTTAAGCTTTTGAAGCCTAGGCTTCTCACTACCTTTTACCTCGACCTACTTGCACGCAACAGCAGCCTGCAGCAGAGGCACACCACGCACCCTCCCCCCTACCTTGGAGTCTTTGCAGGCAATGGCAGCCTGCAGCAGGGGAAGCAGGTGCACCCCTGTCCAGTGGGGAAGGAGCTGCGCGTGCTGCTGCAGCTGTTGTCGGCTGTCCTCTAGAGCCACAGCAGCGGCTAATTCCTTTGCTGCGGGTAGCCTGAGGTTGTGTGGAAATGATGGTGTGTGAAAATGAGGGTGTGTAGGAATGAGGGTGTGTGGAAATGAGGGTGTGTAGGAACGAGGGTGTGTGGAAACGAGGGGCTGTGGAAACGAGGGTGTGTGGAAATGAGGGTCTGTGGAAACGAGGGTAAGTAGGAACGAGGGTGCGTGGAAGTGAGGGGTGGAGGAGCAGAGGAGTGGGTTGGTCGCACCAGTGCCTTTGTAGTAACAAAAAATAGGCACACACATTGCAGCATGAAGACACACATGTATCGCATCACGCAGCGTTCATGCTTACACACACAAACGCACAGAGATTCTTTGGCATTGGTAATCAAGATTTTCCGGCTAATTTTAACAGCAGGAATTTAGATAAGCCTTGGTCTTGGTGTTTGTCTAGTAAAACCCATGAGTACCCCTTAAACCCCCTACATACACACACGCCTGCATGCCTGCACAACACAAACACGCGCGGGCGCACACACACACACACACACACACACACACACACACAAGGCGCACCTTCCGGCCAGCAGGTATGCCAAGCCCCTGTTTAGGTGCAGTAGACGCGCTTGAGGATAGGACAGGCGAGACTCAATAGCTTTTGCGAGGCGCATGGAGCCGGGCTGCGCAAAGCAGAAAACGAGTGTGTGGTACGTGCACTACAAAGTGAGCGCTGCATGACTTTTAGTTTTGCATATATGAAACAGGGCAGGCGTGGATCTGACGTTGCAAATCGCAACTCAAGCACCCGCCATCAGGGCTGTGAGAATTTTGTCGCCCCTGCCACACCCTTGCAAGGTTAGGCACACCACAGTCTTAGCCTTATAGCCTGCAATGATGATGCACACAAGAGAGAGGACTGGTGCCTGAACCACCTTTCACCTTTGATTTAACACACGCCACCACTTGCCAGCTTTGATACACACGCCACCACCTTTCACCTTTGATTTAACACACGCCACCACTTTCCACCTTTTTGATACACACGCCACCACTTTCCACCTTTGATACACACGCCATCAGGCCCTCAGATCTTTTGCTGCCCCTGCCACACTCCTTCATAGGCAGGTAGTTGTAAGCACCAGGAGGCAAGAGCGTGTATGCTTACTTACGTAGCTAGCTTGTTATATCTATCCAGTACAAACCTATCTTCATAGGCGGACTCTATATCACCCTCTTTTAAAATCTCATCGATCTGGGTCTTGATCGAAATTGGTGACGGCTCTGTGACGCCCACACACCCACACACCCACACTCCTATGCCCACATTAGTAAAGAGGACAGACACATGCACACCCTATGTACCTTTGATGCATCTGCCAGCAAGGCCTCCAGCTTTTTCGCGGCCCCTGCCACACTCTTGCGATGGGCAGGCAGATTGTCCACGCGGCCCGCATCAGCGAACGCGTTGTTGGCTGCCAGCGCACGAGCGTGGTCTTCTCCCAGGGAGTCAACGCTGCTGCTGCCTGTTTGCAGCACCTGTGTGTGTGTGTGTGTGTGTGTGCGCGTGTGCGCGTGCGCGTGCGCGAGTGAGTGTACTTGTTTCTGTGTGTGTTTGTCTGTGGGTATGTGTGCACACAAGAGGTGCGTACAAGATGAGGGGGATAGGGGCTCTGCACCTGCGATTCCAAATGGTCAGGCTGCCCATATATTTGAGTATGTGAGTATGTGTCTTGACAAAGGAGTTTCAACCGATTTGGTGCATTTACACTTGATAATTTTTGCAATTCAAATCATGCGTGATTTAATAGATGTGAACGTGCTTCCACTAAACAGCGCTCCGTGCAACTCAAACATCTCCTAGAACACCACCCTAACATGCCCGTTTCTTGAATTTTACAAAGTAATATGCAAGTCTTGAATTTAACAAAGCAATATGCAACAAGAAGCCATCTCTTTATGCACCACCTCACATACCACCCTACTTTCGCCCACCAATGCACAAACACACACACACACACACCACCACACCTTGTCATGCACCTCCTGTGCCTCTGCAGTACGGCCCAACCTGCCCAGCACGTAAGCCAGCTGCACAGTCAAGGGCGCCAGCTCCTCTTCCACCTCCTTCTCGCTCAGGTCTTCCTCAAACAGCGTCTCACGACCTGGTGGTATAACACACGACACACAAAAACGACGACTCAGGTTGTCAACACAGAATGCCATACCATGAACACCGCGAGGTGGTGCAGTACCTGGTGGGGGCGCACGGCCTGGCGCCTTCAGCACACTTGATGAGAAAATAGCAACGGCAAGCACAGCGTGAGACAAGCTGTCAACGCTGTGCATGTGTGTAGGGCTAGCCAAGACCATACAAGTGTACACTGAATATGACCGTATGTACGCTCTCCCTACTAAAAATTCTGTATATATACCGCAAATACATACAAATGTACGTTAATGGCCAACCCTACATTTGTGTAAAGCATGCACACCTCAAATTATTGATGAGTTTCCGCTTCAAACATGCCGCTGCACTCTTGCACACTATGCTAGGTGTGTACGTGTGTGTGTGTGTGTACATGTGTGTATATGTGTGTGTACGTGCTATGTACATGGAACGCTTTTCACTACTCATGCCAAAGTGCCAAAGTGCACGCCCGCTCACCTAGCTTGATGGTGAGCTTCAACTCCAGCTCTGCTGCTTCATACTCGCCCACCTCCACAAGGCCACACGCTCGGTTGTAACCAATCTGCGAGCACATAAAGTGCCGGCAACTTTGTTGGCTATTTCACAGACGCAAGGTCTGTTGCAGTCCGAGGTCTAAACATGTCTATGTGCAGGAAGGCAGCCCAGCCATGCTGCCAGATATCTCTTATTTTGCATCATGCTTCCTAGTGTTGTCCGCCCCTTAAGAGTCTTTGCCCATCTCTTATTTCTTGCCTGCCTGTTCATTCAACCTCTTAAGCCGCTTGATGGTGACCTTCCTTGGCAGTCGCAAAAAGCACGTACTCCAGAAATGCAACCCTCGCAACGGGCGCTCCCTTCTTTCCTCTGTGCTTGTGTCTTGATAACTACCATCCCTACCTCAAAGCAGTGCTTTAATCTAGTCATCGTACCTCAAAGCAGTTTTTTAAACTTCATCACCGTACCTCAAAGCTGTTTTTTAAACCTAGTCATCGTACCTCAAAGCAGTTTTTAATCTAGTCATCGTACCTCAAAGCTGTTGTTTTTAAACCTAGTCATCGCACCTCAAAGCAGTTATTAAACCTAGTCATCGTACCTCAAAGCTGTTTTTTCAACCTAGTCATCGTACCTCAAAGCAGTTTTTTAGTCTAGTCATCGTACCTCAAAGCAGTTTTTTAATCTAGTCATCGTACCTCAAAGCTGTTTTTTAAACCTAGTCATCGTACCTCAAAGCTGTTTTTTTTAAACCTAGTCATCGTACCTCAAAGCAGTTTTTTAATCTAGTCATCGTACCTCAAAGCTGTTTTTTCAACCTAGTCATCGTACCTCAAAGCAGTTTTTTAATCTTGTCATCGTACCTCAAAGCTGTTTTTTTTAAACTAGTCATCGTACCTTCGTACCTCAAAGCTGTTTTTTAATCTAGTCATCGTACTTCAAAGCTGTTTTTTAAACCTAGTCATCGTACCTCAAAGCAGTTTTTTAATCTAGTCATCGTACTTCAAAGCTTTTTTTAAGACCAAGTCACCGTACCTCAAAGCATTTTTTTAATGTTTTTTAATCTAGTCACCGTTTCTCAAAGCTGTTTTTTAAACCTAGTCATCGCACCTCAAAGCAGTTTTTTAATCTATCGTACCTCAAAGCTGCTCTTGGGGGTGATCTTCATGGCGGTCATGAGGTCCGGCACTTCCTTGGACAGGCCTGCTGCCACGTACGCTGCAAGCACGTTGGCCTTAAGATCCAGGCCGTCAGCCTGCGTACACAAATTAGTTGCAACCATTGCACTGCCTGAGAACCAAGCACCGTGTCTCAGTCAATGCTGCAATCATTGCACACTGCCTGGGAACCAAGCACGGTGTTCCACAGAAGAAGTCCTTGCTACAAGAACAGATGAGAAGAGACACCATGGGCAAGGTTAGTCAGTTGCCGCCACTCTGATGCAAACGCAAACACACACAGGGAAAACCCACACTATCAGCCTCACCAAGACACCACACACCTTGTGTTGCTGGAACAGCAGGTCATAAAGCTGGATGCACTCCTTGCTCCTCCCCAGCCTGTGTTGCAGCTGGGCAGCTAGCTCAATTGCCTGGAGTGTGTGTGATTGTGTGTGTGATTGTGTGTGTGATTGTGTGTATGTGTGTGTGCGCCTCTGTGTGTGTGCCTGTGTGTGTGTGCATGTGCCTCTGTGTGTGTATCTGTGTGCAGCTCTTTGCGCAGCCAGCTTAGCTAACTGATGCAGCAACTCAACCATGTCTGCGCTCACTGAAAAGGGGCAGAATTTGTGATACAAGTGTAAGACTGCACGCATTATAACATTCAAACTGTACCGTGTAATTTTATGCTCTTTATCACAAATCTTGCTCTTTACTTTCGATTGTGCTAATGTGGTACAATATCACTTGCACGTTTATCGAAGAAAGAGTCAGATAATCACATCATATGTACATGTGCATCCTGTGTATGTATGTGTGTGTATGTGTGTGCCTGTGCTAGCTCTCTTCAGCCACCGCAACTGTTTTGTTCGTTGCTTTTTTGCCTGCTACCCAGATTCATACAGCAGCAGCAAATACGTCTGTACGCAGCAAACCATACAGCACACAGCATGTTTACATCTGTGCTAAATCAGTGCATCCAGATGACACGTGCATAATCGCGCATTCGTGCACGTTACCTGCTGAGTGTGCTTGCCCCCGTCAGCCGCTGCACTTGCTCCCCCTGGCAGGAGGCTGCTCACTGTGGAGAGGGCCTGTGTAAAGAAAAAAGGGTCGTGATGAAAAATGTTGGTCGGCACTGGCTGCTTTAATGGGGTGGGCCGACTGTGGTGAGGCCTGTGCAGCAGGGGCAGAGTGAAAATGTACACACACACACACACACACATACACACACACACACCACGGAGCATCGGCAATGCCATTGACCGGGGGAATGGAAAAAGAGAGGGAAATGCCAGTGAAAACCTCATTCTACAGCAATAAAGATGGGGGTGGTGAAACTGCCTATGATGATCACAATCCGCATTAATGAGGATGGGAGGTAGGTTGTGCTATATGCAGCGCGCATCCACAACAACGATAGGAAGCTCGTCCTGGCGTGCAGTGTTTTCCATCGACAAAAAGCAAACACTGACGAGCGCGCACCATGATGAGCGTCACGACAAAAGGTCACACACAAACACAAATTAAATATTGCATGAGAAAAGCTCCATATACACAGGTATAATAAGTGGTGTACACAGGGGCCTGGCCTTTCAAATTTTGATTAATGCTCCCTACTTGAAATTTTGGGGGCAAAAGCCTCCTCCTCAGCTGAGCACAGCCCCTAGCTTTGCTGATAAAGCGTTTGATGAGCCCCATTCCTTCACCTTTCTCTTGTTCATCATTGCCTATCGCTCTTCAATGAAGCGTGGCTAGTGTGAGCCCAGATTCAGAGCAAATCCTTAATCCGCACAGGTTCAACTGTGGCTTCACCTATTTGCTTTCTTTGTTCCTCACCTCCTCAATTTTGCCCGTCCGGTACAAGCAATACGCCTGAATGGGACCACGATAGAGTAAAGAAAAGTGCTTGAGCACCACCAAACCTTTTATTGTCAACGTAGTTGCCAGGCGTGCATGTATGTGACTGTTTGTTTGTATGTGTGTACGTTGCGTGAGTGTGTGTTGATGTGTGTGTGTGTGTGTGTACAAATGCGTATGCACATATTTGTTTGCATGTGAGTAAGTGCGTGCGTATGTCAGCAAAGCCTGTGATGTAAACGTAAGATTATTTGTTCATTATGTGAATGTGTGTATGCAAGTGTGCCTGTGTGTATGTGTGCTGTGTGTGTGCTGTATGTGTGCTGTGTGTTTGTGTGTGTATATGTGTGTGTGTACGTGCACGTGCGTGTGTATGTGTGTATATGTGTGTGTGTGTGTGTGCGTGCGTGTGTGTGTGTGGGGTGTGTGTGTGTGTGTGTGTGTGTGTGTGTGTGTGTGTGTGTGCGTGTGTGCGTGTGTGAGGGTGACATACATGTATTTGCATCAGGGTTTAATCAACTATTGCATGCATGCATTCACCTTCTCGAACTGCAAGCTACCCCCTGTTCCTGGAGACTTTGATATGAGCTGCAGTGCCTTGTCCCATTCAGATAGTTGCAAAAGAGCAGCCAGCTTGGATTGGTAGGCGTCCTCATCCTTGGGTTGAAGGCTCAGGACTGCACGCAACAACGCAGGCGCGTACAATGACGCTTAATGTTTGCATGAGAGCACCCAACGGCTTACTGCACTGAGAGCATTGAAACTCACTTTCATCCGCAACCTGCACAGCTTGCTGGTGCGTGCCATCAGCAATGCTCTGGGCGAGGCTCCCCCACAAGGCCTCTAGCTTTTCCATGGTTGCTTAAAACATTTAACACGTCAAATATATTTATATATTGCCCTATAATCTTGATTGAATTTGTGTTAACTTAGGCAGATCTGTTTTTCCTTGCAAGGTGTGCTTTCACACACACACACACACACACACACACACACACACACACACACACACACACACACACACACACACACACACACACACACACACGCACACACACACACACACACACACACATGCACACACACACACGCACACACACGCTTCTTCACACATACACACACATACACACAGAGAAAAGCTCCACAGATGGAAATGGAGCAGGTTTATGTTGTTGTAGGGGGAGGTGTGGCAGGTGTATGTGCTGCAGGTATGACACAGATTCACACACACACACACACACACACACACACACACACACACACACACAAACACACACATTCAGAACAGCTCCAACGGCTTCCAGGCTTGAGTATCATCCTGGTATCGTTATCTCCGTCTCTAAAGGTAAGATACGCATTCCTACTCTGAAATTCCTGAGCGCATGCATTTTTCATACAGCTTGAAGCCAGATAAAGTCATATCAGCAGCTGATCACTGAAACGGCACACACCTGATTGGTCTGTGCAGGGTGTGGGGAATGTTGTGCGCTTAGCAGAGAATCTGGAAGAGTTTCAAGGTAGGTGTACATACGTAATTCATCTTCAGATCACCTGTTTGTGGTGGCGTTGACATGCCGTAAAATTCCCAAAAAAGCATGTCAGAGACAGTCGACATCGCTGTGTGTATGTGTGTGTGTATGTGTGTCAAATCAAATCATGTTGTGCTTACCCACGCCCAGTTCCCTGCTTTTTTACTTCAATCAAAACACTGTGATGAGAGACTTGCTAGCGCCCCTTACTTGCTGGATTTGTTGTGCTAACCTCAAGATATTGAGGTAGTGTCCTTTCCCGTCCTTTCTCGTGCACTAGAGACAGATTGAGGCATACCTTTCCCTCACACTCTGCTCTCTCCAAACCGCAGCCCTCGTCCCCTTCTCCTTGAGGGGGCACTCGAGTCTGCAAACGCAGTCGGTGTTGCCGACAACTGCTCCCCTTTAAAACCCTCTTCTAGATCTGACATACTCGGGACTATCATGCAGTTGTAGAGAAAGACCTGGCATCAATCGCGGCTTTCCCAAACACACGCGTGGTGGTTGCAGGTAGGTTAGGGAGGGTGGTAGGACGGGGGGCGTCCACTTGCAAGAGAGTACGTGGCAAGCTTGAGGAGTACAAAAGAAAATGAATCTGCGTGTTTAAGGGAAGGCTCAACACCATCTCCCAAACTTTGAATTGATTACACTAGCCAAAGAATGGCATTTTCAATCTATGGATTGGTTGCGTAATTGAACAAGGTGCAGATTGTGGAGGTAGGTAGTGCCTCAAAAAGAGGGCACAGAGTCGACCCACGAGTTGCTTTTTTTTTGTGTAATTAAGCGTCATGCATTTGCGGATTGTCATAGTCATAATTGCATCTCTCAGATCGTTTGGTTTAGTTCCAGCCCTCTTGCTTGCGACCTCTATGAAGCCTCCTGTGGTGTGTTGTGTCGTTCCCTTTACGTACATCTGTGGATGGTTGAAGCCTTACAAGTCTCATCTCACATCTCTCAATCTGCCTGAATTCAGACTTCAATTTCGTTCTGTATTAATGTATTAATGCTGGTGTGGCCCGACCCTCTTTCCTCGCAGCCGTGTCGAAGTGTGACTGTGTCAACCAACGGCTGTGGCTGTCCAATGGAGAGCAGATACAGTACAACAAGCTGCTGTGTGCCACCGGGGCTGTGCCTAAGGTAGGAACACAAGGCTCCCACACAGTGTGAATACACAGGGGTTACAGGGGTTACAGAGGTTACAGACGAAGCCATCAGTCACATAGTGCGACTGCTAGGCTACACACCCAGTCTGAACATACAGAGGTTTACAGAGTTTACAGTCTGAACATACTGCTGCAGATCAATGCCCATACCTACCTGCCCACGGGTGTTTGAAATACATGTCAACGATATGTATGTACATATGGATGCTTAAACCCTTGGCCTCTACATCGGTTCAATAACACATCAGTGAATATGTACGTATGGGACCTTAAAACCCTTGGCCTCTACAGGGGCTTACTAACACGTCAATGATACGTATGTACGTTTGGATGTTTTAAGCCCCTGCCTCTACGGGGGTTTAATAACGCGTCATTGATACGTATGTACGTGTGGGTGTTTTTAGCCCCTGCCCTAAGGTATGGCTGTGTATCTGAGCCGTACTTTGGGAATTAGGTTGGAAGCAGAGCAATTTGCGAGCGCAGACTGAAGCAAGATGCTCAAGCGTAAGAAATAAGAGAGGGACTTGTGTGTATTCATCACGAGCAGGTGGTGCATATGACATATGATGCTGACAAGCATTGAAAAATATTCGTGGCGCACTAGGAGGTCAGCGCAGGATCAGAGATAGCATTAAATCAAACCCGTCAGCCAATTGGCTGCTGTAAGTAACTCCTTGAATTATCCTTTACAAAAAAACAAGCAAGACCAAGCCGTCGGAGGACTCAGCAATTGTAAAGCACGTCATGTTTGCATGAAAAGCTGGCGACACGTTCAACTCAGGGTTTGGTCACAAGGGTGTTCCTGGGGCTGCAGTTTTTTGTGATTTTTAAATTTTAGCCTTTGGACTCACGAGAGTACGATTACCTTGCCCTCTGGTCACCTGACTTCGTATAAAAGGTTTTTGATATTTACAAAAAATGCCCGCTGCTGTTTTTCACCCTTTGTGGCAAGGAATCAACAAACCCTTTTTCAAAGGTCAGCCTTGGCATTTTGATTCCCATAGGAGCTTTCACCTCATCCTGCCGTGGTCACCCTTCGTGACACTGACTCCGTACAGTCACTGAGCAGAAGGCTTGAGGGCGCGCAGCGTGTGATGGTTGTAGGTGAGCGGGGGTTCAGGCGCTGGGGCTGTGAGTGTGATGGTCTGTGCTGTATAAGTCGTTTTGCAGTGTGAAAGCGCCTTAAGGTGCCCAATACTGGTTGTACACTGCAGTTTTTCAAGACTTTATATGGAGTACCATGTGGATATAGTTTAACACATTGTTCGATCAAGCAATATGAACTGTGGGACGTCTGTGCTGCCAATGAATGCAGCAAATATTTCAATTGAAACAAATCCAACTTGGTCCGTCCCGCTGTGTTGTACTCGAATGCAGTCTCTAGGCCATGACATCTCTAGGCCATGACACTCTTGAATGCTACTTGGATGCTACTTGAATGCTACTTAAATGCTACTTGAATGCAATCTCTAGGCCATGACATCTCTAGGCCTTGACATCTCTAGGCCATGACATCTCTAGGCCATGAATGCAATCTCTAGGCCATGACATCTCTAGGCCATGACATCTCAAATTCAGGTCTGACTTTGCTCACTGCCTGCGTACATTTTTGTATTCTTTAACAACACTCGTACACTTCTTTCCTGTGAGACTGTGCCCTTGTGTTGAAGCGCTTGCCCTGCCATAATACAATCACAGGGAATGGTGGCATAGCATTGGAGCTGGTAGGCGCTCTTAAAGGACTAGCGGACATGGAGGTGATCTGGGTGCTTAAGGTTGGTTGAGTATTGTTTTGGTTTTTATAATTGCATTCATGTGCGTATTCCATGCATGTGTACGTGCACTTATATAAACTTAGTGAAGATGCAAGCAAAATGTACAAACACACACATGCGCACACACATGCGCACACACACGCACGCACTCACACACACGCACACACACACATGCACACACACGCGTGCACACACCCACACACGCACATGCACACACACACATACGCACACACACATAGCATGGCCACCTAGGTGATGCGTATTTCGACCGAGACGCTGCTCAGTTCTTGCTTGCACAGCTTGGGGGGGAGGTGCAGATAGACCTAGCTTCTCCTCATCCCCCGTCCACCCCTTCTTCCCACTACCAGCCTACTGCATCACGACGCATTATGACAGTTCAGCAGCAGCAGCAGCAGCAGCAGCAACAGCACATGCATTACATGCAGCAAAGCCAGGTAGCAAATACCAGCGTGCTGCAACCCTCTCCTCTTGACCAAGCCCACGTGCCGGGGCACGCAGGTGTGTGTATGTGTGTGTCGTGACTGCATGCGTGCGCGTGTGTATTTGTTTTAAAATATGCCAGCAAGTGGTTAGGTGCAGGTAGCAGCAGCAGGCAGCCAGATTGCTTGATTTTCCAATTGTGCATTTCCTGGGGCTGCCCGAATGCTTGAAGCTGGACCATACTGGACTCGACATCTGAAGCTCAATACCTACTCAAGAGCAGGAGCAGCCGGAGGGGGGAGCGAAGAGGGTGGAGAGGGACGTAATGTAGGTGATGGAGGGGAGGGGAGGGAAGGGAAGCGGAAAGGCGCGAGGGTGGTGCTTGAGTTGAATGCTCTGGTGGAGGAGGTGGATAGCCATCATCTGCCACCTGCTCAGGGTCAGGCACAAGGAATGCAGCAAGCACGTCAGGAGCAGCAGGCACATCAGGAGCAGCAAGCACATCAGGAGCAGCAAGCACGTCAGGAGCAGCAAGCACATCAGGAGCAGCAGGCACAAGCGCCGCGTGGTTTAGCCGAGGTGGAGAGGGGTAGCCTTCTGTCGCCACTCGCTCAGCGTCATTTAGGTGAACCACAGCAGGCACAGCACGAGCAGCATGCACAGCAGACACATCAACCACGACAGGGTGACGTCAAGGCGGTGGAGGGACAAGTGGGGGTGGAGGATCAGATTGATTGGCCGGTGTATGCCCGGCTAACGAACGGCAAGGTGAGGGGGCAATGTTTTGTTAGGGCCGTCAAGAAGGTGAAGTGAGCAAGAAGTCGATGGGATTTTGAAAGGAACAGAGAGGGTGGCTACCCTGTATGCGATTTGAAGCTAAGATTGTTTTTAAACAGTACCTTCTTACTCGAAGGCTTTTGAAGGAGGCATGACAGCTTTATTGGAGACCCTTGATGTACCAAACCCATTTGCTGTATCTGTGCATTTCTTTTTTATGCGTTTGTGATTAGACGCCACCCCTTGACGTGCCAAACCTGTTTGCTGCATACGTGCATTTCTTTTTCATGCGTTTGGGCTTTTGCCATGAGAGAGCGGCAACCCTCGATGTTCCTGCCACTGCAAAAGCAGGTCACACACATGGCTACATATGTACATATGGCTACACACACATGACTACACACGCATGGCTACACATGACTGCATACACGTCACTTCATTGACGACATATACGTGACTACACAAAACTACACACGCACACACACATGACCAGCACACCTTTCTCACAGCATGAGTAAACACCTCGATCCGTATAGCTATTGCGTATGAAGGAGTGAGTACAAAAAGGTTTGGCTCGTTGATGCTGTAGACAGAGCCCAGTCTTTGTGTGTTTGCTCAAACCAGTTTCCAGGCAGTTTTGTCATTTTCACTGCACGCCAGTACTTTCAAGCAGACCTACAACGCCACACAGGTCATTGGGGCTGATCTCATCGTCAGCGCCATTGGTGTGACTCCTGCCAACAGCTGGCTGCCGCCCGAACTTGTTAGAGCTGAAGATGGAGGGCTGCTTGTTGATAGAGGAATGTGCTGCTGCTCCACTGCTGCCAATACTGCGCAACCAACCGTGCCTTGCAGTGAGGTTGTCAATGAGAGCGTGACACAGCAGTCCCTACAAGGAATCCCGGCAGGCAGTGTGTTTGCTGGTGAGAAGCTCTGTATTATTCAGTTTGTGTCGGCAGTGTATGGTAGTGCGTTTGCAGGTAAGGAGCTGCACACATCAGCATGTTTGCAGGTAAGCTGTGGTTTTGTGATGTGTTTTGTGCGGTGATGCATGGCAATGTTCTGTGCGTAAACAAAACAGCCTTCCACCCAAAATAAGTGTGTGGCAATGTGTGGCAGCATGGCAATGTTTTGTGCGTAAGCAGCTGTACACCCAATTATGTGTGGCAGTGTGTGGCAGGGTGGTCGCAGGTGAGCTCTGCACTTTCGTGAATGAAGATCTCTTCATTCTCATACGTGTGTGCGGGATGTTTGTGTTGCCATTACGCTACGTGTAGAGATAGAGAGAGGGGCTGCTCTATTCAAGAGCCAGTGTCAGGCCATGCCTGCTGCCCTTTGAAACCCATTCACAACTCTTTTTTTCTTAATGGCGGAGGACTTTCATGAGACTCGCTGAAACTCAAAGTGGCTCCTTTTCCGTATCCAATGAGGGTCCCCACTGATGCTTCACTGCCTGCGTACCTTTTCTTTTCTATTGCTTTTTTGCATTATCACTAATAGCAGTTCAATGCTGCTTTTTCTTTCCTGTTTTTTTTGCATTACCACCAATAGCAGTATAATGTTCCTGCTGGAACACGTGCAGCTAACGTAGGGTGAGCCAGATAACGTAGAGTGATCCTACTGGAAACACGTGCAGCTAACATAGAGTGAGCCAGTTAACGTAGAGTGATCCTACTGGAAACACGTGCAGCTAACGTAGAGTGAGTCAGATAACGTAGAGTGATCCTACTGGAAACACGTGCAGCTAACGTAGAGTGAGCCGAATAACGTAGAGTGATCCTACTGGAAACACGTGCAGCTAACGTAGAGAGATCCATTCTGTGTGCGCTTATGCTTATTGCACCTTGCACACGCATACATACTGCAAGGATACAGTAACACATCATGTACAGAGCATCGACACAAACTCTACTTGCTTTTACCACATTGCCACATACCACAAATTTCCACAGACATTATAGATGTTTGTTCTTTGCGTGTACAGCGGGCGATTGCTGCTCCATCCGTGAAGGTCACGTGGGGCCCCAGTTCTTTCAGATGAGG
>Ga0307974_1002108_pt1 | contig 14057 bp, 17 predicted proteins | sample OrgLakmetagen784_FD_201812 | JGI IMG/M metagenome (GOLD analysis project Ga0307974, IMG submission 201812) | Saline water microbial communities from Organic Lake, Antarctica - #784 | ecosystem: Environmental > Aquatic > Non-marine Saline and Alkaline > Saline | place: Antarctica: Organic Lake... | reverse complement strand
TGTGCGTGTGTGTGTGTGTGTGTGTGTGTGTGTGTGTGTACCCGTGGCAGATGCAGCAGGGCTGTGAGCCTGCATGCTTGTGTGTGTGTGCGTGTGTATGCGTGTGCGTGTGTGTGTGTGTGTATGAATTCGTGCGTATGTGTGTGTGCGTGTGTGTGTGCGTGTGTACCCGTGGCAGATGCAGCAGGGCTGTAAGCCCGCAGATGTGTGCACGTGCATGTGCGTACGTGTGTGTATGTGCCCGTGCTGGTGGAAGTGTAGGGCATGTTGGGCTTGCAGCACACTGCCTCCTCCCATAGACCATCACGTCCTGCCAAGAGCGACCTTGCCAATGATTTAGAACACACAAGTTTGCTCAACAACGACATCAGCACACACCCCTTCCTACCATGCTGCTGAGAAAGGCCTCAGCTTCTACATACCAGCAGCCCAACACACATAACATCGACTTAACACACATGCTGTCAGCCCAACACACATAACATCGACCCAACACAACACATATAACATCGACTCAACACACGTGCCATGGGCCCAACACGCAACAGGAGGTTACCGCCACACACACACCTTCCTACCTTACTGCTCCAATTTGAGCAGCAACACACACACACACACACCTGCCAGCATTACAAGACAGACAAAAACTCAGGTTCCGACCATGCTGCTCCTAGCGATGCCCCAACGCGCACAGGCTAATACCACAATAAACAAAGGCGCACCCACACACCCCCATACTCCGAGGATCTTACCATGCTGCTCCTAGCAGACCCTCTTTTCTCTCCATGAGGAGCATCCAAGCAGGAGGACGACGAAGTAGAGCTGCGCATGCGCTGGCGCAGATGCTCTGACGCCGCATAGCCCTGGTTGGCACGTGTGTGTGTGTATGTGTGTGTGCGTGTGTGTGCGTGATGTGTACGTGCTCTGATGCTGCATAGCCCTGGTAACATATGTGTGTGTGTGTGTGTGTGGTGTATGTGTGTGCGTGGTGTGTACGTGCTCTGACGCTGCATAGCCCTGGTAGACACATTCGTGTATGGTGTGCGTGGTATATGTGCATGTGTACGTGTGTGCGCGTGGTGAGTACGTGCTCTGGCACTGCATAGCCCTGGTATGCACGTGTGTGTGTATGTGTGTGTGTGTGATGTAATGTGTGTGTGTGCGTGCGATGTGTGTATATATGTGTAGAAATATCCTACTAAAAATTGTAGTCCTTTTGAGCATACGCATGCTCTCCTCCTGCCGCCTAAAATCGCACAACATGACAGCCAACCCCATCACCTGCTGCGAAGGCGCGTCCGCAAATCTGCCCACGCACTTTGCACGCTCATCCACCTTTACACTATCAACCCCCCCACACCGTACACCAACCCACATCATCACTAGGGTTGGCCAGAACCATGTATGTACGGTTTACATACGGTGCATTTTTGCAGGGAAATCACCAAATATACAGTCATATACGGTGTATAGATACGGTTCTGGCCAACCCAAATCATCACTAATGCTTTGCCCTATAGCCACAAGTAGTGACTACTCCCAAGTGCGCGCCCGATACGCGCTCATCCAATTCTCAAACCCACGCACTGGTTTGCAGCATCACCACAATGGCCCCCTTTATATGCTGTGCGAGTGAGTCCTCAAACATGCCTAACACACTCGCCCACGTAATACAAGCCTCCCCCCCCTCACGCGCCATCCCACACCATCACCACAGTGGCCTCCTTTACCTGCTGTGCGAGTGAGTCTGCAAACACGCCCAGCGCACGCAGAGAAGCGGCCGCGGTGTCGCCAACCAAAAGGCCCCTCAGCAGCAGCTGTTGCATTGCTAGGGGGGTGTAGCGCACACCTAAGCCTGCGGGGCTGGAACCCCAGTCTACGCTGCTGCCAGGGGCTGTGCCAGCAGCAGCACCACCCTGCGTGTGGAGATGCACGTGTGTTTCAGTGTTTACACTTGCAAACGTGTGTGTGTGTGTGTGTGTGTGTGTGTGTGTGTGTGTGTGTTTGTGTGTGTGTACAATTGAGTTCATCTGTGTTTTTTACCCGAATGTGTGTGCGCGTGCACAGTTGAGTGCACTAATTTGCGTGTGTGTGTATATGTGTGCGTGTGTTCAATTGAGCGCATCCGTACTTTTGCCTCGTTTCCTGCACTGCCCCAAGCATCAACCAGCTTGTAACCTGAGAAAGCCATGCTGCTGCAAGCATGGCACACACACACACACTTAAGAACAGCACACCCAAACGAACAGCACACCATTTCAAATAGCTGCACCTGGACGGTTCATAATAAGGGGAAAAGAGAAGGAAGGTGTAGGCAGAGCACCAGGCGCCGTCAATTCCTCCATTAAATCAAAATAAATACGTGCCAGATGCAGGTCTGACAAGCCCCTGCTGCCACACGCAAGATACCCATACTCCTGAAAGATGCTACATGCATTTCAAGAAATCGCGCATAGATAAACGTAAAGTTGGGAAAGAGCACACACACCAGCTGCTGGCCTGACGAATCCCTGCTGATTCCAGGGTCTGCTGCACCTGCCCCTCCAGTGCTGCCTCCCATGGGGCTCTCAAAATGGTGCTGGAAGTAAGGCATCATGCCCAAGGGGGCCACACCCAGCAGCCACAGCTCTGCGTACAGTGTGTGTGTGTGTCCACAAGAGTTATGGACCAAAATGCTGTATGTATGTATGCATGTATGAACAGGACACTTGCGAATTGGTGCTGGAAGCAAGGCATCATGCTCAAGGGGGCCACACCCAGCAGCCACAGCTCTGTGTGCAGAGCGTGTGTGTGTGCGACCACAAGAGTTATGGACGAGATGGCTGATTGTCTGAATGAACAGGGCGTTTGTATTTTGGTGCTGGGAGTAGGGCATTGCACTCACAGGGACCACGCCCAGCAGCCACATCTCTGTTGGCAACAGAACACAAACTTGTCTGGCTCGTAATGAATAAAGAAGTCCAAGGACATCTTGTAACAGACTAGGAAGTTCACGGTTTGCAGTAGGAGGACAGTCTACTGCTGGACCCTGGTTCAGGAATCAAACCGCCACGCACGTCACGTGCTTCTGGTACAAATTGAGTTATTGATGCATGCATGCAGACGCACACGCAGCACAACGTCAGTTATTGCAGGCTTCGGTCCTCACACTTGGCTGCCCCTTTCCTCCGGACTGCCTCCTGTGTCTTTGTACGCTCCCCCCCCGACACACACGCTTTTGCTGTACACACATACATAGGGTGGGCCAGAACTGTATATACACATCATACATGACCGTGATTTCCAAGCAAAAAATACCGTATGTACACCATATATATACGTATAACTATATGGTTCTGGCCCACCCTACACATACACCACACAGCAAACACAGAACACACCAAATCCTTACCTGACTGCACCACCTTCTGCTTCACCTCTCCTCCTCCTTCCTGTTTTAGAGGCAATCACACACAACCCCAAGCCACACGCAACATGCTCCTGTTTCTCTTTTTTCCCATACAAATAAGCGCAGCCCAAGTCAGACAAGAAACATTCCACAGGTCCATCACACCAGGCTGCCCTTCCTCTTCTTTCCAAAAAAATTTACACAGTCCAACAAACAATCATGCCTAATCAACTACGAGATTAAAAACTGCAAATATTCATGCCCATCGACAAAGATATTGACAATGTCTAGGGTTGGCCAGAACCGTATTTTTACATCGTATATGACCGTACGTATGGTGATTTCCCTGCTGAAAATACCGTATGTACACCGTATATACCTATAAATGTATGGTTTTGGCCAACCCTAGCAATGTCAAATTGCCCACCTGGCTGCTCCTCCTCCATCTCCACTTCCGCCCCTGTACCCCCGCTTCCTCCTTTGTGCTTGCCAGAGGAGGAGAGCCCTGCCCAGATGCTCTGTGTGACGAGGGCCTGCTGAAGAGGCCCTGCAGTGCAGATGCCTGGGACAGTGGGGGCGGACGCTAGCAGCACTGTAGCTACCTGCATGTGTATGTGTGAGTGTGTGTGTGTGTGTTTGTGTGTGTGTTTGTGAGTGTTTGTTTGTGTGTGTTTGTGTGTGTGCGTGCGTGTGTGTGTATGTGGTGTGTGTGTGTGTGTGTGTGTGTGTGTGTGTGTGCGCGCGCGCGCATAGGGGCCCTGCAGTGCAGATGCCTGGTCGGTGGTGGCAGATGCTAGCAGCAATGCCACTGCCTGCCTGTGTGTATTTGTGTGTGTACGCGTGCTTGTGTGTGTGCGCTTGTGTGTGTATGCTTACAGGCACCCTGCAGTGCAGATGCCTGGCACGGTGGGGGCAGATGCTAGCAGCACCGCTGCTGTTTACGTATGTGCGTACGTGTGTGTGTGTGTGTGCTGTGGTACGTGCATATGGTGGTGGGGGGAGTATGTATACTCCTGCACATGCATGGAGCAGCGGACCCCTTCGAAGTAAACGCAGCCCTGATTTATGATGCTTGCAGTGTGATACAAAGTTATCGATTCGGGTTGGTGGTGACGCTTGCAGTGTAATCAAAGCGATTGATTTGAAATGGTGGTGACGCTTGCAGTGTAATCAAAGCAATTGATTTGGATTGGTGGTGAAGCTTGCAGTGTAATCAAAGCGATTGATTTGGATTGGTGGTGACGCTTGCAGTGTAATCAAAGCGATTGATTTGGATTGGTGGTGACGCTTGCAGTAAAATCAAAGCGATTGATTTGGATTGGTGGTGTGACGCTTGCAGTGTGATACAGAGCAAGTCGTTTTAAGCAAGATTCCCTGAAGTTGGTGAAGCTTGAGGCGTGGCCTCACAGCATCCAGCACCATTCATATGGCCGTGCAACTGTGAGGCGCTCGCAATGCCAGTCAAAGCAGATGCTGACTAGGATTTGGTGATGCGGCCCCATGCACGCACAAGCATACCGTACCTTGGACTGGTGGAGCTTGAGGCGAGACATCACAACGTCCAGCAACGACAGAGCATGGCCATACAGGGGCACGCTACTGCTATGGAGAAGGGCCAGCGCCAACCAATACACCTGTGGGTGCGCGTGCGCGTGAGTGTGTGTGTGCGTGTGTGTGTGTGTGTGTGTGTGTGTGTGTGTGTGTGCGTGCGTACTCGGCTTTTAACCGAGTGTACACTGACTAAGCAAGAGAAGATTATGGGAAATCACAAAATAGTAGTGTGCACGTGTGCACTTGGGTGTGCAAAATGGTAAATGGTGCAGGTTCCAAACAGTTTACGTCCTCTTGGTTTCACACATAATGGAAACCCCTTCCCAAGTCCTAGCCGTTGTGATCACAACCATTCGTAGGTCAAAGACCATAATCCTTCATTCCTCTGCTTCATTTTTGGCAACACTAGCCCCTCTTCTGTTTTGAAGCTCTGCTCACCTGTGTGGATATACGACCGCATTCCTCATCTACGCAATTCTCCACGAAACCAGCCCCTCTTTAGTTCTATAACTCTGCTCACCTGTGGGTATATGACCAGCCGGCCGCTGGAGTCCAGGCCCTCTATCAAGCTCTGCGAGCAAGGAACCAAGTGGGTAAGGGAAAGAAAAGAAAAGGAAAAATACGCAGGCAGCAAACATTCCCTGCATCAGTTAAGGAAAAGGTGACACATTGGCCCAAAGTGCCGTGAGTCTTCCCCACCAAAGTGGGTAAGGAAACAGTGGGTAAGGAAACATGTGGGAGTGATGACGCAAGAAAAATATGCAGCACATTAAGACACGTGCGCAGGCCAGTCCATCTTTGGGTTAGTGATGGTTTCAGGGTGGTAGATATTGTGTGCATGACAGGCATTGCGTTTACGTGCCTGCATGTGACCATTGGAATAATTACAGAACAATAATATATAATATATATAGAGGGTACATACACATATTTATACAATTTTATCAGGGCTGTGCAATGACAACGTCATAGCAATTTTGCACCGTAATCAAGGTACGGTCGACGGTCTGTACCGTCAGAACGAAAAAATGACGGTGTTTCAGAAATGAGGGTGCTGACCGACTAGACGGTCGAGGGGACCATCCACCGTACTTCCCTGTGTATTTCACCGTCAAGCCTTTTTGCTGTGAAAGTTGAGACCAGGACTCGAATCCTAGTCAAGACACACTTTCTGCTATTCTTTTTCCTTTCCATTATACACTGGTTTGTCTATACAAATAATACTCATGCAACATTTAGAAATGACGAGAAAAGAGCCAAAATGCCATGTTTGGGCCTTTATGCGATTTTTGGACCGTACCGTCAACCGTACCATCATGCGCCGTCTCAATCAATGGTCTGACCGTATTTTGACGGCACCATCGTTTACGGCGTCAACCGTCAGACCATATATATTAATATACCGTACCGTCACGCCGTTATTCCACAACCCTGAATATAATATATATAGGAGCCTGCAACGCAACGCATACAGCATGCAACACTTCTCAGCCTCTTAATAGAAGTATAATGCAGAGTCCACCTACCTTGAGGGTGGTGATGATCTCTTGCGCACAAGCCAGACATGTGACCAAAGGAGGCCCAGAGGCTTCAACGGCTTGATGGCTCTGACTGACAGAGCGCCTGTGTGTGAATGTGTGTGTATGTGTGTGTGGCGTGTGTGTGTATGTGTGTGCGCGTGTGTGTATGTGTGTGTGTATGTGTGTGTGCGCGTGTGTGTATGTATGTGCATGTGTGTGTATGTGTGTATGTGTGTGTCGTGTGTATTTGGTTTGGCATGTTTTGGCGTGCCAGAGAATGTACAAACAAAGTGTGGAACATTCCAAAATATGTCAATTATTTCAAGAAATACAGATTTGATCATTGTTTTGATGGCAAGGGCGTTAGGTACTCTTGCATACACATACGCGCGCATCCAAGCAAACACACGATTTACTGCACGCACAATCACGCTCTACACAATTTTGCGTACACGCTTTTACCCACCTGACGCTGTCCATGCGCGCAAATGAAGAGTTTGTGCCTGCTTTGGTGTTGCCTGCCATTCCACCTGCTGGTGTTTTTGAGAGGCATGGTGTGTGTGTGTGTGTGCGTGTGTGTGTGTGAGAGAGAGAGAGAGAGAGAGAGAGAGGAGAGAGAGGAGAGAGAGAGAGAGAGAATGAGAGAGAGAGAGAAATAGAGGCAGTAGTGTGAGGTGTGAGGTCTTTGTTACAGATGGCAGAAGAGAGGCAGTGGCTTGAGATGGCGTGGAAAGTGGTGTATGAGAGAGGCAGCAATGTGTGAGGTTGGTGTTAAGAGTGGTGTGAGAGGAAAAGGGGTATAAAATCGGTGTTGAAAGTGGTGTGAGAGAAGTGTGGTGTGATGTTAGTGATGAACGATGAAAGTGGTGTGAGCAGTGCAGTGATGCGAGGGCGGTGCCACTCAATGTTTGGCACATGCAAGGCAGCTGGTGTTGTAAGGAAACTGGTGTGAGGATAGTGGCCGTAGTGAGGGGGTGGTGTGAGCGGAATACACGTCATGCTAGAATGGCAGCAGCAGGCCAAAGGTGTCGGGACTGGAAGTGGTGTTAGGGCAGCAGCAGCATGGGGGTGGTGTGAGCGGAATGAATGTTATGTTAGAATGGTAGCAGCAGGCCAGAGGTATCGAGAGTGGAAGTGGTGTGAGGGCGGCAGGGGTTCGGGAGTGGTGTGAAAAATAGGCCTGGCAGAGCAGGGAGGCAAATCATGCAAGCACCAAGGAGATCATGTGAGCTTAAAGCTTTGCGTAGGCAGACTTGTAGGCAAGCTGTTTTTACTTGTCAGATCATGTAAGTACCAAGTAAAATCAATGTTCGGACTGTGGAGACCTGTTCAGTAACTGATGTGTGCGTGGCTGAGTAGTGATAGGCACACGAGTGTGAAAAAGCAGGTCGGGATTGAGTGTGGAAAAGAAGGTAGGGATAGAACAAAGATCAGAGCAGCTTGTCCGTCTGCAGCTCTGCTGATATCTGAAGGTCGAGGGCACGCAGCGGAATAGATGCGAAAGGAGGTGTACAAGACGCATTTGGAGTATGAAAAAGCAGGCAAGCATGGGGTCAGCTCGCCCATCTGCAGCACTGCTGATTGCTCAAGGTAGCGGGCGTGCTACAGAATGTGTGTGTGTGTGTAAGTGTACGAGGTGTGCGTGTGTGTGTGTGTGTGTAAGTGTACGAGGTGTGTGTGTGTGTAAGTGTACGAGATGTGTGTGTAAATGTACGAGGTGTGTGTGTGTGTATTGTGTGTATGTGTGTGTAAGTGTACGAGGTGTGTGCACAGGAGACGGCAGGCACAACTTCTGCGGGAGGTCCATTTGCGCAGACACACGCACACACACAAATGCACACGCACAACTAGGAACCCTGGAGGACCTTTCTTCTGACCCTTAAGGACACGCAGAAGTCTGTGTGCAGCATAACAGAGATGAAAGGCACTCCCAGCATTTCCACCAGGGCTGTGAAATGCCACTGTAAGAGCCATTTTGCATCACAACCATGATATGGTTGACAAAGTGAACCTTCAGACCGTCATTGCACCAAACCGAATTGCCACAGAGTTGAGACAGAGGGGGGGGCACTCACATTGCAATATGTGAACAGAGCATGCTGAATGTCAGTAAAGGTCAGAAGGAGTTGCTTGGGAACGTGTCTGCTTCCTTCATCAACCCCTACTTCCTCATTCGACGCTCGAGGTGCTTTCACCGTTTGCGTCCGTACTCACTTTCAGGGTACAACCAGGTAATCTTCAGGAAGGGCCTCTGTTCAAGCACACATCTCAATCATACAAATCTTTGGCTGATTGTAATCAAAAAGGCATAACGCGTTTGCAATCCAATGGCACCAGACTCTCACCAGCTCCGCTACTTGAGGGGGGCATGATGGTGGAGGTGGCTGCGGCGGCAAAGCAGTGATGCAGTGCCACAAGGAGTGTGCAGCACACGTCAGAGGTGAGCTGGGGGCGTAGGGCACGGAATACCTGCGTGTGTGTGTGTGTGTGTGTTCACGCATGCACACCCTTGTGTGAATGTAAGTGTACAATCACTTGGATGCAGGATTTATTGTTGGACAGGAAAATGTGGTGAGTGAGTCAAAATTTGCAGAGGAGCACACATCTAAACAGACAGATGCACACACACACACACACAAACCCACCTGGAAGGACCTGCAGGACAGATGCCTGCTGCGGCAGTGGAGTGCCCAATCTAAGGAGGCCTCAGCCCATGAAGCCTGCGGCAAATTGTTGTCACAGGGTGTGTACGTGTGTGGTGTGCGTGTGTGTGTGTGTGTGTGTGTGTGCGTGTGTGTGTGTTTGTGTGTGTGTGTGTGCACGCACAAAGCCGTTGGGTCATGAAATATTGCGCGGCGAGCGTTCTTGCACTCACATTCATGAGAATCAATACTCTTGTCATATCTGATCAGATCAGATCAACGCTCCAATCTGAGTTGCCCTCATCTTCATTGATCCAGAACGCTCCTTGCAGCAATGCATCTCTATCAAGTAATTTGCTTACAGATGCAGAGAGCATCTGTGCGTGCACTTGAGGCAAATTTGTAGGGTTGGCTAGGACCATATATATGCGGTGCGTACCTAGACGGTATTTCTGGCAGGGAACTCACCGAATATATGGTCATATATGGTGTATGTATTCAGTTGCGGCCAACCCTACATGCATGGCTATCCTACACACATGAACCATGTGTAACATTTCCTCCTTATAACAATCAATGGCACATACCACACGTACCTGCATTTCCAATTTCTCGTTTCTCAAAGGCAAGCAAAGCCTAACTTGTCAGGCACAATATGCCCTCTTGCACGTTGCATCAAAAATCTAGCTACGCGCTCGCCTCACAAGCATACACACAAACACATACTCAAACACATGCGAACACACACGCAACCTAACCTCAAACACAAGCGCATTTTATACTTTTTTGCACCGCTCACAGGCCCATATAATCACAGACATACACTTGTACTCATTCTTCTGAACTGTAAGCCAACCTCAAACGCAAGTGCATCGTGCGCTGTCACAAATTGCTCACGGACTGATGAAACGCAATGCTCACAGGCTGATGAAACGCAATGCTCACAGGCTGATGAAACGCAATGCTCACAGGCTGATGAAACGCATTGCTCACAGGCTGATGAAACGCATTGCTCACAGGCTGATGGAAGAAACATACCACTCTTCCCACCTGTAAGCCAACCTCAAACGCAAGTGCATCGTGGATGGAAGAAACATATCACTCTTCCCACCTGTAAGCCAACCTCAAACGCAAGTGCATCGTGCACGGCGCCCACCATTGCTGCCAGCGCTGCCGCTGAAGGAACGCAGGCACTGTCCCCAGGGGAAGGGCACACACTGCGTTTTGTTGCAGCACGTTATGTTTTTAGCATGCTAGTTCACACACACACACACACACGTGAACGGACCAGTAGGAAATGAGAGGTTCGGGACAGAGGCACTGTTCCCAGGGGAGGGTCACACACAGAGTTTTGTTGCAGCACGGTATGTTCCTAGCATGTTGAGTTTGATACACACACGTGAACGGACCAGCAGGAAATGAGAGGTTTGGGAATGAGGCACCGGCATCGCTATAATATGGACAGCTATGTGTGTGCGTATGTGTGTGTGTGTTTGCGTGTGTGTGTATGTGTGTGTAAGAATGATGCAGAGTGGGCCAATGAGTATGAAAGTGTAATGCAGGCAAAGCTGTCTAAGAATGGTCAGCAGTGCATGCACATACGGCTAGTACACCCCCAACGCACGCACACACACACCTGGGAGCTCTCTCTCTCTCTCTCTCTCTCTCTCTCTCTCTCTGTCTCTCTCTCTCTCTCTCTCTATCACACCCACACCAACCCGCGCACAAAACCAAAAACGCGAACCCACCAGAGAACACACACTTATTCATACCCAAACGCTAGCACGCAAACATACACGAACGCTTGCGTGCAAATACACACAAATGCTTGCACGCCAACACCCACACCACATCCACACACCACACCTCACAACACACACCTGGGGTCTGCATCCTCATAGGCCCACAACCGCCGCCCTCGCATCGACAGCAGGTAGCGGATGAGCACAGACACCTGTAATATATATGTGTCATATTGTGCCATAGCTGTAGATACGTTTATTAGTATTACGGATGTGGTCGACGACAGGCGGAGGAATATTAGTGGAAGTAAAGTGCTCGATTAGGGAAAGGTTAGGTTTTGCTGCTGGTTGCCCATTTAAAGAGCTGCCGCCGTAAAAGTTCTCCAATCCTGGGAACGCACACGCACACGCACACGCATTTACATAAAACATTACATCATTACATACGTACAAGATCAAACACACACATTTGTGGGCACTCTACCGCGCATTCACATACAACAATACATCATTACATACGGATCAAACACACACATCTGTGGGCACTCCGCCGCGTAACAACTAGTCATAGATGCACATACACACACGTACACACACACAAAGCCAAACACACACACGAACACGCACACACACATTTGTGGGCACTCCGCCGCGTAACAACTAGTCATAGATGCACATACACACATGTACACACACACAGTCACACACACATGAACACGCACACACACCTGTGGGCACTCCGCCGCCTCGCCTGCGTCGGTCGCTGCCTCTATGTACCGTGCACTCACAGAGTACAGCAAGTGCATGAGCAGCTGCTGTGCATGCGCAGATACGGTGCACCCACTACCGCCTCCCCCATGGTCGCCCTCCATTTCTCCCTCCTGTGAATTGAGTGACATCTTGCGTGAGACATTATTACTGTGTGACATTATTACTGTGTGACATTATTACTGTGCGACATTATTACTGTGTGACATTATTACTGTGTGACATTATTATTGTGTGACATTTTTACTGTGAGACATTATTACTGTGTGACATTATTACTGTGAGACATTACTACTGTGTGACAAAATCGGTACAAGAAAGTGAGAGCAGCGTGTTCGCCCTTTATGTCTCCTTCTCATATGCTGAAAAGGCAGTCGTGTAAGGTAATGCTTTGTGCTGGATTCACTTTGCGGCAAACTCAGTACAAAAAAAGGTAAGATCTGCGCGGATGCCCTCCATATCGAACTCCTGTGTTGTACGTGCATGCAGTCGTGGCGATTTTGGTATTGTGAAATGTGAGCAGCGTGGTTGGCCTTCATGCCCCCCTCCAGCATGTGAAGTGTGACAGTGTCCGTCGCTGTTGAAACGCAGACAGGGAAACGAGTCGAGTGGTCAACCTCGGTTTGATTTGGTCAAATGTATGCCGTGATTTGAAAGTGACAGACACAGGCAGGTGAGCACCACTTTGTGGCAAGAGCACAATACAGGACAAAGAGGCTGGTTAGGGCCACTCCTTACAAGTTGTATATTGTATAATTGTGTACCTGCAAACCTTGTCAAGCATAGTCAAGGCCTGCAAGCTTAGTCAAGCTTAGTCAGCAGAGTGTGACTGCAAAGTATGTGGACGATGCTTGCTTTGCACCACACAGAGAAACAACCTTTTTTAATCGAAGAGGTCTTCTGAACATAAGAGAAGATGAAGAAAAAAGATACGTAGGGTCAGAGGGGTTCCTCTCTACTGAAGTGACTGTTCCTCATGGAAGTGTGCGTATGTGTGTGTATGTGTGTGTATGTGTGTATGTGCGTGTGTGTGTGTGTGTCTGCATGTGCACGTGTGTGTAATAAGACAGGGGCAACGTACCTGGTCAAGCACGCAGATGCATGCGTGCAAAAAAAGAGCATATGGTTTGTGTGCGCGTGCACGTGTGTGTGAAAAGATGGGGGCATCGCACCTGGTCAAGCACGCAGATGCATGCGTGCAGGAGAAGGGGCATATGGGGACGGAAGTCCTCGTCATGCTCATACGCCACTTCGGCAAGTAAGCACAGCGCAAGCTCAGGCCTGCACGTAGATACGTGTGTGTATGTGTATGTGCATGTGCGCATGTGTACGTCTGTGTATGCATGTGTACTTACGATTGTGTGTGTATGTGTGTGTGAGTGTGTGTTACCTTGCATGCTTGTGTGGACAGCCACACACAGCCATACACACATACACATACCGGAACACACACACACGCACACACACACACAAGAGCAGCATTCACACCCACACGCACATCTGTAGAGAGCAGCAGAGTGAAGCATCACACACACACACACCGTGAGAGCAGGGCCCGCACGTTGTTCCCTCCTTGGCCCCCCCCTCCTCCTCCGGCCGCAAAAGAAGTGCTGAACGAGGACTCAGAATCGTACTGCTCGTCATCGTGCATGGGGTCGCCTGTGTGTGTGCATGATGTGGTGATGTTCAAGTGTAAGCATGCAGAGGTCATCACCGCACTGAATTAGGTCTTAGAGTTGTACTGCTCGTCATTGTGCATGGCGTCACCTGTGCGTGTGTGATGTGTGATGTGTTTGTGTACACGTGTGCGTCTGATTAATTTATTGCAAGGGTTTAGGGTTCAATCCCTGAACCCTTTGGTGACGGAACGTTGAAATGTTGTTCTGGGCGCCCACGATCTGATATCATCTGTGTAGTGTAATACTGTGAGAGTGTGCACGCAAGTGAGTGTGTGGGCATGCGAGCTTGATTGCAGGAAAACTGCTGACAGAAGTGCCGGCATGTCGGCTTCCCCTTTGAGCTTATGGCCGTCAAGCACGGACATGAGCGGTCTGGCCAGTGAATAGTTTTATTGAACGACCTGTAGAAGTGAGAAATTAGATTGGTTATATGCACGAGGTCTTGCTTAGCCAGCCACGCTAGCTTGTACACACGGCAGGTATGCAATTTGGTTGCACCGACAAACACACACACACACACACACACACACGTGAACCACTACTCACGAGAAAATAGATTTTAATCACTCCTACACCCAAACACCCAAGCACACACATTCACACATATGCATTCCAATAACACACCAAACACCCACACGACAAAGAACACGCATACACCAACATGCAAGTACACGACCACACACAAACACAAACATGCACACACCCTAACCACTCTCACATGCAGCACAAGCCCCCCCCCCCCCACCCACACACTCTCACCTGCTGCT
>Ga0307974_1002103_pt1 | contig 14065 bp, 10 predicted proteins | sample OrgLakmetagen784_FD_201812 | JGI IMG/M metagenome (GOLD analysis project Ga0307974, IMG submission 201812) | Saline water microbial communities from Organic Lake, Antarctica - #784 | ecosystem: Environmental > Aquatic > Non-marine Saline and Alkaline > Saline | place: Antarctica: Organic Lake... | reverse complement strand
CTGGCCCCCCTCCTTAAACCTCCCTTTCGGTGCCCCCACCCAGACAAAAAGGGTACCATTCTGCTCCTTTTTCAAACAGGGATCCATCTGCATACTCACCACAACCAAAGATTGACTTGCTGCAGAGTTATGGGGCAAAAACTGAGACGCAGACGTTCTTGCATGCATGCATGACCTGCCAAGCACCTACAAGTAGCCTTAAACACCCACAGATCTTCAGCATTCCATTATTGTGCATCTTGTGTTGATACTAACATGCAAGTTTTGAGTGATAAGGTGCTCCTTTGGCTTTACACACCCTGCAACCCACACCCATGCGCGCGTGGCTCTGACTTGCAGGCATGCACACAGACCCCCCTTTTAATCAATTTGCACAAAAAGGGTGCCAATCGACTGGGCTTGAGCTGAGGATTCCGACGATATATTTAAATTTTCGTAGGAGTGGCCCAGTAAATGTTTGGAGGGGGGGTTCAAAAAACTCTGACCCCCCCTCCAATTGGACCCATACATATACCAATCGACAGCTCTCGGCGAGAGGATTCCAAATATTTAGTTTTTATCGGGATTCACACGTGACGTCCAAAAGTTATGCTTTCTCCTGATACACCCCCTCTAAAAGGGACTTTGGAGCCCTGGGGGCTTGCGTGTGGCCACCTTCACCTCCCACAATTGAAAGGTTAAAATGGAAGCTCAAAGGTTAAAAACGACCAAAGTTCAGGGCCGCAACAACCTTTGCATTCCTCTATGCTTTTTTAAGCCACCGCACGTCTGCCACCCTTCCCTTCCATAGCTGCTCAATTTTCTTTTTTGTCACTGCTACTGTCACCCTCCCATTATTGTCACTGATGCTGCATGCCTTGCTTGAGCTGGGTGCTTGGTTGCGAGCTGCTTGGGTGCTAGACCTGGTCTTGCGCACTGTCTGCAGCAGCTGCTCCTCTGTCAGCCTTTCAGCTGCCTTAGCTTCGGGGCTGCTGGGGCTGGGGCTGGGGGGGAAGGGGTAGGCGGAGCGAGGGGGGCTCCCTGACCGCTCATCACTTTGCTCGTTTAAAATAAGTATTTTTACGCACTACTGTTTCTTAAACGCCACCCCTACAAATAAATATACAATAAACCACCATTTTCAGATTAATACCTCACCGCCACCCCCAAAAAACTTTAAGTAGGGGCGGTAAATTTCTTAACGTTTTACAATTTCGTTTCCTGAATAATAGGCATTAAGCAATGTATAGGTTACGGATGCAGGTTATTAAACGGTATGCAAACTTTCTCCACAGCACATTCCTGGAGCCTACTTTCATGCAAATCTGGCCTTGCATACAGAATCCCCCCCATTCAATTCACGGAAAGGTTTATTTAATTAAACATAAGCTGACATCCCTAGAAACTATGCTTACTACTGTATTGAAGTTGTAACAAGCCCTGGACTTATGGGATCCCAGAGAGGGTCATAAGTTGAAAAGCAGTTTTGTCGCAGCGTCTGAGGCCCATCCCAAAAGATAATCAGTTGTAATTATTCGACCATTTGTCATTGTTTTCAAATAGACACTTTGTTTGATTGAGAAGTCGCCCATAATTGTAATTAAGCACTACGAAAAGGCAAGAATAGTTTGCTTACCGTGTGCATTCCAATGAGCAGTTGGGACCAGAAACTTTCCGAAGACCACTTGGAGAAAACAGATTCACCTGCAGCTTTGGAAGGCCCTCTTTTCAAAGAATGCTCCACACATCGTTGTGTGTACGGGTGTCTTGATCTCAGGTCTTTGAACTGGAGGGCCTGTGGTGTGGCCTGAAGACGGATGTAGAGGGCCTGTTTATGCAGGTATGTACGTATGAACTGCAAGCAGGCGTGTGTACAGCAAGCAGCAGACATGTTTTCAGCAAGCAGAGACGTACAGCAGCAATGAGCAACGATGTACAGCAGCGATGAAATTAATTTCATGTTTATGCGACAAGATTGGATTTTATTGCGAGAGACGCAGAAATACATTTGAACAGCGATGTACAGCAGCGATGTACAGCAGCGATGAAATTAATTTCATGTTTATGCGACAAGATTGAATTTTATTGCGAGAGACGCAGAAATACATTTGAACAGCGATGTACAGCAGCGATGTACAGCAGCGATAAAATTAATTTCATTTTTATGCGACAAGATTGAAATTATTGCGAGAGACGCAGAAATACATTTGAACAGCGATGTACAGCAGCGATGAAATTAATTTCATTTTTATGCGACAAGATTGAAATTATTGCGAGAGACGCAGAAATACATTTGAACAGCGATGTACAGCAGCGATGAAATTAATTTCATTTTTATGCGACAAGATTGAAATTTATTGCGAGAGACACAGAATTACATTTGAACAGCGATGTACAGCAGCGATGTACAGCAGCGATGAAATTAATTTCATTTTTATGCGACAAGATTGAATTTTATTGCGAGAGACGCAGAAATGCATTTGAACAGCGATGTACAGCAGCGATGTACAGCAGCGATTTATAGCAAGCACTACAGCATGCAGACGTTTGTACAGCACCCAGACGTATGTACAGCAAGCAGATGTATTTACAGCAAGCAGATGTATTTACAGCAAGCAAAAATATGTCAGCAAGCAGACCAGAGTTACACCTGTCCGCTCATATTTGTAATACCTTTGTGGTGCTTATTAACAATGCAGCGACGCTTTGACCTCCTTCAATTCCATCCAGCTGCGGCTTCAACATTGTCAAATGGATGCTTCTTGCCCTGTTATAATGCTCGTGCTCTGTGAGCCACGAATAGCATTTGCAATTGAAACCCTCAACTTAACACGCATCAGCAGAGAACACTCTTGCGTGTATGTATATGTGTGTGTGTGTCTGGACAACCTGAGTAATGCAAACAGGGATTGGTGCCAATCATGCTCAAATACAACCTGCGTGTTTGAGGGAGGCTGGTTTGAGACGCTTGAATAGCAATAATAATAAGATAGCACACGTCTGCACTGCACTGCACTACACAGGCACCCAGCATTGACTTGGATGCCCTGGGCGGCCAGCTTGTGGACTTGGAGGGCCTGCTGGAAGAGCAGAGGGGCGTTGTGATGGTGAGTAAATGGCATGAAACCATGCAGGACTTCCTTGCTATGTGCAAGGTGCTATGTGCAAGGTATGTGCAAGGTGCTGTGTTTAAGGTCCTTGCTATGTGCAAGGTCCTTGTTGTGTGCAAGGTCCTTGTTGTGTGTAAGGTGTTGTGTGCAAGGTGCTATGTGCAAGGTGCTATGTGCAAGGTATGTGCAAGGTGCTGTGTTTAAGGTCCTTGCTATGTGCAAGGTGTTGTGTGCAAGGTGTTGTGTGCAAGGTGCTATGTGCAAGGTGCTGTGTGCAAGGTATGTGCAAGGTGCTGTGTTTAAGGTCCTTGCTGTGTGCAAGGTCCTTGTTGTGTGCAAGGTGCTATGTGCAAGGTGCTATGTGCAAGGTTTGTGCAAGGTGCTGTGTTTAAGGTCCTTGTTGTGTGCAAGGTGTTGTGTGCAAGGTGCTGTGTGCAAGGTGCTATGTGCAAGGTTTGTGCAAGGTGCTGTGTTTAAGGTCCTTGTTATGTGCAAGGTCCTTGCTATGTGCAAGGTGCTATGTGCAAGGTATGTGCAAGGTGCTGTGTTTAAGGTCCTTGTTGTGTTTAAGGTGTTGTTTGCAAGGTGCTATGTGCAAGGTGTTGTGTGCAAGGTCCTTGCTGTGTGCAAGGTGTTGTGTGCAAGGTGTTGTGTGCAAGGTGCTATGTGCAAGGTGCTATGTGCAAGGTGTGTGCAAGGTGCTATGTGCAAGGTATGTGCAAGGTGCTGTGTTTAAGGTCCTTGCTATGTGCAAGGTCCTTGTTGTGTGCAAGGTCCTTGTTGTGTGCAAGGTGCTTGTTGTGTGCAAGGTGTTGTGTACAAGGTGCTATGTTTTAAGGTGCTATGTGCAAGGTCCTTGCTGTGTGCAAGGTGCTATGTGCAAGGTGTTGTGTGCAATGTGCTATGTGCAAGGTGCTATGTGCAGGGTCCTTACTGTGTGCAAGGTCCTTGTTGTGTGCAAGGTGTTGTGTGCAAGGTGCTATGTGCAAGGTGCTATGTGCAAGATCCTTGCTGTGTGCAAGGTGTTGTGTGCAAGGTTTGTGCAAGGTGCTTTGTTTAAGGTCCTTATTATGTGCAAGGTCCTTGTTGTGTGCAAGGTGTTGTGTGCAAGGTGTTGTGTGCAAGGTGCTATGTTTAAGGTGCTATGTGCAAGGTCCTTGCTGTGTGCAAGGTGCTATGTGCAAGGTCTTCCTAGTTGTGAATATCGAGGCACGTGACTATTGAGGCGCCCAATGAAGTCTCTTATTGTGCAACATCATCTTTGACTTTTACCTAGTATCTGCCTCCAAAGTCTTTCAATACTTTCCACGGCATCTTGTAGTATGCAGTAGGACCCTCCTTACTTCTTGCCCTAATAATTGCCCACGATTCCTCCTCTGTATTTGCAGGCTCTGAGCAACGACCTAAACACTGTGCAAAGTTTGGTGGAGGATGGTGTGCGAGAAATGGCAGCTGGTAAATTCCACTACTCTGATATACTTGGGTGAAGTAATTGAAACTTACCCAACGGTAGCATGCGTTCAAGGAACACCTATATGAGCCCATCAATCCTGCAATGTCAGTGTGCGAGCCCATCAGTCATGCATTTTCAGTGTATGAGCCCATCAATCCTGCATTTTTATTGTATGAGCCCATCAATCCTGCATTTTCAGTGTAAGAGCCCATCAATCCTGCACTGTTGCTGTATGAGCCCATCAATCCTGCATTTTCAGTTTATGAGCCCATCATTTCTGCACTGTCAGAATATGAGCCCATCAATCCTGTAATGTCAGTGCATGACCCCATTCTAAAAAGGCTCAGAATGCTGAAGCTCTTGGGAATTGGGAATACGGCTTCGGATTTCAGAGCAGAATAAAATACGAAAGGCAGGGAAATTGCACGCAAACTGTTTACAGCACTAAGTCCTCACACCTGTGGTGCTTGATCAGCATCAAGGGCGCTTCTTGCACAAAGTGGGTACTCTATCCTGTGCACGAGGAAGGAAGGTGCATCAGTGCTTACGCTACTGGTTACCAAGAACCTAACAGATACCACACGCATCCTTTATGTCACGGGTATCTGCTTTTTTAGTTTCCACTGGTTGAATATGCTGTCAGACACTGCTGGCACGCGCGCGCACACACACACACACACACACACACACATACACACACACATGTATACACACAGACACACAGACACACACATGTCCATGTTATTTGTGACGCAGGAGGTGGCACGTGTGGAGTTGAGCAGAGCTGTGCTGCAGTGGAGTCCATGCAGGCTGCACACCAGCAGCAGCAACTTCCACGCTGTGCATCCATCGAGGCCCAGGTGAGCAGGCTGGGAAACGGCTGACCCCTTTCCTTGTTCGGCGCGCTGCTGCTGGAATCTTACAAGGCGTACAGGGCTTGCACAGCTGCAAAGAGATGGCTAGCCTGTTACAGGAATGACTGAAGAGCGCGGTGAGCAGCTTCACAGTGCAGTGTTTGTGTTTCACAAAAGATGACTTGCATTCATGCTATGGTCGTGTGGATGTGGGGAGAAGGTTATGGGATATGCAGCTGGGGGTGTCCTTTAATTCCAATTCTGTACTGCTTAATTTGTTTCCCCCCTCCCCCTCCCTGTGCGACAGATGCATGCCATGGAGAAGGAGTGTGTTTCTGCCAAAGCATCCATCACACTGGACGTCGTCCATCAACTACAGAGAATCGCAGGGCAGCAGGTGAATATCGGTTGTGCTTGCTGTTCATTCCTGATACCTGAGTGTTGAACATTCCAGTGTTGAACATTCAGGAAATGCATGGGCACAGGTGTGCTACCTGCAAGTGTTCTTCCTTCCTTTTCTCATTCGTTGCATGCAAACCTTTCAACGTGACTATGGTGATCTTGAGTGCAAGCACCACGTGAATTTCGTGACTCTTTGCTTTGCAGAGTAAGATTAGGGACATGAAGTCACGTCTGGCTGCCTTTGGTGAGGTGCTGCTTCGGCAGCAGGCGGCTGTGAATGAGCTCAGAGTGGTGAGTGAGGTCTGGCAGATGTAGAAAGGGTGACGAAGAAACAAGATGCCAGATATAGGAAGGGTGACGAAGAAACAAGATGCAGATATAGGAAGGGTGACGAAGAAACAAGATGCTGATATAGAAGGGTGACGAAGAAACAAGATGCAGATATAAGAAGGGTGACAAAAAAACGAGATTCCAGATATAGGAAGGGTGACAAAAAACTAGATGCTGATATGGAAGGGTGACGAAGAAACAAGATGCTGATATGGAAGGGTGACAAAAAAACGAGATGCTGATATGGAAGGGTGACAAAGAAACAAGATTCCAGATATAGGAAGGGTGACGAAGAAACAAGATTCCAGATTTAAGAAAGGTGACGAAGAAACAAGATTCCAGATATAGGAAGTGTGACGAAGAAACAAGATTCCAGATTTAAGAAGGGTGACGAAGAAACAAGATTCCAGATATAGGAAGGGTGTCAAAGTGTTAAAGATACAAAATGCCAGATATAGGAAGGGTGACAAAGAAACAGGATTCCAGATAAAGGAAGGGTGGCAAAGAAACGAGTGCTTTGTGTGTCATTGTACAGGGAATGGCATTGTGCAGGGCAGTCAAAAGAAACGAGTGCTTTGTGATGTCATTGTACAGGGAATGGCATTGTACAGGGCAGTCAAAAGAAGCGAGTGCTTTGTGATGTCATTGTACAGGGAATGGCATTGTGCAGGGCAGTCAAAAGAAACGAGTGCTTTGTGATGTCATTGTACAGGGGATGGCATTGTGCAGGGAAGTCATGCTACTGTAACGCAGGATGAAGGTTACATCCGCCCTGCTTGCACACGATCATCGGCCGCCTTATTGTTATGCTGATTGTTATTCGCTATTTGCTTTGATTTGGTGTCTGGCACTTACAAGCTGAAACCGCTGACTGGCGAATCAAATAGGCAGGGCTGCCACGCAAGACGTGTTCCTCCTCTTTTGCACTGGCAGGCTCTTTATTTTGCACATTAGGGCTGGTACATCATGTGACATATACGGTTTATATGATATACGGCATTCGATAAACGGCATACATAGAAATCCGGCGTATATACAGTTTATGGAAATTCCATGTACGGTTTTGGCCAACCCTAATCATGTCCTATCACTAATCCTGGTTGATGTCGTAGGTTGGGCGCTTGCCTGCAGCCTACCGTGGGACGCTGGCTGAGTGTGCACGACGGCGTGCTTGGCACGAGGTGTGCACATCAGAATTTTTTTAGAGCCAGTTAAGAGGCAACGAAGTGTGGCCAGCTATCCAGGTTGACTCAGGGGCTGTGTATTCAGGGATGTCAAGTTACTGACCAAATCGAACGGTGGACCGTTGAATTGAGTCAAAGAATTGTGCAAATTCTTTTGCAATTTGAAGGTGGGGACACCTGAGGATCAAGTTCCCCGAGTCTAAAGATCCTTAAAATTTGTTGCAGCAATGCTGATCGGCATCCACATCCCTTTGTCCCAATGTGCATCATTACTGCACGAGCGCTACACAGGTGTTCTCAGCACAGACCGCCCGGTTGTCAGACCACCTTGCACACCTGAGGAGCAAGGAGCGCACCAAGCGTCGAGCTTTTGTCCAGCAGGTGGGGATGTGTTTAGGAGGAGGGGGACAAGCCTGGTGTCCATGTGGGTGTTGAGTTCATGATATAAAGCTTTGCTGACTGCACTGTGTTGAGTTCATGATTCAAAGCTATTAGCGACCAAGCTGGCTTTGCACATGTCCTATTTGTTGAATTCATGATATAAAGCTTTGCTGACTGCACTGTGTTGAGTTCATGATTCAAAGCTATTAGCGACCAAGCTGGCTTTGCACGTGTCCTATTTAATGAGTTCATGATACAAAGCTTTGCTGACTGCACTGTGTTGAGTTCATGATTCAAAGCTTTGCTGATTGCAATGTGACGCAGCCACAGCATGGTGTTTGAGGGAAGATGATGCAATTGATGCAATGAGATGATGTTCACAACCATAACAGACATCCCTGGAAGGAAGGGACCACTGGTAGGGGTAGTCAAGTAGGGTCCTTGATCAAATGACAGTGCCATACTTTTGTATCACTGCTTGTGTGCTGCTTTATTCTTTTGTTTCTTTTTGCTCCTCAGCACTGCGTATACGGCAGACAACAAGCGCTCATCGCGTTAATTACACACACACACACACACACACACACACACACACACACACACACACACACACACACACACACACACACGCACACACACACACACACAAACACACACACACGCACACGCACACACACACACAATTACACACACACACAGACACACACACATACACACACAGCCATTGAACTGCTGGCTCTTTCAGGTAATGGCTGTCAAGTTCCGTCAGCTATGAATCCACCTCTTGCTGTATGCCAATCTGCAGGTTGAGCGTTACATTCCAGCTGGCATCCTTGACCGGTCAGGCCTGATGTCCGACCTTCCTCACGCTTCCCTTTCTGGTACAGAGTGCCCCTATATATATATCAGGCCTTCATCCTGTCCTGCTAGACTGTATAATGCATATATAATGTATATATCAGGCCTTCATCCTGTCTAATGTATAATGTCTAGACTGTATAATGCATATATAATGTATATATATCAGGCCTTCATCCTGTCCTGCTAGACTGTATAATGTATATATATCAGGCCTTGATCCTGTCTATTGTATAATGTCTAGACTGTATAATCAGTGCTGTGCTTATACGCCGCATCTCCATTTTCAGACCGTATATACGGTACTATTACGGTACGGTACGGATCGAAACCGTATAATACGGTCAAAATGAAAATACGGTACGGTTCCGGTACGGTACGGGAACCCGGTTGACCGTACAAGCTTGCATGGCCACCCGTTTTGAGACGCGTGCCCGGTCGACCCCACAGCTTGCAGCAGGAAATGCACAGCTTGCAGCAGAAGCTCACGAGGAGAGAGAGGCTATGATTGGGTTTGATGACTGAGACGCTCCCGCACAGAACAGAATAGCAGCGCAGTGTACAGCATAGCAGCAGCCGGGGGAAAGGAGACAGTTTTAAATTTTGATGCCTATTATGGACCTTTTTTGTCCTTTTTAGAGCTTTTGAAACGGTGTGGGCTTACTTAGCCATTTGCAGAGCTGAAACAAAGCTCAATTCAAATTTTTTGACTGAGGCTTTCAAAGTTTGGACCGTACCGTACGCCGTACCGTAACCGTATATACAATCTAAAACCGTATAAATACGGCTGTACGCCGTATTTCCGTACCGTACCGTATAATCGTACACCGTACTGTACACCGTAGTGGCACAGCACTGTGTATAATGCATATATAATGTATATACATCAGGCCTTCGTCCTGTCCTGCTAAGCTGTATGATGTATGAGCAATGCATTGCTCCTCCCCAGCTCTGTAATTTGTTGTCCTTTACAAGTCCCTCCCTCAATACCTACCTCCTTAACAAGCAACATTTTTTAATTATTCATATTTTAAACCCATATCCATTTCCCTAAAGACTCCTTAAAACAATCATGCATCGCCAGTTCCTGTGCATGCCCACTCTCATCTAAGTGCTCCCACCCCCCCCTACATCCCAACTTGCAGTTCCCCCCACACCCCCAAACTTGCTCAGCATCACCCTCGATGAATTGGCTCGTGCTCAGCTGTGCCCTCCGCCCTCCGCCACCAATGCCTATGCCCCCCATACAGCTATCGATGCTTCTCTGATTGCGGTGGCATTACTGTGTGGGGGAGGCGAGCCCGCTGGGACAGAGGCCGGCCTAGAACAGCAACAGCAGCAGCAGCAGCAAGCAGACACGCAAAGCTCCCCACTCTCTGTGCCTGCCCTGGAGATGGAGAATGCCAAGCTGCGCATGGAATTGGCCAGTCACATTGCAGCTGCATGTGCCCGTGAGCTTATGGCCAGCCAACAGGCTCAAGCAGCTGCCGTGCATCAGCAGTTGCCTCCTCAGCAACCACTTCAGAGCGGACTTGCGGGGGGGGTAAGCATTTGGCGCCCGTCAATTGGTTTTTCTCAAACAGATATAAGAGGAGCAGGGCAGGCGACAGCAGCAGCAGCAGCAGCGGATTTGCCAGTAAGGACATCAGGGTCGCAGGAGCAAGAGAGAGAGCGTTCACCCAGGATGGATCATGAAGCAGAGGGAAGGGAGGAGGAAGCTGCTGAGGCAGGGGCAATCCAGGTGGAGGGCACCACTGCTGAGAAGCAACCAAAAGAGGCTGCTGCCGGATTGACCGGCCCCCTCATTGATCAGAAGGTGGGATTGGGGCAAAGGGTGTTTCCAGAGATCCTCTGGCTTAAATCACAGCTCAGCTTCGTCAACCCTGATGCTTGATTCCAGGAACTTCTGCAATAAGCTTAATGCACGTTATCACGCAACACCTCATAATTTTGATCTGCCCTGACCCTCTGCGCACAGGAGCTGACGGCAAAGCTTGAAGCAGCAGTCCAGCAAGCAACTTCCCTGCGCACAGACTACTGCACTCTCCTGCGTCGTGAAATTGAGGCGTTGCAGGCAAAGTGTGGATCCTACGAGGCACGTATTGAGATGCTAGAAGCTCGGTTGCAGCTTAATGCCAGCCAGCAGCAGCAGCACCAGCACCACCAGCAGCACCACCACCACCACCAGCACCAGCACCAGCACCAGCACCAGCAACAACAACCACAACAACAACTACAACAACACCAACAGGATATTAAAATCCCTGGCAGTCCTCCACCTTCAGGGTCCGTCCCTCATCCGAGCAGACACAGGAGCAGCGTCCAGGAAGGCAGTGGCTTTCACGACAGAGCACTGGACGCAACAGAAGAAGAACGGCTCCAGCACCAAGACCAGCAGCACAAGCAGCAACACCACCACCACCACCACCACCACCACCCGTATTGTTACAGCCAAGGCCAGGATCGGCAGGAACAACAGCAGCAACAACAACAGCAGCAACAGCAAGAGCAGCAACAGCAAGAGCAGCAACAGCAAGAGCAGCAACAGCCGTATTGTTACAGCCAAGGCCAGGATCGGCAGGAACAACAGCAGCAACAACAACAGCAGCAACAGCAAGAGCAGCAACAGCCGTATTGTTACAACCAAGGCCAGGATCGGCAGGAACAACAACAGCAGCAACAGCAAGAGCAGCAACAACAACAGCAGCAACAGCAAGAGCAAAAGCAGCAACAGCCGACCTCCCAGCGCCCGCTCCTTCTCCCAGCAGCTCCCTCTTCCACAAACTCAAATCCCCCTCCCCTCTTCTCTCCCTTTGCCACATCTTCCATTCCTCCCGAAGTATCCCTTCCTCTATCCGAGCAGCAGCACAGCCTCACCCATGGCTTGCAAACTGAGCCCCTACCACCCCTGCCGTTTCCTGTGTCAGCCCGGCTGGGGCCCATCGCAATGGCTGCGCAAGGCAACAGAAGCCATACTCCTCCCCTCGATGTACCCTTCCCTGCATTCCCCATGGCACCATTTGGGGGCGGCAGCATGGCCCGACGGAGCTCCATGCCCACATTGGCCACCCATCAGCTGTTTGCTTGCAATGCTGAGCAGGCCCCGGATGTACACCAGCAGCAGCAGCAGCAGGAACAGCAGCAGCAGCAGCAACAGCAGCAACAGCAGAAGTTAGAATGGCCAGAAGTGCCCTTGCTTGGTACAGCTGTAGATCCTGAGTGTGGCAATGATGCCAACACCACTGCTTCAGCGTCAGCTGCTTCAATGTCGGCCGCCTCAGCGTCAGCATCAGCGTCAACTTTAGCAGATCCTAGGTGTGGCGATGATGCCAACACCATTGCTTCAGCGTCAGCTGCTTCAATGTCGGCCGCCTCAGCGTCAGCATCAGCGTCAACTTCAGCGCTCGCCGGCTACCACAGCCGCAGTCGGAGCCACGGGTGTAGCCATAGTGGTGCGCTTGCAGGCAGTGATGTCCTCACAGCTGTTGTGCAAGCCACTGCTGCGTCAGTGGCATCGCGCTCTGCATCAGGGGGGCTGCTTTCGCATCAGGGGAAGGGGCAGGGCCAGGAGCAGCAACAGCACTACCAGCCACCGCAGCTACTTCCTGGATCTGCGGCCGCATCCGGAGCCCCCCTGCCACCTTTGCCCCCTCTCCATAACTGCCATCAATCCGGAGTCCCCGCCACAGCACCTGCCACCCCTGCAACCTCTCCCTTCGCTGCTGCTGCTGCTGCCACTACTGCTGCTGCTTCTGGTGCCGTTAATCAGGACGCCTGTGGGTCAAAAATAAGCAGGGGAGATAGCCATCTAGAAAACGAGCACATGGGTGGAGGTGCATAGTAGGTGAAACAAGTGGCGGGTACCTGATTGACTGTATTGTAGACCCGTACACCACAACGCGCGCACACACACATGTATACAACAGGGAGTTTAAATTAGAGAGTTGATGCCACTGTTGGCGCTGTTGTAGGGAGGGAGCTGAAAAGCCATAGGAGGACGTTTTGCGTGGCCCTGTACACTTATCTGTTCTGTTGTACCAAAGAGCTTGTACTTTAAATTCTAGTGTATGATAGGCTCTGGGCCCCCCCCTTATTTAAGGTTATGGTGTTACACAGAAACGTAAGGAGGGCACGCTGTTTTCTGTTCAACACATGCACAACTTAGCTTACTCCTAGCCGGAGAAGATCATTTGTACTTAACATCATACTTTCAGTCTGTATAACAAGATGTCTTGAATTTTTTTAAACCTCTGGTGTAACTGTATTCTAACAGAGTTTACAGATAAAGCCATCATAAAACGTGCAACTGCTAGGCTGCGTAACTGTGTTCTAAAACCTTATCATGTTTTGTAGAGCCTGCCACCTTGCAGTGCGCACCACTGGTGAAAAGTATAATTTGCTGTAGCACTCACTTTCGTGACCATCAGAAAAAGGTGGCCATAACTCCAAATGCCTGTCCCTGAGGTCGTTGACGCCCCGGCATAAAGCACCTCAACCTGCGACGTGCTGTGCGTGGAGTGCGTAATGCGAGTAGCCAAGTTTTATGGCGGATGATGAATTTGAAAACGCGGGAACTGGAATTTGATGTTCAGGATGGGACATACGTGGACGAGTCGCACGCATTTTATTACCCCACGTTTTCGACCCCCAGGAATGGTGTCTGTTTCGGCTGGTTTTGCCTTCATTTTGCAAGTTCTGCACTCAGCTTGCACCTAGGGGATTAAACCATTGTCATTTGAATCAGCAGAAATTCAGGAGAGCCACAGTGTGTGTGGCTTGAGTTTTACAGATAAAGCCATTATCAGTCAAAACGTGCGACTGCTAGTGGCTTGAGTTTTAAAGCTTTGCATTATTGCGCGCATTGTAAAAGCACGGACTTGCACACCTATCTTATGGGTGGCCTCGTGCCGACGTTCAACCGCACTTCCACAATAACAGGCACATGGCGGAGTGGTGTCTTGACTCCAAGAATCCTTTCCAATAATTCTTTTCAGCTCAGTCAAAACCCAAAAGCCATTTCTGTATGAAGACTCAAAAGCCATTCCTGTATGGGGTTATCCATCTCTCTGCCTTGTCATAAGAAGGGAGTAGCCCATGTCTAACTCACATACATGCCAGCAGGAAATATGTAAGTTCGAAGAAGCCAGATTGAGCGTGCCCTACTGGAGTTCCCCCCTCATACGGAGGGCAAAACCTCCTTCCTACTTAAAGGCCTCCGTGGGAAAGGAGGCTATGGAGGTCCGTATATTTGGCTGAGCTCCCTATGGACCTTCTTATCTATCCCAAGGACCTCATTTAAAAAAAAATAAAAATAGAGTCACTGTACTCGTTGCAGTGGCTCTCTCAATTTTTGTCGGGTCTGGCGACCTGTGTTGGTTATGCATGGTTATCAGGAGACCAGCCTCGCCGTCTCCTTTTCACGTGGCCCTCGCGAGGGGTGTCTGCGCCAGCGGGCTCTGCGGGTCACGCACGGGCCCTCGTGGTCCTCCCTCACCTGCTGCCGCCGAGCAGTGG
>Ga0307974_1002099_pt1 | contig 14072 bp, 19 predicted proteins | sample OrgLakmetagen784_FD_201812 | JGI IMG/M metagenome (GOLD analysis project Ga0307974, IMG submission 201812) | Saline water microbial communities from Organic Lake, Antarctica - #784 | ecosystem: Environmental > Aquatic > Non-marine Saline and Alkaline > Saline | place: Antarctica: Organic Lake... | reverse complement strand
TGTGTGTGTGTGTGTTGTGTGTGTGTGTGTGTGCGCGTGTGTGTGTGCGTGTGTGCGTGTGTGCGTGCATGCGTGTGTGTGCGTGTGTGTGTATGTGTGCACATGTGCTCCGTGTGCTCCTGTGCGCACCTTTCAAGCTCATTTCGCTAACCAAAATAATTGCTTAATCCAATAAACGTAATTTAATATCAATATGGCTTTCCTTCTCAAGCCTGGAGTCAGAGCTATTTGCAACAAAGCCGTGCAAGCTCCTACTCCACAAAGCACGCTTACCCTCAGCACAGGCAGTTCTCTAAGCAAAAGAAGAGCAGCGAGGAGCAGTGATTTTGTGAGGAATGGGCAAGGCATGAGCCATGTGGCTCTCCTGTCAAGGGCAGTGCCTCGAGCGAGCATGACGGTCTCTCCTTTCAGTGAGGAGGCCACGGGTAGCAATATGCAGCTGCAGCAACAGGGGGAGGGCACTGAGCATGTGGGTGTGGTCATTGTGGACCATGGCTCTCGAAAGCGGGACTCCAACGACATGCTGGTACGTTTTTGTGGCTCGTGGTCAATTTGTGGCGAAGCACGGTTTGTAATACACTTGTGTGTCCGTTTGGCGTCTCACAGGATTTGCCACTGTTCTGAATCCTGCAGGTTGAGTTCACGCAGTTGTACAAACAGACCACTGGCTCACGGATCGTGCAAGCTGCGCACATGGAAATAGCTGAGCCTTCAATTGAGCAAGCCATCGGTAGGGTGTACTTTGTTTTGTTTGACACAATGAAAAAGTGCACGCCACAGGATATGCCACCTAGGCTTTTTGCACCCATCTGTGGCTGCAATCGCTACCTGGTTTTTCCTCTCCATGCCACAGGTACATTTTACTTACAATGCGTGCCCTGCAACCCTCAGGTGCTTGTGTGGAAGCTGGGGCAACTAAAGTGGTGATAGCGCCCTACTTTTTATCTAGAGGGAGGCATATTCAGGTCAGCATACGGAATTGCTGCGTCCCTTCCTTTGTGTCATTGCAAGATGCAAAGGCACAATTATTCTCTGTTGTCGTTATGTTGAATCCCCAAAACGCTTCTATCGAATCAAATCTTTCCAAGAGCACTGCGATTGTGCGCCATGACAGGAGGACATCCCTGCCTTGGTTGCAGAAGCTCAGAAGAAGTACCCGAGCCTGCAATGCGTGATCGCTGACCCAATAGGTTCGTGCATCATTTACTGCTCTGACTTAATCCTAAATTTTGTTTTGTGTTTTAGGGTGTGTAACATAAAACTCCAGTGCAAACATGTGAGTTGTGTGCTGACCAGGGTTGCACAATATTATACGGCTACGCTCAAATATGCTACGCTACGGTCTGTCATATGTAGGAATTATGCGACATTGCCTCTGGCTCCATCCGTTGCCACAGCACCCACATGTACAAATGAGCCAAGACCGTTTGCATTTTGAGACATGTGGTTAATTTTTATATAAAGCACTGTTTTGTGGTAACGGAGGTTGAATTGCCTTGAATTGGCTCGTAGCCTAACGGTAAAAGCGTAGCGTAGCAAGCATACACCACGCTACGAGTGCTTGTAGCACGTATTGTGCCACCCTGATGCTGATGCGGTACTAATTCACAGATGTTCAAGATGGCTGACGACGTCAAGTTAGCTTCGGCCCTGACTGTGTACCGTTCTAGAAACCTCCACTTTCTGACTCACACGCCTTCGCCTTGTTCTTTGACAGGCCTTGATCCCCTCATGGCCCAGTTGATCAGCAACAGAGTCCAAAAGAAGGTGTCAGAGTCTAACCAGCAAGTTTAAGCCGGAATTTTTGTCTTGTTCTAACCTGGATAGGGCGGGTCAACAGCGCAGCTGCCAAACCTTGAGAGGAAGCGTAGCCTTCATGTGTGCAGTGTACATTATCCCTTCCTTACATTTGTTAAGTCCGTTCAAAGGTTATAAAGTGAAATGTTACATCAAATGCTGAAAGCGAGAAACTTCATATTAAACCTGAGCTGGACTTCAGTATGCTTGAATTTATGCAGAGATCCACACAACATATCTACAAAAGGGGGTTATTATTTGTGGATCAACTGGCTGGGAGGCAGGCACAATATAAGAGTATTGCTTTAATAAAATCCCCTCTGACAGGGTTTTCGGTAAAGAGCTTTACGGTACTCGGTAACAAAGTCTTCTTTTCCTCAACCAGTTTTGGGAGCGGTTTTCACTGCCTGTGTAGTTTTTCTTTACTTATAGGTATCTGTGATCAGATGACTTTTGTTGAGAGCCTGACTATCTACAATGGTTACGATGGGGGGTGACCTTCAGCCAGGTTGTATGGCTGATCGGCTGCTGACTGGTCTCGGCCAGCCACAAATAAACCCATTAGCTCAGAAAGAAAGAGACAACATCTAGTGATCTGCTGAGAAAGGAAATTATGAACAAGTTGGTTGTTGACCTGTTGCAGCAAAAAGGGTTGGCTGGGCCGCTGAAAGGTTTACAAGAAGGTGTAAACAAAAAGGAGAAATGTTTCCTCAGCTCACCCGATGGTCTTGGAAGAGCATGCACCTCGTTCTGAACATGATAATCTTCACCAGGACATTGGTCACATACGCGAGAACCATCTTCAAGCCACGCTTCTGCTTCAACTTTCAAAGTATGCGCATGCAAGCGGAGTCTACTTACAGGTTAACAGGTTAAGCCATCAGTCAAAACGTGCGACTGCTAGGCTGCATATGTAAGCATGTAAAAAAAATACTGTGGTAATTGTTGTTGTAGCACCAGACTTGTAGCACCTACAAAAAAACACTTGGAAAAGGAAAAAAGGCACGATGCTATTTGTGACATGAGTCTATTTACATTGCATTGCGCACAACATGTTTGGACAGATCAAGATGAAGTTGCTGTGGTACAATAGTCGGCAGATGCTCATTTCTAGAAAAAGGGATGGCAAACCAAGAATAATAAGTGGCCAGTTTGTTTTAGCACGTGCTAAGGTCCACCAAGTCAGCATCTTTCCAAACACCTCTCATCTTATGCTTAAAACCTGCAGTAAAATCTTGCATGGGAATAGCACGCCCAGTTTGAACAGCTCGTACAAAAAACTCACGCCCACGCAGTTTTGAAAAGCGCTCAGCAATTGAGCAGTCCAGAAGGCACTTGAACGAGGCTGTAAATTGAGATCAGCCTGGACTACCCTCCGCAAAGTGACACTATTACTTGTTATTAAGCAAACTATTCAAAAAGCTTGAAAGCTGACCGAAACCAATACAACTGCAACGGTTTATGTCCACATTCTCGGAGTACAGCCCAGAAAAGATAAAGAAAAATCTACGCAGGCAGTGAAAACCACTCCCCACACTAATTAAGGAAAAGGAGCCACTTTGGTACCGAGTACCGTTAAGCTTCTCCACCGCAAAAAGGAAAAACCAATGGGGATCAAGAGGGTTGGCCTGAAACCGGCTCCTGATGAGAGTTGATAATAGTACTGGAAAGGGCGCGTCTGGTATGGACAAGTTTAGCAGCAAAGTTCACAGAGTGCACATGGAGCTTGGAGGCAAGCTTCTTAACTCTTTAAGAATCAAGACCCAGTTCCTTGAAAGGCCCAGTTAGTGGTAGACTGCTTCACACCTAACGTGCCCTTCAGAAAATGCAAATGAAGCGTAGACAGCGGGCTAGAGAACTCTCTGCCTGCCTGCAAGAATCCAGAACCCCATACTTGACTACCATACATGCCAGCAGGAATAACATACGTCTTAGCGAGCCACAAAGAACTGTGTGGCCTGTCTGCCAAAGCGTGTTAACGCACAAATCTACGTATCCTATAGGCAGAGGCAAGAAAAGGACGGGATGCGTGTTCAGCAGACTTAGCCATGTTCAAAGTCCTGTAGAAAATTATGCCCAGATACCTAAGAGAAACTTTTTGATGAAGGGTGGCACCGCTAACATCATAAACAGGAACATTTTCACCCGCAGAGTTGAAGTGCACAGCTTCGGACTTGGAATTGTTGACAATTAGATGTTTATTCCTGACATACACAGCCAACCGACTCAGCATGATTTGCATATCACGGGGCTCATTAATCAGCAAAGTCAGATCATGCATACAACATGTGTGAGACGTGCACACCCGCGGTTCCGGTGATAGCCCCTGATACACCCTCGGCAATGTTGTCAATATCGTTAATATAAAGGGAAAAAAGCAGAGGAGACAGGGGGCAACATTGTTTTACCCCACGAGGCGGATGCACACGAGCAGTCTTATCACCATCTTATAGACATATTCATTATGGTTGTACATGTCTTGAATCACAGACAACAAAGGCGCAGGCATGCGAGTACGCCTTAGGTGTTTCCATAGTGCATCCCTTGGAATGGTGTCAGCCATAGGCTTGTTTAAAATAAATGAAAGCAGCGTGCAACCTAGGCGACCCATTGGGTTTAATTGTTCGTGCAGCATGTTGTAAGTGCCGAAGAATGAACATTGGTTGCTAAGTGTCACGACCTGGGTAAAAACCATATTGGGTGTCAGGGAGCTGACCAGTTGCCACACACCACACACCACTCAGTAAGCAACGAGCGAACAACATTGGCATACAGACGGTACATAGTGCCACCGACAGCCAACAAGCGGTAATTGTTGGGATCCAAAAGGGGGCCCTTCTTATACAGAGGGCTAAGCTTTGCTTGCTTCTAGCACGCAGGGATGCAGGCCTTGTCATACAGCAGATTGAACAACTGAGCAATTTAAGGCGCTAAGACGTTGACACGCTCACTACCACGCCCATTAGGCTTTGGCCGAACCACTACAGCATTCTGAATAAAGGAAGCAGCCACGCAATCAAATCCTGGGGAAGCACGTCCATTCATCTTTCTTATTTGCTCAGCCACTAAAGCAAGCATGGTATCGCTGCTAGGGGGATCAATAGTGTCAGGAGCAGGCATCCAATCATTCTGAGCACCTTGTTGTAGCAGAACTTCTGGGGGGGGGGTTTCGTCCAAGCGGCACCGCCATGTCTCTAGCTGATAAGCCACTCCCCACCTCCAGACCTTGTAGTTGCACACCTCTTGCTGCTGGTCACGTGCTGACACCTCCAACAATGGTTGCAAAGATGGGGGAGACCTTCAGCCAGGTTATTTGTCTGATCGGCTGCTGACTGGTCTAGGCAAGCCACAGATAAACCCACAAGCTCAGAAAAAAGAGAAGTTTAATGTGCTGACACTTCCAACACTGACGGAATATGGATCTTACTGAATGATGAAGACACAGCGACATCCGCCCAAGCATATGTCAGTAGTAAAGTAGCAGGCAGCAAAAGATCACTCCCAACATTAACTATCAAGAAAAAGGAGTCACTTAGGTAGATACAATAAAGGCCTTGCAAGCAGTGATCACACAACTTGAGAAAAGGGAGTGGTAGAGCTCCTCCACCAATAGGTAATCAGAAGGGGTCAGGAGAGGTGCAGACTTGGCTTAGTAAAACTGCAGGCCGCAGCCGTCCCATTATATCTAGCAATATGATAAACAGAAGGCACAATGTTGTTGGACAAAATTTTCAATTCAAATGGGCGCTCGGAGAGTTCAGCCAAACCATTTCCCATCAATCACCACTACAGCCCGTGCCCTGAAAAGAACAAGCGGCATAGCCTGAGCAAACAACTCCATCGGATTCAATGAATCCAACCTATTGTCCTCTCCTTCCGTCAATGCCCAAGGCACCACCACAAAAACCATTCAACAAAACAGTCGCTTCAAAATTTAATAGTTAATCCAAGCTATTAATTATGTGCTTAAGCACATCAAACCCAACCAGCCCAACAAAGAACAGCTAGATGACATCCACACAATAACCAGGCAAGCCATTACCAGCACGGATGCTATTAATAGCAATAAAACCAACACATTAGCCTGTAAGGTGTAACAAAAAATGATCAATAAAGCACTGAAAAGAGCACACACAGAAAAAACTAAAAACTTCAATGCACAACCACGGCACGGGCAGGTCTCCAAGCTATAAGAGATCCCAAGTCCGGCACAATTGATACTGAGCCCACAAAGCAGGTACAAACATGGCATGGCACTGACCTCCCAAAGAGAGGCACCTTAAAATTACCTTTGGGAATACACAGAGAACGAGCCTGGAATCCACCTTTAGAGCCCTTTAAACTGCAATCAAAAATAGCTATAGCTGAGTCAGAAGGCACTTAAAACAGGAACTGGATGCACTTCTCAATACTAGACAAAAGTGCCTTCAAATGAGTGTGTCAAAACCCTGAGTAACAATAAATCTCCAGGACTAAATGGGATTGTAAACGAGCTTCTGCGCATGCTTCCTGCAGAAGTCCAAAACACCTTCCATGGCTCCTCATTATCATATGGGCTACCGGCTTCACACCAAAAGCCTGAAAAATTAGTAACACCATCTCTAATGATAAGAACAAAGGAGATGAGAATGAGGTGTCCTCATATTGCCCGATCGGCCTTGCAAGTACTCTTTACAAGCTCTGGGCACGCCTCACCACCAACAAACACTCTGTACAAGTACGCAGAGACGCATTCCATACTCAGCACCACACAAGCTGGCTTCCGCAAACACGATAATACCGTCCACCAACTCCAAAACGTAATTATGGCACTGGAAGATGCCAAACTCTTTTGCAAAGACATCTATGCCCTGATTATTGACTCTACCTCAGCCTTGAACACCAATGACCATAGCCGTATGCTTTGGATCATGTATGATCTTGGCTTTCCTACTGATGCCATAGATGCTGTCAGAATCTCTATGAATATGCCACCCCTCAAGTAAATCTCCCTTCCGGGGTTTGCACGAACAGAATACCCATGGAAAGGGGTACTATACATACAAGGGGAACACTCTCTCCCCTTTTCTCTTCCTACTCCATATGGAGCCCCTCCGCCCTGTGCCTGTAGCGATAGTACGGCTCTACGGGGCTGGGATGTACACCCAGTGGAATTAGCCTTGGCTCATGTTACGTGAGCCTCTGTAAGACCGGCTATTTTGAGTGAGATAATTGTATTTTTCATTATTCAGACCTAAAGAAGGGAGGGTAATATTGAGTATCCAGTGCGCAATGTGCAAGCAAACATGAGCTGTTTTCGACCTTCACACCCCAATATCTCCGCAACTTCACCACCTTTAGAGCACTTTTAAGTGTCAGATGCGTGCCATTTTGCCTCCATCACAACCTACGCTTCTCGGGTCCTGCTCGGAGACGCCGTCCCTGTTCAAACTCCTGACAGCTTTTTTAGACTGGCACTTCTCAATGGTCAACGCACCTTGTAAATTCATAGGGTCACTCCTTAATTTCATTCATGGTGCTCCAACCCCTCAGAACACAATTTGAAACTGAAATCAAACCAGGCGCCCCTCCTAAGATAATTACACATAGGAGGACGCGGCTACACACATACCTGTGTCTAAAAAAATACCGCGCTTCAAACTTTTTCTTCGCCAACAACATCAGTAGTGCCGCTTTTGCAGTAGATGGCCTCCTCTGCCCCACTGGCGCCCTGCACAATCTCAAAGTACAAGCTAGTAAACACTCTACTCTAACTGGGCTGGACTGGTTATTTCTGGCAGCAAAACCAAGGGCACAGGTAGCTTGAATACGTCTCCTCCCAAAGATAGCAACAATTAAACACCTACTGAAGCCCTTGAACACCAACAACAAAACACTGGTTCAAAAGCAGGAAACAAAATATATTTCACCCAGCTCACCTCTTCTCTACTTACAGGAGTCAGTCCGACCAAGGACCTTAACTGGAAACACCAACACAAGCGCATGGACAAAAACCTAAAACAAAAGCTTGATGCCCTTGAAGGATCATATGCCTCATCTTGGAAACACAACATAATACACACAGCTATTATCCGTAGTTTGGCCTATGCCTTTGCCGTAACACCATGCTTCTATCCAGACCCAGACAAATGGGATGCAATGATTGGAAGGGTAATTATATGCAAGCACAACCTCTGGCGCGGCACTCTAACAGCCATGATTCATGAAGATGTGCATAATTCGGAATAGGCTCCCCCTCCATTTTATGTATAATACCACAGGCGCTCAGCAGTGGCACTTGTAACTAGCTTCGAGGACCCCTCTGACTGCCACCGATCCGTGACAATTAATTCCCTTACCCACCAGATTTTCCAATTGAAACACCTTACCACAACATTCCTGTCCAAAAGAGAAGGAACGTCGTTACCACTTAAAGGCAACTCAGCCCTGCATTACCAAACCACTTATGAGCCTAGGCATCAATGGTTTTTACGATCTCACGTCAGCAAACGAGGGCCAGATCGTCTCTGGGAAACAACTTAAAAAATAAGTACACCCGAGTTTTCAGAAAGCACATTGTAGCACTTAACAGGCTTGCAGCCATCGCTAACATGCCAGAAACAGAAGAGCTAAGCACTGCCTCCATTACACAACTCCTTCCAGACAGAAATACAAGTCAAAACACCTTGCTCGTTCATCGCAAAATAAGAAGTCCCTCCTTCACAGGCCTCCTGGACACACATATCAATACATTGGCTCACCACAAAGAGGTGCCCCTTAATTCCATCAGCACTTAATCTCTCAACAGAGTGTGCCCACCCACGCAACACCTGCAACACAACCACGCTTAGCAACATACAACATGCATCCTATTACCAATAAGCTCATTAGACGGCCACCTCCCACACACACAGATCTACCGGCAGATACTGGGCGCTTTAACCAGACTTCTACGTTTGAACCTTGCTCAGAACCACTTAGGTCTTCCTCTACTGCTATCCCATCTTGACCATGAACCCACACTCTCCCAATACTGGAGTTAACACCCCAAGAGATGAGGCCTTCAAGGCAACCTGCAACGCCTTCTCCTCCAAGTTCACTGGTTTCTCTATTTGCCACCATTTACCATGAAAACACCATGTATTTAGCAACAAGGCATGCAATCTACTCTGCTGCCCTTAGCACAGAGGCAACGGCTACCTTCATGTTTCTTCCCTCCTGGAATAAAAGGATGACCACAAGTCCCTACGCATCGCTTTACCGCAGATTCCCGCACATATGCCAATTCTTGGGCTCCATACCATCACACCACCTCCAATTTGCAGAAGTACCATTCTGGAACAGTGTACAAACGTCCCTTCCTAAACACACTTAGGATATGCACATCATTGCCATATGGAATACTAATGGCAGCAACTGCCTCAATGCTTGCAACAGAAACTGGCTAAAAGAGCTTGCCAAAAACAATTTGAGGCAAAGTGAGAAATCAATTGTATTTATAATGACCCCTACCTCTCTGCACTTAACACTGAAAAGACTCCTGGCCTTAATAAAGTAAGGAAACTACTCAGCGACCACCCTCATCAAACCCCACAAGGCCTCCAAGATAAAAATACTACCCTGGACCCAACTCAGAGCTCTGACGAAGCGACCTGGCACAGCTCCAGCCCAAACCTGATCCATAAAGTACAAGGTTGGCGGGACTGGACCTATACTGATGGCAAACTTAAACAATACCAAGAAGGGCAAGACACAGGATCAAGTGTGCACCACCCTTGTTTGAACGTATCCCATTACGTGAACCCAAGAGGCGTAGGTATAACCAATACCATCTCCGTGCAGAGCTAGCAGCTATAGCAGCCGAAATCATTCATGGCTACTCCCATATAGCCACAGATAGTCTTACCTCAATGCACCAACTTAAACGACAGCTCTCACACCCAAACCTCCACCGCCACCACATCCAGGGAGATGTCCTCCAATCCATTGCCAAAGCAATCCACCATTCACCATCGCCCATTCATAACCACAAAGTTAAATCCAACGCATGTATTATAGGCATTGATTATGCTGACGCTCTTACTAGAAAGTAAACCACAACCTACTCTGACGTTGCGGATACCTCTATCAAAACAGCTGGCCCTAAAGGAAATCCCTTCTGCATCATCTACTGGCTTGCAAAAGAATATGAAAATTTTCCAAATCATACAACAACCAAACGCAGCCCGGTCACCTATAGGTAGAGGTAGCTACCTCAAGGCTTTGGTACCTATCTAATTACCATGACGCCTTGCAAGCACACATGCACCCCCTCCACAAACTAGGAAATGCCAATACCGTAGCAAACTACCATGAATACTACCAGACCCTTATCAAAAATTGCACTGCCAATGGAGCCGCTAGCAACGCTTACATAACAGCATCCTATGTCCCTGTTAAAACCAAGTGCATCATTATGAAGTACAGAACAGGAACCCTGTACAACCAAAAACATGCGGTATGGTTTCTGCACTCGATAAGCCTAACTTGCCCCCTCTGCCATCAACTAGACAGTGCTCTGCATATCCTCTCTTGATGCCAGCACACACAAATTAGAATGGTGATCTGAGAGACACAACTTAGCATGCAGCATGATCTCCAAAGCCACCAGCAAAACAGTCTCCTTAGAATTCTGCTTCGTCTCCATGGATATAGGCAGCAGTGAACGGCTGACTATGCAAAATTTCCAGATCCCTGATACAGCTGAAACTAGGATTTATACCAAAGTGGCTCTTTCCAACCCGCTTCTCAGACAAAATAGGTTTACCGCCAGCCGTCCGGATGCTGTGCGGGTTGCTCCCATCTCTGCCAAAACAAGAACAATAAAGCAACAGACTAGCAGTGAAGGGGGTTGGGTTCTTAGAAGTGGCAGGGGGCAACTGAGGGAGACCGGGAGCACCTCAGCCATTCGCAGATCCACCTTCCCCAAACAGCACTGACCCAAAGATCTCAGCATTCTTCAACGTGACATCCACCCCATCGAGATCAAGTACTGTGAAGACATTAGACCTCAGAACCAGCTGAGCGCCGCGCTGGAACAGCACAAAGGCCTGTGCACCAACCTTCAAGGAGCCTCCGTTACCCTCCACACCATCCTTTTGGGAATGGGTGGCACTATCTACAACAACCATACGCTGGAGCCTGTTAAGGAGCTGGGTCTTGATTCTCAAAGATGTTATGCTAAACTATATAGTAGGCCCAATAGTTTGCCTCATCAGCCAAATCTACGGCACCTACCATGCCACATGCCGTCAGGCTGCAGCCCATTAAATTTTAGGATGATATTCAGAAGGCACAACAATGCAAGTAGTCCTCAGGCGTGATGTAGTCTGCAATTCAAAGATGCTTCGGATTTTTTTTCAGCCATGCTGGAAGCCATCCGTGCTGCTCAAAATGCCATTTCTCGCATGGTTGGAGCTGCTGAGGCAAGGACTGCTGGCAGGTCATCAGCCAGGTCATCACGCCAATTGGCGTGATCCATTATGATGAACTTATTCTATTTCCCCAAAAATTTCAATAAGGGAAGCCACTTCATTAATTAACTCAAAGAAGCAAATGCCGTTATATGATATTAACACAGGGTTGGTTCCAAACCGCTGCGTGATCCTTTATTAACATAGGGTTGGTTCCAAACTGTGGGACTACAGCATAGCACAGCACTGCAAGACACGCGACACGCACCGAAAATGCAGTTTTGCCCGTACAATTTCTTATGATATAGTTATGGCATTTCCAGCTAGCTGTTCTGCGCAGGATTCTGTGCAAAAGGCCTGAACTAGAGCTTGCGCGGGCTAGGTTGAGTGTCCTGACAGAAAGCACGCCATTAAACACATGGCAATGTGCATGAATACATTCAGGGCTAGCGTGGATGCCTGCCTGTGCGAGGGGTGAACCAGCTCTTGCAGATGACTGCAATCCCAATCCCAGAGGCAAAGCACTTTTGCCCAGGTCGGTTATTAGGAGGTGCAGCGTGCAAAACCTAGTACCTAGGCAAAAAAACAGGGAGCACGAGTGCCGTGCCAGACTCAATGTACCTACCTACCTAAAGGAGGGAGGGAGAGGCATGCTTGAAAGGGGGAAGGTTGATTCAGTTGAGTGGCAGGGGAGTGCTACATGCACAACGTAAAGATAGCCAAGTCAGGGATTGCAAAGAGGATGAACAGGTCATGGTGGGGGGCCTACATCGTAATTTGTAATATATATATATATTAATAAAATAACACATTTGCCAGTTCCATCATAGCATTGGGGTTGTAGCTCAAGGGTAGAGCGCGTGCTTAGCATGCACGAGGTTCGGGGTTCGAGACCCTGCAACTCCACACCTTTTGCTCCGCAACTCCATACTCTTTGCTCCGTAACTCCACACTTTTTGCTCTATTATCCCTTCTTTTCGTTTTTAATATTTCCCACCCAGCAACTCCACACTTTTGCTCCACACTTTTGCTCTGTTCTCCTTCTTTTAATTATTTTTAGGTATTTCCCTTGCACTCAACGTGTACATGACATCTAGGGACTGCGTAAAGCAGGCGCCATAGGGTTTTGAAGACGGTGTGTTCAACGCTACCTGTTCCTCGAGGCTCCTCAGTTCATTAATTGCCCCCTTCACCCCACCCAACAATAATGAAGGGCAGAGCGTAAGCTTCTTAGCATGCACGATGCACGAGGTTTGGGGTCCGAGACCCTGCGGCACAACACTTTTAAGTAAATCTGCTGCTATTCATTGACTGTATTCTGTTGCTTTTCATTGACACTTTTAAGTAATTCTGCTGCTTTTCATTGACTACCCTGAGACACTGCTTCGCTCTTCTCAGGGTAGTGTGAAGTGTGAAAGGGTTACCACTACATCGCTTCTTCAGTCAATTACACGTAAGCAGGGTGAATTCACCTTTTGCAACGGACCTTATCTTGCTGCCAACATCAAGTCTAGGCCATATAAATAGCGTCGTCACTACTCTCTTATTTTGTGGAGTTGAAGAGTACTCTTCCTGAGGCATAGCGATGTAACCTTACCTACCAATCTGTAACCTCTGTAACCTACCTTTCCTTAACAGTACTCGTTACCAAGCAAGAAATGGCTCCTAATGTGAGATTTTGCTTTTGCTGCCTTTTTTGATATTCTCATTATTTTTGCTCTCACTGTGTTGGTAGAGTAGCACGGCAGGTTTAGTGCTGTAGGGCTGGCTATGAGACTCGGTAGTTTTAGTGGATTGGCGGTGGCCGAGATGGGTGGTCATCCCTGTAGACCCTTAGCCTAGCTCTGCAATGTCTGCGCCTGGTGCTCTTGCTTGTTTGAGGCTGGTACTCCAGTCTCTTTGTGACTTCTTTCCTCCTTCTGGTACTCTGTTGGACCTCTCTGACTGGACGTTTTATGTCTGCCGGTAAAGGAGTATTACGGTACTCGGTACCAAAGTGGCTTACTTTTCCTTAACTTCATGTGGGGAGTGGTTTTCACTGCCTGCGTAGTATTTCCTTTTCTTTTTCTTTCTCACGCATTTGGTATTGACAAGGTGCAGATCCTTGGCTAATTTTCTACATAAAAATGCAGCCACTCTCCATTGAGCATCGTGCAACTACTTTCAATTGGTATTCATATTTTCATCGACGACCTTCAAGTCTTTAACCCTCCTCCCTGTCTTCTTTTCATCACAACTATCAACATGGTGGATAGTATTATGCCTGCTGTAAACCCATGCAAGTGACACCTTCCGCGTCCCACAGCGCTGGCCTAATATTAGGTCCAGTTGCATTTCCCAAAGTTCAAATAATTGCACGCTCTAAGCCGCGACTAAAGTGCAGCTTTTAGTGTCTATACTATTTTAGTGAACAGCAGCTCCCACAAGGCTAGTAACTCCCCCCAAGTGACCTCGATGAGGGTCTTGCTCTGCACACCCCAGCCCCAGCACATTAGTGAGCGCCATGGCAGCATCCGCACCCAGCGCACTAACTCCACCATGATAGCCTTGAGTGCGAGTGTACGCACGTGCCTGCAGTAGAGCATCAGCCAGCAGGGTTAGTGTGTGTATTGGCTCTTTACTTGTCAAGAACATGTCAGAGAGCATATTGCAGGTAATAATTCTTTGTACCTTACTGTACTTATATCACCGCGCTACCAGGAGGGTGGAATTAACGTAGCTTTTGTACGTCAGGTGTCAACCCCATTTTTTATTTTATATCGGAAACCTGAGATTAAGGGCTATCGATTGATATATAAATGAGTACAATCTGAGAAGGTCGTTTGGGGGGGGGGGGGGCCGGGG
>Ga0307974_1002098_pt1 | contig 14074 bp, 14 predicted proteins | sample OrgLakmetagen784_FD_201812 | JGI IMG/M metagenome (GOLD analysis project Ga0307974, IMG submission 201812) | Saline water microbial communities from Organic Lake, Antarctica - #784 | ecosystem: Environmental > Aquatic > Non-marine Saline and Alkaline > Saline | place: Antarctica: Organic Lake... | reverse complement strand
GGGGAGGAAGGGAGGGAGGGACAGAGTCAGGCAGCACAACTGAGTGTGAGCTCTCCTGTTGCATTTGTGTGCAGGGTAAGATCTTCTATCTATCTAACACCCGTCTCCCTGCACGTGGGGTATATTTAATAAGATTACATTTCCATTTTGTAGCCGTGACGCAATGAGTGGCTTCAAAAAACACAACACACTCACCCATCAACAACTCACAAATCCACTTCCTTCCCAACCCCTGAGAAAGGTCATACAGGGGAACACGGGATAAATGCATGTAGCTGTGACCTTGTCCTTATCCTGTCTTAATCCTCCTGCGTGCCATACCCAGGCCCATGGTGTTCCTCCTCACCTGGCCATTGACCGACCACAAGCACACATGTACCTTCCTTACCTTCAGGTGTTGGACCGCCTTGCCCTTGTCATCCTCGTCCTCCTGCACACCAAACCCAAACTCGTCACCATCCTCATCCTCCTGGTCCGAGCGGGGGCTCACTCCGGCTGCAATGTAGCCCTGCAGGCCGTGCGCATCATGTGGGAACAGCTCCTCCAGCGCGTTTGGTGCAGTCCTGCAGGGACAAGGAATGTATGGGGGAAAGGGTGCTAGCTCAAAGGGAGTGCTAATAGCGTAGGGTAGGGTCAGTTGAGGAAGAGCTTTCCCAAGCCAGCTCACGATGTGAATTCAAGGTCAGATGCAGAAAAGGCTCGTCCAGTGCATGAGGCGTGGCAGTTTCACAGTATCAAACGTACATAAGGGCGCTTCACAAAACAGCATGTCTGTGCATTGTGGCTGTGTGAGCGTTTTTGTGTGCTTGTGCACGTACACCTAAGTCAAAACGGGATGTAAGAGGGGGCAGCCCTCAAGTATGCAGGCAAATGCCATTGCTCATGCGCACGGCAGTGTTTCACTCGCACTTTGACTGGACAGCAACAAAGGAGCATTTCTGCAACCACTGGTTTAATAAATCAGAAGCAAGCACAAACACACACAAGCGCACACAAGCAACACAAAAACACACATGCTTACAACCACTCACCGTGCCTGTGCGAGTGCCTGTAACGAGTACATGTACACAAGGCTTGCTACAACCATGCCGGTGGTGGTTCGACCGATGCCCATCTGTGATGAAGAAATTCATGGCAGACATGATGCATGCGTCTTAGTCATTTGTGTCTTGTACTATGCATCCAATTGCACTTTGATGTGGGCCTCATCGTTGATAGGCAATGCGCCTAACTTGTGTGATTTATTTAAGACAATGACGTATGCCAAATTGCCCTTCCTATGCCACACTGACTGACGTTGATGAACACGCTGGTTAGTTTAGATGGTTTGGAACATAAAAGGAAGCTAAACTAAGCATCGAGGTTCCTCTTAATGAATTTGAGCTAGACAAAATCCACAGATGTGTGATAGGCAGCGTGGATAAAAAGTTGTAGGCGCGAACAGCAAGGTCCATGACCTCTTCGCTTATGCATTGCACTTTCCTTGCAACACAGCCATGTGCTTATATCTGAGCAGGCAGACTTATACAGCAGCCTCACAGCAGCATGACTTCCTGACCAATGGCTCTAGGATGGACTACTACGCGCAATGCCCCTGCACAACGAGGCTGTGGCACTGGGCAGGCCAGTGTCACAGGCCTAGCTTGTAAAAGGACAAAAGATACAGGTGTAGCCAGCGATCATGCTCCTGTGTCCTTTGCGACTAAGTGCCACCTAGTTGCTTGAGCATGGCGAGACCTCAAAAAAAGGTGCTATGAAGCCTTAAGAAGAGTCTGATATTGTCAGCTGGCCAGCTGCTTACTGCCTGGTTGATAAGACCCCATAAGCAGGCTCGACCAACAACCCCACCTGACAGTTAAAAATCATGGGGTCATCTCTGCCCCACTCCATCATGGCAGCCACAATGGCATCAAAGTCAGAATACTGCATGCGTGCACATAGGAAAGCAAGAGAGGATCAATTTCATTCACGTGCTGCATTGCGCGAGCATAAACAGAACCAGATGCTCAACTGCAGACGTGTGCCTTGAAAACAGCTGCTTGGGAGCTGAAGGTGTTGTTTGTAGGAATGAAAGTAAAACACTTGTTGTGTACGCAAGGTGGTAACTGTTGCAGAGATACGAGTTCTAAAAACTTTTGGCTAAAACACCTGACTGTTGCCGGCATTGATGCTCCAGAACAGAAGAATAAATACGCAAGATAATGACATCAGAGAAAAAAGTGGACGGTTAGCAGGTTGGTTGGTGTTTCAAAGGTCGAGGAAAGTTTGGTAGAAAGGTGGTTCTCTAGTGATCTTGACTAGCGGTAATAGCCACAGAAATCAAAGTTATTGAAATTAGGAGCAGACGACTAAATTAAGGTCAACATAGCCACAATGCCCATTACACCACAAAATAATACACTGTCACAGTTACTTACGCATCTCAATAATAATATTATATTATTTCGATGTCTTGCACCCCATCTACACAATGTGTAGGCGCTGGTCTCCTTGCCTAATTATCAGTGAAGTTTTCTGCGTGAAGAAGTCAGTACCAGCTGACTGTGACAGAGAGCATGCGTAACTTATGAAGCCACAATGTCACATTTCCAACAAACAGATGTGTGCTGTGTCATCCAGCACCATCGACGACGGGTTTCCTTTATACCGGTAGACACAAACACGACCTACTTACGCACACGCTTATAAAGGTGCAAAAAAAAAGCCCAGAACACAAACTGTGTTTCGTCTTACCGAAGGGGCGGTGCCATCAGTGACAGGTACGCGCACATACTTGACTGCAAACCCCTCGTACGCCAAGCTGCTGTACACATTGGCAGGGGTCTGGACAGCATCAGGGTGGTCAATCTCCTCCCACCTGAATGACCCAGACAAGGGTGTGAGAGTGCAGACAGTGAAGGTGCGGGTGCGGGACCGGGTTTTGGGGTGGGGACGGGGATGCAAGGTGGAAGATGTCTGGCGATTGTTGTACCTTATCTAACAAGAACTTGTATTGCTCGCCATCATTTTTGTGCTTTCTACATAAAGCCAATCATTCAGCTGAGATTGTTCTTGTCCAGCTTAGTATACAAGTGCTGTCTTACATGTGCTTTTGTGCAATGATGCCTGCTTTTCATTATACGATGCTCTCCCATTACCTGATCTGCCTTCCTTACAATATAGGGCAATAGCATTTTGTCTTGCAGTGCAACTGCCATCACAACGAAGCCGTCAGGAATGGATTCAACAGTGAAACGTAGCTCAGAGCACAGTGCAAGATATATCTAGGGATGGGTTTCAGCGAAAAGTTGCACAATGAGCGAAATGTTTAGCACTGTCAACAGTCAAATCACGTTGATGAGGGGGCAGTTTTCTAAATTCTGCTAATTTATTCACTTGTGACATATCACGTCACATCTTTGCTCCTTTTTTTAATAAAATACAGGGATGTTTCATACGCAGCATCATATTTAACCGTATTGAACAAATTGGGCTGTATTATACAACTGCAAATATTTTGGACGAGTTTGGCCTTTATAGGCAATTTCCCTCCCAGAAACGACCTCACAACGAGCTTTCAATGCCATTTTATGGTACATTAATAATTTAAAAGTTTTGAAAAGAATTGGAAACATTTTATCATGATTTTGGAGCGAAGCAAGTCCATTTTGGGTCAAAAATCGGCACTTCAAAAGTTGCTTTAAAAACAAACGTATCATACGCGTATTGCATATTTAACTGAATGAGTATTGAACGTCTCAAATGATCATATGAAACATCCCTGCCAAAATATGATATGAGCAAGCATATCTCTCAGCCCAAGTAGGCAAGCTGGCGCCTGGGAGGACACTATCAGGCACGCACGAACACGCAACAACACACGCAGCATACATACATGCAATAAGGCGTACACCACAACAAGTACACACACACGCACGTGTCAGACAGCTCTCCATAGTGACCACGCTCAAAGGACTCGTGCGCCACCAAGATGTGACCTCCATGGCGTAAGGCCTGTGTGTGAGGAAATAGCACACGATGTGTCAGCGTCAGCAATGGACTTCATTAAGTGAGTAAAAATTTGACTGAAATGAAATCGTTGGAATATAGGAAAACGGCAAATTACATTCTGATGATTCCCCAATAGAGTAGTTGAAATTGCAAGTGCACGCAAGCAATCCCCCCCCCACTTTATCTGGTCACTGGTCTTATGCCTCTGATTCGCTAGCTAAAAAAACAGTCATGTTTTTGCACAACAATGTATGTGCAAACACAAACAGAAGCACCGGAATACATGAGAAACTCATGCACACACCCACACAACCCCAAACGAAATACAGGCACACTAATACATATACTTCTTGCATGCACGCACATACACACATACAAATACACAGACATACACACATAAGCACATAAGTGGTCACATACCTCTGCCAGAACATCCTTCTTCAGCCGATCCTCCATAGCCTCCAGACGCACAGCGTCAATGCCAGCATATTCCATCATGTTCTTAAGCGGCCGCACCTACGCACGTTCCAATTTGACCCACCAGGGTCCTGGTTGCTTAGTACCTCTGTTCTGACGAAGCTGTCAGTTGCATGCACTTTGCTCATTCCTCATCACTTCTTGCAAACTCATCAGTGCAGGAAAATAACGCTATATTACAGTCGACTATGCAGCTTTTGAAAGAGCACCACAATGCAAATGCCGTTCATGCGCTCATGTGTAGTCTTACACAACCTGATTGCCCATGCTCACAGAAACCCTGCGTTTACACCAATAAACATGACTTACTGCCTCACACACAGAACACACACGAGCCACACAATCCGAACAACTGACTGTACCTCCTGCCCCAGCATGACCTACCTCTTCTCGCAGCACAAATGGCTTCCCATTAATGTACACCATAGGCTCCTCACGCATGTTCACCCACAGAGCATGCACACGCCGCCCTGCCCCAGGGCTGCTTGACCCACTGACACTGCGCAGCACGCCACGCACACCCTCCACTGTAGGCATGCCCACTCCGTAGATAGGCATGCCAGGGATACCCCTGCACAGGCGTGTGCTTATTTGAGTTTGCATACGCTTGAGTGCTTGCACACATACTTATTGTGAATGGGCAGAAAAGGAGAACATCCAGATGTGTGGGTTATGTGTGTGTACGTGCAGGTGCCAGTATTTGCACGCGCAAAGTTTCAAGGGGGACATGTTAGGGAATTTTATATGAGCGTGAGTGCAGGTGCGTGCAGTATATGGGTGCAGTATATGGGTGCAAAATGTTGCAGACATGTACAGAGCCCCCATCCTTATGGCTGACATGGGAGGGTTGTATGACGGACAACTCAGGGGAGCGCTCTGACAATATTTGAATTGTGGGGTGGAAAGGGGTGGAAAAGAGGGGCATGCTGGAAACGAAGACGCACATGGAGCAAAGCACATGCAGGTATGCAAGGACCAGATCTCACACCTGAAGTTGGAGGCGCCAGGAATGGTCTGGGCGATTTTGTTGCTTTGCATGCCTGGGAAGTTGTCCTCCTTCAGGATGCTGAAAGCCCCTAGCACAGCACCTGGACGGGGCAGAGCAAAGGGCTTTTTGGTGTTTGGGGGTGATACGAGCTGCAAAAAGGGCGAGGTGGTATGCAAGGGGAAAAAGGCATAGGGACTGGAGGAGAAGGGTATCTGTAACACATTGCTAACAAAAGTGTTTTTTTTAGCATTTCCACACCAATTTCTCAGAGGGGGCTAACGGAGGAAATGCCTGAAAATGCTCATTTTTGCATTCAGAAGGCAGCCACTCACAGCCGCTCCATCCGATCGACGACACTTTATTACCAGAGTGTAGCTGGAATTGAGAGCGACCCGAGCATGTGCCCAGTTTTATGTGGGTCGCTTTGCGTGCTGAGATAGACTGGACTAAGCACACATGGTGCACGTAAACCCTAATGTGGTGATTTCCATGGGAAAATGGCTCAAATTCTCATAAAACACCAACCACTCAGCCGATTTCTTTCATTTTTGTTGCAATGATATCCTTTTCTGATTCTGATCTGATCTGAAGGATTCTATACCAATAAAAATAGTTAAGATTGGTGCAGTGGGTGATTTGGTATAAAAAACTTGTTGTAAAAAATGGCCTGCAAGCCACAGCAAATCAAGCACACGCCCCACAATTGGCATACTCCAAACTCTACATTTTTGGACAGGGATTCATATTTTGTAGAAGTTCGAGCTTGCCAATTGTGGGGCGTAGAAACCAATGAGCATATAAAAACTTGCCCATTTTGGGCCTCAGTTAGCCCCCTCTGCTAATATCCCAAAGCCACGAAAACATAAATGAAATAAGCGTCAAAGCACCAGCACTGATTCCTTACATATGCGCAGAGTTTCGTACAATGCATTTGTTTTGGGTGCTTTTCTGCGCCCGCCCTTGCCTCCGGAAACTCTTCCTTTCCAACCAGTATTTGAACAGACTTGCATGCATACGGACATGCAAATACATACACTCAACCAAAGTCACACCTCCCTCACCTGTGCGTGTGGCCACCACATCCTTGTCATGCGAGCCGAGCCCGTCCTTGTCTCCGGTAAACCCTCCAATGCCCTCGTCAGTCCCAGGCCCCTCCGCTTCAAGGCCTTTGGACTTCACAGGCGTGCGCTGGTGCAGCTCAAGAGCAGCCATGGAGTTGCGACGCAGAAGGCGGATCAAGATACTGTAACGCGTGATGTGCAAGTAAGGATATCAGCACATGTCGTGTGTGTGCTGGTGTGGGTCAAATTTGAGTGCAGGCATATTTCCAGATTGAGGCATCGCTGTGCTGCGCAAGCGTACTTGACATATATGCATACACCAGGAGGATACATCCCTAATAATTCAGGGTAGGTGCCTGTATATACAGGCCGTGGCCTAAACACTATTTGATAGCAAGCCCTCTAAAACATACCACTGTGCATCTTGCCCTCCAAGAGTTGCCCATTTTATTATTAAGTCAGCACTGTTGCATCTTTAGGTCCTATTGCACATCAACCCATTTGAAAACAGCTGCGCAGATCGGCCAGAGGTAAGGCATGTTTACGTGTACTTGCCCACACTTAAATATCAGACTCCTGCCACCCACACTCAGTAATATACAAAGTGCACTTGCACGCACGACACACACTCACACACATCACTACCACCACCTTAGTACCCACCTACGCAGCTCTGGCCGTTCAGCCATCCATTTGGGGAAAGGCACATGCTTTGAGGAGCCAGGGTAGAACTGGGATGAAGTGAGGTAGCCGGCAAACGCGATGAGCATGTAGTAGCGCTCCAGGTACTCCTGCACAGGTAGAAAGGCCATTTGCAAGGAGCATGCTGTGCTGTATTAGTGTAGGAAGGGGAGGCTTGTACAACGCCCAAAGCGAAGAGGGTGGTGTGCTGTACTCTCCGTAGTGCTCCAAAGGCCGCAAGGTTCATACCATAAAGGGACAATGGTGTGTAGGAAGGGGAGGCCTTTGTCTTGCAGTGTGTGGCATTACAAAACAGGTCTGCCAAAGCAGTAATAAAATAAGATTTTGAGGCAACACACACATGTAGGACCGCATCATACTTGTTACTTGTTGCAAAGCCACACATTTGGTGAAACATCAAGCGTGGGAAGCTGTGTCTGTCTCCAATTTCAAACGCTGTAGCGGTCTGAATACCAGAGAGGTGGCAAAGAGTATAAGCTACAAACCACAAATTCACAAAGCAATAGGATCAGATGCAGGTGTAAAGCTCACGAAACATTTTGAGTCTCGCCACGCATTGGCGCTTCACGCACCAGGCACACGTTGAGGAGCGTGTTTCGCTGCTTCTCACGTGCCTCCTTCAAAAAGCGCACACGGTAAGAGAAGATGCCCTCACGCAGGTTTTGCATGCCAGCACAAGCATCCACCACTGCATCAAGGATCAACTTGGCCTCAGGACCCTGCGTGTGTGCACAAAGCCAAAAAGGTGAGGTCACAAAAAGGGAACGTCAACCTTGTAACTACATTTGTACCAAAGCACAATTTGAGTGCAGCATTCCGTCAATCAGCACAACCTGCACCTCCATTACACGCACCCATTCCCAGGCCTACAGCAACTGCTTACATTCTACTTATTTAGCACAGCCTGCACCTCCACCTCACGCACCCGTTCTAAAGCCCGCAGCTGCGAGCGCACCACGCCATACATGCCGGCCTTGAGCTGGTCTTGGTCATCCTTTGGAGGGGCATGTCGCGATGTGGCCACAGACTTGAACCACAGAGGCACTTGCTCTGCGTTGGGTTTTTTTAAGGTATAGATAAAGCTGGAAGGAGAAGCAGTTGATGGTTCCAGTCCAGTTGTTACAGAATTGGAAGCTCAGATCCATGCTAATTAGTACTTGTACGGACAAGGAGTGCATGCTTGCCTGCAATGAGCCATGCTCCGCACTGTGTTTTCCACAACTTTATGAGAGCGGCAACTACCTATGTCAAAGCTAATCAGACCAAAATATGGAGCGCTTCACCAAAGTTATATGAGGGAAGCCTAAACGTGTTTACGGTCATGTGCAGATTTACGCCCTGGCCGACCCTGGTTACCCGGTGGCCTTCGTCATATCGTCGGCTAACTATGCCTTTACTTGCACACCCATACTTTATAAAACAGCTGTATCCGTAGTGAGCAGGCTTGCGTTTGACACATTAGCTAAGCATGTTTTATCCAGCTCTTTACCTGACAGCTGCATGCCCTTGCTGAGCGGAAACGCGCCCATTTTGCGCAGGTACAGCAAGGAAGCAATGATCATGCCCGTTGTGGTACGACCTCGGCCCATCTGCGGAGAGGGCAGTAATTGTGGCACAGTTTTCACTTTAATATGGTGACAACAGGAGGGTACAAAGAATGATAGGCCCAATGTGTAATTAAGGGGCGTATCCCCTCTCCCCCCCCCCTTCATCTTCCCTTTTTGTGCCCCTACTTGTACAAACAGGGTGCCATTTTGCTCCTCTTTGATTTCTGCATCCGTTTGCATGATCAGCTTCTTTCTTCACACAAAATTTTGATGGCAAGCTGTCGGACGAAACCAGTGTCATCGCGCTCACGGAGCCTAACAAAGTGCCTCAGAAGTGATCTCAGACGCCCTATTCTCCCATCTTGACTTCATTATTCCCTTATCATTGTTGCTCGGGATGCATCCTGTGATTTTGGAACATATATTTCATGTCAACTGTCACTCAGCACCTGGCCTCTGCACCCATGCGGACAGGCATACGCTCCTAGCAGTATCCACCCTTTCGTTAATTTCCACAAGGAGGGTGCCATTCAACGGGGCTTGAGCTTAAGAAATTACACATTATTATAGTTCTGGCATATACATAACAGTACAAGAAAGTGCCTCAGAAATTCTCCTGAAGGGGAGTTCTCCAAAATCGTATCAACACCGTGTACCCCTCTCACAGTCGACCCATATCCCATATATATATATAATCGGATAGCTCTTGGAGTCAGGGTTTGAATTTAGTTTTTCCGGATAGACTCATCTGACAGTTATGGTCTCTGATGGTACCCAGGACTGGTGACAGCACAATAAATCTCGTGTTCCCCATATTCACTTTCTCTAGTCTCACGCCTGCATGTATGCAACACACAATTACACACACGCATGCACAATTGCACGCACGCATGCACACACATATGTACGCACGCACGCACACACATATGTATGCACACACAGACACACACATATACACATACATATGCACGCACACGCATACACACGCACACCCACAAGCACACCTGACAGTTGAAGATCACGCCCGCGTCATCCGGCACTGCCCATAATCTCTTAATGAGCTCCTCGAAATCATTGTCTTTGGGGGCTTTCTCGTCAGTCACAGGCACTCGCAGGTAGTCCACATTATACCCATCAGCTGCGCAGGCAAGCAATGTCAAAATCTCTCAGGCTTTTGCTTTGGGTTTCAATGGTGGAGTCTGTTCGTGTGCAACATAAGTTCGGCTGAAGGCCAAATGTGTTACACCATCTGTGCGCTTATTTGACAAAACGTGGTTGTGAGCTTTGAGTGCAAAAACAGATGTGAGGCATGGCAGGTGCTGTTGTATATGCGTTAGGTTGGCCAAAAGACAGTCGGTGCCTTACCCATACATACTTGGTACACGGTTTAGCCGACTCCCTATTGATGGGGGAACCTACTTTCACATTCACACATCCAACCCCGGCCCTACCTTGGAGTTCTGCGTAAACTTCTTGGGGCGTCTGCACGTCATCTGGGGTCACAGGCTGCAGTCAGACCAGTCATACCAAAAACACAACAGCATAAGGGTTCAAACATTGCGACGTGTGTGTATGAGTGTTTAAGAGCAGTACTGTGGTAAGGCTGTCGGTCTTTGATGCAGTCAAATGAATGAGGCAGACTTTTGGGAAATGCTGCTTTTCGACCTGTTTGCAGTGACAGATGAGAGCAGTCAGCTCTGCAAGCTGGGTAGGATTCTACCCTGGACTGGGCAGTCTGAAGCTCGTTTCATCATGGCAACTGGAGAAGCTTAGCATTGCCCTTAAGGATTCCGCACCTCCCAGTGGTCATACAAGGACAGGTCTTCATTCTCGTGGATCACCAAAATGCGGTTGCCAAACATGCTGGACTGCAGGTCGGGAAGGAAAAGCAACAAGGAAAGGGGTGGACAAACGGGCAGAAGGGTGCGGCTTGCGATGTACAAAAACAAATCAGCTGAAAGAGGCTGGCGAATGCAGGGGCAGGAGAAGGCAGCTGAACGGCAGTTATGGGCAGCTGTCTTGAGCTGCCCACAGAGTGATAGCTAGCGATCGCTGCAAGAAAGTTAACCCCATTTTCCTCTACTGCTACTATGGAACACTGCTCCGTGAAAGCTGTAGATCTGACCTCTGACAAAATGTCTTGCTTTAACCGGGTTTCCATGCCCTCCACCCGTGAGCGGTCAATGCCTGCGGCAGGAGGAAGCGTGCAAAGCGTCTGTAAGATGTGCTGATGCCAATGCTGCACCTTAAATACGTGCTCTCGCCTTAATTTGCACTGTTTTCACCATAATCCTAGGAGCACCAGGCTACAGGTACGCCACAGGCCAGACCTGATGCCTTCTTTCGATTATTCTTAGAACTTTCCCCCCATCACCTGTGTACTCAAGATTTGAGAAGGGTTTGTCCGATTCGCGGACCACAAAAGGGTGGCCATTAATGAAAATTAAGGGTTCCTCCCGTAGATTTTGCCAGTACACACTCCGTGCGCCTGTGTGGGCAACAGCAACAAAAGTTAGGAGGGCTCTCGATCACACCTCAAACCAAGAGAACGCAGAACAGGCCAGTTGCGTGCGTAATACAGATCAACAGTGTTGCAGTGAGGCGCAGGAGGTCATGCGAGATGCACAGAGCTAGAAGCACCTGCTCAAAAGTGGCATTGAAAGAGTATGTCAACTCACCCCTCTGCGCGCCCATGCTGTTGAGGACCCTTCGCAAACCTGCAACCGTGGGGATGGCCACACCAAATACACGCAGACCTTCCACCTAGACATACAAGGTGAACACGGGTAATTATCGGAACGTGATGCTAGAAACAAGATGGACTGGAATGTGTGCTTGCAAATGCGTTGTTCGAGAGCCCTAGGAGGGGTCCTCAACTAGTCACCTTGCGGAAATTGGGAGCACCCTCCAGAATGGGCGTGAGCTTGGTATTATGGCAACCTACAGGCATGAAATATGAGGGCATTGTGAGGTAGGATTTGTCATTGCCTAGGTTTGTCACATGCTGTGCACAGATGGGAACATTTGCAGCGAGCGCCCACACTCCCCTCCACACCCCATTCCCTTTCTCTCCCTCTCTTCTCACTTGGAAAGTGGTCTGCCTTGAGCACGGTGTGCTTGATGAGCACCTCTCCCGAACGTTGGCTTATGACCTCTTCTGGGTCTGGACCGCTGCCAACATGTGCCTTCTTGGCCTCATCGCCAGTCGGCATGACGGGGTTGTGGCCCTGGTCTGCCATCGGGAGAGAAAACGCGATTTCCCGACTTTTCACGGTGTACGATGACACTACCAGGTTTATTTGTTTATTATTTTTCTTTTCCTTCCTGCATTGATCTCGGTCATTAACCGTCTGCTCGTGAGGGAAATTGAATTTGATTCTTTGCTGTCTTGCATGACCAGAAGCGACTGATACTTGAATATGTCTCCGCTAATTTATTTAATCTGCAAGCTCTCCCAGATACGTGCGCACACGCATACATGCACGATACAATGCACATGTGCATGAGAACACAGATGTCGTTGATGACGCTGACTGCGACTTACTGTTTCATTGAATATTGGAAGACTTCCTTCATGACCTCCTGATTATCCTTTGAGTGTCTATCAAGGAAAAATCAGACAAACGGAGAGAATTGCAAACCTGTGTGGTTAAATGTTATAAGAAAGGAAACTGCGCAGTCGGTGACCACTCGCAACTTGGTACTGATTCAGGGACGTTCCAGTGTTTCGTCTTAAGTTGAAACTCCGGTACCATCAAACAAAGAAGACCCTGCGAGAGAGGTTGGACCAACAGAGTGCCATCTGGAGGAAAGAAGTCACAACGAGACCGGATGGATGAAAGAAGTCACAACGAGACCAGAGTACCACGTTCATCAAACAAGCAAAAGCGCCAGGCACGGAAACTGCAGAGCTCAGTACGGCATTACAGAGGGGATAGGGGGCACGGGCAGAGGGTGTGTATGTGTCCCCTGACTGTCACTTCTAAGCTCCACGTATCTGGTTGGTTGCGGTAGGAATTCACTTTTTACTGCCAAGCCAAGTTCCCAGATTAGACCAATTATTGCACCAAATGAGAGTGTGTGTGTATATGTGTGTGTATGTGTATGTGTGTGTGTGTGTATGTGTATGTGTGTGTGTATGTGTATGTGTATGTGTGTGTGTGTGTATGTGTATGTGTGTGTGTGTGTGTGTGTGTGTGTGTGTGTGTGTGTGTGTGCGAGTGTATGAGTGCACGCATGTGTATGTGTGTGTGTGTGTGTGTGTGTGTGTGTGTGTGCGCCTGTGTGTTTGTGCGTGTGTATGTGTGTTTGTGCGTGTGCATGTGCATGTGTATGTGTGCGCGCCTGTTTCTATTTTGCGCGCGCGTGTTTGTTTGTGTGCGTGTGTGTGCATGCGTGTACATGTGTGCGTGTGTGCAGGCACGCCTGTGTGTGTGCCTTATTGCCCCACAGATGCTGCAGTGGAATGCATGACGCTGTGCTGAAGCAGGCGTGAGGATGTGCTGCTGCTGCTGTTCCCTGCCTGTTGAGAGTGCAGGTGCGAGCATGTTGGCCACGATGCCTGGACTCTGCTTCAACACACAGTGCGCGGCAAGCATCTGCACTGTGCGCTCCACCGGCAAACAGTCCAAGCCAACACGGACTGCGTTGTGAAGGGTCCCGTCCCAAGAAAACTTCAACGCGTCATCTGACCTAAAATTCATATATAGCCCATCGAAATTAGTGTTACAAAAGGGTGATAATGTTTAAACGCCACTGTTTGCATGTGAACTTTGCAGCCGGGAAAGTGTGCTGATGGATTCTGCACCATCAGGAAGTGGTATGGGGGCCTGGCTGAGGAATCCTGGGTAGCAGAATCTGGAGCTTCGAAACATAAATATTTGCTCCAAAACTTTACACACGGCACTCCAGGGCCCCAGAATTAATCTGACACGGTTAAGTTTTTGCTTAGGAGCCTATGTCGAATTTCAGCCCGTGGGGTGGCCTTGGTGGGCCTGGGGAGGCCTGTGTGAAGTGTGCTCGGGATCCGACAACTCTAATGGCTAGCCGTGAGCGCTCACGCCCCAGTAATTACGAGGGGGAGGAGAATGAAATTTTTAGCAAGGGCGTCAGTCATGTTCATTACCGATAATACCGGCATGGGACTTTACTTTGAAGAAGTGGATGGGCGATGGTGATTGGCGGCGGATTGCTTTAGCAATGGATTGAAGGACATCTCCTTGGATGTGGTGGCGATGGAGATTCGGGTGTGAGAGCTGCTTTTTGATTTGGTGCAGTGATGTAAGGCTGTCTGTGGCTATATGTGAGTA
>Ga0307974_1002092_pt1 | contig 14090 bp, 11 predicted proteins | sample OrgLakmetagen784_FD_201812 | JGI IMG/M metagenome (GOLD analysis project Ga0307974, IMG submission 201812) | Saline water microbial communities from Organic Lake, Antarctica - #784 | ecosystem: Environmental > Aquatic > Non-marine Saline and Alkaline > Saline | place: Antarctica: Organic Lake... | reverse complement strand
TTCCATCTACAGTTAAATTGTCTGTAAAAGTTTTCTCACCTGTTATAGTTTGATTACCATTGATAGTGACAAAGTTAGAAGTATCTACTACTGTGCCATCATCACCTTTATCACCTTTATCACCTTTCAAGTCTACTAGTAGACCATCAGAACCATCAGGGTTCTCAAACTGTAGACTAGTTCCACTCCATGTATGTTCAGGGGTATCTCCTTTAGGTCCTATTAAACTAGGAGTAGTAAAAGTAGTTGCATCTATATATGTAAATGTTAAAGTTCCATCACCATTATCTTCAATATTTTCTATAGAGTTTCTATCTGCAAGATTAACTAATTCATTGTTAATTTTTTCGGAACTCCATAGTTTAGTTAAAGAAATTGTATTATCATTAATTTCTAAAAAAGATTCTGTATTATTATTACCTGTTAATAATTTTTCTACAAATTGAGTAAAAGTAAGTCCTGAAGGAATTAATTCTTGATCTTCTATTCCTCCTAATGCAAAATTAGCAGTTATATCTTGATTTAAAAGATTTGATTCATTTCCAGGAGATTTTATAACTAAATTTGTAGAAAATGTTCCACCATTATACCAATATTCTGTAACTGTATTATTAGAAGTGTAAATACCTACAGTTAAGCCAGGTTCTCTTACTTTTAAAGGTATATTTTGATTAGCTTGACTAACAGAGTCCCAAGGACCATATCTTTCATCTATATCAGCTGATTTAGATAATATTCTTAATTTATTTAATATTTCATTATATTTAGACATTATATACTAGTTAAGTTTATTAATAATTTAAAATTTTCTAAAGTTTTTCTGTCTAATTCTAATTTATATAAAGTATAATTTACATTTTGTAAATCTTGTTCTATTTGCAAAGAAGAATTATTTTGTTTAAAGTTAAATGTTATATCTTCATATAAATTATTTACATTTAATATTTGATTTAAATTTATAGTACTAGGTAAAGCAATTATATGTTTACTATATTCATTACTAAATTCTAATTCTATATATTTTTTTTCTATTAAAAGATTATTTAAATTTTTTAATTGATTTTCTGTAGTAGGAAAATTTTCTATTGTACCATAATATACATTTGAATCTAATAAACCTGTGTCAAAATTTCCTGCATCTGATATTGTTAAATTAAATATTGCCATTATCCTACAAATATATTAGAACCTGAATCAGCTAATTCAAATTCAAAATTAGACAAAGTTTGTTCATTTACATCATTAGGTACATATACTAAATTTCCTTGTATAACTTCTTCAAAATTTATTACTTGACTTGCTATAATTGGAATATTATTTAATAATATTTCTCCTGTATCTGGTAAAGATATAATTCTTAATCTAGAAGGAGGATCACTTTCTGGGTCAGAATATGCAGGAGTAGTGTTAGTAAACATATCAGAAGTAAATACTAAAATTTCTGTATCTTCTAAACTTGCATTTCCATCTCCTACTTCTGTAGGTGGTTCATTTTGTTTTGATGCAATAGATATTCTAATATTACCACTATCTTCAGAAAATTGTTCAGAACCTATATCTGATATTGTAAAAGTAAAAGAAAAAGAATCTGATGTCAATATATTATCATCAGCTTGAAATGATAAATTTCCTGATACTATATCAACAAAAGTAATTTCTTGGTTTTCTACAACTTCTACACCATTTAATAATAATTGATTTGAATTATTATCAGGATAATCTAATATCTTCAATTTAAAAGGATCATCATTTTCTGGATCGGAATAAACTGGATTAGTATTAGTTGTAAAATCTTCAAATGAAAAAATATATAGCTCATTATATGATAATTGCAATTTTAAATTACCAACTTGATCAGGAGGTAAATTATTTCTATCTTCTACTGTTATTGTAAATGTTGCCATATTTTGTTTTTATTTTTTTTAAATATTCTTAAATTTTCTTAACCAAATATGCCTATTACTCCTCCACCAGGATCTTCTGTATCTGGCAAATCACTACAAGTTCTAGTTCCAACAACTTCATCATTTAAAAATTGTGCGTATACAAAAGTATTTGCTGAAAAATCTTTATATAAATACCCATAAGTTCCGTTAGTAATGGAATTATAAGGTATAGTTAATTCTTCATCTAAAAATACTTTTGTACCACTATTAGGCATAACAAAATTATTTCCTGTTTCTAGTGAATCTTCATAATATATTCTAGTAAAAGAAACCGAACTATCTGGTGAATCACAAAAATTATCTACTAATAATACATTAAAATAAAAAGATCCTGTTTCTGGTTCTTCTGGTTCTTCTGGTTCTTCTATAATTAGTTGTCTTGTACATTCTTGATAACTAGCTTCTCCATTTTCATCTAATAATAAAGCAGTAATTATTTCTTCATTTCTAGAAATTCTATCTTTACTTACAAAATAACTACTTTTAGTAATTAAATTAGTTAAATTAGAATCAGAATAAATTTTAGAGCCTTCTTCAGGTAAACTATCATTTAATGATTTATAATATACTCTTTCAAAATTAACACTAGGTTCTTTACAAATAAATATATTATAAAGTTCATTATTTTTCTTTAAAGGTTTTAAAGATGTGCTTTTAGTAGGAACAGTAATGATTTCTTTACAAGTTTTAATTTTAACTACTTTTCCTAAATTATCTGTATATAAATAATAATAAGTACCTCTTAAAATATTAAATAATCCTTCAAAATTTATTAAAGGATCAAATCTATTTTCTGTTAAAAATATTTTATCTCCTTCATTTGGAAATTCTCCTATGCCATTATGATAAAATGTTTCAGCATCATCTGTTAAATCATTTGGAAAAAATGCACCCTCTTCACAAATTAATTGTCCAGTTTGATCTAATATAGTAATTTCTTTAAAATTTATTATATTACATGTATCTATTGATATTATTTTATTACCTTCTAATTTATAAAAATATTTAGTATTATTGTCAACATTAAATTGTAAAAATTTTTTAATATTATTATAGGGAATTTGTCCATTAATATCTGTAAATACTCTATTTCCTAATATAGGAAATGTTGAAGATCCATCAAAATAGTAAGTAGTATTCATTAAAATATTTGAAGATAAATTACAACTTACTTCTAATAAAGGTTCAGAAGCTTTAAAACTTTTTAATATTGGTAAAGCTTTTTTATTATTTGATATATTTAATTTTGCCATATTATTGTACCCAAATTAAAGATCCTTTATCTCTAGCAGAAAATTGTAAAGTATCTGTATTTAAACTATCTAAATTAGGACCTATATGTTTAAAATCACCATTTATTAATTCTGTATCAGAAACAATATCACCTGGTTGAATTGCTATACCATTAAATAAAAATGTTCCTGAATTTGACGGTGATATAGAATCTACTCTTATAGCATCTATATCATCATTTTCTGGATCATTATAAGGAGGACTCATTAAATTAGTAAATGTATTTAAATTTAAAGTAGTCTCTACTCTATTATTTGAAATTATAAATATATCAGATATATTAGCTGGATCATTTTCTACATATACAGAATTAGTTAAATTTATAGTAACTTTATTACTAAACTTAGATTGCTGTAATGCAGATCCTTCAGGGTAAAAATTATCACATACTCTAACATCAAAAGAATCTAAAATTTCTTGTTTATTTATTTCTAAAACATTTAAAACTGAAAATAAGTCTCCACTACTTACTACATATTTTAAATTAAAATCAAATTCTTCAAATTGGTTATTAGATACTAAATTTATAGTAGTAGTTTTATCAATTAATTTATTATTGAGATATAATTTTCCTTTATTTAAATTATTAGGATAAATAATAGCTTGAAAATAATCATCATTTTCAGCATCTGTATAATTATTTAATAATTCATTTATTTTTATATCATAAATAAAATCTCCATTTAAGTCTAATGTGTTAGAATCAATTGAAGGAGGATTATTTACAACATTATCTTTAAAATCTAATTCTAATTTATAATTACAGATTTCATCAGGATATTTATATTTTAAAGCATTTGATAATTCTTTTAAACATTTATTTTCTTCTATAAACTCTTCTTTTCCATCAGTAAAGTTTATATAATACCTTACTAAATTAAAAAAGTAAACTACAAGCAAATTTAAATTACCATATACCTTACTTTTTTCAATTTGTTTATTTATGCTTGTTACTAAAATTTGTGTATTAATCATTATAACTTAGATAATTATTATTTATTACATTATCGTAATTGCCACAAGATTTACATTTATTTGAACAGTAATTTTTTATACTATTTATCAAAGCTATTGCTTCTTCAATAAATCCAAATTCTGTAGCTATTTTTATTCCTTCTAAAGTAGTTTGTGCATTTACTAAAGGTAAATATTGCTTTTTTAAACAATCATCACATAAATTAATTTTTACTACTTTTTCTAAAATACACTCTTCAAATCTAGTTAACACTGATAATAATCCGTTTATTCTTTCTTGACTATTTTCTAATTCTATAAAATATAATCCTTCAAAATTTTTGACTCCTAGACTAGAAGGAGTAATATTAATTGTTTGAGTATCATCAGTAGTTAATAAATTGCTAAAATCTAATGCTTCATTATAATCTTTAAATGTTTTATCAGTAAACAATAATAAAGAATCTATATTAGAAGCATCTGCTATATTTATTTCTAAAGATTTTTTATCATTAGAAAGTTCAAAAGAATTTAATGTCATTGTAATTTATATTAAAAAGGGGGCATTACACCCCCATTTATTATTTATTAGGATTTACTATGCTACATCTAGATCTGCTGGAACTTTTCCTGTTCCTAAAGCTAATCTTAACTCTGCTAATACTAAATTAGTATCTGAATTAGAAGCTAAGTCAGTTCTTTCTACTAAAGTAGTTAAAACTTTATTTTGCTTTTCTACAGAAGGAGATTGTCTATCTGAAAAATATTTAATATGTATCACATTATAAGTGTTACTTGCAGAAGCAAAGAAAGGAATTCTTTCTCCAAAATCTGCAGGATAACCAGTTTGTCTGTAAGGCTCATATTTAAATCCTTTTGTAAACCATTCTAAATTAACTGCATACTTACCAGTTCCTACACCAGAACTAGGTAATGCAACTGTTTCAACATTTACATTGTTTACATTTTCAGATACAGGATCTCCACTAGTAAAAATTTTGTTAATAACACTAAATTTAATAGGGCGACCTACAATTTTACCTGCTACTACTCTTTGTGGTTTAGAAGTAACAATAACTTCATATTCTCCTGCATTATCAGAATCTTCTTGAGCAATTACTTCTAGTTCATCTCCACCTCTACGAGTAAGATTAGTATTTATACTAGCTGCAAGATTTTCTGCTACAGTTTGTGCATTATCAGAAGCACCTGTTTGGTAATATCCTGATACAATTGCAAAATTTTCACTAGATAATGCTCCACCATCTTCTAAAATTCTAGTTTCAAGAATATAAGTAGCATCAGCTACAATAGTACTATCAACAAAATTACCAACTTTAACTGATTTCTCAACAGCTGGTGAAAATTCTTTTAAAATTACTCTTTCTACTTTAGAAGGATCAATAACATCAGAAAATTGAGATGTTAATACATCACCTTCTTCTTGAACTAGTTTAAATTTTTCTCCTTCTGTATCAACTGTGTTAGCCACAACAGAAGCTTTTCTTACAGAGTCTTCAGCATTAGTACTTCCTAATACAATTAACTCTTCTACTTGATTTGTTCCAAATACACTCATTTTTAGGTATTTTTAAATTAATATTTATTTACTTGTTTGATTTATTTGAGATTTTATTTTATATAATTCTGGTTTATAATCAGCAGTTGCTAATTTAACAGCTAATTTCAAAATCTCTCTTTGTATGCCATAATTAAGCTTACACAAAGTTTCCTGATTTCTATTATTTATAGATAAATTCTCACCAGGAAAAGAAGAATCTAAATTTGTTAATATTATAGGATCAGGATATTTAACATATCTAAATCTATAATTTAATATTCTAAAAGGATTAATTAACTCTACTATATTATAATCTAATCCTTCTGAACTAAATTCTAATCTTGCTACTCTTTTCTTATTAGGGTTTTTAAAAGGATTTCCCAACTCTATGTTTATTTCATCATGAGTAGTAGGAACTACTGTTACATCTATTAAATTAGATAAATCTAAATCTGTATTACCTTCTAATAATATATCTGCTCTTTCTTGAACTATTAAAAATGTATTTTTAGGAATTTTAAAAAATTTAGAATCTTTTGTTATTCCAAAATTTTTAAAGTTATTATTAATAGTTTCAGAAAATACAGATTTATAAGGTTTTACTAACTGAGATAAGTCATTACGTCTTTTAGATGAATTTTCAAATCCTTCTTGATACTTGTTACCTTTAGGATTAAAATATTGTTTAATAAGAATTTCTTGTGCATCTGTCAAATACACTGACTTCTCATATAAATCTATATCAGGAGCTGCATTTGTTGCAATACTATTAAACAATATATCAAACTCATTACTAAATTCAGTACTAGTCATTATTCAGTTTTTGCAATTAATAAATCTTTTATTTCTTGGTTTTTAGGGTCTCTTAAAAATCTTATAGATTTATTAAAACTTGCTACTTCACCTTTTCCTGCTAATTTAATACCATCTTCAGTATAATGTTGTTTATTTTTTACAACTACAACTTTTTTATTAATAGCTCTTTTTAGTAAAGATTGCGTTTCAAAAGTAGGGTCATTAACTAAAGTTAAAAACTTAGTAGGTTCTTTGTCTACTCTTTCTTCTACTTGTCCTTGTAACCATTCTAATTTAGTATCTTCTGCTACTTGTCTATCTTGAAGTAAAGAAATTACACTTAATAGCATTTCTCTATTATCTTCAATTTTAACATAAGCTTTCCATGCATCTTTTACTAAATCTAATGCTTTTTTAGATTCTTGACCAATTTCATTATCTCTAACAATTGCAAATTGAAAAGTTTGTTTTTTATTTCTAGATTTCCAATCAGGAGCAATATCATCTTTATTAGCTAATAGAATTTTATAAGATATATAATCACTTGGATCAGATAGATCAAAATTATTAGAAGAAGATTGTTTATATAAATTTACATATTTAGTATGCCAATATTCAGAATATGCTGATAAATTTAAATCTGTTTCAGTTTCTAAAAATGATTTTTCTTCAGCAGTCAAGATATTTTTAATTACCCCACTTCTCAAGGCTGGGGCGCAGTATTTTTTAACAGATTTTTCTAACATTCCACCTGAAATAACATGGTTATCTTCCACGTTAGCTGCCATACCTTTTTTTCTTTTAATAAATTTTAAATTTACACTTTCTTCTGGTAATTTAAAATTGCTTACTTCTTTTTCCTTTGCTTTTCCCATTATTTTGGCATTTTATTTTAATAAAAAAGGGTGATTTTAGGCTCACCCTTTAAGACCTATATTAATTATTATTATTATTATGCTGCGTAATTAAACTTTAATGTTGCAGTTCTAGAAGAATCTTTTACCATACTTCCTGTACTACACATAGCTGTCATAGTTGCAGAATCCTCCATATGTTGCATTTCTCCACCTCTTTGACCAGTGAAAGGATTTCTAATACCAGATTTATAACCTCTTAATTCATCTTCACCTTTAACTTTGATCTTTTGAATATTAGGCTCTTCCATATCTCCAATATAAAGAATGTCATAACGGTAAGATTCAATTACACCACCATCAGGGTGAAGTACTTTGTTTCTAACCTTATCATCATACATTGGATCAACTTCTAGCATTACATGTACATTATTAGGAGCTTTCCATTCTGTGAATTGGAATCCTGCACTAAATGAATTTTTATGCAATGGTGAGCTAGCTTTTTGAATTGCATTTTGACCTGTATTATCAAATCCTACTGTCATCCATCCAGAAGCTTCTTTAGTTACTGCTCTATGGAATTGTGCAGCTCCTCTTTCTCCTGTTCTTACAACAAATTTACGTTGATCAAAATCTAATTTACCTTCTGATAGCTCAGAAAGCATATCTTCTAATAATCTAATTGAGAAAGTGTTATATCCAGTTGTATTAGATACTTCCATTTGTTCTCTAATACCAGAACCAGCTTTAATCTCAATGTTAGACTTACCTTTGTTTAAGAAACGTCCATTAGAGTCTCTGTTTGTTTTACCAAACATAAGTGTTCTAGCTTTAATACGAGACATTTGTCTCTCAAACTGCCAATATACTTCTTGCATCCATGTTACAGACTTGTGTACTTTTCCGCTACCATCAGTTGTTTCAATACCTGAAAAATAAACTGGCTTAGTTTTATAATCAATCATTGCACCAGACTCCTTATGTTCAAATCTTAATGTAGAAACAGAGTTTCTCATTAAGTAAGGAGAAGTAAAGCTGATACCTGCACCTTCAGTAGAAAGTTCATCTTCTACATAAGCAGATTCAATACTAAATGCATTACCAGGAGTAAATTCATCACCAGGAGCACCTGCTAATGTTTCTTCACCACCAAATAATTCTACTTCATAGACATATCTTCCACCATCTTCAGAAGGTTCTCCTAAAATTCTATATTGATAATCATCAGGTCTAATACCTGCAATTACTTGAACTTTAGTAAATATTTTTTCTTCAAATACTAATTCAATGATACCACGTTGTGCTCCCACTCCTGAATCAGAAGGATCTACTACAACACCATCAACTCTAGCTTCTTCTAAAGAAATATTTCTTTCATCACTACCAACTAGTTTCCATACAAAATCGTCTGCTGTTTCTAGCATTTTTTCTGGGAACTTAGATAAAGTAGTATCTAAATTTTTCATACCTGCATTTTGAAGCAAAACAGTTGTTAGCTTACTAGCCAATTGTGGTTTTGAACCAAATATAGCACCGATATGGTTTTTAGTAGTAAGACCTGACCAAGCCTTACCTTTTGTCATTACAAATTTTCCAATACTCATAGTTTATAATTATTTTAATTGTTTACATGTTTAGTTCTTCCCCAATTCCATCATAGGAATCAGCATCATTTAAAAAGTCAGGAGATCCTGAATTCTCAAATTTAGAATTACTTCTAAGTGCATTTTCAAAATCAGAAGTAACCTTACTTGTTGTAGTGTTCATCAATTTAGAAAAGTCATTAAATCCTTTGGTTAAAGTATATAAGTAATATAATTTAGTATCAAAATTAATAGGATCTTCTCTCCTATCTTTCATTAATTGATTTTCTGGAACATCATTTTCATTTTTAGAAACTATAGATGTCATTGTATCATACATTCTATCTTTAATTTCTTTATTTATTTTTACTCCATTTATAATTTCTTCAGTATTATAAACAGAATTTTTTAAATCATTATCTATTTTTTCTTGCTCTTGCAAGGCTTGATTTCTTTCTGCTATTCTTTGCTCTTGAGTTTTTTCAAATTGAACTTTTTGATATTCTTTTAAACTATCTAAAGATTCTTTAGCGTCATCTAATAATGATTCTTCTCCTAATGTAACAGATTTATTTAAAAGTTTAATAGCTCTTTCTTCAGGAAGTCCCTGTGCTTTATAATCTTCTAAAATAATTCTTTTACTTAGATCTTGATTATTTTCTAATGTTTCATCATTTACAGAATCTAAAGTTTCTAAATCAGTTTTATAACTTTGATACTCTGATAAACTGACACCTTTTTCTAATGCTTCAAAACCTTCTTCTCCAAGTTTTGATACAATCATTTCTTTTGATTTACTATCAATTTCAGATTTAACTAAATTAGCTAAATCTTCTTCTGACTCTAGTTTTGTTTCTTTATTAAAAGAAGAGAGTAATCCTTTTTCAGACAATAAAGTTGCAAAGGAAGTAAAAATATCAGGGGAAGTATCTTCATCAGAATTACCCTCTTCATCTTTTTCTTTACTAACTACGTCCTCTGAACTTTCTTCCTCTTCATCTTTTGAAGTATTGGTATTGTTCTCGTTAGTATTATTATTATTTTCTTCAGAATCTTCTTTTTTTTCAGAATCTTCTTTTTCTTTTTCAGATTCTAGTTTTGTTGTTTCATCTAAATTTAATTGAACATCTTCATCTGTTCCAAAGACTCCCATGTCAAATTCTTCTTCATTGTTAACTTTTACCATTTCCCTTTATTTTATTGTACAAATATACAACTTTTTAATTATAAAAACAATATATAATTTAATTAATTATAAAATTGTTTAATGTTTACATAGCTATTTTGAAGATTTATTTTTCTTTTGCATTGCTATTTTTTTATCTTCTCTTTGCATTTTGTCCTTATGCATAGTCATTTTAGCTTCTAACTCTTTAATTTGTTCTAATTTGTTATTTTTTAGTTTTTCATAATCTAGTTCTAATTTCTTTTCATTTATAGGATCAGCAACTCCATCATCAGAATTTTTTAAATTAGCTACATATCTTTTAGTTTCTTCTTGTCTTTTAGATATATTATCTTTAATATTTAATTCTCTGTCTGCTCTTTCTTGTTCTTTTTGCTCTTTTTGAGCTTGCTGTTGAAGTTCTTGTTGCTTTATTTTATTAGCTTGTTCTTGTTGCTGCTGATTTTGTTTATTCATATTGTTTTCAGCTTTTTCTAATTTCTTTCTCATTTCAGAAATACTACCACTAAAGTAAATATCAGTAATAACAGAAAGAGGTCCACCTTTTTGAATAAATGCTTGAGCATATTGTTTCATAGATTGTTCTAGTTCTGTAGCTTTAGTACCACTAGTCAAGGTTAATCCATAATCTGCTTCTGATATAGAATCATCAGATAAATCTAACAATTTAGTTGTTTGATCATCTAATATAAATTGTGTTTTCTTTTTATTATTTTTTAAAGCTATTTTAGCAGTTTCTAAAAATGCAGTTAAAACTCTAATTTTAACATCATCATGTTTACTAAACCAATACTCTGTAATATGTGCAGATTGATTAACAGACCTTTCAACTCCTCCTACAGTTTCTCTATTAGATATTTGACCTTCTCTTTGTCTAGAAACTCCTGCAATTTCTCCCATTTCAAGTTTAATGAATTCTAGTAATTGCATATGCTGTTGTATATAATTACCTGTCTCCATATCAATGGCTCTACCACCAACTGTATTCATTCCTCCTGCTAATTTACCAGTAGAAGCACCTTTATTACCTTCTTTAAAAGAATCTACTACAGCTATTTTATTAGTAACTGCAAAATGCATCCATTTCTCTATTTCCCAATTATCTGGTACTTTAGCTAAATCAAGTTCAAAAATTTTACCATAGTTTGTGGCAATAGATTTATTTGTTCTATCCCATATAACATCATATAAATATTGGTAGTTTTTCATTTTATCTACAAGTGACACTGCTCTACCTTGGTTGGTATTATATACTTCTCCTATAATCCCAGGACTACAAAAAGATGGATTAGATACTTTATTATATTGTACTTTTTTAGGTTTCATTTGAATATAAATATCCTTACCTAATTTAGTACCTTCCCACCATTCATTAACCCAAAGATTTTTAGACTCTTCTCCTCTAGTTTTATCTTCTATATACTCTTCAGATCTGTATTTATATTCTACATCTCCAAATTCATCATAATATTTTACTTTTTTAATTTTCTTTAAAGATTTCCAATAAACTCTAATAACTCTAATGTTACCATTTTCATCAGTATAATCTGAACCAAAATAATGACCATTAACTTCTGCTAAATTAAACATAGCATCTAAACCTCCTGCAGGTCCTCCACCATGTCCTACATAACCATCTCTAAGTAATACGTGATTATTATCATCATCAGTGTAACTATTATTAGTTCTTTTAGTAGAATAATCCATTATGTAATCAATATCATCAGGTTTTAATTCCTCATAAAATGTATCAACAATTCTACCAGGATTCCAATGATCTTCTAATATAATTAAATCAGAATCTTCAATTTTTTCTGACTTACCACTTCTTACACAATGTACTTTTAATGGATTAAGTTTTTTTAATTCTGGCTCATTAGAAACTATATCTATTTGATATATTTCTTCTGCCATAATTAAAGCGTCTTTAAATCCATTATTAAATGTTCTTTTAAAATTTTGCTCACTAGAATAATGTTGTAATATTTGTGTAGCTAATCTCTCTCTAATATCTTGGTAGTCGTATTTAAGAAAATCTTCTAATTCTTTATATTTTTCTTCTAATTCTTCTTTGCTATAATTTCTTTCAAAATAAGAAATCATTTTTTGTTTAAGTTCTTTCTTAAGTTCTTCTTCTTTAGTAGAAATAGCATCATGATTAGTGACTAATACTTTATAATCAAATCTACGATTTATTTCTTCACCTATTAATAAATCTACTTTAGCATTCATTACTGGATGATGAGGTATATTATCAGGAATAAAAGATGCATCAATTTGATGAGGATTTACAGTATTATGTAAATCTCTAATATCTACTATACCATTATATAAATTAAGATTTATAATTTTATTTTTTAAAGTTTGACGTACTACCTCATTATGATAAAATGAAAATTTATCAGCTGCATCAACATTATCTTTTCTCCAAGATTTTGTTTTTTTGCTATAAGGCAATCTTTGTCTAGGCTGTTTTTTATTATGTATAACACTCATATGTTTATTGTATATTGTGCAAATATAATATTATTTATAATATTATAAAAATATTTATATATAAATTTTATTATTTTTTATGATCACTCATAGCTGAATTAAAATCTTTATCTATTTTACTTGAAAAATTTTTAGAGAAAAAAGGATCATCTGATAGCTGATTTAGTTTCTTTTGTTTATTTTCTTTTGCTTGTTGATTTCTTTTTTTTCTTTCTTCTCTAAGTATCATTAACATTCCCATAGAAGAAATTCTATCAAAGTTACCATCTGCATTCCATTTAATAGCTTCTTCTAAATAACCAAAACTTCTAACTTTATGTAAATTCCATAAATTATCTTCTCCATAAGCATCTGTCATCATCCATTCAGCTTGTAAATCTCTACCTAATTTATTTATAGCTGCACTAGCGTGTGTTCCTTTAGATTTATTGCCATACTGAGCTTTAGGAGTAGTTAATTCCATATCTTTTAGTATTTGTGGAGTATCACATAACAAATATAAACAATTTCTATTTTCAAAGTAAGCAAATAAACCTTTTAAATTACTTTCATAATTAGCTTGTGCATTATAAAACTGTAAAAGTTTCATAGTATTATTATAAGCAGTTTTAGCTAATTTAGGTCTTGCAGTGTACTCTGCAACAATTCTATCTGTCCATGTGTCCATTATAAACATAGAATATAAAGAACTACCTTTGTCAGAGTCAATAGGATCAATTCCTGCTATATACCTTTCTCTAAATACTACTCCTTCTCCATTTTTTTTAGGCATTTCAAAAATTTCAACAGCACCAGTCTTATCTGCTGTAGCTAAATCATATCTTCTAATAGGATGTAAATCAGAATTTACTTTCCATTTTATATTGCCTTCATTGTTTACTACTAATTCTCCTACATAATGATTGGAAACAAAATCTTCTTTCTTTACATATATGTTTTCAAAGTATTCTTTAATATCTGATACTGGAAACACAGTACCTTCTGTTCTCATAATAGCTTCTTGAGGAGTAATAGGCTCTTCAGCTTTCTTTTGAGTAATAGAAGAAGAATCAGATGAACTATATTTTACTTTAAACCTATCTAAGCAAATTTCTACTAATGCTTTAATAACGTCAGGTTCTCCTACTTTTTCATCATAACATTCATTTCTATTTAAATATGCTCCCCAAAAAAATCCACATTTTATTTCTTCATTTGCATTTTTATCAAATACATTTGATATTCCTAGTATGTTGTAAGCTCTAGGACTATAAAATAATTTTTCAGATCCTTCAAAAGAAGCTCCTTCTACACCTCCTGTATTATGCGTAATAATTCCATTACCTATATAGGTGTTAGTTTTTCCAGCAGTTAAATTATACACAGGTTTTATTCCTATATTTTCAATACTAACAACTCTTTCAAATCTCATACCAGTCAAAT
>Ga0307974_1002089_pt1:0-10000 | contig 14095 bp, 14 predicted proteins | sample OrgLakmetagen784_FD_201812 | JGI IMG/M metagenome (GOLD analysis project Ga0307974, IMG submission 201812) | Saline water microbial communities from Organic Lake, Antarctica - #784 | ecosystem: Environmental > Aquatic > Non-marine Saline and Alkaline > Saline | place: Antarctica: Organic... | reverse complement strand
TTCCTTCTGTTCTTCTTATGTTGCTTTAAAGTTTTTATTTGCTTAGTTGACAGCGCTGTCCATGAAGCCTGTGTACCGCTGCTGCTGCAGGTTTCCCACTGGGCCGAGCTAGAGAGTGCACAGTTGGCATCCGACTTGCTTGCTGCATTACCGGGCGACCTCCCTCAGCAACTCAGCGCTCCAGGGACGAGGTGTGTGTGTTTTAGCTGGCTGGTTGATTGGTTGGTTGGATGGCGGTCGGTTACTCTTCAACTCAGGAAACCCTAGCCGGCAATCTTTCCTTATCAGAAGTATCTTGGGGCTTTTCTCCAACAACTAGGTGGCAGCCTTTGTACTGCACGCACCTTTGTTCTGTGGCTGTTTGTAGGATGAACTCAAGTGCTGTCTCGTTCCTGCCGTGCACACAGTCCTGAAGACCTAGAGACTCTTACTCCAACATTGCAGCAGCAGCGTGCAAACTGCACGCACCTTTGCCCTGTGGCTGTGTGTAGGAACAAAATAAATAGTAATCCTGACCCTGTGGCTGTTTGTAGGAACAAGTTGAATAGTAATCCTGACCCTAAACCCTAACCACTGTCCCATTTGTGTCCTGCACGTAGTGCTGAGGACCTTGAGGCTTTACTGCAGCGTTTAGGCGGCAGCATGCGAACTGCACGTACCTTCGCCCTGCAGGCTATCCACAGGTGGGTTTCAGTTTGGTGGATTTCAGTGGATTTCAGTTAGGTGGATTTCAGTGGATTTCAGTTGAGTGGATTTCAGTGAATTTCAGTTGAGTGGATTTCAGTGGATTTCAGTTAAGTGGATTTCAGTTGCACGTACCTTTGCCCTGCAGGCTATCCACAGGCGGGTTTCAGTTTGAGGAAATACTTCGTTGTTTGGTGTGCGCATCTTGTTGGGTTGGCCAGAGCCGTATATGAACACTTTAATTTAAGGCTTAAATAACCGTATGTATAGCAACTTCCCTGCTAAAAGTACCGTGCATACACCATATATATATATGATCAAGGTAAGAACAGTTTAAAAATATTGTGCACACACCGTGTATACGTAGGGTTGGCCAAAACCGTATATATACGCCTTGTATGACCGTATGTTTGATGAAACCACTGCAAAATACACTTTACACGCACCATATATATGTATGTATACATGGTTCTGGCCAACCTTGCAATTGGTGTGCAGCCTATGTATATGCAGGTGGCTGTATTTTCTGCCATTTCTTGCGTACACGTGAATGCTTATGCGCACCGTGCACTTTGTTTTCTGCCATTTCTTGCGTACACGTGAATGCTTATGCGCACCGTGCACTTTGTTTTCTGCCATTTCTTGCGTACACGTGAATGCTTATGCGCACCGTGCACTTTGTTTTCTGCCATCTCTTGCGTGCACGCGAATGCTTGTGCGCACCGTGTACTTTGTTTTCTGCCATTTCTTGCGTACACGTGAATGCTTATGCGCACCGTGCACTTTGTTTTCTGCCATTTCTTGTGTGCACGCGAATGCTTGTGCGCACCGTGCACTTTGTATTCTGCCATTTCTTGCGTACACGTGAATGCTTATGCGCACCGTGCACTTTGTTTTCTGCCATTTCTTGCGTGCACGCGAATGCTTGTGCGCACCGTGCACTTTGTTTTCTGCCATTTCTTGCGTACACGTGAATGCTTATGCGCACCGTGCACTTTGTTTTCTGCCATTTCTTGTGTGCACGCGAATGCTTGTGCGCACCGTGCACTTTGCACTCTGCAAGTATGACTACAGGTAAGGCTACAATTAACTACAGGTATGGCTACAATTATAACTACAAGTACGGCTACAAGTATATCTACAAGCATGGTTACAAGTATGATGTTCCCAATCAAAAGGACGATCCATGTACGCTTCACTAGTTGTTGGATCCATGTACGCTTCACTACTTGTTGGAGCATCCTCTCAGGTATCTACCTCGCTTAGGTCCCATTTTGCACCTTCTCGTGGTGTGCACACGTGTATAAATCAACTGTTTTCTAATTCGTTTTTAGCTAACCTTAGCCCACCGTATGTCCATACTGTCCCGTACACATGCTTCTCAAAAGACACACAACATGCATCGCACCTTTAACAATTTTATGTAAGATGTGTGTACGGAACACTCTTGCGCTAAGGTGTGAGGCCGTCATATGGGAGAGAGCAAAGTCAGAGCGATGGGGCACTACAGGCATACAACGCGCATGCTCTCACGCGCGCGTGCATGCCCCCCACCCCACCCCAACCCTCTCTCTCACACACACACACACACACAAACATACACACATACACACACGCACATACACACAGACACCATGGCTTGCAATACACTCTTCTGTGCTAATTTATACCCTGTGCAGGTGTGAAGCCGTCACAGGTGGCAGTGAAGTCAAAGCGATGGCAGAGGCTCTTGATACACAGCTGTCTGCTTTTGTGGGGAGGCTCATAGGCCTGGCACGCACGTTGCAGCAACAGGTAGGTGATCGAATGACCAGCAAGCAACAGGTAGGTGATCAAATGATCAGCAAGCAATGAACACGACTATTTACCTTTGTAGCCTGGAACCGATCTGGAAGGTTCCTGTGCAAAAGAGAGTGATAAACAAGCAATGAACACGATTATTCACCTTTGTAGTCCGGAACCGATCTGGAAGGTTCCTGTGCAAAAGAGAGCGATGAGCAAGAAATGAACACGATTGTTCACCTTTGCAGTCTGGAACCGATATGGAAGGTTCCTGTGCAAAAGAGAGGGAGGGTGCCCTGTGTGCATGGTCAGCAATGAACACGACCATTCAATTTTGTAAGCTGGAAGAGATCTGAGGGTTCCTGAGCCAAAAGGCGGGTAGGGTGCCCTGTGCGCATGATCAATGACGTGTGCATAATCAATGATGTGTGCATGATCAATGACAAACGTGTTATTATTTCTCTACAGGCTGGAAGATACCTTGAGAGTGCTTCACAAGAGGGCGGGGGCGTACCCCCCCTCCTGGGCTGCTGGATTCAGTTGGTGGTGCTGGCATGGGAAGTGGGCAACAGTGCCCTTCTTGCACGCGTGGACTCCAGTATACGTGCGTCTCTGGCTACCTCAGCTTCCACCTTACAGGTATGTGCATTACGCAGTCATCAGCAGTAGCTGTGCCCTTATAGTGTGTGTAGACTCCAGTACTATAGTGCGTCTCTGGCTACCTCAGTTTCCACGTTACAGGTATGTGCATCACGTAGTCATCATCAGCAGCTGTGCGCTTATAATGTGTGCAGACTCCAGTATAATATTGCGTCTCTGGCTACCTCAGCTTCCACGTTACAGGTTTGTGCATCACGTTTTCATAAGCGGCAGCTGTGTCCTATAATTGTGAGTTACCCCCAACCCTTCTACTCCCTTGATCAATATTTAAATATCACCCCCACGTTTTCTTACTCACTCCAACAACATCTTTTTCATCCCGACACACTCTTCCCTACTTGCTGCTCATCTTTAGGCGGGAGCAGCTAGGGCCAAATTGGAAGTGCTGCCTGACCCAGCCGCACTGCGCATGGCAGCGAAGCCACAGCAACTGCAGGTAAGGAAATCGGATGACATGTCCTTGACTGACAGTTCGACTGGTATTAGTTGGTAGCCTTGTTGCTGTTGGTATTAGTTGGTAGCCTTGTAGCTGTACCCGCAAAGTACATGTCCAAGCCGACCACAGAGCTCTGGAATGTGGTCTAGGATGTACTGAAGTACCTGTTTAAATCAGGGTTTAGGGTTAGGGTTTTGTCTGGAGCTGAAGACACTGTTCATTGATTCTCAAGAATCGAGAGCAACGATCACCTCTGTGGCTGTGTGAACACCAGTCCTAAATGAAGCTGCAATTAACAGCAGTCCTAAAATGAAATATTGAACTGAAGACACTGGCATCACCTACGGATCCGGAAAAACGCATTATTTAGGGAATGGCCAGAACCATACATATACGGTGTATATACGGTATTTTTGGCCAGGAAATCACCAAATATACGGTCATATACGTTGTACATGTACAGTTCTGGCCAGCCCTAGTGTTATCCGTGGCCTTGTAGCTGTGAGTAGCTGCTGAGCCACGGCAGATGCCGGCTGTCCAATTGCTCGGTTGAAAGTTTGAATGGTGATATACAAGATTTACAGATGAAGCCATCAGTCAAAACGTGCAACTTCTAGGCAATGGTGATATACATTAGCTGCTATGCTGCCTGGCACAAAGGCACTGTGAATGACAGCGGATAATCGCAAGCAACCTGTCTCATGGCACGCACTATGAAAAGGGATGGGAATAGGACTTTCACTACTTAATATCGTGTATTTTGACATTTCCCTCTGTTTCCCTGCTAAAATTACCATACATCCATCCATTTGCACACACCGTGCTGTACTGTATATGTTGATATGTCCCTGCTAACACAACCGTACATACACCATATTCACACACATTGTTGCACACCCATTTATATATTTATATGTATGGTTCTGGCCGACTCTAGCTATGAGCGTGCCTCAATTTACAGACGTGTATGCCTTTTGTGCCTTCATGCTCATGCCCTTGAAGAATGCACTTGCTACGCTTTTGCTCCTGCGTTGCGCCTCAACCCTACTTACTATAGTACTTGCATGCTTTTGTTCCTCTGACTTACTAGTATTTAAATGCTTACTTAGCTGATTAGACCTAGTAATACTTACTAGTACTTTAACACTTACTTGGTTGACTCGTTGGCTTACTAGTACTTGCGATTACTTAACGCCTACTTAGCTGATTAGACCTACTAGTACTCACTAATATTGGTACCTACTTACTAGTACTCTAACGCTTACTTGGTTTACTCGTTGAATAACTAGTACTTACCAGTGCTCAATTTACTAGTTGATTTTCTAGTACTTTCTAAACAGGTGCCTACTTACTAATACTTAACACTTACTTAATTGACTAGTTGACTTACTAGTTCTTACATGCTGTTGCTCCTGCGCCTCTACCCTACGTAGTGCACCATTGCTCATGCCCGCAATGCTGATGCCTATTGTGCCTCGACCATAATGCCTCGACCAGCATGCCCTCAATGCTGAATGCTTGCGCCCCTTCTGCCTGGATTGCTGTGCCCTTGATGCGTTTGCCCCTTGACCTCAGATCACACGCACACACACACACACACACACACACACACACACACACACACACACACACACACACACACACACACACACACACACACACACACACACACGCACGCACGCACGCACACACACACACACACACACACACAAACACACACACACATGTGTGTGCCCCTTTTATTTATATTCTTATGCCTTCCGTGTCTCAACCCCACACATGTTTCTTTGCCTTTGAATTCCTCTTGCCCTTGATAATTAAGTCGTTTGTGGCTCAATTTGCAAACGGCCATGGGCCTCGACCCTCAAATGTGTGTGCCCCTTTTATTTAGATGCTTATGCCTTCCGTGCCTCAATCTCACATATGTTTTTTTGCCATTGAGTTCCTCTTGCCCTTGATACTTATGCCATTTGTGGCTCAATTTGCAAACAGCCATGGGCCTCGACCCTCAAATGTCTGTGGCCCTTGTATTACACTGCTTATGTCTGCAGTGCTTATTACACTGCTTAATACACTGCTTATCATACTGCTTATGTTACACTGCTTATCTTACACTGCTTATGCCTGCAGTGCTTATGTTACACTGCTTATGTTATACTGCTTATTACACTGCTTATGTTACACTGCTTGTTACACTGCTGATATGTTACACTGCTTATGCCTGCAGTGCTTTCTTCTAGTGCCTCAGCAAATCATCTCATGCCATAACAAATGGGCGTGTTTGTTTCATTTCCTACACATCTTCCCGTGCCTCAACAAATGGGCGTGTTTGCCTCTTTCCTCTATTCCCATTGTGTAGCATGTTCTTATTCCCACTGTGTAGCAAGCGTTTTTCTCTACTCCCACTGTGTAGCTAGTTCTTTTCTCAATTCTCATTGTGCAGCAAGTTCCTTTCTCAAGTCCCATTTTGTAGCAAGTTCCTTTCTCAAGTCCCATTGTGTAGCAAGTTCTTTTCTCTATTCCCATTGTGCAGCAAGATTTTTCTCTATTCCCACTGTGTAGCAAGTTGTACAGCTGGCTGCGAGAAGTTCTTTTCTCTATTCCCACTGTGCAGCAAGTTGTACAGCTGGCTGCGAGCATGGCAGATCCGAGGAGCGAGCTCTTGCCCAAGACAACCGCACAGGTGTGTGTGTGTGCGAGAGTGTGTTGATGTGTGTATGAGAGTGTGTATGTCTCTCTGTGTGTGTGTGTGCGTGTGCGTGTGTGTGTGTGTGTGTGTGTGTGAGGGAGTGTGTGGGTGTGCTATGTGATGTTTCATTTTATTCTAAGTGGAAAGTCCAGATTATGCATGTTGGGGTTTACATCTGCTTGTATAGCATAGGAGTTGAAGCTATGTTGCCTTGAAAAATTAGCAATGCTCTGTTCCCAGGTGGCAGGGTGAGGGGATGCAGTGCATGCACGGGAGGAGGGAAGCTGCTTTCATGTCAGACTTTGCATCACACATTTGCCTGACGCATTTTGTATCATGCATCATGCAAGATGCAAGACTGTCTAATTCTCTAGACACAGGTGGCAGGGTCTGGGAATGAACCGCATTTCAAACCATGCCCTCGTTCTCAGGTGGCATGCTGCCTTGAGGGTGCAGTGCATGCGGGTGCAATAAAAGTAGGGTTGGCCAGAACCATATATATACACCGTATCTGACCGTATATTTGGTGATTTCCCTGCCAAAAAAACCGTATATGCACTTTATATATATGGTTCTGGCCAACCCTAACTAAAAGCACTTATGACAGCACCGTACATTGCACTGTGTCAGTCCTGCTGTATGTAATCAGCACCCTCAGTCTCAAGGGTTACAAGGTTTACAAGGATGGCCTACAGCCCGAGACTCTGGCTGATGGCAATTGGCTGGTGAAACAAAATCAACCAGTGTCGAAAATTGAAACTAAATCTGACACCCTCAGGCTCGGGTGGTGGAATTTGGGGGTGCAAAGCGTGTAGGTGCACCGGAAGTAATTTGACGGCAATATTAATTGCACCATTCCAGTCTTGCTGCAAATTTAACACCCTCATTCTCAGGTGGCAGGGTTTGGGAATGCAATGCATGCGGGGGCGCTGGAGGTGCTGCTTACCAATGTCAGAGAAGCTGTGCAGTCAATCCCCACCTTTGTAGAGTGGGCAAAGCAGGACAGCGCGAGCAACAGTAAGTGTGTATTGTTCCTGTGGGTTTTATGTGTGTGGTGTTGTGGAGGTGTTGCTTACCAATGTAGAGAAGCGTGCAGCCTCTTCCACCCAATTTAGCAGAGTGGGAAAGTCCGGACAGACAGCGCGAGCAATGGTAAGTGTGTATCGTTCCTGTGGGGTTTATGTGTGTGGTGTTGTGGAGGTCTTCCTTACCAATGTCAGAGAAGCTGTGCAGCCAGTCCCCACTTTTGTAGAGTGGGCAAAGCAGGACAGCGCGAGCAACGGTAAGTGTGTATTGTTCTTGTGGGTTTTATGTGTGTGGTGTTGTAAAGGTGTTGCTTACCATTGTGAGGGAAGCGTGCAGCCTCTTCCACCCAACTTAGCAGAGTGGAAAAGTCAGGACAGCGCGAGCAACGGTAAGTGTGTATCGTTTTTGTGGTCTATGTGTCGTGGTGTGCTGCAAATACTTTCAAGTTTAGGGAGACGGTGCAACCTTTTTTGTCAGGTACAGCAGCGTGGGCAAGTAGGACAGCGGGGCACGCAATGGTATAAGCGTGCAGGGTGGGCCAGAATTATACATTTATGTGTACCATACATTTATAGGCTGTAGGGCTGTAGGGCTGGCCAGAACCATACGTGTATAGGCACGCTTTATAGGTAAATACGGTGTACATACGGTATTTGCAGCAGGAAAATCACCATACAAACGGTCATATACGGTGTACATATATGGTTCTGGCCAACCCTATAAGCGTGCTTTGCGACTTGGGGGTCGCTATGAGCACAGTGGCGGCGCTTCTTTTTAATTTGAAAGTTTTGACGTCAGAAAAACTGTGCGGCCCTGTCACTTATTTCAGCAGAGTTATCGAAACAGGATTGTGCACAAAGTGGTAATAGGTGTCACTTTTGGTGCCTGCAAGCATTGGTGTGGGCACAAGTACAAAGGTGAGGTAAGGTTACATCGCTATGTACACGTGCAAAGTGCTGTGGGTTTTTAGCCCCTGCCACATTGATTTGGCAGAAAACAGGTGGAGCAGAGGATGGCTTGCGCAGTGCATGTGTGTAAGTGCCCTGCAGCTGTGTGTGTATGGTATGCTGCATCTTGTGTAAGGAGCCTCGTTATTCTTTTAGAAGCAGCCACAGCAGCAGCAGCAGCAGCAGCAGCAGCAGCAGCGGCAGCAAAGCTGTGTTTAAGCAGCAGCAGCAGCAGCAGCAGCAGAGCTGTGCTCAAGCAGCACGGTTTGAAGCAGCACCAGTCTTTAAACAGCAGCTGTGTTTTACGCCTGGACCCAATTCTTGCCAGGCCCACAATGAGCTGCTTATTCCTCCTTATCCCACATCGTTTCCCCTTGCAGCTGCTGTTGTCGCATGCTGTTTGTCGCATGCTGTGGTGTCTCTTAGTTACTTGCAGGTGCCACTGATTTGCACACACGCACACATCCACACATACACATCTACACACACACACACACTCACACACACAAACTTAAATTATTTGCTGTACCTTTTTCTTCTTTTGTAGCTGCGCCCATGCCCAGCTTCAGTGCATCGCCTCTGCCGTACATCTACACACACATCCATACTTAATTCTTTCTTGTACCCTTTTCTTCTTCTTTTGTAGCTGCGCCCATGCCCAGCTTCAGTGCATCGCCTCTGCCGTACATTACCCTAGTGGGCGAGTACCTGATGCTGCTCCCCCACCACCTCATGGATGCGCTAGCTGCTGCAGCAGCCACTTCGCAAGCGCACGTAGGAAAGGTGCGTGCCTTTTATATTTGTGCGGTAAATGTCAAATGTGTGCACGGTGGCTGCAGCTGCTACAGCGCAAGTGTGTGTAGGCAAGGTGTTTGTTTTGTTGTGTGCGTGTTTAGGCAAGGTGTGTGTGTTTGTTTGTGTGTGTGTGTGTTTGTTTGTGTTTGTTTGTGTGTGTGTGTTTGTTTGTGCGTGTGTGTTTGTGTGTGTGTGTGTGTGTTTGTGTTTGTGTGTGTATGTGTGTGTGTGTGTGTGTGTGTGTGTGTGTGTGTGTGTAGGCAATGTATTTGTTTTGTTGTGTGTCATGTTTGTTTGACATGCAAAATGTGCATACTAGCTGAAAGCTGCCGATGCAAACTGACTTGTGTCAAAGTTTGTGATTTGTGAAATGCGCAGTAGCGGCTGCAGCAAAACACAAGCTTGACAAACCAAGCCAAATAATTCATTTCCTATTTTGTCTGCGAGTGCGTCCAGCCTCATGACTTACGGCTTTATTTTAACCTTTCCCTTCCCTTCATTTACCAATATACATGGTCTTCTGATTTCGTGCAAAGGAAGTCGGTGTGATTCTACGCTGACTTCATTTCCGCAACTAATGTCTGTGCCCTCTGGTGCCCTGCACAATAACATTCCATCAACGTAATATGATATAAGCACAATCCTCTCTGCAACTGCCTCATCCTGCACCTGTCTTGCAACAAAGAGATTCCATTATATATTCCAATATAATATAAGCACATCCCTGTTCTGCAGCTGTCCCGTCCTGCACCTATCCTGCAACAAAGAGATTCCATCAATATAATACAATATCAGCACAATCCTCTTCTGCAGCTGTCCCGTCCTGCACCATCCTGCAACAAAGAGATTCCACCAACATTATACAATATAAGCACAATCCTCTTCTGCAGCTGTCCCGTCCTGCACCATCCTACAGCAAAGAGATTCCATCAATATAATATAATATAAGCACAATCCTCTTCTGCAGCTGTCCCGTCCTGC
>Ga0307974_1002086_pt1 | contig 14109 bp, 11 predicted proteins | sample OrgLakmetagen784_FD_201812 | JGI IMG/M metagenome (GOLD analysis project Ga0307974, IMG submission 201812) | Saline water microbial communities from Organic Lake, Antarctica - #784 | ecosystem: Environmental > Aquatic > Non-marine Saline and Alkaline > Saline | place: Antarctica: Organic Lake... | reverse complement strand
GTGTGTGTGTCGTGTGTGTGTGTGTGTGTGTGTGTGTGTGTGTGTGTGTGTGTGTGTGTGTGTGTGTGTGTGTGTGAATGTGTGTTGTGTGTGTGTTGTGTGTGTGTGTGTGCGTGTATGTGTGTATGACTGTGCATGTGCGTGTTTGTGTGCAAAAATGCGTCCAACGCAAATTTATAACCTGAGTGATCCCATGCAAGTACTTAAAAATAATTGATGTGCTGTGTAATACTGCAGCATCTGCCTTGCATAATCCACGTGGACGTGAGTGAGGCCATCTGCATTATTGTGTTATCGTGCTTTGTAGGGTGTACTGCCTTTTTTCCTTGCTCAGCACCATCTGATACTGACCACCAACTAAAACAGGGTCGCTCCTTTTGCGCAGGAGGCCCACGCAACTAGCTGTTGGCATGCAACAAGTGCAAGTCAAGGCTCAGCAGTTGAAAGATGAAGCGCACAAAGGGAAGCTCAAGAAGTTTTTACATAAAAAGTCGATCCCAGTCGTTCTTGGACCAAGAAACAGTGCTGCGGCAGCCCCTCCTGGTGTACTGGGTCTTGATCCTCATACCTGCCCTGTTACTTCTCAAACAGACTCGCCTGTGTGGATGTACATACTAGGTGAGCTCAAATGGTGAGCCTGTGTGACTGCTGTGCAAAATGTCCCTTGTGAGCAGCAGAGCACACCAGAGGACCTCAGCGCACTGTCACTTCAAATGCTTTCGCTCTCACCTTTGACCTGTCACCGTGTACGTTCCCTCACAACCTCAGATCATCACCACTTGGTTCGTGCGTGCTGCACTGTGGGCATCCATGAAGCGGCCTACCATATTGTAAAAGACATGTCCAAAGCCAGTGAGGCAGACTTTTGGGCCTATATGCAAGGTAAGAATCCTGGGTCGTGTGATCTAGTTTTGCAGCAAGCTTCCCGCCTCCTAGATCTCAGTGCAACTTCACAGGTATTTTAGCCAGAAGTTTGAATGAGAAGTCTCGTATCAAAACGTGTTGTTTCTGCGTGAGAGAGGAAGTCTGCTTAAATTCGGATATAGATTCAAAAGACAAAAGGAGCTTAAATATCAATTGTCATGCGTGCAACAAGTAGGTGCCATGCACAGTCGTGCAATTTTACAGGAGGAATTGAGGCAATTCAACGCCATCAGTGTCCTGGTAACCAATACTTTGGAATGGTCTGAGTTCAAGGTCAAAGCGAAATTTACTTCCTTTCCCTTGTCCGCTCCGTCATCATACATATTAAAAACGCTTGCATTATCAACTTTTGTTCTGTATTTGTATGGCTGGCCAGGCCATGTATGGGGGGTTTCTGTATACATATACATACATCATACTTACCGTGTACCTAAATATTTACCGTATATAGGCCGTATAAATTGTACAAGTAAAAATTGGACCTCTTCAGAACCAATATGTATTGGCAGGAGCCTGTTATAATAAAATTCCTGACAGTCCCGTGTCAATTTTGGGCCTTCCTGACCCCTCACACTGATTAAAAAAAGGGTGTCAATCTGCTCAGATTGTAAGCAGCCATCTGCCTGCCATCTGCTTGCCATCTGCCTGCACAGTTCTCTTGCCAAATAAATTAGTGCCTGGAGAGTTATAAAAACTGGTATGCGCACGCTCTTACACAGACCGCCTGTTTAATGCACAAACCAGTCAAAATCTTTGCCAAAACACTTTTTTACTTCATTCATGCAACTTCTGTAAAACGCAATATGTGATGCTAATTTGGAATCAATTGCTGGTAATTTGTGCCTGAACACACCCCCGCGGCCTACTTGGGGAAATTCCATGCATTTCTATGACCAGGCACTTAGACCCCCCCCCTTTAATCAAATTACCCAAAAGGGGTGCCAATCAAACGGGCTCAAGCTGAGGAACTCAAAACTATTTTTTGTAAAAGCGGCCCTGTAAACTTCCAAAATGGTAAAATTTTGGAGTGGAGCACCCCCCCTCTTTTGACCCCCTCAAAATCGACTCGTGTATATACCAATCAATAGCTCTCGACGTCAGGATTCCAAATATGTAAGTTATACAATAAAAAGATTTCCCAATCTTTCCCTTCATTAACCCTACTACCCCAACGTTCACGTTATATTCCATTTGACATGTGACGTCAAGAAGTTATGATACTTACAGGCTCCTGGTATGGGTATCATTTTGTAGCTCTTAAAGGGTTCTGGTCACGTACCCAATGTAGGTTTACCCAAAAATAAGAAGGTTGGGGAGCTATGCTTGCCAAAAGAGGCCCAAAACCAACACGCAACCACCTAAAGCCACTGTGTGTGTGTGTGTGTGCTCGTACGCATACATGTGTGTGTGATGCATGTGTGTGTATGCACGTGCGTGTGAGAGTTAGGCGTGTGCATGTGCTTGTGCTGTCCCTGCTCTTGCATCATTCCCCCCTGGAGATCTCCTTGTCCCTTTAGATACTGTCTGGGATGCTCTCCTTATTTTTACACCACATACAATGTTTCTGTATATACCGTACGTCCATAGATCCACCGCCCCCTGAAAATATATATTTCACGGTCAAAGTTTTGCACTGCAACTGCCCCCCCCTCGCTAGAACTTCTGGACGGGTGCAACGGGTGCAGGCGGGGCTGGGGCTGGGGTTGCAGGGGCAGGCGGAGCTGGGGCTGGGGGGTCAGGGAATGCTGGGAAGGTGGGTGCGGCAAATCCTGACCACTCATCGCTCGCACTGCTCAAAAACGTTAATTTCCGCCACCGCCCCACAACCGCCCCCTTTAGGAATAAATATATATTAAACCACCGCCCCATCACCGCCCCCACCAAAAAACAATAGTTAGGGGGCAATGAATACTTTTTGTACAGTAGGTATTATATATACGGCCTGCTAAAACTCATGTACGGTCATATGAGTATGGATAAGGTGAACGCAATACATACGCCCGTATATTTACGGCTTATTTATACATATACCATGTACACAATTATGGAAGGTATATATATTTGCTATGCAGAGCAGCAGTACATCTGGCCTTATTCTGCGGACGGATCGCACCTGCAGCTGGACATTTTCAAAAGCCAGCTGCCAGCATCAGTTGCATCACTACAAGATGACCCTTATCGCTCCCTTGCTGCAATCCTGAGGAAAGCAGGGGGCTACACAAAGGTAAGGAGGTAGGACACAAAGGTGCTTGCCTCAATAATAGAAATAGGAACGAGCTCAGTATCCAGCCAGCTCTGACTTCATTCCAGACAGTGTGCCAAAAAATGCCAATAGCGACATTTTCCTTTTCGGTTTTGCTTGTTTATGCTATCACAGGACTGGACTCCATTTTCAGAGTTCAAGTGGGCCAACTTTCTGCGCGGCCTTGTTCCAGTAGAAAAGGGGCCAGACCACCCAGATGTGTTGGAAACATCCCTGCATCATGCAAGGTCAAACCATGCAAGCCACCTGCCAGGGTATATGGGCGTTTCTCGCCTGTCAAATGACCTTTAATACTTCTTGCTTGGGATTACACAGTGGCAACCTAAGCACTTGCAAGCAGTGAGCAGGAGCTTATCATGCTTGAATGGTGAATGTTATAAACATTGGATTTCATACTCCTTTTTGCGGGGTTCATCTTCTTTCTACTTGCAATTTGCTATCTTGGCTACAAATTTCATGTACTATGCTGTCTCACCCAATCAGGGTGGCGACGAATCACGTGACAAGCATTTTGTTGACAGTTGAGAGTTTCGGTGTGTCTTAGTTTTGGCATGTCTTGTTCAAAAAGCTACTTGTGCGAGATTTATTGATAGTCTTTATCTTCTGGATTTGATAGTTTTGTGGCGACAAATCACGTGACAAGCAATTTGTTGACAGTTGAGAGTTTCGGTGTGTCTTAGTTTTGGTATGTCTTGTTCAAAAAGCTACTTGTGCGAGTCTCATTGATAGTCTTTATCTTCTGGATTTGATAGTTTTGGTAATAAATTGACATGCACACACAAGCTGCCAAAGTTGTTCACACCAGACGTGCCCTTTCCAGCACTATTATCAACTGTCATTAGGAGCCGGTTTCAAATCAAGCCTGCAACCCTTCTCTCCCCATTGACCTTTCGTCTACTTTCTGGTGGAGGAGTTTGACGGTACCCGGTACTAAAGTGGCTCCTTTTCTAAATTACTGTGGGGAGTGGTTTTTGCTGCCTATGTTGTTTTCTTTTAATTTATGTAGACAGTGGCCACAATTAGCTACTGAGGAAAAGGGGCGAGTGACCTCTTTGGTACTATTGCGTGACATGCAACTTAGTTGATGATCTCATATGGTTATGGTTAAGAAATTGATAACAGAAAAAGGAGAAAGAAAAATGTAGGTAGAGTTTGTATCTTTTACGACCCAATGGTTGCAGAGGCACACACTGTCTGAGTCCTTTTTTCTTCTTTCCTGACACAGTAGAAGAACATGATTTGGCACAGCAAAGTAAATAGGGTAAGATAAGGTAAGGTAAAGCTGTTTGTGCCTCAGGAGGCATCTGCGCGGAAGCTTGGAGAAAGCAAAGCCTGTAACCACACCCTACCTAACCAAAAGGGGAAACGTCCCATGAGAAACATGAAACAGAAGTATGAAGAAGAGAAAGTGTAAAGAGGAAGAGATGTTTGTTTGCTTGAAAGAGCGCTGACAGAAGGCATCAAGGAGACAAGAAAAAACTTTTGGTATGGAGATCTAAGTTAGGGTTGCTGGCAGCGCTAACAAGCCAGAACAAAATTCCTTTTGAGTTAGAAGCGTGCCAAGGGAGCAGGATACAACTTTGAGGGACCTCTATCCAAACATCAGGCATGAACAAAATCAGGTAAGCTAGCTATGAGTACAAGAACACATATTCATAGTTTTGTCACAGGGGTCGAGCTGCTCCGTAATTTAGCCACTTTATGGCAGATCACATGAACGTCTTTGTAGTGGGGTGCCGTTGCGCCAGCTACGGCTTGCATCCAGGCTCTCACTTTTGGGTATGGCTGCAAGATGCTGTGCTTGTCTGTGCCGTGCAACACCTGCACTTGTTTAACAAATAGATGGTGGAGGCCCACACCTGATCTGGAATCTTTTCTAGTCCATTGATCTAATTTCTCTCATCAAATAGAGAAATCTACGGTACTTCTGGGTACTTGGTATTCAAGAGGCTCCCTTTTTAGGTTAATGTGGGGTGTAGTTCTCAATGCCTACGTAATTGCCTTTTAAAACGCTGAAGCACCCACCTCAAAAATCCGGTATGCTTATCTGTGAAGGGTCCACTTAATAAAATGGCCATCATAAAAGGACGCACCGACGCTTGCTTTCATTTTGCAACTGACTTGAGAGGTCGGTGTTATAAATCGTGTCTCAGACTTAAGAGTTGGCCAGAACTATACATACATCTGGATTGCGATGCATTTTTATCAAAAAATATCTCCACACATATACACAATCATGTACAACCAGTTTGCACGGCTCTGACTAACCCCACTGTAACAGAAATCCTTGTATGAAGGCATTGGTGGATCTGACTGTCTTGGTTAAAACAAGGAAACGCTCCTCTTATTTGTTGTGACTTAAGCACCCTTCTTCCTTAGAATTCAGAGGAATTGCAATCCGACTGCAAAGCTTTCAATGGACTCATGAGCACTCTCCAATACACCTTTATTTTTAAAGCAACAAAAGGGTGCAGCCTGGACCAGTTTTGAAGCTAAGCAACAAATTGGCTCAGAACTTGGCAAATTGCTACGCACCTTGTCCAGCAAACATAGCTGCTCCAACTCACAGCTGAATTGGAGGTCTGCAATGCTAGGTTCTTTCGCCTGAATGTAGGGGCTGTCTCTCAGCCAGAAAGATTCCATGGTAGACAAGGATGCTCTGGGTTACAACAAGTGACGGCAAGCATAGCAAGGACGGTGGTTATGAATATTTGTTAGCAGACAGGATTGTAATGTGCTTTAAACAAAAAACTGCTGTAGTGTGCACTTTGTTTGTGCTCAGCGTCATGGCAACCGCGCCATGGCAACCGCATCATGGCAACCGCGTCATGGCAACTTTGCTTTGCACTTTTTTATGTACCAACCTCACCGCAAAATGGCCAGGGCTTTGGCTGCCGCTGGCAAATCAATTGCTTGCCCAAGTGGAATTGCACCAAGGTGAAAGATGCTGCCGGCGCTCCCGGCTCGCAAGTTGCCGTGAAACCCTGGGATGCCGGTAAAAAGAATGAAAGGTGAGAGAAAGGCAACGGGATTACAGAGAACATAGGAATGCTGGCATGAGGCCGTGCCTTGGTGAAGGCGAGCTTGCTGTGGACCCCTTAGGTGGCATTAAGGAGAAAGACAGGCAGGAGAAAAATAACAAAACCCAGCTCATCATTATAGCACCATGTTCACGCCCTCAGGTCAGATCTAACATGTCAGATTTAACATGTTAGTGCTCACAAAAAGATGGCGTTGGTCGCTGCTGAACAATAAACATCTTGCGAAGGCTCATTTCTCAGCCAAATAAGGGTAAAAGGGCCCTCTCGTTACTATGTATTGTGTTTATAGGTCGGATGTTGCCCCCTCACACAGTTTGCACAGGGGCTTTTCGTCAGGTACTCACAAAGCTTGCAATAGTCAAATTACCCTGCGGCAGGGGCACTCCAAAGCCAGCGCTCTCACAAAGAATCACCGCACCACTAATTGTGCACAGGCAGCAGACTCACAGTGAAGGGCTGAGTGGATAGGCGCGGCGGATGCAGGGTCTGAAGGAAGCCAGTTGTCTCCAGCCTCGGAAAATGCTGATGCAAGGTAGATTAGTATGGCGCTGCTTTCTGCTATTCTGTAGCCAGCCACGCAGACGATAAAAATGTTAGCACAAGTTATAAGTAGGGTCTGCAACATCCTTTTGGGCATGGGTGGCACCATTTGCGGCATTTATACTTTGTAGCTTTCTAACGATCTGGGTCGTAATTGGTCAAAAGTCTTGCCTCCGAGCTCCATATGCACTCTGTCAGATAAACTGCGACACTTGACCGTAACAGACGTGCCCTTCAAAAGCCCCTTTCCCCTTTTTTTGTTATCGTTAACAATCATCATCTGGAGCCAGTCTCAGGCCCATCCTGCAACCCTCCTGTTCCTCAATTGTTGTTGCAGTAGAGTTTGACGGTGCTCAATACCAAAGTGGCTTCTCTTCCTTTATTGTTGTGGGGAGTAATTTTCAATGCCTGCGGAGTTTTTATTGTAGCATTGGCCTAGATTCTCATACATCACAAAGCACCTAAACTTTGGAAAATCATCCTGCCAATTATACTGTACATACACCGTACACGTACAAACACATAAAACATGAATCTATATAACAAGGAAAACTGTGTTCCGTACACGCTGTAGTACACAGGCAATTAATGAGTGCATTGACAGGACCACGCACCCCAATTCACGGCACTGGAGGAAGGGCACTTTCCCTAATGGGTTCATAGACAGATAAGCATCAGCTTTTGTGGCGCCCTTGTGGATGAGTGTCGGGACCTCAGTGACCGGTAGTTGTGCAACCCTGCGTAATGGAGACAACGGGTAAAACGTATGCGTTCAACCCCTGCTGTGCGATGAAAGCACTGTAAGCACACAAGCTCGAGTGCCCAGGGGCAGACACTAATTTTACTGCATTTTAAAAGTGACTCGCCGTAACAATAGGTGAACACCTAATCACCGCTATTCTTTATCCAGTGCTAAACACATGAACATCTTAAAAAGAAAGATGATAAAAGTACGCGACAGTGTTGTCATACACCTAAAAGCACACACAATTACTATGGCACACATCACACAGGTGAACTGACGCAGGCATACACGCACACCGAAGAACACACACACGCACACGAGCACGCGCACACACACACACACACACACATGTAAGATCACACTCAATCATAACCGCATGGACAACGGACATTATGCACACACACAAACATACAGAGAGACGGACACAGACACCAATACAGACACAGACATAGGCACAGGTACAGGCATGGCACCCGCAAACAAAGACACACCGTATACCTTTTCAAGAGCACACATGCCCTTGAGGGTTGGCTCATCCAATCAACATACAGTGAGGCAGACCCTGCACAGTACGTATGTGTGTGTGTGTGTTTGTGTGTGTGTGTGTGTGCGTGTGTGTGTGTGTGTGTGCGCGCGTGTGCGTGTGTGTGTTTGCACTTGTGTACGTGCGTATGTGTGTATATTTGTGTGTGTGTGTGTGTTTGCACGTGTGTACATGTGTGTGTGTGTGTACGTGTGTGTGTGTGTGTGTGTGTTTGAGTGTGTGTGTGTGTGTGTGTGTGTGTGCATGTGTGTACGTGCGTGTGTGTGCACGTGTGTACGTGCGTGCGTGTGTGTGTGTGTGTTTTGCGGCACCTTGCATTTAACTTCCACTTGCGCAACCAAAATTATTATACATCATAATGTGCTGCGCGTGCGGTAATATGCGTCGACGAGGGGTAAATCTAAATATATTTACAGCTTTCTCAAAATGTCCGTTTTAGTACCGCGCAATTTCCGGTTGCTGGAGGAGTTGGAGCGGGGCGAGAAGGGTTTCGGCGATGGCACCGTGTCCTACGGCATGGACGACTCGGACGATATGAGCATGAGGAGCTGGACGGGCACCATCATCGGGCCACCTGGCACAGCGCACGACGGACGGATCTACACCCTGCGCATTCAGTGCGGCAACAACTACCCCGACCAGGCACCCCTCGTCTGGTTCCGCTCCAAGATCAACATGGCCTCCGTCGACCAGCGGGATGGGCGCGTGGACCCCAGCAGGTTCCCTGCCCTGGGGCACTGGAGGAGGGAGACCACCTTGGAGACAGTGCTCACAGAGCTCAGGCGGGAGATGGCCAGCGCCATGAACAAGAAGCTGCAGCAGCCCCCAGAGGGCCAGAACTACCCATGAGGTGCGAATGTGTAGTGATATGGAGGGGAAGGTACGCATTGAATTCAGGCACACGCGCACGTACATGCCGAAATGAATGAAAAGTTTGTGGGCCATTCATTCATTAGCTACGTCAAATAAGGGTGTGTGAAAAGAGGTTGCCAAGGGGCAAGCAAAAGCGAGGGAAGGTGGGCGCTTGCTTGTTTTCCGCGTAGTGCTTCAAGAGAGCGCCTGCTCAAGTGCCGTGTTTGAATGAAACATGCATGTAACACACTTGCTTGACACATTTGAGCCTCCTGCAGGTGCTCGTCACGGAGACACTGAACTTATAGGCATGGTCATGTGAACACATTGTACGATCACACGCACAATGTATAAGCTGGTAACTACAACTAACAGACAGACATTTTACATAAGCGTTCAATTCCACAACCCTGCTCATTGACAAAGCATTGCATTGCGCCTCCTGTGGTGCTCGGATAATGATGTACCACACCCCTAATAAACATACTCCTAGCACCTAACTGCAGTTGCACGTGCAACAGAGAATTTGTTGTGTGATGCATGCAGCACAAGGTGCAGTTAGGTGCTGGAGTGTGCACGCCAACCCATGCGGCAAAAGTTGGACATATGTACGCCCTCAGGCATATGAATCCATACATGCACACAAACACACACATTGAGAAGTGTATACACTTTCAAGCCTTCAAAAAACACAAACAGAAAATGTTTGATTATCTTGTGCACATTTTTCACATCGCGTACCTAAATTTTAATTATGACGTGTCTCCTTCCCCCAAACATAACACCATCGATCTCAGCAGCTTTCACACCCTCTCAACTTGTTCCACTTTCCTTTATCATGCCCACAGGAAATACTAATTGGCGGGCCAAGACAAAGCAGACAAGGGCCAAGCTGCTTGCATGGGTTAGTCAGCACCAATAAGAGGTGCTTACGGACTCAGCCGTGGCGTGTACAGGACTGTAGCAGATATGGTGGCATATAGGTTAGAGAGAGTTCGGAAGAAGAGGTGAGGGTAGGGAGCGAAGCCTGAGGCAAGGTCTCTCTGGTTAGAGGATGACGGAGTGGATGTAGCACATTAGCAACGGGGATAGCATTTAGAGAATTCACGCTACACACATTTAGATCCTTCAGTTCAGGATATGGCTTTAGACAAGACTCAGCATGTCAAAAAAGCATGCGTCTATCATGACATTCACGTGCACTCCACGCATCTTTGCCCTACTCGTACATTTGCAACCGTGTCGGTAGACAGCTAGCTGCCGGGCAGCATGAGGTGCCTGGGTGCCACTCACGTGTTGAGCATGTTTACATGCATGTGCTTCGTGAGGAGATAGAATATGCAGTATGGAATTTTAAGAATGTCTGTTTTGTGGTTTTGCCTGTGCTGGGACCAGGAGTGCAGCGTACATAATTGGTAATTCAGACCAGGGTATAATTCATCCTCTTTTTAATGTTTTATTAAGATACACCAACAAACATGACATGATGTTGCTTTCAGACTTCCTTTTGTAAAAGTTTACCCATCCACACATTCACAAGAAGAATGGGGTTAGGTAAGGTTACATCGCTATATATGCCTCTGGTGGGCATCTGAGCAGAAGCTTGGAAAAAAGCCTGTAACCAAATCGAAAAACGCTAGAAAGATCAAGGGAACAGGGCTAGGCACTTTGCTACAAAAGAGGCAACACCAAAAATATCAGGTTGGTTCATAAAGGTCCTCAAACGAGCTGGGCCATCCTCAGACTGAGGTGGGAAGACAAGCTGTACGTTGCTGTGTGCGAAGTCTGACTAGATGTTCATGCGGACAGTCCAACAAAATGTGTTCCTCATCCTGAATAGTGTGCCGGTCACATCTGTCACAGATCCTGAGCTCATAAGGCCTTCTATTCCTGTCATGACGCATTCTTTGGACCAGAAAGATGTGGCCAGAAAAGCGAAGGCAAGAAAGTGCGCGACTGAGGTTGCTGAGGATGTCCAAGCGAAGGTAGAGAGGCAACACAGGCTTTTGATTTCTATTTCTGTCATCCCACCATCCAGAAGTATTCCCCAAAGGTACATCGAAATGTTTGTGATATGTCCTCATAATTCTGCTGGAATGGTGAGCTTCATGTGGTGTCAACATGTCAAGATCTCTCCAGCCCCCAATGATATATTCACGTAGAGTGAGTTCAAACTGTGTCCTAGATTGATAGTCTAACGAGATCGTATGACATCCAAAAACTGTTGAGATGTAGGTAAATCTTGGAGCGCGTGCAGAACCTGGTAAGTCCATGTATCACTTCAAGAAGTTCTGTTTGCAAGAAGTAAATCAGCCCGCACAATTTTCTCAAGAAGAGGGTTGTTTGAAGAGAGTAAATTGCTCCAGAATTTTATGGTGCATCTGAACCAGTAGAAAAAGATGGGCATCTGGCCTGTTTGCTTTGCGGAGCACGCAGTGAGTATCAGTACCTTTCTTGACACCCAGGAGTTTTTTCAGGAAGCCAAGATGAAGGACGTGTGCACGGATGGTTACTGAGGAATCATATGTCAGGAAGAAAGTGGCCCATACTTGACATCCGTAGGGGGTTAGGGTCTAGGCTGCTGAGAATCGTTCGCCACCCCCCCCTTGCTGGACTGTAGTTTGCAACATTTGCTTGGCAAGTAATTGCATTAAAATGCATGTAAGGTAAGGTTACATTGTTACATCGCTATACCGATAGGCCTCTACAGGTTACAAAGTAAGCCATCAATCAAAACGTGTGACTGCTAGGCTGTGTATGTAAAACATGCAAAAAGTGTGATATTTGTTGTTGTAGCATCAGACTTGTAGCACCTACAAAAAAATCCTTGAAAAGGGGGAAAAGGCACAACGCTGTTTGTGACAATGCAGCACTGAATAAAACCAGTAAAAATAATCAAGCACCTGCCAGGACCAACCGACGGCAATAAATTAAAGAGGGGGATTTATCTGTGAGTTTTGGGCACGTGGACTGTCACAATGAGGATATCAAGAATGACGAGGGAGGCAAATATAACTATGTAAAACTCTTGTGTGAAGAGCAGCACATGCACAACGAGAGGGCATCAAGGGCATTCGAGCGGAAACTCATAAAAAGCCTGCAACCAAAAAACTCATACAAACTGAAAGTTTGTTGATGAAAAAGGAGAGTATTTGAGAGAGCGTCTGGAAAACCCCTGGGCAACCCCTTTCTTAGTAGGGAAAATTATTAAGGAGCAAAGTGCTCAGACGACCTTTTGAGTCTAAACACATATATTGGGTAGCTAGCTACGGGGTAGGCTTTGTTTTAAGTGAAATTAGAAATGTTGAGAGCAGGGTAGCTCATATCTTTGTAGCGTTGGGGAGAGTAGGTCGTAGACCGCTGCTCTGTGCCCAGGATCCTCAAGTTTTTTGTGCCCTCTACTCTCTTGCTGTCATAACCTTTAGCTCACTGTACTCCTTTCTTGTCTCCCTAGTATGGGCTCGTAATGCTGAGAGTGACGTGCTGGCGCAGCTGCGTTTCTGTAGGGGAACTCTTTTTTCTCTTGGGTCTTGTGTTGGAGTTGGTTTTGGCGCACCAGTCATCGCAATGGCTTAGCTGCTTTTATCCTGGCTAACTCTTAGCTTCCCTAGCCTTTATGTTGAGTGCCTCGCAGTGGTGTAGCTAGACGTGCCCTCGGCCCGTTGCCATTTTACTCTTTACCATCGCTGTCACCACAGTCACACTTGCTGAAGGGAGTTGTGTTGGAGCCTGTTATTTTGGTGCACCAGTCATGGCGATGGCTTAGTCTGCTCTTATCCTGGCTGGCTTCTAGCGTCTCATGCCTTCGTGTCTGTTTGCTCTTTTGGTACTGTGGGCATCCAGGCCTCCAGTTTTTTCAGTCGACCCTCTGTTTTGCACTGCCACTCTCTTCCTCTTCCTCCACGCACAGCTTCCATTGGTTTCTTTGGATCCAACTTTTTCCGCTTAACCATTTTATATGACCTTCCCCCGTGCCTCCTTTTCTTTTTGTCCAACCGGCCCCTCTTGCTGCCATTTATTCTTTCAATTTTATTTCTTTTTCAGCGTAGTAGGTCTTTCTCCCCTTGTTTTATGTAATACCTCATAATCAAAAAAATTAGCAGGCAACACTGTGAATCATGGCAGCACACTAGCGGCTACCCTGTAGCAAGAAGAAAGGAAGCTTGCTCTCAGCCAAGCATTTATAGCGGCTCAATCAAATTGAGGTTAAGTTTTTTCCTTCCAACACTTTTCTGTGCTTTTCTTAGAAAATACATGCTGGTGCACTATTGAAAGTCAAATGTTAAATTTTATAAACTCAGCTTCCAATTTGTTTGCATGAACAATCATGGGTTTCTAATGTGGCGCTCTCGCCCTTCCTCCCCTTGGGTTATACATTCTTGTGTTAAGAGCACGCCTGAACTGCTTAATGTGGCTCTCCATCAGGCTCTTTTTATTGTCTGATTTTGCCTTTCTCATTCATTCATCACCTCTTATCACTTTCCTAAGAGAGCAATATGACACTGGCTGAAACCAGTTCTTTTTTACTACCTTGTGTTCACTTTACGCTGGCTGATCCAGTAATGCCTATCAGCCCAACATATGTGGCTGCCGGTTACCCCCTTTGTAAATCCTTAAATTATAGCAGCACACATCAGCTAAAGGGCTCTGGAAGGGGCATGCCAACAGGGTAGTGTAAGCTCCTTTAAGCTGATCGCCAGGCAGGGGTCCTATATTCATCAAATACATTTCAAATTTGATCACCTGCGAAACAAAGGGAAAAGCTTAGCCATCTAACGGGTCCAAAGCGAGGAACCAAATAGTAACTCGGGCTCAACTTAAAATTCAAGCAACACCACAAAAAAAGTTAACTTGTCATTTCTTTTCTCTCAATAGTATCGCACGCCCAAGATATAAACATATCAGCCATGAATTAGACAAACGCAATCACCTTGCCTTGCCAAAAATTGACCGGTTACTGCCTGGCAATAACTTCCCCCCCCTCATTGCTCTATCAAAACGCTCACAGGTCCTTCGCTTGTCATGCAAAAAACGCGTCTGCATCAAATCAAGATTGCAAGCTACTCTAGCCCTCACTTTCATCCTGCACACGAGGATGCCTCCTTGACAAGTTGAGTGAAGAAGGATGATATACTGACCGCCGTAAGTGTTCCTCAACCATCTCCTCCGTCCTTTCCCCCCCTTCATATTCTCCTCCACC
>Ga0307974_1002083_pt1 | contig 14131 bp, 16 predicted proteins | sample OrgLakmetagen784_FD_201812 | JGI IMG/M metagenome (GOLD analysis project Ga0307974, IMG submission 201812) | Saline water microbial communities from Organic Lake, Antarctica - #784 | ecosystem: Environmental > Aquatic > Non-marine Saline and Alkaline > Saline | place: Antarctica: Organic Lake... | reverse complement strand
TGAATCAAGGTGTGCTCAAAAAGGGCACGTTTAATTATGCTCCCTTTCCCAAGTGCACGTGTCAACGTCCTGCGGCTGTGTGGACCAAAGAATCACGGGGGTCAATTTCAAGGCCACTCATGGCATCAGTCAGAGGTCACCTACTGCTCCATTTATCATTAAGCTGTTACGCAGGTTGCACAGGTTGTCTGCAGTGCGTTTTGCATAGTACGAAGCCACAGGTTGTTAGCAGTGCGTTTACATAATATGAAGCCACAAGTTGTTTGCAGTGTGTTTTACATAGTATGACGCCACAGGTTGTTTGCAGTGCGTTTATATAACATGAAGCCACCGCTAAAAAAAATGCTCTCTAGATGGTCACACATGGGGTCGAAGCCAGCTTCCCTGGAAAAGGGTTTAATACGGCCAGATTTAGGACCCTCGTCTAGCCATAAATACCTATATTCTCTAGAGGTAACTGTGTCCTGCGAATTGTGACGGCTTTGAATGATTTCCTGCGATAAACAAACTACTTTCTGAGCCAGGTCGTAAATATCCTTTGCCGCGAGGTTACTCAATAGTTTCAGGGAGGCCTCATGGCTAGTCCCTTGATCCCAGCAAATTGTATGCACATAGTTGAGAACAGTGCTTGTGCAGACAAAGGAACGTTTCGGAGGTCCAGGGAAAGTTGCTCAGAGATCTGTCTTTAGAAATTTTGATTCACAAGAGCAAAGGGGGCACCTGTGTGTCAAAAAGATGTCCTTTATCTACAACTAAGCGCATACAAACATTTGGTTAAAAGGGCCAAAAGCCAGTCGTTAAGCCCCCATGGCATTATGGCTTTTTATTTGGCAGGGATTTTTAGCACTTGTCATGCTAAAATTAGTGACATGGACAAATGTCTGCAAGCACATCTGCAATGCGTGTTTGCTGGTACCATGATTTGTTGTGACAAATTGCCCCTATACATTGAATTTGAAAGCTTGATTTTGCCCAAAGAAACATCAATTGTAGAACAATTGGACGATTTATCTATCACTTGCTTGGGATGGGTTCAGAAGTAGCATTCTTCTTTTTCCACAAGAAACTTGCTGAAATCCCAAAAGTGACAACCTGGTGAAACTTTCCACTCTTTACAATGATTAATCTTGTGTACACGCACTCCATGCAAAGCGGACATTGAAAACTTTACGATGATCAACTTTGTGTACACGCACTCCATGCAAAGCGGACATTGAAAAGCGGATTCGGGGAAGAGAGTGACAGAGGCTATCAAACCATGCACAAAGGTCCCTAATTCTGACCTAATTACGCACACCTTGCGTGGGGGGTAGGAGGCTGCCATGGCGCGGATTGCGCCTATGTGATGGGGAGGCACACTGGAGCAGTTGATCACATTCACGGAGCATTCCGCACAGAATGGCTTGAGCTTCTCTGCAGCCCTGGTGCCTAGATCACCCTCATCCTGTGGATTGCATAGTACAAAGAGCATAACTGGTTTATGTGTGTACGCTTGTGAGTATGCGGATTGAATGTGAGTACATAATTGCGTGAGTACATATGCATGCACATTGGATTGAATATATCACCGCTGCAACCCTGGTGCCGGGTCACCCTCATCCAGTAGATTGTAAAGTATGAGGTGCATAATTGCGTTTGTGCGTATGCATGTGAGTATGCGGATTGAAAGTGAGTACAAGATTGCATTTATGCAGGTATATGTAAGCAGGTATACGTATGCAGGTGTGTATGTTAATTATAATTGGATTGATCTCCGCTGCAGTCCTGAAGCCTAGATCACCCTTTTTCAGCAAGTTACGGTATTGGCACATAATTGCGTATGCATGTACGTACGCACATGTGTGTGTGAACTAAAACTGGAGCTTATCTGCGACCCTGGAGATCACCCTAATCGTTTTGGGTGGTATAGAACTGAGGGCTTCACATGCACACACACACGCGCGTGCACACACACAAACACAGGCACACACACGCACCTATATTTGTATGTACCAACAAGTACATGTAAGTGAAAATAAACAAAGAGGTAGCATGAGCAATTGGAGTAACAATTTAAATTATTGTATTGTCCAATCCTGCAATTGGAGCATTTAATTAACAATTTTTCCTGCTGCATTCAGAGTGCATTGTATTTGGGATAAAAAAGTTTCAATTCCTGCGCCTGGTGTAATTTCAACATTAAGCGATTTACTTCGATAGATAAGTAAGCTAAACATGTGCAGCAAAGGCATAGATCAAAAGGCTGAGAACATAGGAGCGCTTATCCAGGTGCACAAAGCACGGGTTGCCCTGGAGAAGCACTGGAGATTTGAAGATTTTCCGCAAGATTATGCGCAGCTAAGGTCCACCCGTAAACAAGGCTAGCATTACGTGCAGTATACTGATAGAATTAGGCTTACATGCTGACCTCAAAACTGAAAAATTACGCAGGCAGTGAGAACCACTCCCCACATAAATTAAGGAAAAAGAGCCACTTTGGTACCAACTGATCTCAACACACACACTCTCACACCTTCAGACAAGCACTGAGGAGTTCCATGCTTGGATAGCAGCACACATAGCAATCTGGGCAGCCCTCAGCCAAGCTCCTTATTTGCTTCAGCTCTGCATGTGAAAACATACGGGTTATTACCAAAGCTGAGCAATGAGTTCAGGAGCTGCAAAAAGGGCTGAACACGTGTGATGGGCAGGCCGGACAAATTAGGTTATTACCAAAACTGAGCAATGAGTTAAGAGGCTGCAAAAAGAGCTGAACACGTGTGATGGGCAGGCCGGACAAATTTGGGTTATTACCAAAACTGAGCAATGTGTTTAGAGGCTGTAAAGTAAAAAGGGCTGAACACGTGTGATGGGCAGGCCGGACAAATTTGGGTTATTACCAAAATTGAGCAATGAGTTTAGAGGCTGTAAAGTAAAAAGGGCTGAACACGTGTGATGGGCAGGCCGGACGAATTTGGGTTGTCAACTAAGCCGAGCAATGTGTTTTAGGGCCGCAAAAAGGGCTGCACAAGTGGGTGTGCGAAAAAACAAAGGCTGAAACATCGTATCAAGACTCGATAACGTCTTAGCCAACTCCACTTTCTTACACAGGTTTTGCCACCTTCATATTATTGGTCAAGGCGAGACGGAAGTGTGCTTGACCGCCACCAAAGTCATTCAGAAAAGCTTAACCTGAATCGTCTGCCGATGAGTGTTGCAGCCCCACTGCAAAGGGTTTGACGTGGCATACACTCTCCCAGAAGTCTTCATGCGTGTAACCCTTTTGCTGTAAACGCAAATGAGAGAACATTTACAAAAAGGTTCACTTGACGTGGCATACACACGCTTCCCTGAAGTCTTCAGGTACATGATTAGGGTTGGCCAGAACCATACGTATACAGTGTATACACGGCGTTTTTGGCAGGGAAACCGCCAGATATACGGTCAATTTTTGGTGCATATACACAGTTCTGGCCAACCCTACACATGAAACCTTTGATCTTGTTGCGGCAATAAGGCACATAAACGGTGGCAGACAGGTTGACATGGCCAAAGTACAGAGGCACACCGTTTGATGAGCATATGGATGCAAAAGTACAGAGGTACAGACTACAGGTACGAATTATAGGGACAAGTACAGCTACAGGTACAAAGCACAGTACATATCAACGTGCATATCGTTCCACTTTCAACAAATTTCCTGAAAGAAGTACAGGTACAGGTACACAGTACAGTACATTTTAATGTGCATATGGATGCACAAGTACAGGTGCAGATTACAGGTGCGGAACCTAGGCCTAGGTTAAAAGCACAAAGTAATGGCGTTTTTGCTGCAGGATGCTGGCACAGATATACTTAGGAATGGTGGGCTAAGAAAAATGCTTTGACATGGTTTACAGTCTGCATGAGTCTGATGTGTTTGCATGTCCTGTGGGTGTATATATACAACAGCTTACGTACCAGCAACTGTGTTACAGCATAAATAGCATGCGTGTGCTTTTGTGTGTAATTGTAGGTGTCTGTGTGTGTCTGTTCATATTGTGTATGTGATATGTGCATTTGTGTGTTTGTGTATGCGAGTTTGTGTTTGTTTATGTTGTGTGTGTGCGTGTGCGTGCGTGTGTGTGCGCGCGTGTGTACGATGATGACCCACCATACCACTCTGAAGGCCACTGATGATGACTGGCAGCGGTGCCTCCATCTTTGCCTGGAATTGGTCAAGGGCACTCAACACAGCCGTTGCCTATGAAGTTCCGCACTTGATCAGGATCAAAAACAAATCCACACCCCCAGCGTAAAGAGAAGAAATCTGCGGGTGATTGTTTAAGGTGTATGTGTGCAATGTGCAACCATAGAGAAGAAGAGCGAGGGAAATGCTGGGCAGAGGTGTTGCTCCTCACGTCATCAAAAAAGAACCCGCATGACAGTGTGTAAGATTCTCGTATAGTATATAGCTGTGCTGCTCGTGACAATAAGGTGTTGATCCAGTGACCAATCAACTGCCTAGAAATCCTGCAACTCACCAGCGGTGTGCAGTATGTCATGACTTGCATTGACATTGACGTGGTGTTCATGACAGTTTTACAAGAAGCTTAGTAGTGGTGTCTGGAATATGTACCACCCGCACCATCCAGATTCAACTGAGGCAGCTACTTATTGGAGACATAAAATGGTATGCACCTGTCTGAAACGGATACCCACCACCCAGGAGGGTGTAGGAAGCATAACTTTCGGATGGCATGTCTACTTTCTGATAGCCCGGTGGGGTTATATTTGGGGGGGGGGCTCCAGTTCTATGCTACAGTTCGCTGTAGGCTTCGTCATTACACCGAGCTGCCGTGGAGGGAGATCAAAACCAAAGACACGCTGGAACCTAAAATGGGCTGCAGGTCCTCATAAAAGCAAAACAACGCAAAGAAGCAAGCGGCAAGTCCGTAATTAGATCCAAGCGAGCTCAGATGGGAACACCCACAAGTCAAAGCACAAGCTGAGGGGGGGGGGCGGGAAAAAGAACCCGAGCAAAAGCAAGGCATAAAGAGAATGCCTAAAACGAGAGTACACAGCACTTTATGCAAAGTGCCTGCCAGATCTCAGCCTACGCTCAATACGCAAGAACTCCAGTTCTACAGCTGAAGCAGAGAACTTATGAGTTCAGTGTGAAACACCTGAACTCAGGTTCTTGAAGTGTAGCAGAAAGTGAGATGTTCTCACTTTCTGCATTTCTCCGGTTTCTGCTTCCCTTCTCCATTCTTTTTATTCCTTGAGAACACAACTCTCTCTTTAGCATACTTCTATTCTAGGTCGCTTCCTGCAAGGCGCTATGCGCCCCAATTCTCGACCCACGGCCCAGTGGGCCCTTGTCTCATGGCTTTTCTCGCTCCTGACGATTGAGACTCTTGGCTATCTCGCTATGTTTGCTGGCGGGCTCGCTGCAGCCCTGAAGGAGGAGGCTGCAACCTGGCTTGTACACGGCGGGGCACTCGCTTTTGAACTTGCCACTGACTCTTACTTCCTCCTCTCCCGCACCTTTGTGACCTTTTCATCGACCCGGTTGAGTTTCATGAGAGCGCACGTCGTATCTCTGGCTTGGGGACTCGTTGTCGGGGCAGCGGTCATTGATTGGGGGCTTACGTTTGACACGCGCCTTTTTGCGTCTGACTTTTGGGACCCCACTACCTTACGACAATTTCCGCCAGATTTTGTGATTAGCCCCACGTACTTTCTCGCTTCGGTGATGCCGGTTATGTTCTGGGCTATCCTTCTTAACGACTCCTACGACCTGCTGGACGATGAGAATTCTTTGACTCTATCCCCTATGTCACTACTGCGGCAATCAATTTTGTTATTCTTTTTATTCCTTGGTAATAATGACAGAGCCCTATGCATCTCACGATGCAAGCGAAATAGAACTGCTGAGTACTCTGCAGCATGCAGAAGTACTCTAGTTCTTGGAGGCGAGTGCAACCAAACGTCAGTTAGTACTCTCTTGGTACAGCTCGCGCTGTGCTAACCATCCTTTTTATGCTTGTGCCTTAGATAGTTGGCAGCTTAGTTTTAAGCCCTTGCTCTCTTTGACTTCAGCTACTTGCTGCCCTTGGCCTGTTCCTTCCTGTTTTGTGTGGGTCCAGTGTGTCCGTTTCTCCTGCCCCTTTTTGTGTGGCAAACTCAGTTTTTGTTGGCAGGTATGGGTGTCAACGGCCCAGATGTTTTTTCTTGTTTCTCTTCTAGGAGGGCTCTTTAGGCAGTTCAGTGTCTCCCAGTTGGTGTCGGCACAAGTGTAAAATCCTTCTCCAGCAGTTCGGTGGATACGAGCCGGAATAGAACTGATGGTTTTGTTTCTGGGCCACTTCCACGAAAGTTTATTCATATGTAATCCTCAGCTCAAGCCCAGTCAATTGGTTCCCTTTTTGAGCGCATTGGGTAAATGGGGGGGTCTGTGGACATGTCCAAAAATCAGATGCACGTGCTCAGGTGCAGGCCGCGGGGTGAGCCAAGCCAATGGAGCAGCATTTCACTCCAAACTTTCAGAATTGTGCCATATGAGATAGTCATTAGATTTCTGGAGAAATGAAAGCAATGTGGGGCTGTGCTAGCCAGTTGTGGGTGCCTGGTAGGTCATGTGTGCATGCACGCCCGCGTCTCAAATTTTGCCCCATAACTCTGCAACAATTCAGTTTCAGGCCTTGATGAGTATGCAGCTGGATGCAAAATTCAAAAAGGAGCAAATTGGCACCCTTTTTGTCCGGGTGGAAGCACTGGAAGGGGGGCTTGGGGGGTGGGTGGTTTTCAGGGGGTTTCGTTTCACCTCAAAAAGTAAACATGCATTCAAAAAAAACACCCTCCTGCACCAGCTCTGCATAAGTGACGCCTGTTTTGTGTCAAGGACGCTGCCAGGTAATCCGTTATTATGACTCCCAAGCGCAACTAGGACACCATATGGTACACACCTGTTTGAAATAGGCATCCGCCACCATATGGTACGCACACCTGTTTGAAATAGGCATCCACCACCATATGGTACGCACCTGTTTGAAATAGGCATCCACCACCATATGGTACGCACACCTGTTTGAAATAGGCATCCGCCACCGTATGTTACACACACACCTGTTTGAAATAGGCATCCACCACCATATGGTACACACACCTGTTTGAAATAAGCATCCACCACCATATGGTACGCACCTGTTTGAAATAAGCATCCACCACCTCTGCATAAGTGACGCCCGTTGACTGGAAAGCATTGGGCGATGCAAAGCACTCTTTGCCTGTGGGACCTGGATTTTTACAGATAGAGGTCTTGATCCAGTGACAAGATAGATCCAGTCTTGATCCAATAACAAGGTAAAGGTCTTGATCCAGTGACAACAATCGCCTTAAAAAAAAAACAACGCACCAGCGTTCTGTATTATACACCATGACTTGCACTGCCATTGACGTGATGTTGAGGAGGATTTTCCAAGAAGCTTAGGAGTGGTATCTAAAACACGGTGAGAGAACGTGCGTGCTGTGAACACGTACAAGAGGCATATGCGAACAAACAGTGTGCACCAGATCAGGCGCCTGCAGGATTTTCCAAGAAGCTTAGGAGTGGTATCTAAAACACGGTGAGAGAACGTGCGTGCTGTGAACACGTACAAGAGGCATATGCGAACAAACAGTGTGCACCAGATCAGAACAGATATCATATAGAACAAGTGTGCACCAGGTCAGAACTGATATCATATAGAACAAGTGTGCACCAGGTCAGAACTGATATCATAAAGAACAAGTGTGCACCAGATCAGAACCGATATCACATAGAACAAGTGTGCACCAGATCAGAACAGATATCATATAGAACAAGTGTGCACCAGATCAGAACAGATATCATAGATAGAACAAACACTGCGCACCAGATCAGAACAGATATGCGAACAGTGTGCACCAGATCAGGCGCCTGCAGTACAACGATGAGCAAAACAGTTAAATGTAGCTAACATTTCCAAGGCATATAGGCACCCATTAAGAACAACTCAGTTTTGTTTAAGTCGATGCTTATGAGCAAGCCAGTTTAGTTTGAGTCGATGCTTGCGACAAGAAGCATCTAAAATACAAATACAGCAATCAGCAAAAACTCACGCACACACAGCACAGTAGTAGTAATTTAGCATATTAAAATCCCCTTACCTACAGAACCGGCCACCAGCTTCAGCTGTCCAGGATTCTGTTCCATGTAGGCGTTGGTGCACCTCTTGGCTTGGCGCGCGGACTCTACATTCATGAGTGCCACCTCGGAGTCATCCTGCATTAGCCCAGTTACACGAATAAAATGGAGTGTGACTTTAATACGCCGGTATGTCCTTCAGCATGTAGAATCACTGCATGTTGCTGGGCAGATCACTGATCCTGCACTCCTGTGTGTGACAGTGTACATTTAATTATTCAGCTGTATTCACACTAATAATCTGATCCTGCACTCCTGCACTCCTGTGTGACAGTGTACATTTAATTATTCAGCTGTATTCACACTAATAATCTGATCCTGCACTCCTGTGTGTGACAGTGTAAATTTAATTATTCAGCTGCATTCACACTAATAATCTGATCCTGCATTCCTGTGTGTGACAGTGTACATTTAATTATTCAGCTGTATTCACACTAATAATCTGATTCCGCACCTGTGTTTGTGCAAATAGCTGTAAATCTAGTTATTTGGCTGGACCCACACAAAAAACCGGGCTGTTGGTTTGTTGCACGAGGGCTATTGCAACTTGAAAGGCACACCGGCACACACAGATTTGCCGTTCACGATGCCACCTTGATAACCATTCTGTGGCCCACAATGTGGGTGCCCACTAACAACCCAAGACCTGATGGACTAGTGCTGGCTGTTCAGCGCTGTTTTGACACACACACACACACACACACACGCACACGCACACACACGCGCACACACACACATACACACACATACACACACAAACACACACACACACACACACAGAGTCAACATCCGCACAAGGCCGGCTTACAGACATCCTGTCAGTATTCAGTGTGTTACTCAAAAAAGCCAAAGGGATAAATACTGCCAACTCAGAGGCACTTATCAATTCACATATGGTGAGGTGTGGTCTAATAAACATCTAACTCTACCTTTTCTTTTCTTTGTTCACCTGAAGTCCATAGTCAGATTGGCAGATCCAGGTACTCCTCAAGGTGTTGGTTGCAATAATGTCAACGCCCGCTTCCAGGTAGGCACAATACACTTGCTACGTAGCAAAAAGCAGGTAGGCACAGTACACTTACTACGGAGCAAAAAGCAGGTAGGCACAGTACACTTGCTACGTAGCAAAAAGCAGGTAGGCACAATACACTTGCTACGTAGCAAAAAGCAGGTAGACACAGTACACTTGCTATGTAGCAAAAAGCAGGTAGACACAGTACACTTGCTACGGAGCAAAAAGCAGGTAGGCACAATACACTTGCTATGTAGCAAAAAGCAGGTAGACACAATACACTTGCTACGTAGCAAGAAGCAGGTAGGCACAGTACACTTGCTACGGAGCAAAAAGCAGGTAGGCACAATACACTTGCTACGTAGCAAAAAGCAGGTAGGCACAATACACTTGTTACGTAGCAAAAATTAGGTAGGCACAAATACACTTGCTACGGAGCAAAAAGACACGAACTGTAGGTTCATATTTTGACATCGCATCAAGCGCTGCACAATGACTGCGTGCATCACATGAATGTGTGCATCATATGACTGCGTGCATCACATGACTGCGTGCATCACATGACAAAGTAGTGCCTATGAAATAAACATTGTAAAATAAAGATTTGGAAGTCAAAAAAAGCATCTGAGCAATCACTTGGCTGCAAAAATGAACCGTTACACGTACGCAAGAAACTGGATCATCGGTTTTTATACAGTATGTGCTACATCCCTCTGAACTAGATTGGTTCCAATTGGATGTAGTGGCGTGGGAGCGGTTACCTGTTTAATGCAAATGAATACCATTTTTGAACACTTGCTTACATTGTGGAATAAAAAACAATTTTGGACACTTGCTCACATATACCCCTGTGGAAAATTGCTCCAGCTTTAGTAAAGCCAAGACCCTAAATCTAGGCGCAACCAGATTGGCGCAAGTGCTCCTGTCCGTTTCTAAGTGTGGGAAGTGGTTTTCAATGCCTGTGCAGTTCCGATTCTAGCACTTTTGTTTCTAGGTGCTGCACATCTGTTTGCGTTGAAACATGTCATATGACCATAAAATGCAGCAGTTGCGTGAGATCATTTCCTCCAGGTCGACCACACGACTACATCATTCATTTCACCTCTACAACGCCAGGGCACGTCAGCACCAGGATGTCGTGATTCCCTTTCAGCTCTGCATCGTGGCTTGCGTAGCGCTCCCCACGGTAGTCATCTTCCTGTGCTCATGTGTATGTTAGTGTGTGTAAATGTGTATGTGTGTGTGTGTGTGGGTGGGTGTGCATGCGCACATGTATGTGTGTGTGTGAGTGTCTGTGTGTGAGTGTGTGTGTGTGTGTGTGCACGTGGATGCGTGGGCATGTGTGTGCGCATGTGTGTATGTGCATGTGTATTTGTATGTGTATGTGTTTGTGTGTATGTGTGAATGTGTGTATGTGTGTATGTGTGTTTTCGTGTTTTTGCTTGTCCACCATTTGGACGGTCTGCCCCTATCGTCAGCACTCTGAAAAGAGGACCCTCTTTTTCTTTTTCTGTACTCCCTTCACAAACACACATTCCCACTCATCTGCAAATAATGCTCCCCACATAAATACGGTATCAATCATCTTCACAAGTCTCTGTACTGCGTGTCAAGGATGGCACCTATTGCTTCCTGTCTGTTTTTTGTTATTGCAGGCCTGTGAGTTCCCTGCTTCCAGTCCACTCCGGCAACTTATTCCTGCCTCCAGCTCGTATTTCTCAGCTTCTCCTCAATGCTTCCATGACAATCTGGCAATTCACACCTACCTCCAGCTCAAACTTCTCGACCTCTCCTTCAATGCTGCTCCCCATCAGGGTGATGCGCCTAAGCAGCATGTTTTCCAAGATGCTCTGCGTGTGGTGGTATGCCAGCACAAAACGTCACAGCTTCCTCTGAAGGCATTGCTTTTCCAAATGTCGAGTATTGTTAAGTATACATGTGAACCAGGACTGCCCTCCATCTCCTACTAAGGTCACGCACCAAACCAGCACGCCTCCAAGCACGTTCTGCAAATGGATGCCAGTGCATTACGTATTACATAGCATGTTATCTCTTACACAAATTGCCACGTCGACATTCAAACCCCTGTGCTCTACACGCGACCACGACCTAACGCAAACACGACTTGACGCGAACACGACTTAATTTAAAGCACGCATTGCCCTGAAGAAGGGGTGCAGACCTGCGGAGGCTGTGTTGAACCTGAGCACACTCCTCTTGCCTTAACATAGCAAATAGGCGGGCATTAAAGATCAGGTATAATCCGGCTCGGTTCCTTCAAATGCTGGAAAGGAATTCACACTTGGCCAACATTTGAGCACAAAAAGTACCTTACATGTGCCTCCAAGGACTCGAATACTTGTGCATGCTGCAGGGTGCTCGGCAGTTTGTGCACCCGAAATTCAGTAACTTTCAACCAAAAAGAGGTGCTCAGGAAGTGCAAGGAAAAGCAAGCATCGCGCGCTCTGCCTGGAAGCTCTTTCATGCAGTAAGTTGGAAGGAGGGACCACAGCCTGCTCAACCTTAGATCAGCAAGAAAATCTGAACTCTTTGATGTGACAAGAAAATCTGAACACTGTGTTTTGACAGGAAAATCTGAACTCTGTGATGTGACAAAAAAATCTGAACTCTGTGATGTGACAACATGGTCCCTGTTAAGTAAAAACTCTAGGTAAAATGAACATGTGGACCTTGTAATAGAGCTTCTAACCAAAACAACACAAACTAAAAGTCCTCAAGCACGTGTATTTGAGTTTTTGTTTGTCCGCATGTTTTTGTTGTCCCAAAGGAAAAGGGATCACTATGCAGGAATAGCTGTAAAGAAACGTTGATACAAAAAGGAATGTTTATACAACAAGGAAATCTCACACAAGAGCATTTGTGCAGGCAAAGCAAGCCCCGCATGCCATAGGGGAAGGGAGCCAAAATGTATGTACCCTATAACTCCTTGACCACAAACAAAAAGAGTAACCAGTGTCTTTTAACAGGGTAAGAGCCACTGTGGCCTTTTATTACCTTATGAGGCATACTTTGAAAGCACCCACCCACACCTAAACCCAAACTTACAACATGCATTCCTACCTGGATCTCACAACGCTTTGCATGCGAGGCACGCAGCAATGGCTGAGGCGCACACCAGGAGGGTTTGGGGGTGGACAAGGGGCTTGCACTAGGGCTGGGCTGCAGCGGTGGTGCTGTCGCATGGTTTGTCATGCCTTGTGACGCACTGCCTTGGTTTGTCATGCCTTGTGACGCACTGCCTTGGTTTGTCATGCCTTGTGACGCACTGCCTTGGTTGGTCATGCCTTGTGACGCACTGCCTTGGTTTGTCATGCCTTGTGACGCACTGCCTTGTGTTGGGCCGCCTGTAGAGGCTGCAAGTTTGGGTGCAGAGGGAGGGGAGCGGAGCTCGACGTGGGCGGCGGCAGAGGCAGAGGGGGGGGCTGCGTGTGAATATGTGTGTGTGTGTGTTTGTATGTGTCTGTGCATCTTTGTATGCGTGTGCACACGTATGTGTGTGTGTCCATGTGCTTGTTACTCGCCTAACTCCGTGCAAAGCGGCAGAGGCAGATGGGGGGGCTGCGTTTGAATATGTGTGTGTGTATGTGCAAGTGCTTGTTACTCGCCTAACCCCGTGCAAAGCGGCAGAGGCAGGAGTAAATCATGGTTGAGGGTGCCTACAGTTCAGATCAGCGTAGAGCTGCACGATGTTAGAATATAAGGAAAAGGGTGCCTACAGTAAGAAAAAGGGTGCCTATAGTAAGGAAAAGGATGCCTACAGCAAGGAAAAGGGTGCCTACAGTTCAGATCAGTGTAGAGCTGCACGATCTTAGAATATAAGGAGAATGAATGCAGAATGCAGAATGCATGCAGATCAGCGTAGAGCTGCACGATCTTAGACTAAAAGGAAAATTTAAGGAGCTGTTCATGGGGCCACTGCCTTGTAATACAAATTTGGTGACATGAACCCCGAAATCGACGAGACTGACACAGGATTGCATTAGTGTCTGACTCGTATGATTGCGCTAAAGCAAACAGAAAGGACCCATTTAGCAGGACATGTATGCCCAGTGGGCTTGCACAATCAGTGGCTCAGTGGCTCAGCTTGAGATAAAGAGGAGGAACTACACAAGCAGTGAGCATCACTCCCACATCATTTGAACAGAGGCCATTTGAACAGAGGCCATTTTAGGAACTGAGTAATGTAATCTCGTCCACCAATAGAGAAATGGCAAACCAGTGGTGATCAAGCCTTGCAATTCTGTATGGTCCTCCTACCTTGTGTCGTGGATTGCCATTGACTGCTGCTACCCAACAGCTTGGAAGCAACCTGCATGAGTCGCAATGCAAAAGTACGTAGCTGAACTGTAGGAGGATGCTTCCTGTCTGGGACCTACTAATGCAATGGGCTCCCTATATTTCCATTAATGCAACGGGCAAGGGAAGGTCGGGCAGCTGGACAGAAAGATCGGAATCAGCACGCATAGGGTCAAAGATGGTGCAAAAATGGTGCAGAGTGAGATGACATGCAGTTCCAGTTGTCCTCTAAACATGGCTTTGGACTCATTCCCTTCCTAGCTTGCCTGGAATGCGCAATCAAGATTCAAGCTCAGCATGTTTATACTTACAAGGATGATAGCGATAACTGTCGTCAAATTGGGGAGAATCAGGGAGAAGAATTGCAGAAGAAGCGGGGGAGCTATAAAGCGGAAGGCCACTCCTGTAGATTGGTGAGTGCGTTGAAGTTCGTTTGTTTGTGGCAATTCACATACAACATACAATGCAAAGTGCATAAATGTGAGCATGTGCACATGCCTGTGTGTATGTGTGTGTGTGTGTGTGTGTGTGTGTGTGTGAGAGAGCGAGTGTGTGTGTGTGAGAGTGTGTGTGTGTGTGTTTGAGAGAGAGAGAGAGAGAGAGATAGATAGAGTGTA
>Ga0307974_1002080_pt1:12500-14138 | contig 14138 bp, 12 predicted proteins | sample OrgLakmetagen784_FD_201812 | JGI IMG/M metagenome (GOLD analysis project Ga0307974, IMG submission 201812) | Saline water microbial communities from Organic Lake, Antarctica - #784 | ecosystem: Environmental > Aquatic > Non-marine Saline and Alkaline > Saline | place: Antarctica... | reverse complement strand
GATGAGGGTGGAGATACATGGATGAGGGTGGGCACTCACACAGACGAGGGTGGACACACGCGCACAGACGAGGGTGGGCGTACAAGTGAGGGTGGAGATACATGGATGAGGGTGGGCACATACACCTTTTTGCTTTGCACTCTCTGAATTCGGAAGCGAAGAAGGCGTTGAGCAGACGCTAGAAGGGGTATACAAGGTAAAAACACCTAGAAGGTAAACAAGGTAAACACCTAAAAGGAACAGGGAGCAAGGTAAACTGCTAGAATGGGGTAAACAAGCAAATCACAGGCTTTGGCGCGGAGAACAACGCGAAGGGCCCCTGTCTGCCTAGCTGTGTGTGTGCATGTGTGTGCGTGTGTGCGTGTGTGTGTATGTGTGCGCGTGCGTGCATGTGTGTATGTGCGTGCGTGCGTGCGTGTGTGCGTGTGTGTGCCTGCATGTGTGTGTGCGCATCGCTTCCATTTTCAATATGGACATGCTCCCCCATACAAACGTGAATGACACACAGGGAGCACAACAGGTATGTAGGGTCAACCAGAACCGTACATATACACCGTATGTAGGGTATGTGTGTATGTAGGGTCGACCAGAACCGTATATATACACCGTATATGACCGAATATGTTATGAAATTCTGGCAAAAAGTGCGGTATTTACACTGTATATTTAACCACCCTACAGGTATGCATACGACAATATCACGCCCATAATATAGGATCCCTGTGATCAGTACCAAGCTTACGTACTATACTAAGCTTACGTGCTAGATGCTTGATTGAGGATCCCTGTGATCAGTATTTAGCTTACGTACTATCGCTATTGAAGACTGACAGGGGGGGAGGGCAGACCATCAAGGGAGAACAGAAACTTAAGGTTACAAGGGACGGATGTATGCTTTAACCTACACACATCCTACAAGCAGTTGCTGTGGCAAGGCTTCTTATAATCAGGCTGGCCAGATCAGTGCACCCTAGTCAGTCTTATTATCAGCGCACTCTAGTCAGTCTTATAATCAGGCTGGCCAGTTCAGTGCACCCTAGTCAGTTTTATAATCAGTGCACTCTAGTCAGTCTTATAATCAGGCTGGCCAGATCAGTACACCCTAGTCAGTCTTATAATCAGTGCACTGTAGTCAGTCTTATAATCATGCTGGCCAGATCAGTGCACCCTAGGAGTCAGAGATCACAGTCAGGCGGATGCATTGGCCACACAGTTGTGATGAAGGTAGAATATTTATGTGGCCACTTAGAATGTTTATGTGGTCACTGAGAATGTTTATGTGGCCACTAAGAATGTTTATGTGGCCACTAAGAATGTTTATGTGGCCACTTGTGTGGCCACTTAGAATGTTATGTGGTCACTCAGAATGTTTATGTGGTCACTTAGAGTGCGTGGGTTCTCATGCACTTTCATGCTCTCGTACATAGGGTTCCCATGCACACCAACGGAGTGCGGTGCTTGCTACAGACGCAGCCAAGAACACCGTAACTGCGGCAACGTGCAATGTGACACACGTTGATGTGTTACAAGTAGGGTCGGCCAGAACCATAGATATACAGTGTATATAGTATATACGATATTTTTAGCAGGGGAATTGCCAAATATACGGTGTATATATATAAATATGGTTCTGGCCAA
>Ga0307974_1002080_pt1:0-10000 | contig 14138 bp, 12 predicted proteins | sample OrgLakmetagen784_FD_201812 | JGI IMG/M metagenome (GOLD analysis project Ga0307974, IMG submission 201812) | Saline water microbial communities from Organic Lake, Antarctica - #784 | ecosystem: Environmental > Aquatic > Non-marine Saline and Alkaline > Saline | place: Antarctica: Organic... | reverse complement strand
TGTGTGTGTGTGTGTGTGTGTGTATGTGTGTGTGTGTGTTCACAGGAGCGCCCCTACCAGACCTCTTCTGCTTGTCCACATAGGCTCAAGGAGACACTCTGAGCGCATACAAGCTGCTCAAGCTGCGCAAGGCCGACAATGGTCCAGCACAGATGCTTCCCTTCGCTGCTGCGTTGACCGACACAGGAGTGGACCAGCCCAACGAAGGCAAGTTGCGTCTGGTAAAATGAAGTGATCAGCAGCAGCTGTCATTATTTCTGCCTTTGTTTCAACAAGGATGTGGTAGCGGATCTTGTGCGTCAGCCTCCAGGTGTGGGCACGGTGAGGACACGACTTTTTGTTTCCCCTATGTACCCCCCTCTTATGTTGATTAAAAAGTTTTCTTTTTGGGCACTGAAGTGGCTTAAGTGGCTTAAGCATACACGCTAAACATAGCTCTCAAGCTTCACACACACACACACACACACACACACACACACACACGCGCAGATTACTGGGCACACAACCTCTTCAACATGTCTCCTCGTTGCATTTTCAGGTGTGTCGAGCTGAGCAGATATTGTTTTGTGAGGCTGCTGCTCAGGGTCTGTGTATCGAGCTGAGCAAATATTGTTTTGTGAGGCTGCTACTCAGATATTGTAAAATAAGTAGGGTTGGCCAGAACGCCAGAACCGTATAAATGCACCGTGCATGACCGTATATTTGGTGATTTCCCTGCCAATAACACCATGTATACACCGTATGTATGTAAGTCTGGCCAACCCTAGAAATAAGTGACCGCAAAACCGTGAAACAGTGTTGCATTTACTTAAGCAAGAGATCGCCGCCGTGACACTTCGTATACTTTGACCTCTCAACCTGCGCAAAATTTGCAACGGACAATGTGTCAGTGCTAAACGTGGTAGGAATAGTCTTGCCACACCTGAGTATTTGTCTTTGAATAACTATTGTGCCTTTGTCTATGTCTATGTGTCTATACCTATGTGTCTACGTCTATTTGTATGTTGTACTGTGTCAGTGCTAAACGTGGTAAAGCTAGTCTTGCCACACGTGAGGGCTTGTCTTTGCAAAGCCATTGTGCCTTTGTCTATGTCTCTGTGTCTATACCTATATGTCTACGTCAGTTTGTGTGTTGTACGGTGTCAGTGCTAAACGTGGTAAAGCTTGTCTTGCCACACGTTAGGGCTTGTTGTCGAAAAACCTGTGTGCCTATGTCTTTCCACACGTGCCTATGTTTTTGAAGAGCCTGTGTGCATGTGTCTATGTCTATGTGCCTGCGTGTTTTGGAAGGGCCCGTCGCACCGGGTCTCCTGCAATACAAGCAACTATAAGATAAAAGCTATGCAGGCGGTGAAAAACCGCTCCCCACATTAGTTAAGGAGTAGATCACTACGCAGGCAGTGAAGAACCCCTCCCCACACTAGTTAAGAGGTAAATCACTACGATGGTAGTGAAGAACCGCTCCCCACATTAGTTAAGGAGTAGATCACTACGCAGACAGTGAAAACCGCTCCCCACATTAGTTAAGGGGTAAATCACTACGCAGGCAGTGAAGAACCGCTCCCCACATTAGTTAAGGGGTAAATCACTACGCAGGCAGTGAAGAACCCCTCCCCACTTTAGTTAAGGGGTAAATCACTAAGCAGGCAGTGAAAAACCCCTCCCCACTTTAGTTAAGGGGTAAATCACTAAGCAGGCAGTGAAGAACCGCTCCCCACTTTAGATAAGGGGTAAATCACTAAGCAGGCAGTGAAGAACCGCTCCCCACATTAGTTAAGGGGTAAATCACTAAGCAGGCAGTGAAGAACCGCTCCCCACATTAGTTAAGGGGTAGATCATTACGCAGGCAGTGAAAAACCGCTCCCCACATCTAGTAAGGGAGACAACACCAAAACTGATCAAGTATAACAACAACAAACGCAGGTTTTGCATTCAGGCGTGGTGACAAGGGGGGGAATTTCCTAGTTCATGCTAATGCTACTATAGGAAATGGTTGCAAACTTGCAGTTTGCTTTCCTGGTGCAAGTTTGCAGTCTGCCTTGGGAAATGGCAAACACTATCCCTATTTGGCACTTGCATTGTAGTATTGCAGCGAGCGTGAGCGCTTGCACAGTAATTGGAGGAGTCCTGTGGCTGTGACGCAAATTTGCTGACTGCTTCCTACAAGCAGCAACCCTGCACCCGCGCACCCGCTTGTAATCTGATTTGCAGTACCGCAGCGAGCGTGAGCGCTTGCACAGTAATTGGAGTCCTGTGGCAAATTTGCAGACAGCTTTCTAAAAGCAGCAACCCTGCGCCCGCTTATAATCTGACCCGCGCACCCGCTTGTAATCTGATTTGCAGTACCGCAGCGAGCGTGAGCGCTTGCACAGTAATCGGAGTCCTGTGGCTTTCACACAAATTTGCAGACTGCTTTCTAAAACCAGCAACCCTGCACCCGCTTATAATTTGATTTGCAGTACCGCAGCGAGCGTGAGTGCTTGCACAGTAATTGGAGTACTGTGCCCTTGGAGCGACCAGGAGGCGATTAAAAGTAAATCGTCGTGTGCAGGTCTGGCCTTTCAGTCTGGTGAGTTATTTTCTGAGGGTGGCCTTCCAACCTCGTGAATTGTTTTTCTTTCATATTGCAGCTGCATAATGCATCAAATAAGCATGCACATATTCTTATTTGTACCAGCTTGTCTGATTACCAGCTGCTATGTTTTGCTGCTGTGTTGATCTTGCATTGTCTTGCATAAACACGCTTTGATGGATGCCATTTATCTTTGATTCTGGGGTTGCAACTTGTCTGCAATGCACATTGCCATAGGCTACACACACCTTTGATGGACGTCAGATATCTTTAATCTCGCATGGTCTTGCATAAGCACACCTTTGATGTCTGCAATGCACTGCATTAGGTCAAAGGCATTGTCTGCAATGCATTGCATTAGGCCAAGCTGCCGCATCGATCTCAACTGTCCCAGAGAAAGGATGGATGCTGCAAGTCAGTTCTGCGAGAACACTGGTACTCCTATAAAGCGCTCACTGCTCTGTGCGAATACCTTCTGTTTCTTGCGTCCCATATCAACGCTTAAGCTGTGACCTATTCAACTCAAAGCTGTGATCTAGTCAACCCAAAGCTGTGATCTAGTCAACGCTTAAGCTGTGATCTAGTCAACCCAAAGCTGTTATCTAGTCAAGGGACAGACCTAGCTGCCTTTTTTTTTACCCCCTCCGTGCACTGCTCAGTGCTTGTATTCTTTCCTCTTTCCTTAACCTCAGATCAAGCTGCGGCTAAAATTGGATCAAAAACTGTTTTAAATACCTGTCGTCCATTGCTCAGTGCTTTTTATCTTTCTTCCTTCTTGTGTATCAGATCAAGCTGCGGTCACGCTGTGACGTAGTCAAGGGACAGACCCTGCTCAATGTATCGATCTAATATCTTTTGTCCACTGCTCAGTGCTTGTGGTCTGTGTTCTTTCTCGCCTATAAAATCAAGCTGCGGTCACGCTGTGACGTAGTCAAGGGACAGACCCTGCTCAATGTATTGATCTAATCTCTCTAGTCCATTGCTCAGTGCTTGTGGTCTGTGTTCTTTCTCGCGTATAAAATCAAGCTGCGGTCACGCTGTGAAGTAGTCAAGGGACAAACCCTGCTCAATGTATCGATCTAATATCTTTTGTCCACTGCTCAGTGCTTGTGGTCTGTGTTCTTTCTCACGAATAAGATCAAGCTGCGGTCACGCTGTGACGTAGTCAAGGGACAGACCCTGCTCAATGTATCGATCTAATATCTCTAGTCCACTGCTCAGTGCTTGTGGTCTGTATTCTTTCTCACGTATAAAATCAAGCTGCGGTCACGCTGCATTAATTTCTCCATTTGTAATTTTTTCACTTAGGCTGACGAGTTTCCCCGTTTAGTTTGTTTATATCCAAATTGCCCAACAATTTTTGAGGATCCATTGTAGATTTCAATATAACTTTTTCCGACAATGTGACGTAGTCAAGGGACGGACCCTATCAACTGTTGCGTTCTTAAGTATCCACTGCTCAGTGCTTGTGGTCTGTTCTTTCTCGCGTATAAAATCAAATTAGATCAAGCTGACGTAGTCAAGGGACAGACCCTATCAATTGTTTTGTGTTCTTAAGCATCCACTGCTCATGCCTAGAGCGCCCAACTTCTCTGTTAAGATGAACTGTCTTCTTAACGTATCGAACAGTGAAGTTCAGGGGCTTTTTAATGATTGCGGGTGCCTGAGCAAAGTTTAATTATACGCAGGTTGCCCGCACAGGGTTTTAAAATGTATGCGGGTTTTTAGGCAGGAAAGTTTTTTGCGCCTGGGGCTAACGCCCATGGCGCGTTGCGGTGTTATGTTTTAAGGAAGCTCAAATCTAGGACAGAAGACACTTCAGCAGCATGCGAAGCTTGAGTTTGCTGCAGGCTCAGCTGGGAGGGGCAGGTAGCGCTAAGGGAGCATGCTAGGGGGGAGCAGGGTCCTTTAAACAGGGGCCCTCGCATCATTGAAGTCCTCTCCCCCTGCCAACCCCGGCAGCTGCAGCCTCCCAAGCAGCCTTCTCCAGCAGGCTCCTCACGCGCAGCAGCCCAGCCTCCTCCAGTAGGCTCCTCACGTGCAGCAGCCCAGCCCCACGCACTTCGACTTCAAAGTTGCCCTCATCATCATCATTCGACAGCATGAATGCATGCATCAAACGTGCGTCCAGTTTTTCTTGCAGAGTAGAACTGCAGCCGTGGCTGGGCTAACTCCCTGGCTGCGTGCTGACATGCGCTCTCGTCGGAATTTTGCTTTTGGCTCAGCCTGCCCGCAGCCCGGAAGCAAAATCGAATTAATTTTGGGTAGTCCGGGATGAACGAAAAATAATTTCGTTTTCCGGGATAAAAATTCCCAGGCCCTGCGGGTCTGAAATTTCTTGATCCGCGCGGGGTGAACTTCACTGGTACCAAGCTACTGCAGTGCATGTCTGTTCTGCTCTTACTTGTCTGTTCTGCCCTTACAATTGCAAGATGGACTGCTGCATCAAATCTAATTTGTGGTGTGATAGCTGTGGTGCATGATGTCAGGTATGTGCTCAACTCTTACCATTGCAGGGCAAACTGCTACATTGAGTGCTGACATAAGGGCAGGGAGAGACGAGGAGATGGTTGAGGTGGACGAAGTGGAGGCTGGGATAGAGCGTCTGGTGGGTTTTACCTTCACCATCATGAATGCAGACTATATGGTTCAGGGGGTACAGGTAGGGCTAGTGAGATGATCGTGGACTAAGTGGAGTCTGGAAAAAAGCGGCGGCTTCAATGTCACGTTTGTGAGTGTGAACTACTTCTGGTGGAGGGTGAGTGTGAACATACTTCTGGTGGAGGGTCTGTGAATTACTTCTGGTGGAGGGTGAGTGTGAACTACTTCTGGTTGAGGGTGGGAAGCGGTAGAAGCCGAGACGAGGAGTTGATTTGAAGTGGGCAAAATGGAGGTTGGGGATAAGAGCGGCTGGTGAGCTTTTTCGTCACCTTAATAAATGCAGACAATGAATTAGGTTTTAGAAATACAGGGGTTACAGGTTGAGCCATTGGTCATAAAGTGCAACTGCTAGGCCACGTGCGTAATTACTGTTGATATGTGAAGGTTTAGGTGATAGAGATAGAGACTGAGAGATGACCGCGGACAAAGTGGAGGCTGAGGATAAGAGCGGCTGGTGAGTCTGTGCGCCGCTGTCGTGTTTAAAGACAACGGTGTGCGCGGAATGAGAGGCTGAGAGATTATCGTGGATTAAGCAGAGGCTGAGGATAAGAGCGGCTGGTGAGTTTGTGCGCCGCTGTTGTGTTTAAAGACAACGGTGTGCGCGGAATGAGAGGCTGAGAGATTATCGTGGATTAAGCAGAGGCTGAGGATAAGAGCGGCTGGTGAGTTTGCGCGCCGCTGTTGTGTGTAAAGACAACGGTGTGCGCGGAATGAGAGGCTAAGAGATGATCGTGGATTAAGCAGAGGCTGAGGATAAGAGCGGCTGGTGAGTTTGTGCGCCGCTGTTGTGTGTGAAGACAACGGTGTGCGCGGAATGAGAGGCTAAGAGATTATCGTGGTGGGCAATTTGGAGGTCGGCAGAGAGCTGCTGGTAAATCAGGAGTAAGGTTGGACAGAACCGTATATATACACCGTATATGACCGTATATTTGGTGATTTCCCTGCCAAAACTAACGTATATACACCGTATATATATGGTTTTGGCCAACCCTAATCAGGAGTGACAGCAGGCCTAGGGAAGGTTGCGGCAGGAAAATAATGGCTGCTAGGATGAGCCTCAAAGCAGAAAAGGCCGTTGGGATGAGCATGCAGTTGAGACAGGGTCGGTGATGTTTGAGGGGCGTGCCAATTGGCATGCATACGCACATGTGGGGAGTGTATGGCGTGTATACATACATATGGGGAATGTATGGCGTGTATACATACATATGGGGAGTTTGTCATGGCATGTATGCATACATATGGAGAGGATACATATTTGGGAGTGTATGGCATGTATACGTACATTTGGGGAGTTTGTCATGGCATGTATGCATACATATGGAGAGGATACATTTGGGAGTGTATGGCATGTATACGTACATTTGGGGAGTTTGTCGTGGCACGTATGCATACATATGGGGAGGCTACATATGTAGGGTTGGCCAAAACCATATATATACGGTGTATATACGGTAGTTTTGGCGGGGAATTCACCAAATATACGGTCATATACGGTGTATATATACGGTTCTGGCCAACCCTATACATATGGGGAGTTTGCACGTCCCTTCCATTTGCAAAAGGTTCAGATGAGGAGGTCAGGAGAGAGGAAGTGACAGCTCTGGGCTCTGGGTGGTAAGCAACTGCATTTAATTAGGGTTGGCCAGAACCATATATAAACGGTGTACATACGGTATTTTTGGCTCGGAAATCACCAAATATACGGTGTATATATATGTATATATACGGTTTTGGCCAACCCTACATTTAATGCGTGCCTGAGCAACACGTATAGGGTTTGTACCTGTACAGTATATAAATGTACACCGTATATTGCCTTGCATTTCATGAAGTCCCTGCCAAAGATAACGCAGGCGCACTTCATGTAAACTTTCGACTAACCTTGAGTACGTAGCATGCAACACAGACCCGATATATAATGTTTTGGCTATTTTAAAGTACGTAGCATGCAGCACAGACCTGAGGAAAAGTGACAGCTATGCATGATGAGCAACTGCAAAAAAAAATGCGGTCAACGCAATAAAATGCAACAGAGACCTTCGATGTAAAGTGAAGAGGAAGTGGAAGCTTTGTGTGGTGAGCACCTTCATAGGACATTTTCGGTTGACGCAATGCGTAACACACGACACAGACCTTTGGGTGTAAAGTGAATAGCAAGTGGCAGCTTTGCGTGGTGAGCACCTTCATAGAACGATTCCGGTCGACGCTATGCGTAACACATGTCACAGCTTTTATGGTACATGGTGGGGAAAAATGAAGAGTAGAAAAGGTTTTAAAATTGATCCATCTATAGCCTTATAGACATTTTGATTCGATTTACGCCACTTTGCTAACCCTCATTTAAAGAATTGGCCAGAACTATATATATGGTGCATATACAGTATTTTTGTCAGGGAAATCACCATACATACGGTCATATACAGTGTATGTATCCGGTTCTGGCCAACCCTACATATTCACCAACCACCCACCCTTTCCCAGGCATTACAACGGCTTGAGTCTGCTAGCATGCACCGAACATTCCTAGTCAAGCAGCTGCAACATGTGGCAGAGGAACTGATGCCGCCTCAAGTAATTGAAGGTAATGGGCCTACACCCACTCACTTGAACGCACACAAAAATGCACGAACACACAGACTCACACTCACATACACACAAACACACGAGCGCAAACACAAACACTCACACACTCACACAAGCACACACACTCACAAACACAAACACACACACTAACACACATACACGTACACGCACGCGCACTCGCACACACGCACACGCGCACACACACACATACACATGCTCATACACACATATGCTTGCACGCACACGCAGCTGGCTCTGATGCCTTTAGAAATCGTCGGCTGGCCGCCAAATCGGCTCTGAAAGGATGCAGCACAGCAGGTGAGGTTATGTGTGCTGTTTTTTAAATTGTGATTGTGCGTGTGTGTGTTTGTGTGTATAATTTCATTAGTACTGGTGTTTGGATCTGAAAGGGTGCAGCACAGCAGGTGTGGTTATGTGTGCTGTTTTTGAAATTGTGATTGTGATTGTGTGTGTGTTTGTGTGTATAATTTCATTAGTACTGATGTTTGGATTTGAAAAGGTGCAGCACAGCAGGTGGGGTTATGTGTGCTGTTTTTGACATTGTGATTGTGCGTGTGTGTGTGTGTGTGTGTGTGTGTGTGTGTGTGTGTGTGTGTGTGTTTGTGTGTATAATTTCATTAGTACTGGTGTTTGGATCTGAAAGGGTGCAGCACAGCAGTTGTGGTTATGTGTGCTGTTTGAAATTGTGATTGTGTGTGTGTGTGTGTGTGTATAATTTCATTAGTACTGATGTTTGGATTTGAAAAGGTGCAGCACAGCAGGTGGGTTATGTGTGCTGTTTTTGACATTGTGATTGTGCGTGTGTGTGTGTGTGTGTGTGTGTGTGTGTGTGTGTGTGTTTGTGTGTATAATTTCATTAGTACTGGTGTTTGGATCTGAAAGGGTGCAGCACAGCAGGTGGGGTTATGTGTGCTATTTTTGACATTGTGATTGTGCATGTGTATGTGTGTTTGTGTGTATTATATCATTAGTACTGGTGTTTGGATCTGAAAGGGTGCAGCACAGCAGGTGGGGTTGTGTGTGTGCTGTTTTTGACATTGTGATTGTGCGTGTGTGTGTTTGTGTGTATAATTTCATTAGTACTGGTGTTTGGATCTGAAAGGGTGCAGCACAGCAGGTGGGGTTGTGTGTGTGCTGTTTTTGAAATTGTGATTGTGCGTGTGTGTGTGTGTGTGTCATCTGGTCATCGTGTGTATGTTTATGTGTGAGTATGTTTTATGTGTGAGTATGTTTATGTGTATATGTTTTGTGTGTATGTTTATGTGTGAGTATGTTTATGTGTGAGTATGTTTTGTGTATTTTTTGTTGGACCCTAGGACACCAAGTGTCTAGGGCCTATGGTTTGCTAGAGAAACTGAGAGTCTTATAGCTTAGAAAAGATCACCTTTCTCCAACATTTTTAACAGCCAAATCGAGTGAGAAGCTCATGCTGAGAAGGATGGTGCTTTCCGATTGGCGTACTATACCCTGGTTGGCAACCATGATAGCTCCTCGATATAAAATTGATACAGCTGGAAAGAAGACCTAAATTTCAAGGCATACTGGACCCTGGAGAGCATTCCGCAACACCCTGGTTGGAGAAGCTGACGCTTTTTTTTTAGCTCCTCAATATAAAACTTATACAGCTGGAAAGAAGACTAAATTTTAAGACATACTGGACCCTGGAGAGCATTCCGCGACGCCCTGGTTGGAGAAGTCGACGCTTTTTTTTTGAGCTCCTCGATATAAAATTTATACAGCTGGAAAGAAAACTTAATTTTAAGACATACAGGACCCTGGAGAGCATTCCGCGATGCCGCGAAATGCAAGCCTGGTTCCCGAGCGGAGTCATATTTTTGCATGTTCGCGATGAGCAGGAAGTTAAACTCAATATCGCTGCAGCACAATTGCATTCCGGCCACTTGTTGTTGTGGTGACGCGTCGCGCGGAGACGGCACTCACTACCCGGGATTGAGAACGGAGATTCAGAGTTGCAAAGTCTATAGAGCCGTCCTCCAATTGGAGGGGCGATTGCAACAGGCCTGCACCAGCCGTCTTACTTGCTTTGCACTTTCTTTGCATGACACTAGGCACACACATCAGGTCAAACACAGGATCTTGAGGATTTTGAGGATGCAGGTATGCATTGAGCACCAGCATTGGGCAAACGCACAGCTCATG
>Ga0307974_1002076_pt1 | contig 14139 bp, 10 predicted proteins | sample OrgLakmetagen784_FD_201812 | JGI IMG/M metagenome (GOLD analysis project Ga0307974, IMG submission 201812) | Saline water microbial communities from Organic Lake, Antarctica - #784 | ecosystem: Environmental > Aquatic > Non-marine Saline and Alkaline > Saline | place: Antarctica: Organic Lake... | reverse complement strand
CCAAAAAACGAAAAAGAGAAACAACAGAGACTAATGAGGATCCGGCGGGTTGTCAGCCATGCGATCCGGCCTGCGCCTAGCCCTCCTGAAGCCAGCCGCTCTACCAGTGACCCCCCCATCAGATCCCCCCTTATCACGGTTGTTGTTAAGGTGTATTTTGTGTCTTGTTTTTGTAATCTTGTTCAAGCTTTTTATTGGATGGCAGTGCAGTTTAGTAGCTAGTTGGTGCACTTTGTGCGTGGGGACGCCTAAGCTTAGTAGAGGAGTTATGGTGTACTGATTGTAGATTGTGCCCCCGACTCCAAGAAGTATAACATGAAGTGTGACTTGGTTGTTTCGAGAGATGCCTCGGAGGCTCCTTGTTCGTAGATGCTGGATAAGAGGTTGATGCTGGTTGTGCGCTTTTTCTAATGTCTGTTGCGGGTAAATGTCTGAGCAATTATTTGAATTCTTCAAGATGTATGTCTCCCAGTCTTATTAATAATTTGGGGTGCCTTCGGACCAAGAAAGGCCTCCAAGTTGGAAAACCATCCAGCAGAGGAGTGAGCTCTTTGTATCGCAATAGTCCCTATTGCTTCTACCAGTTCTGTACATCCACGCCTGTGCACTCTCTGCTCATACTCGTGTGTCTTTCTGCTAGTGCTACTAATCATCTTTAATTGGCTGCCACACCACTGTCCCTTCCCGGAGCTGGGACAATTTAATCAGACATTCTCGGTCTCATCATGTTGTACCTTAATATGACTAAGCGAGCAAAGAGAATCAGAGACCTTACACGGCACAGGGTCTCTTAGGGATTCCCTCAAGAGGTACCTCTTAGAATGTTCACATTTCGTCAATCGATTACCCAAATTATCAAATTCTGAAGACAAAGGTTATAACACCAGCATATCCAGCTTAATGAACAAGCCATACAGAAACTCTCAACGGTCAAGAAACTAACTGCTCTGTCACATGATTCGTCGCTACCACTGATTGGGCATGACAGCTAGCTAGGTCCTGAATTATGAAAGGTTTCGAACCGTCATTCCACTAAGTGCTACACATAATACCAAGAACTGATCAAGAAGGCATCGCCAAGAAAGACATACTCAATTTAGAAAAACGCAAGTGTCACCCCTAGAGAAAAGAAAAATGTCAGGATTTGCCGCACAGATTTGAAATACAAGTAAAAGCGTGCCGCTCAGTGCAACCATATAGAAGGCCCACTAATCTGCCCCATCTGCCAGAAGTTATACGGCACCGACCACGTGCTGTCAGGCTGCAGTCATCCCATTATTAACAAAATGATTATTAACAGGCACAATGTTGCTGGACGAATGACCCTTAAAGCAATTCAACAAGGCACGCAGGGTGCATGCCTGCTAGCACAAGCAGACGTAGGCAGTCGTGAAAAATGGTAAAACAAGGCATACGCCCATCAGAAGAAACACAAATAGGAATGATTTCAGCCTGGCTCTTACCCTCAATGCATAATAGCGACGGAAATTTAGAAAGCCAGATGCAATCATAATTGCTCCGACCCAACAACCACGCCCCAAACGAAACCCAACAAACACGTACCAAACTAGGTCTGCCAACAATGCAAGAAGAGCTACTCATAATAATCTAGAAGAAGATGGCGCTGCCAATCCATACCTATCCCTGGATATGAAACCAAGAGACATACAACCAAACAAAAGCGATATACATCTGATTGGAATTTAGTATTGTGTAGACACTTCCCCAACCCAACAAGCAGAAAAGGCACGAGAACAACATAAGCTGCTAATGCCTCGCTTACTCGGACACCGCAAAACCCTTTACACCACCCTGTTAGGAGCAACGGGCACCATGTACAGCAGCCACACAAGGCACCCACTCCAGAGCCTCGGATTTACCACTCATGAAAAATCAAGCCGACAAGCAATCAGATCCGCAACATAACTCACACAGATAAACAAGACATTGACAACAACCCCCACAAACATCTGAGCAATACTCCTGGTGGTGTGCAGGCTTCTGCCACCCAACCACCTGACCCCCACTGTGTATAAGTCTTTGTCTGTGATAATGGTCTGGACATTTGGAGAGTATATGTATCGTTACACACTGAAAACCCCTTTTTTTTTAATTCTCCAGGTGGGATGTTGTGTGTCCCTGCATCCATTGGGTGGTGCAGAACACAAAACAACATCCTTTCCTAATCCATGCTGGTAGTGCTTACACTATCTGCATTCTTTCTTTCTAATGAAGTCTGGTGGCGCCTGCTCCAACATGGTGTGGTGGGAGTGGGGGGCCACGGATGGCCCATGAAGCAGGGAACAGCGAGCCTGTGTGGCTGGCAATATGCAGCCGCCTTGTCACATGCTACACAGGCACTGCAGCTACGGGAGCACGACTTTTGGACTTGCAAAGGGTTACTGGAAGATGGAAGATTGCATGAAAAATGTGCAGAGGATGCTGCAGTGTAACAGTGTAACAGCATGGATGATGTTGTACAGTGTAACAGCATGGATGTAGAAGGCAATAATTAATCCCGTTTTGTCCAGTGAGTAGGGGGGAGCAAGTTAAAAACCCTCATGAACAACAACTTTTTGGTAGCATGTTACACACATTCAAACACCGAATAATTCCAGATCCATACATTTTAATTCCTCAGTTCCGTACGCCTTTCTCAACTTGAATCACTTGCCTGCTATAAGAGCCGCTGCAACAAATCACACAATGCTCTGCCAAATTACTGAACTTCAGCGTTTACAGAGTTTTACAGATAAAGCCATCAGTCAAAACGTGCGACTGCTAGACTGTGCATGAAGAAACATGTAATACATGTGATAATTGTTGTTGTAGCACCAGACTTTCAGCACCTACAAATAACCCTTGGAAAGAGGAAAAAAACACATTGCAGCACTGAATAAATCCAGTAAAACAATCAAGCATCTGTCCGGACCAACCGACCGCATGAAATCAAAAAGGGGGAATCATCTGTGTGTTTTGGCCAATAAAAAACACGGAAAGTCACACTGAGGATACCAAGAATGAGGGAGGCATGTATAATCAAAACTCATGAGTGAAGAGCGGCACACGCGCAATGAGAGGGTCTGGAACATCAAAAATGGTCTGCTTCATCACTCTTTTGCTGCGGTCCCTGCTGCTAGATGAGCTCTGAACCAGCACTTGCCTGGCTAACACTGTAAAATCGCGTGTAAAGAGCAAATTTGAATTCAGAGTTTAAGCAGTTTAGCAGGCACTTCATTTCCGTTGCCTTCCTTTCAACACCTCACGCAACAAAGCATAGAATCAGGACTTGTTCAACTGAAACCACTTATTTTCACTTATATCTGCCTTAGAACCAACAGCACCTTGCAGCCAAGATGTACTGATGTTTGCTCTTAATATTCTTCACAGGGGAAAGCACACTGCTGTTTGTATATAGGAATTGCGCCCAGGCAAGCGTCAACACGAATGAAACCTCTCGCGTGATTATGCACACACCATGTCCTCTTCTGTGAGCCAGCCCTTCATCAGTATTATTAATCAAGCGTATTAGTTGTTCAGTACTGGCACCTCAATTTGAAGTAGTTTCTTCTCAACTCTTTGTAGAGTCTATGCCCCCTCTTTTGTTGTGCTTGAATGGCAGGCTCCAGTAGTGCTTGCATCCCCGTTCTCTTGCAGTGACTGGGAGGGCGCTTGCGTGTGTTCGATTGTCCTGGACGTTCTCAGTAGAGTTCAAGTTTTGTTAACTTCATGTCGGTCCAGGACATCAAATAATCAATAGAACAGAAGCAAGCTCTCTGATTGTGGCCACTCCTGTTGTAAACACGTTGTTGTCCGCAGGAAATTACTCAACTTCTAAACCCGCGGTACAACCAGCTGCTGTAAGAGCCAAAAACAAGTTAAAAGTCTACACTGGAAGATACCAGCGTGCCTTAAGGAAGGCTTTCAACTAGTGCTCACACTAGCCAGAGCCCCACCGAAAAACGAAAAAGAGAAATAACAGAGACTAATGAGGATTCGGCGGGTTGTCAGCCGTGCAATCCGGCTATCACAACCATTGATCTCATGGAGTATCAAGAAAAGAGTACCCTATCTTCCCCAGATGACACTATGCTTCCTGAAGTGTACACTGACACAGTAGCCTGTATTTACAATGTGGACGGAAAGTGTAAAGGTATGCTTACTCCCGAGCGCCTTAACATACTACGAAAGGCCGTTGACAGGGCAAAATGCAGCGGTCTACACGATCACGTCTAACCTCCTCCCATTAGCTTTGCATCAGAATTTGTAGGCCTCATTGCACGTAAGACGTCTCTGCCTCTAAACATACGAACAAAAAAATTACTCTTTTGCACGAATACTCCCCTCCCACATCATCGCCGCCTTTCAAAAGTGGGCCCTGGTCACTAAAGAGAAAATGGCATCCCCCCTCGACCATGACCCCAAATTCCCCCATTACTGGAGTGAGCACCCAAGGGACAAAGTGTTTGGGGCAAACACTAATGCCTTCTCCTCCCGTATTTCTGGGTTTTACATCTGCCATCCCATTTACCACGAAAACACCATGCTCTTAGCAACAAGACACCCCATCTACTCTGCTGCTGTCAACACAGAGGAAACAGCCACATTCATGCTCCTCCCTTCATGGAATAAAGATATGACCACAAATCCCTATGCATCACTCTGCCGCAAATACCCACACATGTGTAAATTTCTGGGCACCATCCCATCAGACCAACTCCAGTATGCGAAAGTGGCCTTTTGGAACAACATACAAACACCACCTTCCAAACACACCTGGGAATTGCAGATCATTGCCATATGAAACACCAAGGGCAGGGTCTGCCTCAATGCTCAAAACAAGACTGGCAAAAAGAACTTGCCAAAGAAATCTCTGAGGCAAAGTGGAAGACTCAAAACATACATAACCATCCCTACCAAACAGCCTTAGATTTTGGACAACACTCAGGACTCAACAAATCTAATAAGCTACCCAATGACCACCCTCAAGCCCCAGAAGGCCCAGATAAAACAAGTGCCCTTATTAGCACTGACCAACCTCATAATTGTAGTATTGACGAAGCACCCCAAAGCAGCTCCAGCCAAAACCTAACCCGTAAGGTAAAAGATTGGCGGGATTGGGCCTACACTGATGGCAGCCTCCAAAAGAATGAAGTAGGGCAAGACACCGAATCAGGCGTACACCACCCTCACTTAAACGTTTCCCACTATGTAAACCCAAATGGCTTGGGTATAACCAACACCATTTCACGGGCAGAGCTAGCAGCTATAGCAGCTGCAGTCATACACGGCTACTCACATATAGCCACAGACAGCCTTGCATCACTGCACCAAATCAAAAAGCAGCTGTCACACCCGAATCTCCATCGCCACCACATCCAAGGAGATGTCCTTCAATCCATTGCTAAAACAATCCGCCAATCACCATCGCCCATCTACTTCTTCAAAGTAAAGTCCCATGCCAGTATTATTGGTAATGAGCATGCCGGCGCCCTTGCTATAAAGTCAGCCACCACCTACTCCAACATTGCAGACATCTCCATCAAAACAGCAGGCCCTGAAGGAAATCCATTCTACAACATCCACTGGCTTGCAAAAGAGAATATAGAGAATACAGAAAACCAAACACAAACCCATAATCATGCCCATACAACAAACATGGCCCATTCTCCTCCCCCAAAGCTCTGGTACCTACCAAACCACCGTGACGCCCTTCAAGCACATATGCATCTTCTCCATAAACTAAAAATGCCAAATTTGAAGCGAACTACCATGCGTACTACCAGACCCTCATAAAGGACGGCACTGCAAATGGAGCCGCTAGCAATGCTTACCTAACATCATCCAATGTCCCCTTTAAGACGAAATGTATCATTATGAATTACAGAACAGGCACCCTGTACAATTAAAAGCATGCGGTATTGTTCAAACTCTCAACAAGTCAAACTTGCCCCCTCTGCCCACATGTAGACAGTGCCCTGCACATCCTTTCTGGGTGCCAACACACGCAAATAAGGAACATGATCACCGAAAGACACAACATAGCATGCCGCATGATCTTTAAGGCTATCAGAAAAACAGGCTCCTTAGGATCATGCGTTGTCTCCCATGATATAGGCAGCAACGAACAGATGACCATGCAAAATCTCCAGATTCCTGAAACAGCTGAAAGTAGAATTGCCCCCAAATAGCTCTTTCCACCCTGCTTCTCAAATAAAGACAGATATACCTCCAGCCGCCCAGATTTTGTGCTGGTTACTCCAATCTCTGCAAAAACACGAAAACAACAAAACACTGCAGGGGGGTGGGTTCTTCGGAGTGGCAGGGGGCAATTGAGGGAGACTGGGAGCACCCCAGCCGCACCGCCAGCCACCAGCAAAGCCACCAACCCCAGACAGCACCGACCTAAAGACCTCAGTAAACCTCGGCGTGACACCCACCTCGTTGAGACCAAGTATTTTGAAGACACCAGACCTCAGAACAAGCTGAACGCCGCAAAGGAACAGCACAAAAATCTCTGCAACATTCTCCAAGGAGCCTCCGTTACTCTCCACATCATCCTTTTAGGTGTGGGTGGCACCATCTACAACACTGACACTCTGAAGGCTTTCAAGGAATTGGGTCTTGATTTTCAAAGAGTTAAGAGGCTTGCCTTCAAGCTTCATGTGCAATCTGTGAACTTCGCTGCTAAACTTATCCATACCAGACGTGCCCTTTCCAGTACTATTATCAACGCTCATCAGGAGCCGGTTTCAGGCCAAGCCTGCAACCCTCTTGATCCCCATTGATTTCCTTTCCTTCTTGTGGTGGAGGAGCTTTACGGTACTTGGTACCAAAGTGGCTCCTTTTCCTTAATTAATGTAGGGAGTGGCTTTCACTGCCTGCGTAGCTTTTTTCTTTTTCTTTCTTTCTTTATTTTTTCTTTTTCTGCTTTATTTGTCCACACCCAACGTGCCTCGTTCAAAACTGTTTACGTTCCCCATCTGAAGGTGTTTTCAGGCTTCGCACTAGTATATGTCACTCCTCATTTTATGGACCCTCTACCTAATTGTGTTGTTCAATCTAACCCACTGCACACCCAAAAAAGTGATTGCACCTGGCTTGCTAAGTCTCCGCGGTTGTTGCACAAGAACATCATGGCGGTGGTAAAGAACATGGTTTTTTGTAGTGAGGAGCGGCTGAGCAATCTCCAGCCAGGACAATGCCTTCAAGGTTCTAAACTGCAGCAACACGGGGCTGCTCCGAGCAGCATGCAATCCCCTCCAGCGGGCCTTCTGGACACCCCTGCAGCCCCTTTGGGGGCTTGGCGCTTAAAAGCGCTTTAAAATATATTTATCACAAAGTTGCTTATGGGTAAAAATGCTCTGCACACAGACCACCTGATCCTCATTAAGTGGCCTATAGCTACAACTTAATTTGGCGGTAGTGAGGGGCTTTTAGGATGTGTTATAAAACAGTAAACGTCTACACTGAAAGATACCAGCGTGCATTAAGGAAAGGCTCTCAACGAGTGCTCACACTTGCCAGAGCCCCACCAAAAAACGAAAAAGAGAAACAACAGAGACTAATGAGGATCCGGCGGGTTGTCAGCCATGCGATCCGGCCTGCGCCTAGCCCTCCTGAAGCCAGCCGCTCTACCAGTGACCCCCCCATCAGATCCCCCCTTATCACGGTTGTTGTTAAGGTGTATTTTGTGTCTTGTTTTTGTAATCTTGTTCAAGCTTTTTATTGGATGGCAGTGCAGTTTAGTAGCTAGTTGGTGCACTTTGTGCGTGGGGACGCCTAAGCTTAGTAGAGGAGTTATGGTGTACTGATTGTAGATTGTGCCCCCGACTCCAAGAAGTATAACATGAAGTGTGACTTGGTTGTTTCGAGAGATGCCTCGGAGGCTCCTTGTTCGTAGATGCTGGATAAGAGGTTGATGCTGGTTGTGCGCTTTTTCTAATGTCTGTTGCGGGTAAATGTCTGAGCAATTATTTGAATTCTTCAAGATGTATGTCTCCCAGTCTTATTAATAATTTGGGGTGCCTTCGGACCAAGAAAGGCCTCCAAGTTGGAAAACCATCCAGCAGAGGAGTGAGCTCTTTGTATCGCAATAGTCCCTATTGCTTCTACCAGTTCTGTACATCCACGCCTGTGCACTCTCTGCTCATACTCGTGTGTCTTTCTGCTAGTGCTACTAATCATCTTTAATTGGCTGCCACACCACTGTCCCTTCCCGGAGCTGGGACAATTTAATCAGACATTCTCGGTCTCATCATGTTGTACCTTAATATGACTAAGCGAGCAAAGAGAATCAGAGACCTTACACGGCACAGGGTCTCTTAGGGATTCCCTCAAGAGGTACCTCTTAGAATGTTCACATTTCGTCAATCGATTACCCAAATTATCAAATTCTGAAGACAAAGGTTATAACACCAGCATATCCAGCTTAATGAACAAGCCATACAGAAACTCTCAACGGTCAAGAAACTAACTGCTCTGTCACATGATTCGTCGCTACCACTGATTGGGCATGACAGCTAGCTAGGTCCTGAATTATGAAAGGTTTCGAACCGTCATTCCACTAAGTGCTACACATAATACCAAGAACTGATCAAGAAGGCATCGCCAAGAAAGACATACTCAATTTAGAAAAACGCAAGTGTCACCCCTAGAGAAAAGAAAAATGTCAGGATTTGCCGCACAGATTTGAAATACAAGTAAAAGCGTGCCGCTCAGTGCAACCATATAGAAGGCCCACTAATCTGCCCCATCTGCCAGAAGTTATACGGCACCGACCACGTGCTGTCAGGCTGCAGTCATCCCATTATTAACAAAATGATTATTAACAGGCACAATGTTGCTGGACGAATGACCCTTAAAGCAATTCAACAAGGCACGCAGGGTGCATGCCTGCTAGCACAAGCAGACGTAGGCAGTCGTGAAAAATGGTAAAACAAGGCATACGCCCATCAGAAGAAACACAAATAGGAATGATTTCAGCCTGGCTCTTACCCTCAATGCATAATAGCGACGGAAATTTAGAAAGCCAGATGCAATCATAATTGCTCCGACCCAACAACCACGCCCCAAACGAAACCCAACAAACACGTACCAAACTAGGTCTGCCAACAATGCAAGAAGAGCTACTCATAATAATCTAGAAGAAGATGGCGCTGCCAATCCATACCTATCCCTGGATATGAAACCAAGAGACATACAACCAAACAAAAGCGATATACATCTGATTGGAATTTAGTATTGTGTAGACACTTCCCCAACCCAACAAGCAGAAAAGGCACGAGAACAACATAAGCTGCTAATGCCTCGCTTACTCGGACACCGCAAAACCCTTTACACCACCCTGTTAGGAGCAACGGGCACCATGTACAGCAGCCACACAAGGCACCCACTCCAGAGCCTCGGATTTACCACTCATGAAAAATCAAGCCGACAAGCAATCAGATCCGCAACATAACTCACACAGATAAACAAGACATTGACAACAACCCCCACAAACATCTGAGCAATACTCCTGGTGGTGTGCAGGCTTCTGCCACCCAACCACCTGACCCCCACTGTGTATAAGTCTTTGTCTGTGATAATGGTCTGGACATTTGGAGAGTATATGTATCGTTACACACTGAAAACCCCTTTTTTTTTAATTCTCCAGGTGGGATGTTGTGTGTCCCTGCATCCATTGGGTGGTGCAGAACACAAAACAACATCCTTTCCTAATCCATGCTGGTAGTGCTTACACTATCTGCATTCTTTCTTTCTAATGAAGTCTGGTGGCGCCTGCTCCAACATGGTGTGGTGGGAGTGGGGGGCCACGGATGGCCCATGAAGCAGGGAACAGCGAGCCTGTGTGGCTGGCAATATGCAGCCGCCTTGTCACATGCTACACAGGCACTGCAGCTACGGGAGCACGACTTTTGGACTTGCAAAGGGTTACTGGAAGATGGAAGATTGCATGAAAAATGTGCAGAGGATGCTGCAGTGTAACAGTGTAACAGCATGGATGATGTTGTACAGTGTAACAGCATGGATGTAGAAGGCAATAATTAATCCCGTTTTGTCCAGTGAGTAGGGGGGAGCAAGTTAAAAACCCTCATGAACAACAACTTTTTGGTAGCATGTTACACACATTCAAACACCGAATAATTCCAGATCCATACATTTTAATTCCTCAGTTCCGTACGCCTTTCTCAACTTGAATCACTTGCCTGCTATAAGAGCCGCTGCAACAAATCACACAATGCTCTGCCAAATTACTGAACTTCAGCGTTTACAGAGTTTTACAGATAAAGCCATCAGTCAAAACGTGCGACTGCTAGACTGTGCATGAAGAAACATGTAATACATGTGATAATTGTTGTTGTAGCACCAGACTTTCAGCACCTACAAATAACCCTTGGAAAGAGGAAAAAAACACATTGCAGCACTGAATAAATCCAGTAAAACAATCAAGCATCTGTCCGGACCAACCGACCGCATGAAATCAAAAAGGGGGAATCATCTGTGTGTTTTGGCCAATAAAAAACACGGAAAGTCACACTGAGGATACCAAGAATGAGGGAGGCATGTATAATCAAAACTCATGAGTGAAGAGCGGCACACGCGCAATGAGAGGGTCTGGAACATCAAAAATGGTCTGCTTCATCACTCTTTTGCTGCGGTCCCTGCTGCTAGATGAGCTCTGAACCAGCACTTGCCTGGCTAACACTGTAAAATCGCGTGTAAAGAGCAAATTTGAATTCAGAGTTTAAGCAGTTTAGCAGGCACTTCATTTCCGTTGCCTTCCTTTCAACACCTCACGCAACAAAGCATAGAATCAGGACTTGTTCAACTGAAACCACTTATTTTCACTTATATCTGCCTTAGAACCAACAGCACCTTGCAGCCAAGATGTACTGATGTTTGCTCTTAATATTCTTCACAGGGGAAAGCACACTGCTGTTTGTATATAGGAATTGCGCCCAGGCAAGCGTCAACACGAATGAAACCTCTCGCGTGATTATGCACACACCATGTCCTCTTCTGTGAGCCAGCCCTTCATCAGTATTATTAATCAAGCGTATTAGTTGTTCAGTACTGGCACCTCAATTTGAAGTAGTTTCTTCTCAACTCTTTGTAGAGTCTATGCCCCCTCTTTTGTTGTGCTTGAATGGCAGGCTCCAGTAGTGCTTGCATCCCCGTTCTCTTGCAGTGACTGGGAGGGCGCTTGCGTGTGTTCGATTGTCCTGGACGTTCTCAGTAGAGTTCAAGTTTTGTTAACTTCATGTCGGTCCAGGACATCAAATAATCAATAGAACAGAAGCAAGCTCTCTGATTGTGGCCACTCCTGTTGTAAACACGTTGTTGTCCGCAGGAAATTACTCAACTTCTAAACCCGCGGTACAACCAGCTGCTGTAAGAGCCAAAAACAAGTTAAAAGTCTACACTGGAAGATACCAGCGTGCCTTAAGGAAGGCTTTCAACTAGTGCTCACACTAGCCAGAGCCCCACCGAAAAACGAAAAAGAGAAATAACAGAGACTAATGAGGATTCGGCGGGTTGTCAGCCGTGCAATCCGGCTATCACAACCATTGATCTCATGGAGTATCAAGAAAAGAGTACCCTATCTTCCCCAGATGACACTATGCTTCCTGAAGTGTACACTGACACAGTAGCCTGTATTTACAATGTGGACGGAAAGTGTAAAGGTATGCTTACTCCCGAGCGCCTTAACATACTACGAAAGGCCGTTGACAGGGCAAAATGCAGCGGTCTACACGATCACGTCTAACCTCCTCCCATTAGCTTTGCATCAGAATTTGTAGGCCTCATTGCACGTAAGACGTCTCTGCCTCTAAACATACGAACAAAAAAATTACTCTTTTGCACGAATACTCCCCTCCCACATCATCGCCGCCTTTCAAAAGTGGGCCCTGGTCACTAAAGAGAAAATGGCATCCCCCCTCGACCATGACCCCAAATTCCCCCATTACTGGAGTGAGCACCCAAGGGACAAAGTGTTTGGGGCAAACACTAATGCCTTCTCCTCCCGTATTTCTGGGTTTTACATCTGCCATCCCATTTACCACGAAAACACCATGCTCTTAGCAACAAGACACCCCATCTACTCTGCTGCTGTCAACACAGAGGAAACAGCCACATTCATGCTCCTCCCTTCATGGAATAAAGATATGACCACAAATCCCTATGCATCACTCTGCCGCAAATACCCACACATGTGTAAATTTCTGGGCACCATCCCATCAGACCAACTCCAGTATGCGAAAGTGGCCTTTTGGAACAACATACAAACACCACCTTCCAAACACACCTGGGAATTGCAGATCATTGCCATATGAAACACCAAGGGCAGGGTCTGCCTCAATGCTCAAAACAAGACTGGCAAAAAGAACTTGCCAAAGAAATCTCTGAGGCAAAGTGGAAGACTCAAAACATACATAACCATCCCTACCAAACAGCCTTAGATTTTGGACAACACTCAGGACTCAACAAATCTAATAAGCTACCCAATGACCACCCTCAAGCCCCAGAAGGCCCAGATAAAACAAGTGCCCTTATTAGCACTGACCAACCTCATAATTGTAGTATTGACGAAGCACCCCAAAGCAGCTCCAGCCAAAACCTAACCCGTAAGGTAAAAGATTGGCGGGATTGGGCCTACACTGATGGCAGCCTCCAAAAGAATGAAGTAGGGCAAGACACCGAATCAGGCGTACACCACCCTCACTTAAACGTTTCCCACTATGTAAACCCAAATGGCTTGGGTATAACCAACACCATTTCACGGGCAGAGCTAGCAGCTATAGCAGCTGCAGTCATACACGGCTACTCACATATAGCCACAGACAGCCTTGCATCACTGCACCAAATCAAAAAGCAGCTGTCACACCCGAATCTCCATCGCCACCACATCCAAGGAGATGTCCTTCAATCCATTGCTAAAACAATCCGCCAATCACCATCGCCCATCTACTTCTTCAAAGTAAAGTCCCATGCCAGTATTATTGGTAATGAGCATGCCGGCGCCCTTGCTATAAAGTCAGCCACCACCTACTCCAACATTGCAGACATCTCCATCAAAACAGCAGGCCCTGAAGGAAATCCATTCTACAACATCCACTGGCTTGCAAAAGAGAATATAGAGAATACAGAAAACCAAACACAAACCCATAATCATGCCCATACAACAAACATGGCCCATTCTCCTCCCCCAAAGCTCTGGTACCTACCAAACCACCGTGACGCCCTTCAAGCACATATGCATCTTCTCCATAAACTAAAAATGCCAAATTTGAAGCGAACTACCATGCGTACTACCAGACCCTCATAAAGGACGGCACTGCAAATGGAGCCGCTAGCAATGCTTACCTAACATCATCCAATGTCCCCTTTAAGACGAAATGTATCATTATGAATTACAGAACAGGCACCCTGTACAATTAAAAGCATGCGGTATTGTTCAAACTCTCAACAAGTCAAACTTGCCCCCTCTGCCCACATGTAGACAGTGCCCTGCACATCCTTTCTGGGTGCCAACACACGCAAATAAGGAACATGATCACCGAAAGACACAACATAGCATGCCGCATGATCTTTAAGGCTATCAGAAAAACAGGCTCCTTAGGATCATGCGTTGTCTCCCATGATATAGGCAGCAACGAACAGATGACCATGCAAAATCTCCAGATTCCTGAAACAGCTGAAAGTAGAATTGCCCCCAAATAGCTCTTTCCACCCTGCTTCTCAAATAAAGACAGATATACCTCCAGCCGCCCAGATTTTGTGCTGGTTACTCCAATCTCTGCAAAAACACGAAAACAACAAAACACTGCAGGGGGGTGGGTTCTTCGGAGTGGCAGGGGGCAATTGAGGGAGACTGGGAGCACCCCAGCCGCACCGCCAGCCACCAGCAAAGCCACCAACCCCAGACAGCACCGACCTAAAGACCTCAGTAAACCTCGGCGTGACACCCACCTCGTTGAGACCAAGTATTTTGAAGACACCAGACCTCAGAACAAGCTGAACGCCGCAAAGGAACAGCACAAAAATCTCTGCAACATTCTCCAAGGAGCCTCCGTTACTCTCCACATCATCCTTTTAGGTGTGGGTGGCACCATCTACAACACTGACACTCTGAAG
>Ga0307974_1002070_pt1 | contig 14155 bp, 14 predicted proteins | sample OrgLakmetagen784_FD_201812 | JGI IMG/M metagenome (GOLD analysis project Ga0307974, IMG submission 201812) | Saline water microbial communities from Organic Lake, Antarctica - #784 | ecosystem: Environmental > Aquatic > Non-marine Saline and Alkaline > Saline | place: Antarctica: Organic Lake... | reverse complement strand
CTCCTTGGTCAGGCTTCTGCCCAGCTTCTAGGATTAGTTCCACAATGGCCTTGTCCATGTCCGCTTGCACCTGTGTGCGTATATGTGTGCATCTGTTTATGTGTGTGTATGTATGTGTGTGTTTGATAGTGTGTGTATGTGTACTTTTGAGCCCATTAATTTCCTGAACCACGAACGGACCCCTTTGGGGTGAGAATAAAATATTGATTTTCTGAACAACGATTGATTATTTATTTTCCTGAACAACGCACTCGAACAACGCTATTGAACGTAGTTCACGAACCACGAACAACGCGAACAACGCTATTGAAAACACGCCGTTAAACAACATAAATTTATTCAAGCGTCACACCAGGCGGAATTGCGTTGACCTAGTTCATCTTACGTGAATAACAATTTTCGTAATAGATGCCCCCCCCCCATCCGAGGAAGAAAAGTTAACGGGAATCTGCCGATAGGGGGGAAATCATCCATGCCCTCTGTCCAGTGCATCGATCATGGGAATGCTTGGTTTAATTTCAGGCAGCGCTTGGATTTTAGGTAATGTTTTTTCCTGTGAGAGGTGGCTAAGGTAGTTAGACCTTATCTTCATCCAGGCACAGTGAACAACCAGCAGATCTCACCAGCAACTCCAGCAATCACTAAGAAAAAGGCCACACTGGTAGTGATAGTACTACATAGTACTTCTAGTATAGTACATCCAGTGTGATCAAGGGAAGGAGCACTTACTAGGTGCCAATCAATTAGAAACCCTTACCGCCAAAATCAAGTCTATCTTTTTTATGTGGGTTGTGTAGAACAGAAGCTTCCATACCCACAACATGCCTGTGATCACAATTGTTCTGCATAGCGTATCCTTTTAGATCAGTGAGGAGGCGGTAAACTTTATGCGTTTTCACTGAGCTTGGAGCTCGGGTTTCAAAGAAGATAGTGTAGACACTACCGGCATGGATTAGGAGTGGAGCTCGGCTTTCATTTTTTGCCTTGTAGAAATCCAATCCTAATAAATCTGAGAGAGGTTTCCTACTATTTTTACATATATAGTGCCCATTGATCTGATCAATACCACTTGGGGTTGGTCACTAGGACATTTCGTGTCCTAGACCTTAGCATTACTGGAGAAAGAAAAGATAAGGTAAACACTACCGGCACGGATTAGGAAAGGAAGTTGTTATGTATTCTGCACCACCCAATATATGCAGAGGCACACAACATCCCACTTGGAGAACAAAATTAGCTTTCTGTCATGCTAAATCAGTGGCATGGACAAATCGTGTGAATTCCCCTGGGATTTATAATGTGAGCAACGGTTATATAAGTTGTTTGGCCAGTTCAGATTAGATTAGATTAGATAATTAGAATATAATGGACCAGCGCCACTACGTTGGGCTGATGGGTCTGGTGCTGGTACTTTCCAGCACACTGAAAACAGATTGTTATGAAATTAATAAAGGAAATGAATATTGAGTTTTAGATGGCTCTCTTGTAACAATCTCTCTCTTTCTCAGTCTCCACCATCTTCACCTCCATCTTCATCTTCATCTTCACCTGGAGAGGGAGGAGACGTTAGACACATCTTTAGGGGGGCTTTTGGCAGGACACGGACGTTTAGCGCAACCTCATTCACAGCGGAAGCACACACAGCAGCAGCAGGGGGGAATGCCAGCACAGCGGGCCGGGTAGAAGAAAGAGAAGGAGGAAGGAACCGAATGCCATTCCACCTTCGAACCCATCGACAATCACACCAACTGTGCCATTCCACATCACTAAGACCTGGCCACAGCAGCAGTAGCAGTGGGGGGATGGGTTGCTTGACAGCTGGGGGGATGAGAGATGGGGGGATATCAGCGACTGTACTGTGGCTGCGCGAAGGTTAGAGTTGGCGGTCGGGAATTGCAGTAGAAGAAGCTTGGAATAGCTGTGATGAGGCTGTGATGAGGAGTGCTAGAGAGCCGTGCTCAGTATGCACACAGAGTACTCGGTAGACAGAGAAGTATAAAGCAGTTCTAGTTGGAAGTTGGGAGGGGCACCTCTGAGCATGGTATACCACTCACCTCTGAGCATGGTATACGTAGAAGGAACTGGGGGGAAAGGCTGAGGCAATTATATGTTGTGTTATGTGAAATGTGAAATGTGAGGGGAAGGACAAGCTTACATCTACGTTTCTTTGTTGGTGTTTCTCTGGAGCCACTCTGTTTCGCTACATTGCAATTAACAAGCGTATGTCTTGTCTTGTAACATAGTGCAGACCCACGGTCCTTAGCCAAGCCAAACATGGCGCTATGCATTGCACATATGTTTAAGTCTCACGCTGCCCTCGAGAGGAGGGGCAGCAATGATTCTCGCGCGTTTTTCAGTGACATGTTGCTTTTCTTGCGTGTGTTTCTGGAAGTTTATGCTGCTGTTCGAGATAGATTACAGCTCAGGGCGTGCCGTGTTTGTGATTGTTGGTTACTTAAAGGCCGTTGTGATTGTTGGTTACTTAGAGGCCGTTGGGGGACGTCCATCACGGTCAAAGTGGGGGGGGCAGAGCCAGTTCCCTTCCCCTTCCGCCAGCACCTGCCTGGAGGAAGCCTCCCCGACCCATGCCAGCCCCTTCCACCCCTCAACATTGCGCTCGTCAAGCACCAGCTCCGACAGGTTCCGTATGCCCCCGCCTTCTAAACCAACAGCACCTCCCAAGCCAGCAGCACCAGGGAGGAGCAATGCAGCTAGCCGTGAACAAGTTGCGGCGAAGTTGCAATCCCTTCAGTCTTTCATGGATGTGTTTTTGGTTCGAGTGGATAACAGGTTTGACTCTCTGCTAGCGCTGAAATAGATCCAGCCTGTTTATGAAGCCGAACTCATGATGCTTCTTGTTTGCGCCTGCTGCCTTGCTTCTGGTTTCTAGAGCTGGCTTGACTTCTTCATGTCTTCTGTGGAGCACTAGCACTGCTTCCTTCAAAAATCTCTGTGCTCTGTGCTCAGACCAAACCATTTTTTGCTAGTTCTTAAGCCATACTTGACTATCTTTTTCTTCTCGTAACTAGACCCTTCTTTCCGACTCTTTCTCTTGCTAATCTTAGGCGCTTCCCCATTTGTTTAGATAGGTGTGGTTACGTGGTTACACTCTTTTTCCAAGCTTTCGCTCAAATGCCCCTGAGGCGTATATAGCGATGTAACCTTACCTTACCTAAAGACCGTTGCAAACTGCATGACGGCTGACAGCACTGGTTTTACAAACTCTTCCTTGCATGTCTGATTCTTTCTGTGGTCTTTATGAGTGCGGGTTAGTAGGCAGGTTTCCTCGCTGCGTTACAACTTTAGAGAAAATTTCACTGCTTACTACTTTCATTGAACACTCAAGTTTCCTTTCATGGTAAATGGGGGGAGTATAGCCCATACTTGCATCCATGCTTAAGCTGGTGTACCATGATTCGTCGTGACATTTCAGTGCTGGAGAAACTAAGAAACTATATATCGGAGTCTCCTTTTGAATCTGTCTTCGACTGGATGCCTTTTTCTTGTGAACCCTGTACCCTTGCCTACGTTTTTTTGGGGTTGCCTTGTCAAGGAGACGTCCTGGTCTCGTTTTATCGGATGTAGATCGTTTCAGAGGACGCAGACTTCCGTACTACAATTTCCCCATACTTCCCCATCCTACAGGTATCACCTCGCCACGCAAATACAAACTTGTCGTACAATGGAGGCAGAAAAAAAACCAAACAAAATTGTGCAGGCGGTTCAAGGGGATTCCGCACAAGTGCACAAAAGGCCGGCTAAGGTAACACAGGTGCCAACCCAGGGGGTACACCAGCTGAGACGAGTTGGGGAGGAGGGGGAGGCTGCTGCTGTTGTTGCTGCTGCTGCTGTTGCTGCTGCTGCTGCTGCAGCTGAATCGTCTTGCTTCGCACCAATCTAGGCGGCCGCTCGAGATCATCGTACAGAATTTCCAAGTCCGGCTTCTGCTCCGCCTCCCATACTGCATGTATGCGATCGTGGTGCGTGGGGGTTACGACATTTGCAACTTTGTTGGACATACATGAGGTGTTGATAAACGACCATGGAAAATGTTCTCAACTAAATGCAGCAGCTAGCGACTAGAACTGTGACCTATGGCAGCAGCAGCAATATAAATTCCAATTTCAATCCAACCTTCAAATTCAGTTTTCTAAGTATGAATAATACATCAAAGTATGAAATGTCAGTCAGTGAAAAGCGGTTCAAGACCTTGGCTCACACGTTCTGCAAAATTCAACCGTCCACGTTTTAAGTCACTCTCCGACACTGCAACCATTGAAATTTTTTAAGCGCTTGACCAGAAAGGACCACGTAAAGAACGGTGGCTGGATGGCACTATGGCACCTTCCTATTCCTATATTCAGAAGGTTGGCAAGAACCGAACATATACACCGTATATGACCGTATATTTTGTGATTTCCCTGCCAGAAATACTGTATATACACCGTATATATATATGGCTCTAAACAACCCTATATATATAGGAACGGAAGGACTTGCACCTCATCCTCCAAGGCCTTGCATGATCTCAAGTAAGTGCACTGTCACTGTTGCGGACATGTTGGGACTCAAAAAGCAGCCAAGTGAGATCTGTGTATGCCCAGATCGGCATCTCACACGTCAGTGTCAACTTAGCTAAGACGCAAGCAAAGACGCAAGCAAAAGCAAAGACGCAAGCAAAGACGCAAGCTAAGACGCAAGCTAAGACGCAAGCATTGGAGCTGGGCAAAACTGTACATGACATACTTCTGTGTTGTCAAAATAAAATGTTTAGGGTTGGCCAGAACTGTATAAGTATATATATATATACGCCGAATATATATACGGTTTATACGACGTATTATTACGTATACAGAAAACTCATATATATACGGTTCTGGCCAACCCTACAAATGTTTGTGCACATCTATATCTGTGAAGCTGAATCTCTACGCTAGAGGCAATTATACACGCGTAAATACACCGTTCATGGTGCGTGGTTCTTGCCAACCAGAATAGCATGTGACCAATGTCATTTTCCTGGACAGCTCTTACCTGAGCCCTCACCTGATCCCTTAGAAGTGAAATAAAAGCCTGACAGAACTACCCAGGCACGCGAACAGATAGGTATACCTAGGGTTTGCCAGAAACGTATACATACACCGTATATGACCGTATATTCAATAGTTTACCTGCCAAAAATACCGTACACACACCATTTATATAGGGTTCTGGCCACTCCTAGAAATGCCACTTGCAAAAACGTTTGATGCATGTCTGGTCACGCTTCAAAGCATGGTTCCTTCGGCAGATTTCACGTGAGAGGAGCCAAGCCAAAACGAGTGTGGGTTTAGCAGGACCCAGGACGAAGCCCTACATTCAGAGCTCACCCAAGCCATTTATAAGCTCACCCAAGCCATTAATAAGCTCACCCAAGCCATTAATAAGCTCACCAAGCCACTCTATAAGCTCATCGTAGCTACCCTATGAGCTCACCCAAAAGCCATCTATGACCTGTGGTAGCTAACGCGCAGCAACACTAATAATAAAATAATTTCACAAGCATGTGCGCATAACTAGGGATGGCCAGGACCATATATATACGGTGTACGTACGGTACATTTGGCAGGGAAATTACCAAATATACGGTCATATACGGTGTATATCTACGGTTCTGGCCTACCCTACGCATAACCATGCATGTACACACGCACACACGCAGACACATGTAAGCATACACACACCACCACACACACACAGCCGCACAACCACACAAACGCACACACATACATCCCACAAGCACCACTCACTTGTATGGTTGAAGACCACGAACGAGCCCCGCTCCCCACGCGCACTCTTTTGAGGCAGCGTGTTGGGCACGTGCAGCATCCACATGCGCAACCGCTTATGGTACAGCCAGCCTCGACAGTGCAGCTCGTCAGCAGCGATGAGCTGGGCCTCGTCTCCAGGCATGCTGCAGGGGAAAACGCAGTTCAGGCAACGTGGCAACCGCAGTTTACACGTGTGTGTGTGTGTGTGTGTGCGTGCGTGCGTGCGTGCGTGCGTGTGTGTGTGTGTGTGTGTGTGTGTGTGTGTGTGTGTGTGTGTGTGTGTGTGTGTGTATGTGTTGAGATAGCAGGTTTGGCCTAAAGCCGGCTTTTGACAACTCTTTACGCAGTGTACAGCAAAATTGTAGCATGAGCCTGTAGAAGATTTCAAACTCACATACATGCATACACACACACCTGTAAAAAATATAGAACAGCGTCTCCTCTTTGAACTTTGTGAGGTAGCCAGGCTGCAGGCGCTGAGGTATGTGCTTGTAGCAGGCAGGCAGGTCGAACTCAGGCTCAGGTGCTGCAGAGTAGAGTAGCGTGGGCGTGTGAGTGTGTGTGTGCGTGTGTGTGTGTGTGTGTGTGTGTGCGTGCGTGTGTGTGTGTGTGCCCGTGTGAGTGTGCGTGTGAGTGTGTGTGTGCACTGTATGGTCTACTGACGTATGCACTGTATATGACACTGAGCGTGGAGACAGGGGACTGTGATTGAGAGCCACAAGTCAGGCCCAGGTGCTGCAGGGGAGAAAATATGTGTGGTATGTCTGTGGTTTTGTGCGCATGGTGCTTGTACACTGATGTGGTGTGTTGTGTGCATGGTGCTTGTACACTGATGTGATGTGTTGTGCGCATGGTGCTTGTACACTGATGTGCTGTGCTGTGCGCATGGTGCTGTACACTGATGTGCTGTGCGCATGGTGCTTGTACACTGATGTGCTGTGCGCATGGTGCTTGTACACTGATGTGATGCGCGCATGATGCTTGTACACTGATGTGATGTGCTGTGCGCATGGTGCTTGTATACTGATGTGATGTCATCGCTCAATCACTTTTCAGAGGCACGTCAGCAAGGTGCGAGATGAGAGACTTATGCATGCAAAAACCTAACTGACGGACACACACAGCTGTCATCGCTCACTCACTTTTCAAAGGCACGTCAGCAAGGGGCGAGATGAGAGACTTATGCAGGCTGTCGCTGGAGTTGAGGTTGAGGCCTAAGTTGGTGAGGTCCGTGCCTAACGACAGCATTGTCAGGTCAGCGTCACTCATCTGCACGTGTTCAGGAAAATGTTCAAAAGCCTTTAATGTCAAAATATAGGGTTGGCCAGAACTTTACATTTACAGGTATATACGGTGTATATACGGTATTTTTGGCAGGGAAATCACCATACATATGGTCATATACGGTGCAGATATACGGTTCTGGCCAACCCTACAAAAGAGGCTTCTGTTTTTGGCGCTTGACAACGGCATCGCCAGCATGGCGTCACTCATCCATATGCGTCAAGAGTGTTGAAGGCTTTCTCTCAGCAACCACCAACGCACCGCTCCAAGTTCAACAAATCACTGGTGCGTGTGTGTGTATGTGTGTATGTGTGTATGTGTGTATGTGTGTATGTGTGTATGTGTGTGTGTGTGAGTGTGTGTGTGTACTCTCGAATGTGCGTGTGTGTGCGCGTGTGTGTGTATGCAATTGCTGAGCTGTGCATTGTATCAGGGGAACACGCACGCACGCACACACACCCACACCCACCCACCCACCTTGAGCAGTGGCATCAAACCCAATAGTCCGAACCGGTCTGGCAGCCCAAGGCCCCTGCGTCCCTCCTCTGCCTGCAGCGCCAAATTACGATAATAATAATTAATTAATACGATGATGCATTATGAAATATAAATAAAACGATTTTGCGTGCGTATGTATATGTATGTGCGCATGTGTGTATGTGCATACGTGTTTGTGTGTGTGCGCGTGTGTGTATGTGTGTGTATGTGTTTGTGTGTGTGTGTGTGTGCTTGCACGTGCGCACGTGCCTGCTTGAACGTGATCTAAGGTTGGGCAGCTCAGCATGAATCAGCTAACCAATACCAAACAATCCCACGCACAACAGGTGTCCACACGACTTGAACATTCACCTGTGATGGAAAAAGAATAAAAAAGAAAAACTACGCAGGCAGTGAAAACCACTCCCCACATTATTTAAGGAAAAGGAGCCACTCTGGTACCGAGTACCGTAAAGCTCCTCCAAAGCTGTGATATCCTTTGAAGGTTTGGCCCGGAGCTTTTGGCTGTAACAAAACTCGCGGACTAGAAAAAAAACAAGGAGCCATTTTTATTCACCCAGACGGCAGGAGGGAAACGGCTTGTGCCCTTGCTGTACTTTCCAAACAAAGCCACAAACAAGCCACGTGTACCCTTGCTGTACTTTCCAAACAAAGCCACGCGTACCCTTGCTGTACTTTCCAAACAAAGCCACACGTACCCTTGCTGTACTTTCCAAACAAAGCCACGCGTACCTTGCTGAACTTTCCAAACAAAGCCACGCGTACCCTTGCTGTACTTTCCAAACAAAGCCACGCGTACCCTTGCTGTACTTTCCAAACAAAGCCACGCGTACCCTTGCTGTACTTCCCAAACAAAGCCACAAACAAGCCACGCGTACCCTTGCTGTACTTTCCAAACAAAGCCACAAACAAGCCACGCGTACCCTTGCTGTACTTTCCAAACAAAGCCACAAACAAAGCCACTTGTACCTTGCTGTACTTTCCAAACAAAGCCACGCGTACCCTTGCTGTACTTTCCGAACAAAGCCACACGCAAGCCACGCGTACCCTTGCTGTACTTTCCAAACAAAGCCACGCGTACCCTTGCCGTACTTTCCAAACAAAGCCACACGTACCCTTGCTGTACTTTCCAAACAAAGCCACGCGTACTCTTGCTGTACTTTTCAAACAAAGCCACACACAAGCCACGCGCACATTCAAGCGTCCATAATGCGTGTGCACTTCACCGCAGATACCTGAACAGGCCCCAAAGGAGGTCGCCCCCCTTCCGAGCCTCCCCCTTCTAAATGGCTAAACCCCAGCTTGCCCGCATCCATGCTTCCACTCAACACAAGACCTGCGCGCGTAATAAAGAACAAGGAAGGTAAAGTGATCAAGCATGCATCCATGCTTCCACTCAGCACAAGACCTGCGCGCGTAATAATGAATCAAGGAAGGTAAAGTGATCAAGCATGCATCCATGCTTCCACTCAGCACAACACCTGCGCGCGTAATGAATCAAGGAAGGTAAAGTGACCAAGCATTTGGCCCTCAGGAAAACAAACTCTGTCTGAGCAAGTGATCATATAACTGACTTGCGAAGAATTGATGATTTTTAACACACAGACTGCTCCTAGTGTTGCCAGCAATGTCCACGCAAATACTAATAAAGTACGGACGGACGCACGCACACACACACACACACATTCTCCTTGTTGTCAGCAGCGTCCAAACCTGTAAGAGCATAAACACACACACATGACACACACACACACACACACAAACATCGCGCACAACAAGCATGCTCTCACGGCAACCATGTCTATTCTGACTAAACCACATACCGGTGGCAGTTGCCACAGCAGCAGCCGCAGCATTGCCCCCTGCCCCCCGCAAGCCTCTAGGATCGCTGATGCCTAGTAGCGGCAGCTGCTGTGCAGCTGAGCCTGTGCAAGTGAGTGTTGTGTGTGTGTGTTGTGTGTGTGTGCGTGTGTGTGTGTGTGTGTGTGCGTGTGTGCACTCGCGCATGTGTACAAATGTGTGTATGTGCATGTGTACAAACGTGTGTATGTGCATGTGCTTGTCTGGTGCAGTTGCTTTAGTGTGAGCACGCATCTATGCATTTCACAGGCATGCACCAAAAGAATGCTTCTATGCAATTCACAGGCATGCACCAAAAGAATGCTTCTATGCATTTCACAGGCATGCACCAAAGAAAGCTTCTATGCATTTCACAGGCATGCACCAAAAGAACGCTTCTATGCAATTCACAGGCATGCACCAAAAGAAAGCCATATACTCGCCTTTTGCGGCCTGGCATGCTTGCTCATGCAGCGACGTTTGCTAGCTTTTACACACATACATATACATTTGTACACACGTACATACAAAAAGTATGTACACACACAAACATGGCTGGCCACCTTCCAGTCTAGATGGCAGTGCACGGCATCGACTTCAAGTGCACGCTTGGAAAACGTGCACTAACCACGCACTTTGAAATGCAGCTGCCGCCCGGTGGTCGCTTGTGAAATCACCAAAACGCACAAGTTTGAGCCAGCATAGGTTCAATTAGACATGCTGCTTACATGCACTGAAGTTAAGGCACAGCAGACACGCCTTGGGCTGCGTTCAGGCCCGCCTGCTGCGCTTACTTGAGTAGTCTTTTGACTGGCTCCGTAATCACACTGAATTTCAAACCAACAGGAGCACGGACAGACATGCAGACACCCCTCCCCCCCAAGTGTATAGGTATGAACACAGCTTGCACACCTTGGGCTGGGTTCAGGCCTGCCTGCTGCGCCTGCTGGAAGCGCAGCAGCTGTTCATAGTCCATGCCTGACAACGAAGACGCTGCTGTGGCCTGCACATGCGGGCAGAGTGAGCGGACATGGTTGTTTGCTAGGAGTGAGAAGCAAGCACGCATAAGAACATGCTGCAGCCTGCACATGCGGGCAGAGTGAGCAGACACGGTCGTTCGCTAGGGGTGGGAAGCAAGCACACGTAAGAACATGCTGCAGCGTGTACGCGGGCAGAGTGAGCGGACACAGTCGTTCGCTAGGGGTGGGAAGTGAGCACACAAAAAAACATGCTGCAGCGTGTACGCGGGCAGAGTGAGCGGACACAGTCGTTCGCTAGGGGTGGGAAGTGAGCACACATAAAAACATGCTGCAGCGTGTACGCGGGCAGAGTGAGCGGACACAGTCGTTCGCTAGGGGTGGGAAGTGAGTATACATAAGAACATGCTGCAGCCTGCGCATGCGGGCAGAATGAGCGGACATGGTCGTTCGCTAGGAGTGGGAAGCAAGCACATGTAAGAACATGCTGCAGCCTGCGCATGCGGGCAGAGTGAGCGGACATGGTCGTTCGCTAGGAGTGGGAAGCAAGCACGCATAAGAACATGCTGCAGCCTGCACATGTGGGCAGAGTGAGCAGACATGGTCGTTCGCTAGGAGTGGGAAGCAAGCACACGTAAGAACATGCTGCAGCCTGCACATGCGGGCAGAATGAGCGGACATGGTCGTTAGCTAGGAGTGGGAAGCAAGCACGCATAAGAACATGCTGCAGCCTGCGCATGCGGGCAGAGTGAGCGGACGCAGTCGTTTGCTAGGGGTGGGAAGTGAGCACACATAAGAACAGCGCAGCCCAGCATTTTGCTGGTGGGCAGCGAGCGAGTGATCTGAGCAAGCATCTGAGCGAGCGTGTGAGCAAGTGCTCTGAGCAAACGAGTGTTTTGAGCAAGTGCTCTGAGCGAGCGAGTGTTTTGAGCAAGCATCTGAGCGAGCGAGTGTTCTGAGCAAGCATCTGAGCGAGCGAGTGTTCTGAGCAAGCATCTGAGCAAGCGAGTGTTCTGAGCAAGCATCTGAGCGAGCGAGTGTTTTGAGCAAGCATCTGAGCGAGCGAGTGTTCTGAGCAAGCATCTGAGCGAGCGTGTGAGCAAGTGCTCTGAGCGAACGAGTGTTTTGAGCAAGTGCTCTGAGCGAGCGAGTGTTTTGAGCAAGCATCTGAGCGAGCGAGTGTTTTGAGCAAGCATCTGAGCGAGCGTGTGAGCAAGTGCTCTGAGTTGTTTTTGTGCTTGTGGGCAGTGGGCAAGTGATATGAGCGCGTGTAACATAAGAGCAGCGAAGGTCACCTCTTTGCAAGTGTCCAGTGAGCAAGCGACTCAATTAGCACGTAATGAGTTTCAGTTAGTTACATCACGACAGACAACACTTAGTAGTAACACTTAGTAGTGACGCAACAGACAACACTTAGTATTAACACTTAGAAGTAACGCAACAGACAAAACTTAACAGTAACACTTAATAGTAACAATTAGTAGTAACACTTAGTAGTAACACTTTATAGTAACACTTAATAGTAACCCTCAGTAGTAACACAGTAGTAACACAACAGACAACACTTGGTAGTAACACTTAAGTAGTAACACTTAAGTAGTAACACTTAATAGTAACACTTAGCTCATGCCTGCATACCAAAGTGCTGCTGCGCAGCCTGCACCACTGCACCACCCTGCACCACTGCACCACTGCACCACTGCATATTAAAGCACTGCATACCAAAGTGCTGCTGCGCAGCCTGCACCACTGCACCACCATTTTCCACTGCATACCAAAGTGCTGCTGCGCAGCCTGCACCACTGCACCACCCTGCACCACCCTGCACCACTGCACCACCCTGCACCACCCTGCACCACTGCACCACTGCACCACTGCATACCAAAGCACTGCATACCAAAGTGCTGCTGCGCAGCCTGCACCACTGCACCACCCTTTTCCACTGCATACCAAAGTGCTGCTGCGCAGCCTGCACCACTGCACCACCCTGCACCACCCTGCACCACTGCATTCCAAAGTGCTGCTGCGCAGCCTGCACCATTGCATACCAAAGCACTGCATACCAAAGTGCTGCTGCGCAGCCTGCACCACTGCACCACCTTGCACCACTGCACCACCCTGCACCACTGCATACCAAAGTGCTGCTGCGCAGCCTGTACCAAAGCAGGAGGTGTGCGCCTTTGCATGTGCCTTGTATATGCCTTGCTATATTGTAGGATTTGCTAAATCACTTGTAGGGTTGGCCAGACTCAACCAAGCATCACGCACATACAAGGTTCAGTGCAAGATACCCGTAGGCATACCCGGTTGCTTTTGAGGTTTGTCTTTGAAAGTGCCGTGAGCAGATTGTGAATGTGCTGGTACGGATGTGTAGGGTGTGTTGACTTGGACGGTTTATTTACAGAGGGAGAATATAGCCAGACAGGAAACTAACCAACTGCTAGCCTGCCTGAATACCCAACAGGGTGTCCTGGTAAAGAATGCGTAAAATTTGTATTATAGGGGAATTTGGGCCATCCCTAGGCACTTGTCGTGGCACAGAAGCATAGTCGTGGTACTGCTACGATACGCTACGTCACGCTACGCTACGCTACGCCACACTACGCCACGCTACGCTACATCGTTGTTATTGCTCCCTGCCTGCTGCAACAATAACACTGACATGACGCAGCCAGGCCCACCGCACCCACCCTCAGTGCAAACGAGCATTCACTCCTCCCCCCGAATCATTCTTACCCTCCCACACCATGTTGACCTGCATCGCTACACCCCCCCACTGCACCTCCGAACAGTGCATCTTCACGACTCTCATAGGCACAAGGGAGAACCACCCACACATCACCCATACACCCAACACATACCTACGGTTGGCCGAAACCAAACATACACATGCGTACAAAGTGTACACATTTACCATAATATCTTCAGCAGGGAAACCACCATAATACCGTTTATATACAATGTACATACACGGATCTGGTGAAACCTACACATAACGCACGCTTGCGTACGCTGATTACCTGCGCTCGCATTGCCGCATCCCCCCCACTGCTCCCGCCTCCGAATCCTGCGTCTGCACCACTTGCGACAGGCATAAGGGCAAACCCTCCTCGTGCAGTGGTAGGCTGCTGTGTGTGAGGCTGCTGTGACATGCCAGGGGGCCCCCCTCGTGCTCCCCCAAAGCCAACCCCTCCTTCTGAGTCTGCAAGTAATTGTGCGCGCGTGTGTGTATGTGTGTGTATGTGTGTATGTGGGTCTGTCGTGACATTTCAGGGGCCCCTCTCTTGCTTCCCAAATTGCAACCCCTCCCTAAGAGTCTGCAAGTATTTGCGTGCTGGTGTGTGTGTATGTGTGTGTATGTGTGTATGTGCGTCTGTTGTGACATTTCAGGGGCCCCTCTCTTGCTTCCCAAATTGCAACCCCTCCCTAAGAGTCTGCAAGTATTTGCGTGCTGGTGTGTGTGTGTATGTGTGTGTATGTGTGTATGTGCGTCTGTTGTGACATTTCAGGGGCCCCTCTCTTGCTTCCCAAATTGCAACCCCTCCCTAAGAGTCTGCAAGTATTTGCGTGCTGGTGTGTGTGTGTATGTGTGTGTATGTGTGTATGTGCGTCTGTTGTGACATTTCAGGGGCCCCTATCTTGCTTCCTAAATTGCAACCCCTCCCTAAGAGTCTGCAAGTATTTGCGTGCTGGTGTGTGTGTATGTGTGTGTATGTGTGTATGTGCGTCTGTTGTGACATTTCAGGG
>Ga0307974_1002068_pt1 | contig 14161 bp, 19 predicted proteins | sample OrgLakmetagen784_FD_201812 | JGI IMG/M metagenome (GOLD analysis project Ga0307974, IMG submission 201812) | Saline water microbial communities from Organic Lake, Antarctica - #784 | ecosystem: Environmental > Aquatic > Non-marine Saline and Alkaline > Saline | place: Antarctica: Organic Lake... | reverse complement strand
GTGTGTGTGTGTGTGTGTGTGTGTGTGTGTGTGTGTGTGTGTGTGTGTGTGTGTGTGTGTGTGTGTGCGCGTGCGTGAGTGAGTGTGAGTGAGTGTGTGTATGTGTGTGTGCAATTTGTGTGCGTATGTGTGTATGTGCAAGCGTTTGTGTATGTGCGCTCGCTGAGACGCACAAAAGCAAACCGCACGACAACTACTCAGTTGTTACATCAATGTTGCTTTGGGTTGTGCGTCTTGTCGTAAATGTGCCTCGTGAGACAACTATGCCTATGTCTTGAAACGATATGCAACATATGTGGAACAGTTGCTCACTTGCTTTGACCGAGCATCGGGCATAATAGACCGATCGAGCCCTTTGTGCGCGTAAAGCTGAGTGACCAAGCTTCAGCTGACAGCAACTTTACATGCTCATCCACTTCCTCAACCATCCTGATCACCTCCCTTGTACGGCTTTCAAAAGTGGTGATTTCCCTGATCCCAAAATACCGTACATACACCGTACACATATGGCTCTGGCCAACCCTGTAAGACACTTGATGCATCTAACACGCATTTGAGGCACCCAACATTTAAAAAAAATCCACCTAGCGTTTCAAGTACTTTGCACTTGATCCACACCTTCAACAGACACCCATCATTCAAAGCGCACCCCTGACACTCACCTAGGGCTCAAAGCCGCACTCTCTGGTGTGGTGCTTGACGGTAACTTGGGAGTCACAGCGCTGGGGCTGGAGACGTGGTTTGCTTGGGTCTGCACGCAAGGAACATGAGCCATGGAGGATGATATTAGTAACTACAGAAAAATTTCTAGGGTGGCCAGAATCGCATATATATACACATAAATATATACGTATATATACACCGTATATTTGGCAAACTCCAAGCCAAAAGAAACGCACACCGTATATACATGGTTCTGGCCAACAATAATCATTTCTAGGGTTGGCCAGAACCGTATAAGTATATATACGGCGTATATATACATACCGTATATATGGATGTATAAATAAAACTCTTTGTATCCGTATTTGTATAACCGTATGTGAATTTAGCTGGCGTATATATTTAGGGTTTCTCCGCATAAATACGTATATATACGGTCTGAATGATCGGTCAAAAGCGACCTTCCACTGGCCTTGGGAGTCCAAAGCCCTTGTATCGGGCATATTTTAACAGTTGTATCGGGCATATTTTAACAATTGTTTTTGTGCTATTTAACAGCCGTGTCCCGTGGAAGGGAATCCCTCACATGGTTCAAGAGCAGCCAGTGGTTCGACTGCAAGGGGTTCAGAAGCAGCAGCACCAGGAGCACCAGAGTATGAGTATGAGCAGGGCATGCAGGCCAACCCCACTAAAGGTTTCCAGAGCGGAGATGATGCAGGAATAGAAACGGCACACGTACACTCTTCCTTTACGCATATGTGCATGCACCCACCCCAGCATGCGCGCACATGTGCATGCACGCACCCCTGCACGCGCGCAATACATGCACGCAAACCTGTGTGACAGATGCACACGCAAACACACAGGTACGTGCGTAAAGGTACATGCACGCGCACACGTTTGCACACACGTACGCACACGCTCACACACATACACGCATGCATGTACGAACCTCAGCACGCACGCAAATGCATACGCACATGCACGCACCCACGCATGTTTGCGCTTACAACCATAAGCAAGCACGCTCACACGCATGTTTGCGCACACGTAAGCATGCTCATGCACACGCACACGTAAGCATGCGCACGAACACATATGCATGCACGCGTGCAAATGCACACACACATGCACACACTACACACATGCACACACGACACACATAAGCATGCGCACACACATGTACGCACACACACATGTAAATGCGAGCATGCACGAATCCCAGCACACGTGCAAATACACACGCATGCACTACACGCATGCATGCATGTACATTTTTTGCACACACAAACACACACACATACACACACACACGTGCATACACATACAGGGTGATTTGATAGGGTGGGGGAAGAAGGGGGGTCTCGTGACAGTGACCGTGTTTGCCTGTGTGTTTTGACTTCTTTGGGCAAGCATAGCCCCCAACCTTTTATTTTTGTTAAATATAACTGGGGTAAACGATCAGAGCTCTTCAAGATCTACAGAGTAAACCCCCCTAAACATTAATTCTGACAAGGTCGAACTATGCCATGTACGGTTTATATACGGTTTTACAGTATATACGGCGTATGTATAGGTATACAGAAATCCCATCTACGGTCCAGGCCAACCCTAATCATTTCACATGCCAGATGACAGCGCAGTCAAGCTGCATTGCTGAGGGGGCCGGTGAAATGACTGTTTGGAGGCCCAATGAATCGGGCCTCCAGCCCCACACCTGGCCCTGCCTGCTTTGCTGTCATCATCATTTGCCCGGTGACCAGGCCAGTGTGTGTGTGGGGGGGGGGGAGGTTGAAGACGTGCTCATGTCGGGCGTGAGTCACGCTTGTAGTGTGTGACTGGCAAGATGACTACGCAAGGGAGAGAAAGGACTCTGCTTGCCTGCCCTATCGTAGTGTGTGACTGGCAAGATGACTACGCAAGGGAGAGAAAGGACTTTGCTTGCCTGCCTGTCGTAGTGTGTGACTGAGTGAGATGACTACGCAAGGGAGAGAAAGGACTTCGCTCGCCTGCCCTGTCGTAGTGTGTGACTGAGTGAGATGACTACGCAAAGGAGAGAAAGGACTTTGCTCGCCTGCCCTGTCGTAGTGTGTGACTGAGTGAGATGACTACGCAAGGGAGAGAAAGGACTTTGCTTGCCTGCCCTGTCGTAGTGTATGACTGAGTAAGATGACTACCCAAGGTAGAGAAAGGACTTCGCTCGCCTGCCCTGTCGTAGTGTGTGACTGAGTGAGATGACTACGCAAGGTAGAGAAAGGACTCTGCTTGCCTGCCCTGTCGTATTGCGTGACTGAGTGAGATGATTACGCAAGGGAGGGAAAGGACTTTGCTTGCCTGCCCTGTCGTAGTGTGTGACTGAGTGAGATGACTACGCAAGGGAGAGAAAGGAATTTTTTTGCCTGCCCTATCGTAGTGTGTGACTGGCAAGATGACTACGCAAGGGAGAGAAAGGAATTTGCTTGCCTGCCCTGTCGTATTGCGTGATTGAGTGAGATGACTACGCAAGGGAGAGAAAGGACTTTGCTTGCCTGCCCTGTCATAGTGTGTGACTGGCACGATGACTACACAAGGGAGAGAAAGGACTTCGCTTGCCTGCCCTGTCGTAGTGTGTGACTGAGTGAGATGACTACACAAGGGAGAGAAAGGACTTTGCTTGCCTGCCCTGTCGTAGTGTGTGACTGAATGAGATGACTACACAAGGGAGAGAAAGGACTTCGCTTGCCTGCCCTGTCATAGTGTGTGACTGAGTGAGATGACTACGCAAGGGAGAGAAAGGACTTTGCTCGCCTGCCCTGTCGTAGTGTGTGACTGGCAAGATGACTACACAAGGGAGAGAAAGGACTTTGCTTGCCTGCCCTGTCGTAGTGTGTGACTCAGTGAGATGACTACACAAGGGAGAGAAAGGACTTTGCTTGCCTGCCCTGTTGTAGTGTGTGACTGAGTGAGATGACTACGCAAGGGAGAGAAAGGACTCTGCTCCTGAAATATGCACGCCTCTACGCACTATCACCATCCAACGATTAAGCACCTGAGTGGTTCATTTTTTTATACCTCGCACACAGGGCCGACCGCCAGCTTAAGTTTATGTTGGCGGCAGCAGCTGTTAGCCAACAAAATCGTTGGCCTCTACCTTGTGCAGTGCACCAGTCCAACAGTTGTGTTTGGCTTCTGCAACAGTCAATAGTCCATCTAGATAGTCCATCTAGAAGCATTCCACCGCACCTTCACCAGTGCAATCCGCCTCTTTTGTTTCAAGCGTGTGAACCTTTTTATCCACAAGGACACGCACCAGGGATGTGTCATACAGCGTGTTCGTACATTACCGTTTTTCGTATTATACATGTATTCTATCGTACTAGAAGTCACAAAATTACGTACAACACATCCCTGAATCACACACACACACATACAATTCATTCCACACACACATACATGCCCAAAGGCACCTATTTACCCACCCTTTCTACATAGCACACTTATATGCTTCAACAAATCGACCCACGAACCCACCTTCTCTGCCTCAAGTGGGTGAGACACTCCTCCTCCGTTCGCTGCAGCCTCCGCCTTGGCTCCAGCTCGCACGTCCAGTGGAGGCGTACGTCCCAGCCGCAGGTCTTCCAAGTTCAGCCCTAGAGAGGCCACCTGTGTGTGTATGTGTATGTATGTGTGTGCATGTGCATGTGTGTGTATGTGTGTGCTTGTGTATGTGTGTCGTTGTGTGTGTGCGCGTGTGCCACCTGTGTGTGTTTGCTTGTGCGAGGGAGCATACACATGAGTGTGCTTGTGCAAGTACTCTGACAAAGATTTCTTCAATGTACGTTGCACAATCTGATTAAGGAGCCACGTCACCGCAAGCACAATGGTGTTGCTGAGTTTGCCATACAATCAGGGCTGGCTGGTACAAGAAACAAACCGTGCACGCTCGCACACACTTTCTGATGTGTATTCCTTGGCTTTGGCAGGCAAACCTTCAGATATACAGTCATTTTGAAGAGGGTTGGCCAGAAGCATGCATGTGTACCAGGCTTGTGCGACTATGCCGTACTTGAGCGATTTTGATCGTACTTACAGTACCGTACCGTAATACGCCGTACCGTACTAAACTAATACGGTGGAGTCGACTAGTACGGTCTCAAACCTTACAGGACGTTGATCACCGTACAGTGCGATTTTTGTGTAATTTGGCCGTTTTGCTCCAGTTTTGGCCCAAAACAACTGTTTTCTTTTTGCAACAATTATTAATGTATAAATCGCTTATTGTTAACCAATATTAAGCACAGCGTCCGACTTTGAGTCCATGCAAGCCGCTGCTGGGCCCTTCCCCCGAGCTGATGCAGCCCCAACCCAGCCTCAGGGTCGTCCAGGGAAGCATTGTGTGGCGTCAGCACATAAAAGGAGCATGCGGGAGGTGGAAATGGGAGATGTTGGGGCGGAGAGAGATTCTGAGGCCAAAATTGCACTGGCAGTGCCAGCTTGGCACCTTTCCGTACACCGTACAGTATTTTACCGTCTAGACGGTAAAATACAGTCGCTATAATTCAGAACTACGCCGTCTCTTACAAAAAGACGGTCTGAACCGTATTCATAGTACCGTACCGTCTGAACGTCTGAGCACAAGCCTCACACAGTCATATACGGTGGGTGTGTGCGTGTCTGGTTCTGACCAACCCTATTCATTCACAATCTAAGTACACAGGTCTGGCGGACAACGGCCACACCATTATTATCCATCCCTTAAACTGTAAAGTCTGCCCAAGAGTCCATGCCATGCTGCTTGCCGGTCTGGCGGACAATGGCCACACCATTATTATTCATCCCTTAAACTGTAAAGTCTGCCCAAGAGTCCATGCCATGCTGCTTGTCCAATCACGCCCCACCCCCACACCAACAATTCCAATGTCCCTGCCTAGTTGAAGGTCCGGCATCCTCTTGCTGGCTCTAGGCTGCCTTGTCCAGTTTGGGGTCTAGTACTCTCTAGCTGACTCTACGCTGCGCTAGTACTCTGGCTCTACATAGCACTAGTGGCTGCGCTAGTGGCTCTATGCTGCGCTAGTGGCTGGCTACGCTGCGCTAGTGGCTGGCTCTACGCTCCACTAGTACTTTGTAGCTGGCTCTACGCTGCGTCTTACACTGACCAGGCTGACCAGGTTGCCTACCAATTAGGTGGTCTGAACGGGGGCCACATCACGCCTGGTACTCAGTACTCTAGCACATGCCCACCCACGGCTACTCGCCACCCAGTCAGACTGGCCAGCTTTCCCAGCATTTTAGGTCTGACCGACAAATTCACCAGGCTCCCTGCCCGTTTGGGTTCTCAACAATAAATTGAGTAATCTAATGGGGTCTGACCAGCAAAATCACCAGGCTCCCTGCCAGTTTGGGTCCTAACCAAGCGGTTGACTGAATTCGGTGCAAGTTCTAGGGTCTGACAAATGGGCTAAAAAGCTTCCTACCAGTTTGGGGTCTGACCAAGGGCCCACATCGTCAAGCAAGGTGCCTTTGCTGGTGCCGCCCAGCCAGTCAGGTAAAGCATCCATCTCTACCCATTTGAGCACGGCAGGCAGGTAGTTGGTGTCCACAATCTGTGTGTAAGTTTGTTTGTGTGTGCGCGTGTGTGGAAGAAGGAAGATTAGAGCATCGATAAAGATGTAGCATATTTAGGGATCAGCATTTGCTTTAAGCGCTACAATATTTTTCAGATATAGCGCGTGCCAAAATTAATTTTGTCGATTATTCGATTCTGCTCTTGCCCACGCTTGAAACGCAGCTTGAATTTGCCCTTGGGCGTACAAGCATCGACACAACATAAACACACCATTGTGGAGCCCTGGAGTGCTGTGAGGAGCACATACCATGAGCCAAGACAGTAAGAGCGCAAGGCAGGCACACACACCTGCAGTGCTTGCACGCACGCACGCACTCGCACGCAAGCGCGCGCACACACACACACACGCACACACACACACACACACACACACACACGCAAGCACGCGCACATGCACGCGCACGCACGCGCGCACACGCATACACACGCACGCACGTGCAGACGCACGCACGCATACACTCGCAGGCGCATGCACACATGCACGCACGCGCACACAGGCACGCACGCACACACACACATAAGCATGCACATACAGCTCAGTCTTGGTCAAACACTTTGTCCAGGGGGACATGCTGTTCCACAGGCTTGCCTGTGTCCAAATAAGGCACATGTGTGTGGCACAGAACCACAGGTATAGCGCTATATTTGGGACCTAAATCCCACTTAAGCTCGACAGAATTTAATTTCCGACTTTATTTTTTGCCAGGGATCTTTGTGCACAGTATCCTGCATGCCTTCCAAATCCGATGCCGAAACTCCTTCGGCACGGGGGAGATCTGGCAGATATAGCGGCTGAAATATAGCACAATATAGCGCTATATCGCTATATAGCGCTATAGAAATGCCTCATATAGCGCTATACGCCGATCCCTAAGCATATTAGTAGGCAATCAGACCACATGAAGCCATGCAAGAAGCTGTTGCACGCATCGTCGAAGGTTTGCCTGTGGTACCTTGTGGGCAAAAGAGTGTGAGCACACCCTATTTAATCATCAAGTACTTCTGCCACACCAACTCTTACCCAACCTCCACTCTTGCACTTTGACCCCACAGATGACCAATCTCTCACCGACACCAACGCCAACCTCAAGCATTAACAAGCAGGCACTCATCAAAATGACATTTCTGGTACACTCACACTCTTTTCAAATCCTAGTACATACACACATACGTACACGTAAACCAAAAACGGTTAGGTGTGTGTGTCGCGCACATCCCCCAACCCTTCGTACAGTCCGTACCCCCCAATATGCGTACGCACCTCAATTTTAGATTGCGTGCGTGGGTCCAGCATGCCTTTGACCACTGACCAAATGGTGCGGAATACCCAGGGCGCGTTGATCACGCATATGTGGCCCAGCATTTCAGGGTAGTTGTCTTGGTCATACTTTGTAATCACGCCCAGCAGCCGCTTCACTTCTCCTGATAAGTGGCTCAGTCCGACACCTGCACAGACAATATTGCATAAGCGTGTTACACACAGGCAAGCACTGGTGCAGGTGCATTTCATATCACGTCCAGCTGTTGCTTTATTTTTCTTTCAAGTCTGGCACCTGCACTAATATTTGCAGACAGGTGTGTTGTGCACTAAACAAAAGCTCAGGAACCACCTTTCTCACACTACCCAGCTCATCCTCACCAATAGCCATAACCCTCAAGCGCTGTCTTCGTGAGTCCGTGCGTACCTTTCACATCCATGATACCAAACGTCTGATCAATGTTCCTCCCTGCAAGCTTTGAGCACACCGGCAGAATGACCTTCCCACAGCGCTCATACTGTGTGTGTTTGTGTGTATGGTAGGTGCGTGTGTGTGCGTGTGTGCAAGTGTGCATGTATGTTTTGGGTGTACATGTATGTACAATCCTGCGTGCGCAAACGTAAATGTGTGTGTATGGTAGGTGCGTGCGTGTGCGTGCGTGCGTGTGAGTGTGCAAGTGTGCATGTATGTTTTGGGTGTACATGTACATACGATCCTGCGTGCGCAAAAGTAACTAATCCATAACGATGCACGGAGTTAAAGCACAAGTGAGGCTCCTGCAATCAATCACCTCTTGAATGTGGAACTTGATCATGCGCTCCTCATCGGTGCACTTTTTCATGGCGCTCACGTCCACCTTGCCCAGCAGCTGGATATACACAGGCCGGCCCTGCATGAAAGCACATTTGCAGGGAAGATGCAAGCAAGAACTTCCATATCACCAACAACAAGCGTGCATAGCACCGTGTGTTCATTATCCTGTGCTTGGTGCGGAGAGCGATTGTGAGCGTGTGCACGGTGTTGTCATATGTAGGGTTGGCTAGAACGGTATATACATCGTATATGACCGTATGTATGGTAATTTCCCTGCTATACCGTATGTACACCGTATATACCTATAAATGTATGGTTCTAGCCAACCCTAGTCATATGTGTGCATGCGTGGGCATGCGTCTCTGTGTGTATGTATGTGTGTGTGTACGCGCGCGTGTGCGCTTATGTGTGTGTGCGTGGGTATGTATCTGTGTGTGCATTCCGGGCACGAGGGTGTAAGAACAGGATACTCCGTCCATGGACAACATGCAAGCGGGCGAAGTTACAATGGCTTCCAGCTTTTTCCTAATGCTGGTGCGTGCGTGCACCTACCAGCTTGTCACTTTTGTGGTAGCCCTGTGGGTAAGCCTGCAGGAAAGCAGCACGCTCCCCAAACTCAAAGTTCTCAAGGATATGGTCTATGTCAAACTCCTTTTTGAATTCAACGTTGTTCAGCCACATGACTGTGGCCTTCTCCAGGTCGTAGCTGCGTGCGCGCAGGAACCTGCGGAGCAGGTAGTAGTCTGCATGCAGGGAGGGGAAAGGAGGGTACCAATCAGCAGTGAGGGAGGCGCACTGGCAGTTGTTCAAAGGGGTCCTAAGCTGAGAAAAAAGTCCTTTGCATCATCTGTTTGCATCTACCAAAAATAGCAGTACGCACCATGGTCCTCCCTCCACACATTCTTCTCAGCCAGGATGCGGCGGAACTGCTCCACGTACGTCTCCTGTCAGCGTTCGGGCAGCAATGGTGAGCAGTGCTGAGCAAGTGAGCCTCTCACCATCCCCAGCCCAAATAATGCTATAACAGCCGAACAGCACACCTGCTGCGAAGCTTGGAGGCCCCAATCGTCAACCTTGTCCTCAACCTCGTACGGCACTCGCCCCTGGAATTTTAGAGGCGGTCCTTGAGGAGGAGCGGGCACCATCTTGATTATTATAAATTAAATAGCCTAGGACTTACGCAACGACTGATTGGGATGTTAATGCTGAGATTTAGCGAGTTGGAAAATTTAAATAGGACTACGAGGTTTGCTGGCCTTAATTCAAGCTGGATCCCGATGGAGAGTTGGTTGTGGTACTGGAAAGAATGGGCGCGTTTGCCTGGACACGTTCGGCACCATTATCTACATATTTTCGAGGTATACATCACTCATGAAAATAAATCAGATCCGCAACCAAAATCAGACAGATGAGACGCGAATATCTGAGCATAACTCCTGGTGGTGTGCAGACTTCTGCCTCCCATCCACCTTCCCCACTGAAAAATAAATCTTACTTTCAGTCTGCAGGTGAAATACTGTGTGTTTCTGCATCTGGGTGGTGCAGGACACAACATTAAATTCCTTATCCATGCCGGTAGTATTTACACTATCTACGTTCTTTTTCTTTTTCTGAGGGTAAGGTAAGGTTACACGCTGTATAAGCCTTAGGGGTATTTGAGCGAAAGCTTGAAATTAAGCCTGCAACCTCGCTAAAGGTATTATTGGTAGGCGATTTAGTTTAATACGTGTTGTTTAGTTTCTTTGGGGTTTGGTTGCTAGGTCAGAGTAACTATGATTGCGTTTCTGACTTGCTTTCGTGACGAGCAGCACCTCAAGGTGACAGTGCAACTCGTCAGGTGCCATTCAATTCCATGTAAGGTTTGTTTACTATGTGCCCAAAACACACAGATGTTTCCCCTCTTTGATTTGTTGCGGTCGATTGGTCCTGGCAGATGCTTAATTGTTTACTAATTTTATTCAGTGCTGCAATGTCACAAACACCGTTGTGCCTTTTTTCCCTTTCCAGGGGTTTTTTTGTAGGTGCTACGAGTCTGGTGCTACAACAATTTTTACTATTTTTACATGTTTTACATAAACGCAGCCTGCTAGCAGTCGCACGTTTTGACTGATGGCTTACTCTGTAAACTCTGTAAGGAATTTCTGTTTCTACAGGCAGCCTGATACAGGTACCAAAATTTGCTGAACGCTGTGTGCTTGTCACGGGCAGCTTCTCCAACTTGGATATTGAGCTGCGAGGGATGGGCATTCAGCCTTGGACAGTGAGTTCCACTGGTAAAGAATGCAGATAGTGTGACCATTACAGAATGGATGATATCCACCTGATCAAATTTAAAACCGCTAAGACACTCTGATCCTCTTCAAAACAAAAAGGGGAAGTCCTAACACAAAACTACGTAAGCAGTCCGTCATCCACACACACTTCATACAAACTAGGTATGTGCAAGAACACATAAACAGGGACGCTCAAGGTGTGGGTCTGAGTGCCCCGGCATAAATTCACCCTGACTATTAGAGAAGATCACTTTCTTCTCTAATAGTTGGCGTGAATGGAATTGCCTAGCTAGCCTCCTTTCATCGTCATGCTGGCTGTTTTGCAACCACCAGTGGAAACTTCTTCAGCATGAGTGCTACTCATTTTCCCTCTCAACAGGCGGCTCTTGCTCGTCCGCTCCTCCTAACGTCTTCAAGCCCAGACTCTCTGTGTAACAAACACAAGAAACTTTTTAATAAACACAAGCCACTCTGGAATAAACACAAGCAACTCTGGAATAAACACAAGCAAAGTGAAGGGCTGATAAAGGAAGAAACAACAGTTCCACTTGTGATGATTGACAACTGTGGACCAAAGGGGACAGAATGACTGTGTGCCACCCGCACCTGTTAGCGACAGCTCATACAGGGTGTTCTCCAGTTTTTTCAGGGTGTACTTCAGTACATCAAACTGCACGTGCAGAAAACAAGCACCAAAGTTGCTGTGTTGTGACTACGAGGGAAGGGGAAGGGATGTAAGGACACTGCACCCATCTAATATCAGATCCCCCTAGCAAAACCCCGTAGCAAAACCTTAGTATTTTTTGTTGAAGAGAAAGGGCAGCAAAGTGGTTGAAAGTGAAGAAAAGAGGGCTTGATGATGATGATGATGATACAACGAACGACAGCCATAATTTCTGCTCTTAAAAATATGGTATCATTAGCTTCTATAGGCTTATAGGCTTGCACTTTGACTGTGCGCTACTTGGTATAAATTTGACAACATTTTTAGCGTCTCTCTGTCTGTCATTCAAGCATGGGGAAAACAAAATGCAAGCATTTATCTAACGCTTTGTACACTTGCTCACACGTCCTCATTAGATTACACTTGCAAAAGTAGAAGTATGTCCCTACCTTCTTGCGGAGGCTGGAGTTGCGAAGGTTAAACTGCGTTGGATTGGTTAGGTGCAGGAATCAATGCACAAATCAAATATTCATGCGCAGTTGCAAAGTGGAAAAGGGAGAATATGCATATAAAATAGGTTGCGATTGGTGCAGCACTGACAATTTAGGCAAGCAATACCTGCAGAAACTCCCCCATGATAGCATCGCCTGCAAAAGGGTACATGAGTGATTTTCTAGTTCAGGAGCGCCTTGCTTTCTCTTAAATTGTACTTACACAAATCACGCGACCGCTTGACGGCATCCTTATCTCGGACGGTTGCAGCTTTGATTGAATACCTGTGAAAGGATTTGCAGTCCTCATCTGAGCTTCAACCTGCCAACTTGCTTAAAAAAAAACCAGCCTCAATATCCTAGCCTGACAGTTTAAAATTTGAACTTGTGCCTGCAACCGCAAACCTGTTCAGCTCTCCCGTGAAGTCCAGTACAGCTCCAAGATACTCCTCTGTACATGTGAGCACATGCTTTTGTGTGTGAGTGGGGGTGAAAATGTACAGATGTATTAACCTCATGTTACATCTCGGCTGCCTACCTGAGTCGCAGAGGGGCAGTTCAGCCTTTGTAACTAGGCGGCCATCACGCAGGAAAGTCAGAAACGCCATAGCCTCTCCATACTGCACACAAACAGGCATTGAGCCGCAAATTTCAGTTAGGGTGTAGGACAGGAAAGGAAGAAAGTAGCAGAGAAAGCAAGCATCGAGAAGGTGCTGTGAAGATGAAGGTCAAGGAAGCAAGTCCGTTGCTTTAATAAGAGGCTTAAAATGACCTAAAACGAAGGAAAAGGGTCGACTTTTCAATTGTCGCAAATCCAGGAGGATAAAAAACAAAGTAACCCGTGACAGACATGTGTAATTCGGACCTCCTCACAAAAGGAAAATAAAAGGGCGTTGGAAATCAAGTGTACCTATGTTTGCATTGGGAACGATACCTGACTGCAAAAAGCTATGATACATACAGGCTATATAGGCAAAACATCTAATGGTATAAGATAGAGGGCACAGGCACAGAAAAGAGGAGAAACACACCTCTTCCATTGAAGCAGAGTAGGAACCCATCCTTAAATAAGGGCTCTCTTGGATCATGGGAAGTAGTTCCTGTAAAAGTTGAGGCATTCGTATTTTTTTGTTTGTCACGCACGCGACTATGTTTGCACAGCATATGCACACATCCTGAAAACCATACATGTGTGTGAATATGAGCATCGGATAAGCAAATGCGTTTATAAGAGTGCGCTGCTGACACATGTTTTTTGTGATTTGCAGGGTGAGGATGTAGAGCGACAACCGACGCGCAAATTTGTAGTCACCTACGTGAGCAATTTTCTCTGCTTCCACGAGGTTCTCCTGTCCCTTTTGCAGGTTTGCTCGGTGAAAGGAGTAAATTGCCTGTGCTTTGAATATTTCAGAGGTCTCTGTTAATTGCTGTTGTCAGCATGTGACGCAACAGTCATGCAAGAAATCACCCCTGCTCAAGGGACAAATCTCTGTGGGTCTTTACTCACCTGCTTCGCCAGCTTTTGAGAGTCCTGTCAAAAAGTACTTGGTGACATTTAGCGTTTCTACTTGGTGATTGCTTCCCTTATTTTGTTTGACAAGCTTCTCACCCTACAGCGCTTGATTATAACCTGCAGGAGGGAAGAGAGACTTGTTTAGCTGTACGTGCAGGACAGCACTCACAAACCAAATTCACTCCCGTCCAAGTCTGGACGTAAAGCTCAATGCAGCAATAGAAGAACGCACCTCTCTCCGATCATCAAACTGCTCGATTCCTTGCCTGACTCCAGCAAAATCATTGATATCAATCATCCCTTTGGAGGCTGCGAGGGATCTGGTCTGTTTCACTGAGCTGCCTAATGTCTTGAATATCAAATGACTGCTGACAATGAAAGGTTTACAATGCAATGCTTTTATCATTTTATTAAAAACGACTGCTGAAAACGAAAGTGCCCAGGCAAAGTCGCGTACATATTCTGTAGGGAGTGTGAAATACATAAAGCTTTTATTACAAATAATAACAAAGCGCAACACGTATCATTGCAGGCCAATTTCTCTTAGAAAGACATGTGGTGACACCCCCCTTCGAGTGTAGGAAGCCTCCCTGAATTGACAGGTGGGAACCCATGCAAGTGACCTAAACTTGCAGCTGCGTATTGTCGAACACGGCAAAAGGCATGAGAGTGCGCACACATAGCCAGCGCAGGCTACATCTAACACGCACAGACACACACATACATGCATAGATGCATACATACACACATACATACATGCATAGTTGCATACATACATACATACATACATACATACATACATACATACATACATACATACATACATACATACATACATACATACATACATACATACATACATACATACATACATACATAC
>Ga0307974_1002064_pt1:7500-14169 | contig 14169 bp, 17 predicted proteins | sample OrgLakmetagen784_FD_201812 | JGI IMG/M metagenome (GOLD analysis project Ga0307974, IMG submission 201812) | Saline water microbial communities from Organic Lake, Antarctica - #784 | ecosystem: Environmental > Aquatic > Non-marine Saline and Alkaline > Saline | place: Antarctica... | reverse complement strand
AGAGAGAGAGAGAGAGAGAGAGAGAGAGAGAGAGAGAGAGAGAGAGAGAGATAGAGAGAGAGAGAGAGAGAGAGAGAGAGAGAGAGAGAGAGAGAGAGAGAGAGAGAGAGAGAGAGGGGGAGAAATACAAGACGCAAGATGATCGTGTGCATGGCCATTTGCACAACGCCTTTGTTCCAGAAAATGTCACATTAATATACAAGCTCACCGGCAAATTATAGAGAGAGGATCCCGTGCAAAAATACGCACATCTAAAGCCCATTTATGAACAAACATGTAAAGTCCATACATTCAATCAGTATTGGACTTCAATGGGCTGCATAAGCACATGGTTAAACTGAAACACACTCACTCGTACACACACGCGAGCAGGCATGCGCGCACACACACACACACACACACACACACATACACACACACGCACGCGCGCGCACACACACACACACACACACACGCACACACACACACACACAAAGGCACACACACCTGCTGCCCCTTGTACGAATCATACTGCATCTCCACATTCGGAAACTCAAAGGGGAGGGTAATGAGGGTGCTCAGCTCACCAGAGCCAGCAAGGCCCCGAGCTGCACACAAAAGAAAGGTTAGGGTACCATTTTGTGAAACTTTTAAGGTACCATATCCTGACACAAGCAGGGTGTCGAGAAGAAATGGGAAATAGCTGCTACGCCTTGAGCTGCACGCAACACCCAACACACATCCTAACACACAACGCGCACTACATTTGCGTGTACATGCACGCACACATACACACTCACGCAGATACATGCACGCACACACACGCACATACACACATCTGTTGAGGAATGCGCGTGCTGTTTGTAGGCCGTCAGTAATTTTAGATTGGCCTCTCAGCTGCCCTGGGCCAGCTAGACCTCACGCTAAGACAAAGGAAACGTAGAAAACACTTACACATTTGAATACCGCAAATTGCTTTACACAGGACGTCAGTTATAGTCACTGATGTGTATGTGCAAACGCATGACAAAGCGTCAAAGAAAAAATTGTAGGGTAACAGATCGAGCTATTTTTGGGCAGGTGTGCAGCACTATGATAATACAATCCAACTTGAGCGTAGCAAATTTATATGTATGCATTAGCGACGCATTTCTCTGCGATCAAGCTCTGTGATGGCGACTATTCTACGAGCACGTGGCTCATCGGATAGGCTATATTAGACACATAATCAACCTACGTGAAGCTAGATCTGACAAGGAAGAGCTCTGTTGTGGTGGTACTAGCACATTGCTTATGAATAGGCTGTACACAAAAGCTACATGAAGCTAGATTTAAGAAGAAAGAACTCTGGTGGTGGTTGTAACAGCACATTGCTGTTGGATAGGCTGTACACAAAGGCTACGTGAAGCTAGGTTTGAAGAAAATCACTCTGCTGGTGGTGGTAACACAGCCAGTTTGACTTGGGTCATGACATTGGAAGAAGGTAGGATTGGCCAGAACCATACATATTTACGTATATACACCGTGGCGTATGTACGCTGCATTTTAAGCAGAGAAATCATCATACATACGGTCACATACGGTATGTAATTACGGTTCTGGCCAACCCTCGAAAAAGGTGGTTCGTCTGGTGCTGACATGAGATGACGACCATCAACCACCAAAATCTCACCGCGTCTCGCACAGCAAAAGGCGGAACACCTCGCTAATCTGCTCATGAGTGAGGCGACAAGCGGGACTGCGCGCTATTACACTGGAAAAATGCGGCGCAAGTCCAGGGTGGCCATACAGAGCTTGGGGGAAATGGTATGCTCGGCCAGCACTGTGAGCAGCGATTTATTTTCTATTGCCTGACAGACCAAGCAACATCTGACAGGGGTTTCTGGCGATACACCAAACAGACAAAATGCTGTTTAGCCTTCCCCCAAAAATGGAGCGCTGCTGTCAAAGTGGATATTACAGCGTATCCGTCCATCTTGTCATTCATGCTATGCACACACACGCACAGTGAAGTGCATTAAAGAAGGAAATTTAATCCCAGCTGTATCGTCATTCCCCAGGCCTTACTCTCTAGGCTCATGCCCCTCCTAACGTAGATGCAAAACACATAGCATATCATTAAACTAGACGAGTAAATGCACGACTTACCCATGCCCATAAATTCGTGTTTCACCCCGCGCTCTGAGGCCACCTCAATCTGGCCTAGCAGTTGCACTTTGATGCCCATGTGCTCCAGCTTCTTGGTCGTGAGGGGCGTGATCTTGATCTGTGCGTATGCACGGAGGGAGTGGTTGCGTGAGCACCAAAAAAGAGAGACAGAGGCATGCTGTACACAAGGTAGCAAATCTGTGCGTCCAATCGCATTCCAAGGTGTTCCACTATTCTGAAGTTAAGGCGTTCAGATGTCTCTATTAGGCTGAGGCATCTACAAACGTAAAGGCGAGCTGGTGTTGTGTGCCTGTGGTCAACCTGCACCCTCAATTGGTATGTGCTCAAGCTGCTGTGAGGCTTGCTAGGTATCTGAAGCCAGGTAAGGACACGCCGGACTCGGTTTGCACACGTACAGCACAAACGTGTGCAAGCATATATAGTTGCCCGCTCCTCGGCAAACGCAACACTCCACCCTAGACTGATCCAATCTGTACGCCTATACACCCCTCTCTGCTACCCTGCACAAGTACCTGGCCCTTGACTGTGTCTCTGTTTGAGTAGACGGGCACGTCCTCCAGCACGTCCTTTTTGCCCTTCACCGTAGCGGTGTTCTTGTAGGGCTTGCCCTGTGCATCCATAAACTCTGTCTCTATGCGGAAGGGGCTACCCTGGATGTAGCCCATGATGCTTTTCTGCGTCCAATCGGAGATTGCAAAAGGCATCAGCTGAAATGGTGAAGTCAGAATTGAGCTGGGACTTGTTGGGGCACAGGTGCAAGAGCTGGAAGCAATTAGCATGAACAGAGCATTCTGTGACTGAGTTACCATAGTGAGCGCCTTGTGGGATGACCCAAAATGAATTAAAGTACAAGTTAAATGAAAATATAAACAACTGTTGTTTATCGAACACAGAGCAGGAACAAAACCGTGCTTCACTTTTTGAGGGATTCCTCATTTTATTTTTATATCTGAATTTTAATAGATAAAGCTGCATGGCGTAGGCCCGAGTTGGCAAACAGCTTGGTTTTCATACAACATGGCTCAAATCTAGTCAGACTCCTGCACCATGCTTAGGGCACCAGGCCAGATTGCTGGGGTAGCCCAGCAAAAGCAACTCAGGCCGTGTTGTAGGGCACAGCCACCTGTGTTGCACATACGTGCGCCACTCTCGAGGTGGAACTCAGCAACAATTAGGCATCCTAGTGTGGGGACACATGTAGCAGCAGACGCGTCTAGTTCGGCGGGTGGAGATCCGTGGGGAAAGTCTCAAGAGCAGGTGTGGAAAAGCAGTTTTGTTTGAGTACTTGCATCAACTTGCAGCAACAGCCTGTGCTGTGCTCTCAGACCTCTCAGAGCTTTTATGTTGTAAGAAGTAGCTGTAGGCCGGTGCTTGTTTTTGTTGTGGCAGTGCTCTGACCAGTCGGACACGTGCTTCTGCCCTGTTTTACAGCATCATGCTGCTCAAGGCTCGCTCTTCCAGAAGTGGAAACAGTGGTGGCATTTAGAAAGCCCCGCAAGCAAAGAGGAGCCAGACCCCAAGAAGAACAACGGTGCAGCAAAGCTAGGGCCCCTCGTTTCGCGGCTGATGAGCTTGATGCAGCCTGACGGGCTGCTCATCTTTGGGGCATGCGTCTTCATGGTGAGTCCCCACTACGCATATGAATCTATTCGTGTGTGTGCTATACATGCTAGGGCCCTTATGCCTGGTGCATGTGCGTGTGTAACCGAACGCCAACTATTGGGCACATGTGCATTTAAGAAGGTAAAAGCTTGCGCATAGTGCACACATGAATCAACATGCTGTTCTGACATTCTCTACTTACAGACGCCTGCATGTTTTGCACAGTAATTTATGCATATCACAGAAACGTTGACATATGTCGGCAAGTGTATGCTGCCCTGACGGAGCTGACACAACTCCACTGCCACAGTGCATCTTCTAACATCATGCATATACACACACACACATGCACACACACACACACACACACACACGCGCGTCTTTCCCACTTATACACACTCAGACGCTGTCTCACAGATAAAAAGAGCATGTGTGTGTGTCCCTGTCTAAGGTGGCAGTGTGATTCCAGTTTTTCAAGGCTGTCATATGCATCCGTCACAAGTGCATCAAATGCGCACGTCTCTTTCACGCGCTCTTAAACTGTTGAAGGTCGCCCTGAAAGAGCTGACACTGCCCCGCTTTTTTTTTCCACGCGTCCCTCCTACGTGCATCAACCGCTCACGTTTTTTTCTTGCTTGTCTAAAAAGGTGTGTGCCGCCCTAGCTGAGCTGACGGTGCCCCACTTTGCTACCAAATGCATTTTCACGGCGGCCAAGGAGGGCGCCACAGCTGCCTCCTACACCGGATATTTAAAACTGCTTGCGGTAAGGATGCGGAAAAGTATTGTCAGAAATTTTGTTACATTTTTGTCTATGATTGGGCCGCTTCTGCCGCCTTTTGCTGGTTTTCGGCAAGGTCTATGGGTGGGCCGCATCTGCCGCCTTTTGTTGGATTCTGCAAGGTCTATGGGTGGGCCGCATCTGTCGCCTTTTGCTGGTTTTCGGCAAGGTCTATGGGTGGGCCGCATCTGCCGCCTTTTGTTGGTTTTTGGCAAGGTCTATGGGTGGGATGCATCTGCCGCCTTTTGTTGGATTCTGCAAGGTCTATGGGTGGCCGGCATCTGCCGCCTTTTGCTGGTTTTCGGCAAGGTCTATGGGTGGGCCGCATCTGCCGCCTTTTGTTGGATTCTGCAAGGTCAATGGGTGGGCCGCATCTGTCGCCTTTTGCTGGTTTTCGGCAAGGTCTATGGGTGGGCCGCATCTGTCGCCTTTTGCTAATTTTTGGCAAGGTCTATGGGTGGGCCGCTTCTGCCGCCTTTTGTTGGTTTTTGGCAAGGTCTATGGGTGGCCGGCATCTGCCGCCTTTTACTGGTTTTTGGCAAGGTCTATGGGTGGGCCGCATCTGCCGCCTCCACCGGATACTTCGAGCTGTTTGCAGTGAGAGTGTGAAAAGGGACATGATGTGTCAATTCAGCTAGGTCTTTGGGTGGTGCCACAGTTGCCTCTTATACGGCTGCTTGCAGGAAGGGGGTTGAATAGTGTGAATTGCGTGTTTAACTTTGGGTGGTGCAGCCTCTACCATCAGCTGTGGAAATTTGAAGTAGGCATGCACGCTCACATATACACACACATACGCGCTCGCACACACACAACTACACACATACACACACACCACACACACGCGCACACACACGCACACTCACAGGGCATCATCATAGTGTATGGCCTCATGAGTGCCCTCAGGGGCTATTGCTTCTCCATCATCAATAACCGCATGACCCTACGCCTAAGGTGCGCGCGCTCTGCATGCTGTCCAGTGTTGCGCATAGCTGCCTTTTTATCAATTCATCAACTGCACCTGGAGTCTGTGTCTGGTAAGGTTATTTCTCGCTTTGTAGCTTTATAGGCTTTGCAAAAGGAACAAGAAAAGTATACGCAGGCAGAGAAAGCCACGGTCAGGGCCTGGAAAAAGCCCCTTTCTGATTGACTGCTGAACACTCTTAACCATCATCTTGACACTTTTGAACTGCATTACTATCTCAGCGTGATCCTTCTCAGCGTGATCCTGGCATTCCATTCGAGCTTCATACTTAGGGTTGGCCAGAACCGTGTGTATACGCCGTGTATGACCGTGTCTTTGATGAAATCCCTGCAATAAGTACCGTATATGCCCCATGTATATATGTTTGTTTTGGTCAACCGTTTTCATACTGTCATACTGACACCGTTTATATATGGTTTTGGCCAACCTTATTCATACTGTGTTCAATGATGTCATGGGTGGTATGTGGTTTATCATATATGTGTACGGTTATACTTCTCGACTTATGTGCTTGCCTGCATGTCTGCATAAACGGAGGCTCTTAGACGATATCGATGAACGATCTGTTCTCACTCAGACGACACACCAGAAATCGGCCGTGGTGTATGGTTATATTTCATAACTTATGTGCTTGCCTGCATTTCTACAATCCTTTCTCCGCTCAGTCCCTATGTAGAGACTGGAATGTGGCAAAAACTTAAGCGCACGCTTGAAACTCACTGAATTTCCTTTGCACATCCTCTCCCTGTTTCCCTCAGGTCTCAACTCTTTCACAGCCTTGTCAGGCGAGAGGTGAGGGACTGTGTGTGTTAGTGTATGCTTGTATGTGTGTGTGTGCGTGTGTGTGTGTTGCGTTGTGCATGCGCGTGTGTGTGCCTCTGTGCAATCCTTCCTAGGCTGGGGCGCGCATTGTTTAGAAAGCCTTGTTTGACGCACTGAAGAAATGCTCTGTACTGCCCCTAATTCTGTCTTGTCTCCAGAAACTAAAGTGAAAATGTTAAATCACCACAAGCAGCTCGTGTTCACTCAAAGCATGCGAGCCCGGCAGCGCTGTTGGGGGCGTACCATGGCTTTATGGTCACCTGGGATTTCGGCACTCTGCTCCCCTTCAACTTTCTTACGACCTTTGTTTTCCGTCCTAAACCCTAATTAGATTGG
>Ga0307974_1002064_pt1:0-5000 | contig 14169 bp, 17 predicted proteins | sample OrgLakmetagen784_FD_201812 | JGI IMG/M metagenome (GOLD analysis project Ga0307974, IMG submission 201812) | Saline water microbial communities from Organic Lake, Antarctica - #784 | ecosystem: Environmental > Aquatic > Non-marine Saline and Alkaline > Saline | place: Antarctica: Organic... | reverse complement strand
TTGAATTGTATTTACAAGCTCGCCGTTTCAAAAGCACGAGAAGGCTGGTGGACGTGTGGTGGTGCAGGTTAGGATTTTTCCCAATCCATTTTGCAAGCTAGAGGATTAAGATGGAACTGTTTTGTTGAGGTACTGGGTTGTCATTTGTAGGCAACACGACATACAACTTTCCGCGCACGAGTTTGGATGCTTTTTAGATCATGCAAATCAAATAGAAATGAGTTTCAGTACTCGCTTGTTGAATTTTAACAACGGATTAATGCAAGCACAAAGGAACACTGTCTGCCATTGCACCAGCTTTTTGCATTGTAAAAGCGTGCTGCTTATACCAGCCTACATTTTGCAGTGCTTTTTTACAGCTGGCTGTATGCCGAGGACTTTTGACAGGCCACGATCCGCTGTCCAATCCAATGCCACCACTCTCTGCTTTGTAGGACTGAACCCTGCATCCATTTGTACGCGGTTGGATGTCAAACCCACTACCATCACTCTCTGCTATGTATAACTGAACCTTGCGGTCATTTGTGTGCGGTTGGATGTAGGTTCCACCGCCATCACTCCCTGTTTCGAATAACTCAACCTTGCAGTCGTGTGTGCGCGATAGGAATTCCAATCCATTGCCACCACTCTTTGCTTTGTATACCTGCAAATCTTGCCTTCAGTTGTATTTGGCTGGACGTCCAATCCATGGCCATCACTCTTTGCTTTTGTCTATTTGTACGTTTGAACCTTGCAGTCGCTTGTACGCGGTTGGGCTACGGCAGGCTACTGGTTACGGCCTGTTTGTGGCCTCAGGCCACATTGCTTGCTATATGACCAAGGTGGGCAATGTTGAGCAAAAGAGTCCCGAATGCTGTGTGTGTGTGAATGCTGGATGCTGATTTAAGGTGCTAGGTTTAGCTGGTTGGAGAGTTTTTAATTAATGCTGGATGCTAGGCTTTTAGGTGCTAGACACTGCTGTGTTGGAAGGGTGCTGGGTGCTAACTGTTTCATGATACGGACACTGTTTCATGATAAGGACACTGTTTCATGATGAGGACACTGTTTCACGATAAGGACACTGTTTCATGATAAGGACACTGTTTCGTGATACGGACACTGTTTCATGATACGGACACTGTTTCATGATAAGGACACTGTTTTATGATACGGACACTGTTTCATGACAAGGACACTGTTTCATGATAAGGACACTGTTTCATGATAAGGACACTGTTTCATGATACGGACACTGTTTCACGATAAGGACACTGTTTCATGATAAGGACACTGTTTCATGATACGGACACTGTTTCATGATACGGACACTGTTTCATGATAAGGACACTGTATCATGATACGGACACTGTTTCATGACAAGGACACTGTTTCATGATAAGGACTCTGTTTCATGATGAGGACACTGTTTCATGATAAGGACACTGTTTCATGATGAGGACACAGTTTCATGATGAGGACACTGTTTTATGATAAGGATACTGTTTCATGATAAGGACACTGTTTCATGATGCGGACACTGTTTCATGATAAGGACACTGTTTCATGATGAGGACACAGTTTCATGACGAGGACACTGTTTTATAATAAGGATACTGTTTCATGATAAGGACACTGTTTCATTATAAGGACACTGTTTCATGATAAGGACACTGTTTCATGATGAGGACACAGTTTCATGATGAGGACACTGTTTTATGATAAGGATACTGTTTCATGATAAGGACACTGTTTCATTATAAGGACACTGTTTCATGATAAGGACACTGTTTCATTATAAGGACACTGTTTCATGATAAGGACACTGTTGGGCAGAAGGGTCCTGAATGCTGAGTGCTGGATGCAAGATTACAGGTGGTAGGTTCTGCTGGTTGGAGAAGTGTCGAATGATGAATTATGGATGCTGCATGCTGCATGCTGAATGCTGCACCTGAATGCTGCATGCTGTGTCACTGAGGTGTAATAAGGCTGATTGCTGAATGCTGCATGACCAAGGCGGGCATTGTTGGGCATAGGCGTCCTGAATGCTGAATGCAAGACTTTATGTGCAATGCATTGCTGGTCAAAGAGGTCATGGTTGCTAGGTTTGTGTGACCCACGGCTGCTGCGCATTGATTTTGAGGTTTAGTGTGAACGACAGTGGGTGAGCGATTGCTGCCCTTGAGCGAGTTAGTGGGTGGTATACGTTTACCATGGATAATTATGTATATAAATATAGTACTATGTATAATAATACTTTGTATAACTATTATATAATTATAGTTATATATCGTAAATTCAATCACTTCCACTTTGAAAATTAATTAAAATTTCAATTTCAGTTCGTAAGGGGGTCTGGGGAATAATTTCTGAGTTCGAAAACACTCCGGGAGGGACCTGTCAGGAATTGAGTTCGAGAGCCCCTTGTGAATGCTGTCTGTGCACTGCTACTGTTGTTTGTTGAGAGGCTGAATCTGTTGCTGAGGCTGGAGCTGTGGCTGAGACTGTGGCTGTGGCTGTGGCTGAGGCTGTGGTTGAAGCTGTGGCTGATGCTGATGCTGCACAGTGCTCAGAAGCAGCGAAAGAGAGGTAAGGGATTTACATGCAGCAATAGCCACAAGGGGCAAACGCAATGGGGATAGAGAAGGAGGCTTGTTGGAGCTGCATTTACGGGCGCCCCACGGGCCTCTTCATCACAGCCTCGCCCCTTGCCTTTGCCTCTTGCTCTCTCTGCCAGCTCCTGAGCTGCCTCTCCCTCTGCAGCCTTTCAGCTGGGGACTGAGGCTTCAAGAACTCGGCCAGGGGGGTCACACTGGCGCGCTTGGAGCTCATTTCAATTTTCACCCTCAAAACCACTATAAATGATTTAATTATCACTTCGAATTCAGTTCGCAGAGGCCTCCAAGAATTAATGAGAAGTTTCGTTTTCTGGCCAAAAGATTAATTAATTTCCGAATTGATCATGAACAGACGGCATAAGTATGCATTAACCATATATAATTATGTGTGTATACGATACACAACAGCACACAAAAGGACGCAATAAAGCACTCTAAAACTTAAATACACACGTACACATGAACACAGACTTGCACACACTTACACACATACACATACACAAACACACACATTACACACCACACACGCGCACACACACATGCAGGTTGTGGCCCTGTTGCTAGGGTGTCACTTGGTCTTGCAAGGCGCTCTGACAGCGGAGCAGCTCACAAACTACATCTTCTACGTGGAGTTCGTAACCTATGCCAGTTTGAGCGCGTGCGATGAGGTTGGTTCATCTTATGCTGGGGTTCCTTTATTATAGTCTAGGCATGTGTATTTCTCTTAGCGGTGTGCCTGTGTTGTGTATTTGTGCATGTGCGTGTGTGGGAATGTGTGTTTGTGCGTGTGCGTGTGTGCGTGCGTGCATGCGTGCGCGTGTGCGGTTGTGTGTGTGTGAGTGTGTGTTGTTCACTATTTGTGTGAACATGCTTGAATATTGCTTAATAATCTGAGCAAAACCCCATGCCATCAATCACGTATCACATGTAGAAAGGTTAACCCGTCCTTGAGGATCTGTGCAACACCGTATGCCCTCAATTGTATGAACAAAGGCTGCAGCAAACTTCCCCTTGAGGACTTGTGCGGAATTGTATGCCTTCAATCACATGTGTGAAGGCTGCAGCAAACTTCCTCTTGAAGACTTGTGCAAATTTGTATGCCTTCAATCACATGTGTGAAGGCTGGAGCAAACTTCCTCTTGAGGACTTGTGCGAATTTGTATGCCTTCAATCACATGTGTGAAGGCTGCAGCAAGCTCGCCCTTGAGAATCTGTGCAAAATGTTATGCATTCAATCACATGTGCCAAGGCTGCAGCAAACCTGTCTTTGAGAATCTGTGCAAAATGTTATGCATTCAATCACATGTGCCAAGGCTGCAGCAAGCTCGCCCTTGAGAATCTGTGCAAAATGTTATGCCTTTAAATACATGTGCCAAGGCTGCAGCAAACCTGTTTTTGAGCACTCGTAAACACAATCTGGCATATTGTCAGGAGCCTGCGTTTCTGTACGTTATCATACTGCTTGCCGTACAGATAGTGGGTGTAGAACAAAAGAAGGGAAAACATTTGGAGGGAAAACATTTGTAGCGACACAAACCTTTTCTTGCAGGTGGTAAGATGCAGCCACATTTTGGTGGTGCACACGATGGTGTAAGAGGTGGTTGTTATGGTTATATTGTTATATATTATGTTATATTATATATATTATGTTATGGTGTTGCACACGATGGTGTAAGAGGTGGTTGTTATGGTTATGTTATATTAGATACCGTACGAACAATATATCACGCCGCAAAAATATTGTTTTTGGGGGGTGCGGCGAGCTCACACCCCCTGAAATATATAAATAGTTGAGGGGGTGCGGATCGGTGCGGATTAAATTTAAATAATTACTTTTGAGTTTTTGACGGGTCATGAGTGGAAAAGAGCCCCCGAGAGCCCCTGTGGGCCTGCAAGGTGCACATCGCTGCTGAGTTCCGAGACTGGCTGAAGAAGCGGTTCCCATTTGTGCATCATCTTGGTCGGCTCTTGGTTGTGCATCATCTTGGCCGGCTGGCTGCACAGGTGTTGCTCAGAGGGGAGTGAGGAGGGGGGCAGTGAAGATCGGGCTCTCTCTCTAGAGGGGGGCTCTCTCTCTAGAGAGGGGGGCTCTCTCTCTAGAGGGGGGCAATGAGGAGAGGGATGGGGAAGCAGATGGTAATGATACTTGAGTTAAGAAAGACTAGAAGACAAAACTAGTGCCAGTTGATGTACAATGTACAGAGTTCAGCAGAACCAGACTTAGTTTTCTCAGTGCCCTTGGACAAAAACTATGTTAATGTGTTATGGAATGCACCTCGGAGTCCCTTGGTGCGGTTCTGAGGGCATTTTGCCCCTGCGGATTGGTGCGGCAAGCACTAAATTATATATTGAGAGGGGTGCGGATTGGTGCGGACAGGGTAAAAATAACTCTTTTTTTGAGGGGTG
>Ga0307974_1002062_pt1 | contig 14180 bp, 17 predicted proteins | sample OrgLakmetagen784_FD_201812 | JGI IMG/M metagenome (GOLD analysis project Ga0307974, IMG submission 201812) | Saline water microbial communities from Organic Lake, Antarctica - #784 | ecosystem: Environmental > Aquatic > Non-marine Saline and Alkaline > Saline | place: Antarctica: Organic Lake... | reverse complement strand
ACTAGGAAACGAGACATGAGTGAAACCCTTCCACACACCGACATGTGCACGCACACTTGCGTGTGCCTCTAGAGATTTGTGTGCATGTAAGCACACACAACCAACCATAGAGAAGCCAACCAATGATATATTGTTATCCCTGAGCTCATTCTGTAGAAACAAACATATGATGAGTATAAAGCCTTGTCTCTTGCATCTATGCCCTGCCACACACACATCATCAAAAGGGTACGTACTTAAGTAATATACGTATTGCTCAACGCAAATCTTTAAGTTTACTTATCTTTGGCCGCCATATGCTACAATTTGGGTGCTGCAAAAATTGCGCATTTCCATTTCTATATACATACACTACATAAACAACACACTGAATAAACACTGAGTAATAAACAAACAACAAACAACACATACACTACATAAACAACACATACACTACATATAAATATACACTACATACATACACTACATAAACAAGCACAACATGTCATATCTCATGTATCATTATGTAGCGCCTTTTCTAGGGTTGGCCAGAACTGTGAATGTACAGTGCACATACAACATTCTTGGCAGGGAAGTCACCCAATTTACGGTCATATAGGGTGTACATACAACATTCTTGGCAGGGAAGTCACCCAAATTACGGTCATATACGGTGTACATACAACATTCTTGGCAGGGAAGTCACCCAATTTACGGTCATATACGGTGTATATAGGTACACGGTTTTGGCCGACCCTAGCCTTTTACTGTGATAGTTTAAGGAGTGGTTTTTTCAACCTGCGCAGTTTATTCTTTTCTGTCGCACCTACAAACGCCCCTGCCGCACACATCCCCTGGTAACTACAAAACATGCGCACTGGAATATCTGTAAATGTGCACTACGCTAACATGATTTACCTATAAGCGCGTAGACAATGCACTGCGCAAATCATCGCACCAGCGCCCCTGCCGCACACATCAGTGGGGAGGGCCCCAAAAAACATGCGCACTGATTTACCTACAAGCGCGGACTACGTAGACATGCACTGCACAAATCATCCCACCAGCGCCCCTGCCACATACATCAGTGGGAAGGGCCCCAAAAAACATACGCACTGAAATATCTATAGGATTGGCCAGAACCGTATATACACACCGTATATGACCGCATGTATGGTGGTTTCCCTGCTTAAAATACCGTATGTACACCGTATATAAGTATAAGTATGGGGTTCTAGCCCACCCTAAATATCTATAAACGCGCACTACGTAGACATGCAATACGCAAATCATCGCACCAGCGCCTATGCCGCACACATCAGTGGTACGACAGGCCCCACAAAACATGCGCACTGGAATATCTATGAACGCGCACTACGTAGACATGCACTACGCAATTCATCACACCAGCGCCTCTGCCGCACACATCAGTGGGACGACAGGCCCCACAAAACATGTGCACTGGAATATCTATAAACGCGCACTACGTAGACATGCACTACGCAATTCATCACACCAGTGCCCCTGCCGCACACGTCAGTGGGAAGGGCCCCAGTAAGGGCTGCGAGCAAGGCAGCCACGTAGGTTTTCCTTCTTGAACATAATTCTCTTGTCGCCCGCATAATTTAAAATCACTTTTTTCACTTTTTTCAATTGCACCAGTGCCCCTGCCGCACACGTCAGTGGGAAGGGCCCCAGTAAGGGCTGCGAGCAAGGCAGCCACGTAGGTTTTCCTTCTTGAACATCCTTGTCGCCCACATAATTAAAATCACTTTTTTTTAATTGCACCAGTGCCCCTGCCGCACACGTCAGTGGGAAGGGCCCCAGTAAGGGCTGCGAGCAAGGCAGCCACGTAGGTTTTCCTTCTTGAACATAACTCTCTTGTCGCCCGCATAATTTAAAATCACTTTTTTCACTTTTTTCAATCGCACCAGTGCCCCTGCCGCACACGTCAGTGGGAAGGGCCCCAGTAAGGGCTGCGAGCAAGGCAGCCACGTAGGTTTTCCTTCTTGAACATCCTTGTCGCCCACATAAATAAAATCACTTTTTTTTAATTGCATGCCGCACACGTCAGTGGGAAGGGCCCCAGTAAGGGCTGCGAGCAAGGCAGCCAAATAGGTTTTCCTTCTTAAACATAACTTTCTCGTCGCCCGCATAGTTTAAAATTACTTTTTTTTTACGCACCAGTGCCCCTGCCGCACACGTCAGTGGGAAGGACCCCGGTAAGGGCTGCGAGCAAGGAAGCCACGTAGGTTTTCCTTCTTGAACATGACTTCCTTGTGGCCCGCATAATCTAAAATCACTTTTTCACTTTTTTCAATCGCACCAGTGCCCCTGCCGCACACGTCAGTGGGAAGTGCCCCGGTAAGGGCTGCGAGCAAGGCAGCCGCTGCAGTTGTGTTACCCATGCCCAACTCCCCGAGACAGATCAGGCAGCGTGGGGGCTCAGCATCTGAAGCACCTGCAGGGTGGTTGCACTTTTCACGTGTGTGCAAGATGCTGAGTTGATCATGAGAGACAGATCAGGCAGCGTGGGGGCTCAGCATCTGAAGCACATGCAGGGTGGTTGCACTTTTCACGTGTGTGTGCAAAATGCGTTGCGTGTGTATAAGATGCAGGGGGGTTGCATTTTTTACGTGTGTATAAGAGGCTACGTGAGGAGGGTTGATTATGAGAGGCCTGTGCTACTTGAGGCTGCTGTATGTTGTGTGATGCTTGATGAGTGAGGCCTGTGCTATTTAAGGCAGCTGTATGCTTCATGCAACCGTATACGTTGTGTGATACTTGATGCAGCTGTATGCTTGTATGCTTCATGCAATCGTACGTTGTGTGATGTCTGATGCAGCTGTATGCTTAATGCAATCGTATACGTTGTGTGATGCTTGACGCAGCTGTACGCTTCATGCAATCGTACGTTGTGTGATGCTTGAAGCAGCTGTACGCTTCATGCAATCGTACGTTGTGTGATGCCTGACGCAGCTGTATGCTTCATGCAATCGTATACGTTGTGTGATGCTTGATACAGCTAGCTGTATGCTTCATGCAATCGTACGTTGTGTGATGCCTGACGCATCTGTATGCTTCATGCAACCATAAATGTTGTGTGATGCCTGACGCAGCTGTATGCTTGAGGCAATCGTATACGTTGTGTGATGCCTGACGCAGCTGTATGCTTGAGGCAATCGTTTATGTTGTGTGATGCCTGACGCAGCTGTATGCTTGAGGCAATCGTATATGTTGTGTGATGTCTGATGCAGCTGTATGCTTCATGCGATCGTATATGCTGTGCAATGCCTGACGCAGCTGCATATTGTGAATGCATGAGTGTAATGGCCCTCTCACAGTCACAATCGCACTCGCAATACCTGAGCATGAGGCCTGAGCGGAAGAAACTCTTCGCTGCACAGCAGCAGCTCCTGCAGCCATGGCCGCCTCACACTCTAAGGGTGTCATGGCGGCCCCCTCCAGCATGTTACGGCTGCCACTGCGCACCTACGACACATAGGAGGAAGAGCAGGATGGTGTGCCTCACACTCAAGGGATTCTGCTTCGCACTCTGAGGGTGTCATGGCGGTACTCTTTTGCATATTACGGCTGCTACTGCGCACCTACAACACAAAAGGAGGAAGAGCAGGATGGTGTGCCTCACACTAAAAGAATACTGCTTCAAACTCTGGGGGTTTTATGGCAGGATTATGTAGCATTTCAATAAGAGGAGAGAATTATGGCAGGATTCTGTAGCGTGTCAATTGTCGTAGAGAGAGAATCCCAGGATCCCAGGATCCCAGGATTCTGTAGCATGTCAATAAGAGGAGAGATTCATGGCAGGATGATGTAGCATGTCAATTGTCGTAGAGAGAATCCCAGGATCCCAGGATCCCAGGATCTCAGGATCCCAGGATTCTGTAGCATATCAATAAGAAGAGAGATATGGCAGATTTCTGTAGCATGTCAATTGTTGCTGCTGCCACTGCGCATCTGCAGTCAAAAAGAAAAAGTCATACTTCTCCCCACCCCGTGGCCTACTTGGTCATGTGTGGGGGTGACACTCAGCTGGTGGCTTGCACACCCCTCAGCTCAGTGATTTACTGCTCCTCTTCTTGGTCATGTGTGTGGGGGTGACAAACTGGGGACGCACTCACACTCATCCCTCCTCATTTTGTGGTCATAATAGAGACCAGGACAAGACGCTTGTGAACACACGCAAACACACACACACACACACCACACACACACCACAAACACACACACACCCACACACACACACACACACACACAGACATATACACAAACGCACACACACGCTTGTGATCATGGGTGACAGTGACATGACACGTTTAAATTGCAACCCTCACCTTATGATCATGGGTGACGGTGACATGTTGGGTGGCCACCGTGTCTGGCTCCTCACTTTCCAGCACAGCCTCCAAGCCCCCCTCTACATCTAAACCCACGTCAATGAGCTCTAGGTCACAGTTGCTGGCAGCGCACATGACGCTGCATGCACACACAACACACGCACGCACACACAGTTGCTGACGACGTACAACAAAAAGGTTTAGGTCAAAGTTGCTGGCAGCGCACATGACGCTGCATGCACACACGACACACACAGGCACACACACAATTGCTGACGTACAACAAAAAGGTCTAGGTCACAGATCTAGATGCTGGCAGCACACATGACGCTGCATGCATGCACACACAACACACACAGGCACACAGGCACACACACAATTGCTGACGTACGACAAAAATGTCTAGGTCACAGATCTAGATGCTGGCAGCGCACATGACACTGCATGCACATACAACACACACAGGCACACAGGCACACACACAATTGCAGTCATACAACAAAAAGGTCTAGGTCGCAGTTGCTGGCAGCGCACATGACGCTGCATGCACACACGACACACACAGGCACACACAGTTGCTGACATACAACAAAAAGGTCTAGGTCAAAGTTGCTGGCAGCGCACATGACGCTGCATACACATACAATACACACAGGCACACACAATTGCAGTCGTACGACAAAAAGGTCTAGGTCACAGTTGCTGGCAGCACACATGACGCTGCATGCACAACGACACACACAGGCATACAGCTGACGCGCAACCAAAAGGTGTCTAAGCCAATGTTGCCGGCAACTCATGTGATGCGACATGTACACCTAAGCAAGCACAGTGCACCCTAGTTGCCAATTTATAACTGATAATATATAAAGCACAGTGCATCCTAGTTGCCAATTCATAACTGATAATATGTATAACACAGTGCATCCTAGTTGCCTAAGCAAACACAGTGCATCCTAGTTGCCAATTTATATCTGATAATATGTATAGCACAGTGCATCCTAGTTGCCTAAGCAAGCACAGTGCATCCTAGTTGCCAATTTATAACTGATAATGTTTATAGCACAGAGCATGCTAGTTGCCTAAGCAAACACAGTGCATCCTAGTTGCCAATTTATAACTGATAATATGTATAGCACAGTTCATCCTAGCTGCATAAGCAAACACAGTGCATCCTAGTTGCCAAAGCAAACACAGTGCATCCTAGTTGCCAAATTATAACTGATAATATGTATAACACAGTCCATCCTAGTTGCCTAAGCATACACAGTGCATCCTAGTTGCTAACTGATAACTGATAATATGTATAGCACAGTGCATCCTAGTTGCCAAAGCATACACAGTGCATATTAGTTGCCAACTTATAACTGATAATATGTATAACACAGTTCATCCTAGTTGCCAAATCAAACACACTGCATATTAGTTGCCAACTTATAACTGATAATATTTACAACACAGTGCATCGTAGTTGCCAAAGCAAACACAGTGCATCCTAGCTGCCTAAGCAAACACAGTGCATATTAGTTGCCAATTTATAACTGATAAAAATCATAACACAGTGCATCCTAGTTGCCTAAGCATACACAGTGCATCCTAGTTGCCAAATTATAACTGATAATATGTATAACACAGTCCATCCTAGTTGCCAAAGCATACACAGGGCATCCTAGTTGCCAATTCATAACTGATAAGCTCATGCTATAGCTGCTGGAAGTACAACAAGAACATGAACCATAATTAGGGTTGGCCAAAACCCTACAATTATAGGTATATAAGGTGTATATACGGTATATTTGGCAGGGAAATCACCATACATACGGTCATATACGGTGTGTACATACGGTTCTGGCCAACCCAAACCATAAACCATTGTTATGCACTCATATTCCTTTGCAATGGACAGGGGCGAGCCAACATAAATACCGGTGTTAAACAAGAATTGTTCGACATGATTAGCAGAGGCAACACTTCAATGCCAATTTTATAACGAGGGGGTGAACTGAGCAAAGGCCAGAGATGCTGTTATTTAGGGGGCAACTACTCACACCACGCCACTTTGTCAAACTTCACACTAAAGCTTTAAATAAAAGCTACCAGAGCAGGTGCATATGTTTAAACAGTTGTCCTGCGTACAAATTGACAAGACTACATACACAAGTAGGGCACCTGCACCCCATATGGGTGCTTTCAAAAGGATATAGCATACTAATTTGCATATCTCGCCATCCACGTTATCATCTTATTCCATTTCTTTTATTGATACCATTTTTATACTGGAGTTGAACGAATTGGTTTTTTCAAGTTTGGTGTGGGTCAAAATTTAGCAGGACTTCACGCTGACCAGGCATGTTTTTGTTACTATTTTTTACCAGGTTCAGACACAGCGCTAGTGGACAGACAACAGCGCTAGTGGACAGACAACAGGGCTAGTGGTTAAGACAACACAAAAGACAACAGCGCTAGTGAACAATAGAACAAAAAAGACAACAGCGCTAGTGGACAGACAACAGCGCTAGTGGACAAGACAACAGCGCTAGTGGACAAGACAACACAAAAGACAACAGCGCTAGTGGACAAACAAGAAAGAACAGACAGCGCTAGTGGACAGACAAGAAAGAACAGACAGCGCGAGTGGACAGACAAGAAAGAAGAGACAGCGCTAGTGGACAAGAAAGAACAGACAGCGCTAGTGGACAGACAAGAAAAAACAGACAGCGCTAGTGGACCGACAAGAAAGAGCAGACAGCGCTAGTGGACAGACAAGAAAGAACAGACAGCGCTAGTGGACAAAAAAGAACAGACAGCGCTAGTGGGCAAGAAAGAACAGACAGCGCTAGTGGACAAGAAAGAACAGACAGTCGATAAGGACAGACAGCGAGTGGAGTATGACAGATAGTTCAGTGGGTAAGACAGACAGACAGTGACGTGCAGCCTCACCTGCTGGCTGCTTGGCCTCTGGCTATGGTTTTGAAGACAGACACAGAAACCTGTCAGTGTGAAGAGCACGCAGGCAGCTATGGTCAGATGTGTTTGGTGTATGCACACTAGATTTAGCAGGAAAGCCTTGAAGCTGACAGTGCAGATCATCATAAGCAGGGTCGACCTGATATACCTACTCAGTAAATCTACGCCATACCTTCAACAGGGAAATCTTTGGAGTTAACAGTTTATAAATCTGTCAATGTGAAGAGCATACATGAACACAGGGTTGGCCAAACTGTTTTGGCGTGTTTACAGCATACCAACATACGATTGACATTCAGATTCAGCAGGGAAGTCTTTGAACTGTAGGGTTAACCAGAACTGTATACACACACCGTATACGACGGCATGTAAGGTAAATTACCTCTGCTGACAGGGTGTATACATGGGGTTGGCCAAAACCTTATATATACGGTCTAATAGATAATTTGGTCATATACGGTGTATACATACGTTTATGGCCAACCCTACGTATACACCAAAGATGCATATGTATGTACATATGTATGGTTTTGGCTAACCCTATTTATACACCAAAGATATACATAAATTTTATGATTCCGGCCAGCCCTACACACCTGCACGGGTGAAGAACACGCCACACACACACACACACACACACACACACACACACACACACACACACACACACACACACACACACACACACACACACCAGCACGGGTGAAGAACACGCAGGTGGGGCTTGCTATAACTGCATATTAAGTTTATATTCATGCATCATCAGTTATATATACTTTATACTCATGCATATTCATTTATATATATATATATATATATATTCATGCATCATCAGTTATATATACTCTTATAATCATGCATATTCAGTTATGTATACTCATATGTTCATACATACATATTCAGTATGTAATATGTACTTGTATGCATATACTACATTCATTATATGCACACTACATACAATATGTACGGGTGTACGTATTTCTCTGTATGTAGTATGTACGGCATTGCATAGCAGAAAAGTCTTTGCAAGCTTCTATGGTTGGCCAGAACCATATACATACGGTGTATATACGGTAGTTTTGGCAGGGAACTCACCATATATACGGTCATATACGGTGTATATATACGGTTCTGGCCAACTCTACAAGTTTCACAGTGCAGATAACAGGGCAGTGCAGATAACAGGGCAGACAGACAGATAACAGGGCAGGGTGGCAGATAACAGGGCAGGGTGGCAGATAACAGGACAGACAGACAGATAACAGGGCAGTGCAGATAACAGGACAGACAGACAGATAACAGGGCAGTGCAGATAACAGGACAGACAGACAGATAACAGGGCAGGGTGGCAGTTAACAGAGCAGGGTGGCAGATAACAGGGCAGGGTGGCAGATAAAAGGGCAGGGTGGCAGATAACAGAGCAGGGTGGCAGATAACAGGGCAGGGTGGCAGATAACAGGGCAGGGTGGCAGATAACAGGGCAGTGCAGATAACAGGACAGACAGACAGACAGATAACAGGGCAGGGTGGCAAGGCGCGAAGCTGTTGGCAGGAAATTCTTTGAATTTAACATGCACGCAAAGAAATGAGGTCCATCAGTCGCAAAGACAGCAAAAATACAGCCCAAGCAAAATGTCGCTTTGGTAGCAATCAGTAGCATATAGCAACTCTAACTACATTTACAAATTACATGGGTACAAGCAACACGGATACATGTATACTATTTGTGTATGCACATGCACACATGCATACTCATACACATACACACACATACTCACACGTACACATACGCATACACGTACTCACAACACAAAAACTTCCACCTTCCACGCTTACCTAGACTCTTCATATTTCATATGTTAGAGCGCACCTCTCACAGATGACGTCTACAACAAACAGGCCCAGTATTTCTGGCAAGCTTTGTTGCTTCAACAAAATTGGTGCTTCCGATGGTATTGAAACCCACCTCTCTGGGAAATGCACTGACAGACGGCATGGCTTTCGTGATTCCATGGTCGGCAGCAAAGACCAGGAGTCGGGCCTTCTCTATGCTGGGACTCAGGCTTCTTTGCAGCCCTGCAATTCTGCTCATTGCACATCAGAGCCAGTTATGAGCGGCTCATTCGTATTCACGCCCCCCCCCATGGATGTGTGTGTGTGTATGTTTGTGTGTGTGTGTGTGTTTGTGTGTGCGTTTGTCTGTTTGTGCAAGTGCAAGTGCATGCCTGCCTGCGTGCGTGCGTGCGTGCATGTATGTGTGTGTGTGTGTGTGTGTGTGTGTGTGTGTGTGTGTGTGTGTGTGTGCGTTGGATGAAAATACAGCACTGGTGTGAGAGCTGCAGAGTTGGCGAGAACCGCATATATACACTGTTTATGACCGTGTATTTGGTAATTTCCCTGCCAAAAATACCGTATATGCAACGTATATATAATATATATGGTTCTGGCCAACCCTAGAGATCTGCATTCTGTGGTGGGGCTGGGGCTGCAGCCAGTGCAAGCGCGTGGCTGCTGCAAGTACTCGCAGTCGCTTGTGCAAGCGCACTCTCAGTCGCTTGTGCAAGTGCACTGTTTTGGAGTCAATCCTTGTCATGCGCCATTTACAGGGTTGGCCAGAACATTATACATAAACTGTATATGACCAGATATTTGGTGATTTCCACGCCAAAAATACTGCAAATACACCGTATATTTATGGTTCTGGCCAACCCTAGCCATTTATTATCTGCGAAGACTTTTGAATATGCCTTCCTGCAGGTCCTGGAGTTTATGCAGTACATAAAAAGCGCAAGTGCGTGCAAACTTCTGTGCCACCCCTGGTTGCTGTTCTTGTTACGTGTGTGTGTACACTACGTCAGAGTAATTACACTGGCGTATAACTAACTGGAGGAGCTTAGTTCAATGGTGACCGGTGAAGCTGGTGCGGCCCCAGTTGGCATTTCGGAACAGTAGTATAATACACAAGCTCGCTGCCTCGACCGTTGGATGATTACACTGTACGGGCACTTTGCAATAGCATGCTACCCTGTACAACTAGGGTTGGCCAGAACCATATATATACGGTTAATAAACGGTATTTTTGGCAGGGAAATCACCAAATATACGGTCATATACGGTGTATATATACGGTTCTGGCCAACCCTATGTACAACCCTTTCAACGCGTGTTTACAATGATGCATCACGTTTGTGTAGGGTTGGCCAGAACCATATATATATGGTGTATATACAGTATTTTTGGCAGGGAATCACCAAATATACGGTCGTACACGGTGTATATATACGGTTCTGGCCAACCCTACGTTTGTGTCCGTCGTTGGCTTTCTCAATTGGACAGATGCACCAGTGCATGTCAAGCATGCACGACAACACACACGCAGTGACGCTTACACGCACAAGCAAGAGCAGCTTACACCATTTAAAATTGTGTATAACAAACGGCCAGCCTCACCCACCTGGCTCCCAACTCCTCTAGCAGACCTGCATGTATAATGCATGCATACATCTTGCTTCTTGCATGCATTCGCGTGACAGGCCTGTGCACATCTTATGAAGCATTGCGCTCACTCGATAATGATTGCACTCATTACATAGAAGCTTGCATGGAGGGAGTTCCAATTACCAAGGGACCCCACAGGCTTTGCTTTGCCTGCCAAGGCTTGCTTTGCCTGTTCGTAGTAGGTGCTGTATTGGCAGGGAGCCATGTCACTGGTCTATTATGATGTCTGCTAAAAAAAACGTATGTCCATGTGCGGTAAACTGAAAAGGCAGTTATATTAACCACCGTCAAAAGTCAAAAGTGTGTATCAAACCACTACTATTTAACACCTTCAACGCATGGCTCCTAACAGAAGGGGCAGTGCTCCCAAAGCGGCAGCAGCAGCAGATGCATCCATAATATTGAAAGAAGAGGTGGAGGCCAGGTACTGTAATATGTGCGATTGTACAGCGATTGTACGTAACCCCTCTTGCTTACACTCCCCCCACCCACACGCAACCCCACACCCTCACACCTGCACTCATGACCAAAAAAAGAGGGAAGGGCACCGATGAAGAGTACGACTCCTACGAGCACAAGCGCATATGCTGGTCAGAGTACAGGGTATTTTTTACAGGTACGATTCGTGTGTACAATTTGCACGGTTCACACCTAGTTCCAGTGTATGTACAGTTTACAGGTAAGCAGCAATTGACATGTCTGCTTGCACGTATTTTGCAACATCCGTTGCTTGCGTTGCCTGCGTTGCTTGCGTTGCGTTGCAACATCGGTTGCTTGTGTTTGCGTTGCGTTGCTTGCTTGCGTTGCGTTGCATCCGTTGCTTGCTTGCGTTGCTTGCTTGCTTGCTTGCGTTGCTTGCTTGTGTTTGCGTTGCAACATCCGTTGCTTGCGATGCGTTGCAACATCCGTTGCTTGCGTTGCGTTGCAACATCCGTTGCTTGCACATATTTTGCAACATCCCCCTTTTGGTTGCTTGCGTTTGACCTCAATGCCTTCCCATGTTTCTATCTGACACCAATGCTACAGACCACTTCCTTGTTAACGTCCCTTGCTTCTCAGGGCTCATGTTCCTCACCCGTCTGCCATGCCCCTCATGGTGCGTGCCTTACACAAAACTATCATGTCCGCTGGTATTAAGCACACAATGCTTCGGTACACCCATCCTGACCCTAACCTTGGTCACTCATGTTCAGGGTTGGCCAGAACCATATATATACGGTGTATGAACGGTATTTTTGGCAGGGAAATCACCAAATATACGGTCATATCCGGTGTATATATATGGTTCTGGCCAACCCTAATCATGTTGTGCACACAACATTTGCTCACTCCCACTTGCACCTCAGTATGATGGGTAGTATCTGTCAAACTCTGCACAACGCTCGATCACACAAGCACCCCAGTATCTGTCAACTTTGCACACCGCTCAATCACACATGCACCCCAGTATCTGTCTAATTACTGTGCACACCGCTCAATCACACGTGCTCCCCAGTATCTGTCACACTTTGCACACCGCTCAATCACACATGCACCCCAGTATCTGTCTAATTACTTTGCACAACGCACAATCACACATGCACCCCAGTATCTGTCTAATTACTTTGCACAACGCTCAATCACACATGCACCCAGTATCTGTCAACTTTGCACACCGCTCAATCACACATGCACCCCAGTATATGTCACACTTTGCACAACGCTCAATCACACATGCACCCCAGTATCTGTCACACTTTGCACAACGCACAATCACACATGCACCCCAGTTTCTGTCACACTTTGCACAACGCACAATCACACATGCACCCCAGTATTTGTCACACTTTGCACACCGCTCAATCACACATGCACCCCAGTATCTGTCACACTTTGCACAACGCACAATCACACATGCACCTCAGTATCTGTCACACTTTGCACACCGCTCAATCACATATGCACCTCATTATCGTCATGCGTCGCACAACGCTCACTCCCACATGCACCTTACCTTGCACCGATGAGGGAGCAACTCAATTGCTCGCCTTGCCTTGCACATTGCAGGACAAACCACCATTGTCTTCAGATGCTTGATTGCAGCCTGCTTGAAAACACTGTGTTTCCTCGCCTTATGATTGCTCACTCCCCTGTGTTACCCTGCCTTGCACGCTGCAGGACAGACCACCACCCTGCTTTCCTCATGTGAGTGCCGGCCCGTAGTCTCACACGCTGTGTAGATGCATGCTTGTATACCTTTCTGTCCCCCCCTGTGCTCCACATACATCAGAGAAAGAGAAGTCACTCATTGTCCCCCACCCGTGCTCCGCACACAACCCCTTGCATGGTGTGAGTACTGCCTTGGAATCTTGCACGCTTTGTAGATACTTGGTCGTTTCTGGCACCACCTGTGCTCAAAGTACATTAGACACACCCACTCCACTACAGCCATCCTCCCCTCCAACAGCACGCACAAGCACATGACTCCTTGCATAGCGCCAGGTCTGATCAGAGACATAGATCCCAGCCAGATGAGGGATGATCAGAGTCATAGCGCCAGGACCGATCAGAGAGAGACATGACTCCTTGCATAGTGCCAGGACTGATCAAAGTCATAGATCCCAGCCAGATGAGGGATGATCAGAGTCATAGCGCCAGGACCGATCAGAGAGAGACATGACTCCTTGCATAGCGCCAGGGATTATCAGAGGCAACCCCTAGTCACCACATACCTGGGAACACTTCTCATCTTGCAATTTATGACGTGCAGTGCATGCGTCTGTTGAGGTACATATCGGAGGTCTTACACACCATTGGCAAGCCAACGCGTTTGCTTGTATGACTGTATGTACGGTGGAGGAAATCACCGTACATTCAGTCATACACGGTGTGTGCATATACGGGGTGTGCATGTGTGCATATACGGTGTTTGCATATACATATATGGTGTGTGCATGTATGGTGTTTGCATGTATGGTGTTTGCATATATGGTGCTTGCATATATTATTCTGGCCTACCCCAAGTGTGAAGTGTATGACCACCGCCTTTCCTCTTCCTACCCTTTTCAATTAGAATTTGCGTATACGCGTTACACAGGCGGTCCATGCAATGGTTCCCTTTGACTGCCTTTCCTCTCCCTATCCTTTTTAATTAAAATTCGCGTATGCGCGTTACACAAGCGGTCAATGCAATGGTTCCCTTTGACTGCCTTTCCTCTCCCTATCCTTTTTAATTAAAATTCGTGTATGCGCGTTACACAAGCGGTCAATGCAATGGTTCCCTTTGACTGCCTTTCCTCTCCCTATCCTTTTTAATTAAAATTCGTGTATGCGCGTTACACAGGCGGTCAATGCAATGGTTCCCTTTGACTGCCTTTCCTCTCCCTATCCTTTTTAATT
>Ga0307974_1002061_pt1 | contig 14180 bp, 12 predicted proteins | sample OrgLakmetagen784_FD_201812 | JGI IMG/M metagenome (GOLD analysis project Ga0307974, IMG submission 201812) | Saline water microbial communities from Organic Lake, Antarctica - #784 | ecosystem: Environmental > Aquatic > Non-marine Saline and Alkaline > Saline | place: Antarctica: Organic Lake... | reverse complement strand
GAATTGAACGTCTACACACACAAAAACGCTTCTTTGCAACAAGCTCAAGCGGGTCACCTAATGCTTCCTAACGTATGGTATTGCTCAGAGCGTTTTGCACGCTCGATCACTGTAGACTCATGACCTTTGTAACTGTTATCGCACTTGACTTAATAACCACACCTGCACCAGTCAAACACACACACATACACACATTCAGTGGTATGAGTGTGGCATAGTTGGCAGAGAGCATGCATAGGGTCAAGTCTCTCAAAACAGCTGTGACGATTAAGTGACGCCATATTGCAAATGAACAAACAAGCCTTTCAAAAAAAGCTAGTGCATATCAAGAGGCGCAGATCTCGAACCACTGAAATCTCTGCAGCTTGCAGGACACTTTGTTTTGTCTGTGTGAGGTCCTGTGCCTGCATTACAAGCCGTTGAGGTATAGCACTCTCACGACAATTGAAAATAATCAAGTGCTTTGCAATGTATTTGCTCACCGATTCATTTGGGGCAGCTGGTCCACCAGCTTGCGTAAGACAGTTTTGGTATGTCCCTGTTTTTCATACAGGCTGTGCAGCATCTTGGCCCCGCCAGACTTGCCTGCAGTAACAATGTGCATGCATGCACTGGGGGTAAAGCAGTGTGCATTTGTTGGGGGTAAAGCAGTGTGCATGCGTCGGGGGTAAAGCAGTGTGCATGCGTTGGGGGTAAAGCAGTGTGTATACATGATGGGAGTGACAGTGTGCATGCGTGGTGGGTTTGGTAGCTTGTTTGCAGCACCAGCAATGTACGCAGGCAATCGGACTAGCATCGCAAAAGGGAGGGACTCGCTACCTAGCAATTGGGTGTTGAAGATTTGATATGAGTGTTTAGGTGGCACCGCTGTGCTGGTGTACAGACATAAGCCACATGCATAGGGTTGGCCAGAACCGTATATATGCACTGCATATGACCGTACATTTGATGATTTACCTGCCAGAGATACCGTATATATATGGTTCTGGCCAACCCTACACATGCATCTGTGGTAAGCATAGAAGCACTCAATACCAACATCCTTACAAACCAAGACACATGCATGGGGCTGACCGGAACCATGCATGCATATGTAGTACATATTATGTACAGTACATTTGCATTGTTTTTACAGAGAGTTCACCATACATTTGATCACATACGGTGTGTATATACGGTTCTGGCCAGCCCTGCACCTGCAAGAACAACATGCACTGTGCGTAGGAGACCCCCCCCCCTAGAATCTCCCTTACCATACACCCACAAATAATGAGGCTAGCAAACATTGTATACCACATTGTGATCGACAGAAACACACGCGCATATGCACATACGCAAGTGAGTGGCTTAGTACTGTCAGAGACGGCACCCATGCACGTGGCTGTTTTGCCAGCCCTACACACACACACACACACACACACGCACACACACACACACACACAAGCACACACACACACACACAGGTACACACACGCAGGACTCACCACTCCCTGCTGCCACGCCCTCAAGTGTTGGCGGCAGGGCCACTTTGCAGTACAGTGACACCCGCAGAGACTGCTGCTGCATCGCTGCAGCTGCTGCCTTCTTTTGCCAGTTGTGCAGTTGCCTAGTGGCTGTAGTAGCCCCGTTCGGCTGGACCTTTCCTTCCCCCCCTGGGCCTTTTTCCGGGCCCCACCCCTCCTCTGATTCTGTCAAAGCTGCTGCCCCCCTTTGCAGCCGGCCCATCACACGGGCCACTGTGTGTGTTGTGTGTGTTTGTGTGTGTATGTGTGTATGTGTGTCAGTGTTTCTTTTTTCGATTTTGAATAACCTTTGTTTAACGTCACGGCCAGATTTTGCCATTCTGAAAACCTTTGCTTAACTTCTTTCACCCTTTATGCCCAGCCCGCTGGGAGGCCTGCGGCCTCCCAGCATTGTTCGTGCATGTGGTATTATAAATGTTTCAGGCATGGCCCTAAAACAACAAATAAAGCATATATGAACCCTATAACGTCCGTAAGCCTACGGGTCCAACACCGATATAACTGCGCAGCATCCATACCCCCATCTGACAGCCACTTATTAAACCATGGCTATTGTGTAATCTGTAGGTGCCAGCTTAAGCCATGCAGGCTGCATGGGGCAGGTGCGGCCATACACCCTTTCAAGTATGCTCCATCACTCTGATTCTTTTTTGCCCTTTTGCGCGCATTCTCATCGCTCATTTTAACAACTTGAATTTTTGAGAAATTTTTTCGATTCCAGGCCAAATTTCGACCCTCGGATGGCCCTCGAAGGGCCCACGGGTGATTTTGCCGGGGAGTCCCCTGAAGCCCCAAATGCTCACTTAACGTCTTTGCCCAACGCCAAAAAGGATATGTTTAACGTCGGAAGACGTCAATGTCTCGAAAAAAGAAACACTGATGTGTGTGTATGTGTGTGTATGTGTGTGAATGTGTGTGTACGGGTCCCGCGAAATGTGCACGTGCTACTGCATGTGCAAAAAAGTGACAAAATCCACTAACTGTTTTGTTAATATTGTGACTCGACTGGTTGCGCTTTTAGAGCAGTAACACGTGCATCTGTGCCACGCGGACTGTACTCAGATTAAAAGGCGCATCCTTAACGGAATAGTAAGTAGAGCACACGTGCATGTAAAAAGGGGCACACATGCTCAAGCATCTCACCATCCGCCACAAAACGCTGCACAGGCAGACCCTGCCTGCCCCCCAGTACGGTTCCGGAAGAAGGTTTGAGCCCAAGGCCCTTGCTACTCTTGTTGGTAGGTGAGCTGCCAGGTCCGTGCTCAAATGGTGCAGCATGGCCAAGGGAGGGGGCCATGCTTAGCGGTGGCGGCTTCAACAGCTTTGAGCTGGTAGCCGAGAGGGGCTGCGATAGATGAGAAGTGAAGATTGACAGAGGACTGTACAGCTGTTGTGTTTGTGTGTGATTGTGTATGTGTGTTTGTGTGTCTGTCACAGGCCCTGTAGCCTGTCGTCAAGCGAGTACAAGCAAGCAAGAAGCGAATATGTAAATATCTTGTCTCTAAGTTTGACGTTTTACTTCCTCATTCTGTTCTCCTCTGTCCATCCCTCTGTTTGCCCCGCTGTCAATTTCACCATTTACTGTCAATTTCACCAATCATTTAAAAAACCTGTTAGCTTGAGGTGATGAGAGCATTGTGTGCCTGCAAACCACCCCAGAGCTGTGCACATCATGCCCCAGCTTGGACACAGAAGAGCAGTGAAGAACATTTGCACATTGAAATTGATACCAGACATGCTCACATATTAAAATAACTCTTAGGCCCCACGTGCGCGTGTACAGACAAACACACAAGCACTCAATGCATAGGCTTCGGAGCTCTCAACCCTTACCTCTTGATCCCCTGTTTGAGACAAAGCCGAGGTCCTTCTTCCCTGCCTTATTTCAGCGGGAGTCAAGGAAGCAGCACCCTGGCCACTACCGCTGTTGCTTTGGTACACATGCCCTTTATGGTGCTGCAACTCAGCAGTCACTGATTTGCTAAGGGGGTCTCCTGCACGTGTGCGGCCTGCAGTTTCAAGGCGGGTAATTCATTCAGCACCTGTATAAGCGGTCTGAAGTCTTAAGCAGTGGTTTAGCACATGTCCAGGCGGTCTGCAGTTTCAGTTGCACAAGCTATAGCATGGAAGGAGGGAAGGACTATATATCTACATATGTAAGGAGATATTTTGATCATATTCGAAAGGTGTTCGTGAGTGAGAAATTGAAGTAAGTGACAACACTTTTTTTGTTGTCAGCTATGGACCACTGACAATGGACAATTAATCTCTATGCACATTCATTCACAAAAATATACACATGTACACACACTCCAGCACACGCACACTCCCACCTGACTTGGCAGCACCCGAAAATCTATGGCTTGACGAGGCATGCCTAGACTGCTCAGCGTGCAGGGTGGGGTTGCTTGCAGTGAAAGCATGGGGGGGGGGCAATGAAGAGATTGCCGCTGCTGTCGCTGCTGCTGCTGCTCCTTCTTGCCCTACTGCTGATGCATTAGAATCAAAGGTGCGGCTGGTAGGCATGGGAGGATGGGAAGCGCTCAATGTCGCGTCTGGGCTGTGGATGTCATGCAGGGAACCATGGAGCAGCTGCAAGATGATGTACAAAGATGGAAGGGCTTTCTCTCTCTCTCCCTCACACACACACACACACACACGCACACACACCCACACACACACATACACACACTCACAATCACAAAAGCTTTAGCATGTTGGCATGTGACTCAGTGAATATGTAGCACAAGCATTGAATTCCTTTGAAGAGACAAGCCTAATTTGTCAGATGCACAAAGAACTTAATTTCAGGGCAAAGCCTTCCCCCTTGACCGGCCTGTGAGTTCTTGCTTCAAGGTTGGAATTAAACTATATCAGGCTTCCGGTTACCCCTTTTGTAGACCCATTGCAAATTGTAAGCAGTCAGCCCCCGCCCTCCCCCCCTCCCAAGCTCGCCTGGGAGTGTGGGCTGTACAGCGGTGACCCTCCGGAAGCACGGGAGGATGCGATGCGGGGTTTGATGTGTGAGTAAGCTGCGTTGGAGCCACGAGAAAAAGGAGTTGCTGAGGTAGGCCTGTCTGTAAGGACTCTGGATGTGCTGAACGTGTGAGGCTGCCTTGCTTCAGGTCCACGGTAGTAGCTTTGGATCCGTTGAGGAAGCTGCAGTCACACAGGAGAGCAGTGTTGGATGAAATATGAAATAACAAAATGGTTCTGCCACCCAGAGCAGTAATGCTCAAGTTTGAACAACGTCAAAAGCAGTGGACTTGCTCATGTTTACAAGCACGTTTAAGCTTAGTATGCAAGCGCGAAGCTACGTGCTTCCTCATCTGTATGTGTATGCATATTCAAATGTGCGGGAGCACTTGCACTAGTGCAAGCAGGGCTTAGCTTTAGAATGTGTTACACATATGTTCGCTGTGATGATGAAAAGTACACAAACTCAAGGGCCTGATGCAACTTAGATCTGCACCTGGGGCGGCTCGTGGTGCTTGTACAAGCTCTCTGCTAGGTAGTGCGTGACGCCATTGAGGTGTTTTTGTCCCGTTAAGTCTGTGGTGCAAATAATTATATTTAGAATCAATAGGTGCGTTTCAAATTGTGTCGCACGCTTGTGATTTTCGGGTGTCTCCCTGCACAGCCAGCATGCAATGAGAGCCAGGCCTTACTCTGCTCAATTACGTGCGCGCACACACACACACACTTTACCTGTGAGATATGCATCAAGCACGGGGAGCTGCCCTGAGCCTGTGATGTCCAAGTTCTTAGGCTCTAGAGTACCTTGTGCCCTGCTTGTTCTTTTGCTTCTTCTTCTGTTTCCAGACAGATGAGAAGGCTGCAGTCTGGCATCTGCCGCCTGGCTGTCAACAGAAGCTGCTGCCAAAGGAGGTAGCAAGGGAGGCGCCAGGCCTTCTGCTGAAGCAGGCCTCTCTTGGAACTTGTTGTGGTCACTGGATTCTTTGGGGGTGACAGCCTCTTGTTGCTGGGAATGCGGAGCGTCTTCCTTACAGATGGGAGTGCTGGACCCATCCTGCACAGCATCGGCTGGCATGCAGGCAGGAGCTGTTGCTGCTGCTGCTGCTGCTACTCCTGCTGCTGCTGGTTCTGTACTTGATGGAAGGTCGTCTCCGACCGGTTGCTCTGTGGCAACCCTGGGCGTACTCTCCAGTTGTACGTTAGTGACACTGCGGTTTAGGAGGGAAGTTTTGCATTGTCTATGCATGCCATAACAGATTGTGTAAGACGTGTCGACAAGTGCATGGTGTGAAGGAAACGTTGGAGCACTCACGGAGCCCCAGCCCCTGCCTCCACATCACTTGGCTGGAGCTCCACTCCAGTCAATCCTTGTTGGTTACAGTATTCCATGCCCTCATCTATCTATTGGTCAATATTGGAGGGGGATCTACGACCCTTAGAAAAAACCATGGATTCCGGCCATGATAAGATAATATTTAACAATGTGAATTCTAGTATATTTCTATAACGGGGCACTACTAACCCTAAGAACTTCTCCCACTTCTCAAGTAATAAGTCAAAGACAGTATTACGAAATGATCGAGTCACCAATCGCAGGTTCGTAGCACACACACACACACACACACACACACACACAACAGGCACACACACACATACACACACGTACACACAAACACACATGCACACACACTCTCTCTCTCACACACACACACACACACACACACACACACACAACAGACACGCATACACACACATACACACACGTACACACGCACGCGCATGCACACACACACACACTCTCTCTCACACAAACACACACACATGCACACACACATACACTTACTCTCACACACACATGCACACATACACATACATGCGCTCGCACATGCACACACACACACACACACACACACACACACACACACACACACACACACACAAACACACACACGCACACACACACGAACTTAAAAGCGCAAGCACAAGCATAAAAAGAGATATAAAATATAAATGTCCATCTTCACAGGACGCCGCGCGTCAAGGCTTCCAGCTCCTCCCCTTCCCGGGCAGCCAGCCCACAGTAGTATGCAACAAGCTCCGCAAGGAAACTATCCCCAGGGATCTGCTTCTCCTGGCTCTTCCATGATGGCTCGGTTTGGGCGGCGTGCATCACCAGGTGGGCTCGTGGGTGCATGTCGATAGCTTGTCTGATCAGATGACAGATGCCTGCCTGACACATATGCATCAGGTGCATTGCAGCAATTTACTTAAGAACATGCAGGTGCTGAGACCTTGATCTAGAGATCCTTGTGCTGGGGGACACGGGCTGGCATTTCAGATAGTGCTGTTGAAATGCACACAAATGCTGAGCATGCATTGGATGAGTCAACACGTGTAAGCAACTAGGAATTTGTGACTCGCATTTTGGCTTGCTGTTAATCTTCGTTGACATACTATTTTTTACTATGGTCCATGCATCTCGTGAACCTCTGTATACATGTGTAAGAGCACATGTTGAACGGCGTATGTGCGCTCAAGTGCATACACACACGCACAACTCAGCAAACTGTAGCTCAATTGCTAGTTTGCTGTTGTTATGGAGCACAGGTGCCGACGCCGAGGCTGGCACAGGCCCCCTTTTCCCCACCCAACAAGCTGCTCCTGGATACCCACAGGCAAGAATATTGTGATCAAGTCAAAAAACTCTACAAGGAGTTCCTAATCTGGTTAATTTGCATCGACCCGTAGCTTGTTTTGAATCCTTTGTGACAAGTATCCTTGTTAAATCAACTCGTAAAGTTGTGTGTTTTACCCTTCTTGTGTAGGATAATCGAGCCTCCTAGCCTGCATCTCAACGTTGGCCGCTCGCTTGCAACATCGACTATTTCCTCCAACCATCCATTTTTGCATTTTACCACCCACTCACCTGCTTGCATTCCTCCCTTGCCTAAGTTTTGAGATCTTGTTCCTTTGATGAGTGTGTTGCCGTGAAAATTTCCGGAAAAATCCCTCTGCTCCTCATTCCTAGGGCCAGCGGACCAGCAAGTATACCGTGATTTTGCATCCTTTTTCCCCCCCACATTCTTATGAAAACAAGTATCTCACATTTATCCAGCTGTATGTAGTGTGAATTGCAAAGACACTCGAACTTTGATTGCTGTTCAAACCTGTGGGAAATTGGAAAACCTCAAAACTAGCGTTGTGCAAATTTGTACAAATTTTAGGGTATTGGTCTGCCTTTTGGCCTACCACCAACTTACGGCCTACCTTCGTACATCCTACCGTGGACGAGAATATGTGGCCAAGCCCATGCCTCACCCTGTTCTCCTCTCCTTACAGGGCCGTTCAGGCTACCCAGCTGCCGGTGCCCAGGCCCAAGACCCCGCAGCTGCACACGCATGGATGCTGAGGCAGCAGCAGCTGCAGCAGCAACAAGACAGCAGCACCTCTCGCATTCCCGATGGCGGCCCACAACCCTCCTATACACCTTCCATGCACGCCAGCCAACCCCCACGCCCTGCACCCATCATTGGACAGCTGGTAGGCACTCCTCCCATGCAGCGGCAGCCTCCTCCTCACCAAAGCTATCAAGGCAACAACACAGGACCGTCACAACAACGGCAGCCCTCTCTTCAACAAGGTTATCAAGGCAACAACACAGAACCGTCACAACAACGGCAGCCCTCTCTTCAACAAGGCTATCAAGGCAACAACGCAACACCGTCACAACAACGGCAGCCCCCTCTTCAACAAGGCTATCAAGGCAACAACACAGAACCATCACAACAACGGCAGCCCCCTCCTCACCAAGGCTATCAAGGCAACAACACAGGACCGTCACAACGACGGCAGCCCCCCCTGCGCCCAGGCGCCCCCGGAGCCCCGGTGCCCCTGCAGGGCCAGCCTGATGCTTCTGGCCAACAGAACGGATCGGTACCCATGCAACGACAGCCTGCCGTTGCAAGCCAGCAAGGGGGGGCAGTGCCCATGCAGAGGCAGCCTGGTGCATACCCCCCCAACCAGCAAGGTACAGGATTGCCACCGCAGCAGCGGCATCCAGGCATGGGTGCCAATGGCCCCACGGGGGGTGCCAGCAGGCCTGTAGCCGTGCAGATGGGTGTACTTTCTGGTATGCCAAATGCCCCTCTGCAAATGCAGCGGCAGCCTTCTGCTTCTGGCCAACAGGGGGCGCCGGTGCCAATGCAGCGACAACCCTCTGTTCCTGGTCAGCTGGGAGGGCCTGCTAGACAGACAATCCAGCAGCCGCCACAGCAGCAACTCCCTCGTCCAATATCAGGCGCAAGCGCCAACCGTGCTGCAGCGCTTGCTGCACTTACCTCTCAACGTAAGGCTGCTGCGCATGCAGCTCAGCTGCAGCAACAGCAAGCGCAGCAAGTGCACCAGCAACAGCAGGCACAGCAACAGCAACAGCAAGAGCAAGCCAGGCAGCAGCAGCAGGCTCAGCAAAAGCAGCAAGCTCGGCAGCAATTGCTGCAGCAACAGCAACAGCGGCGCATGCAAGCGCAGCTGTCAAAGCCTAAGCCGCCTTTCAGCACGTCTATAGATGAAGGCAGCGAGCCTTGGAACATCGAACCACCATCGCAAGCCCCTAAGCAGCAGCTGCAGCAACCGCATCATCAGAAACCGCGACAACTGCAGCAGAAACAGCCACCGATGAGCTCTGCGCAGGAAAAACCAATTTCTGAATTACCTGTTGGAGGGGGGTTTAATGAGCAGGATTTGATGACAGAGGACCAAGGCCCTTCAGGCCCGATGGTGCAGTGCCCCTCTTGTTCGCGCAAATTCAACGAGCTAGCATATACAAAACACTCGAAGGTGGGCAGCAGAATGTGTATGTATCGTTGATCGTTGAGTGTAGTGTGCTGGTTGCTTGCGAGGAAATTGATGCACAGGTATTGTCCCAAAAAGGAACTCAGGCATTGTAATCTTCTTTGCAGCAACTTCACTAAAATCTTCTGTAGTCGTCTTCGCAACAGTGAAATATGTTACAATTTCAGTGAACTTCTTACGCTGCACAAGACCCTTGACGCACTCAGTATTTCTTACCAGCGTTCCTGGTTGTGACCTTTTAGCGGCTTAATAGTCAACAACAGCTTCAATCCTTCGTTTAAGACTCAGTGATCTCCACAGACCGGTGTGTTGATCCCACTGCTGCCTGTTTGCTGTTTTGTAGCATTCTTACTTGATCCGTTAGACCCCATTGAAATGCCTCATATAATGCAGGTCTGTGCAAAAGTGTTTGCCAGCAAGCGCAAAGTGTACAACGTCGCCGCTGCACGTGTCGCCGGTACTGAGGCGGCAAAATTTTTTGACCCCAAGAAGGGTCAGCCTAAGGGGGGCAGCACCGCCCAGGTAACTGCTGCATACACAGGCTAACGATTGATCTGCCTACAGCAGATATGTGTGTTACATGATAGTGACCCACAAAAGAGCATGTGGAGGGTTGGCCAGAACCCTACATATACGGTGTGTATACGGTAATTCTGGCAGGGAAACCACCAAATATACGGTCATATACGGTGTATATATATACGGTCCTGGCCAACCCTAAGCATGTGCAATTTCGATTGACTGTGACTTGATTCGCTAATGCACGTGTGCCTGTTTGTTGGTTCCATCCTCTGCCTTTGTTGCTGTAAGTAAGCTGTAAGTGACAGCAGCTAGTAGCTTGTACCAATTTGCTTGAAATCTACATGCTTGTGATCGCTCCAGCATGCTGTATATATACAACTAGAGGACCATATACAGCCACTGTGTAATGGCTGCTTTCAATTTGCAATGCACGACTCTGTGATTATGCACTCAGGCGCCTTCCAATGCTCGACGACCTGGCTCGGCAATGGCAGTTGGTAAAGCGGCCAAGGCAGCAAAATGGTGGGTGACAATCTTACAAGGGAGCTCTGTGTATTCTTGTTCAATGTCCTTAATTAATGAGCTACACTGCTAGCATGAACCCCCACCCTAATTCCTACAGAAGCAGCACATCCAAGGCAGTAAACGACTGTTCCTGTTCCTTAAGTAGCTATGCCCACGTGTGTTCTATTCATATAGAGGACAAGGTGCCCCGTTCAGGCACGCGTATTCCTTTTACAGACGTGAGATGTGGGCTCAAAGTGTGTGTATGTATTCCCTTTTATGCTTCTGTGTGTAGGAAAATACAGAGCGAGCAACTGCGTGCTGCGATGCGTTCTACAAAAGGAGGGCAGGCAGGAGGAGGGTCAGGAAGCCAGGCTGCATCCTACCAGCCTCCTGTGGACATCGATGACAGGTGGGAGGTGAATGGCGGTTGAACCTCTCTTCTTGAAAAGTAGCTATTGGCAGTCAGAGAAACCACTTCACATGGTGATCAGAAGAAGGATCCACTTTGGTACTGAGAAGCGTTCAACTCCTCAACCACAGAAGGAAGAAAAATTGAATGGGGATCAGGAGGATTGCACGCTTAGCCTGAAACCGGCTCTTTCTCCTGATGAGGGTTGGTAATAGTCATGAATAGGGCATGTCTGGTGTGGACAAAATTAGCAGGGTTGTTGACAGTGCACACGGAGCTTGGGGACAAGGTTCTTGAACGTTTCAAAATGAAATACCAGTATTTCAAAAGACTCCAGAGCAGGTAGTGCCACCTAAGGATGATGTGGAGAACAATGGAGGTTTTTGAAGAATGATGAAGGACTAAGCTCACCTAAATTCAGGAAGTTTCGTACTGCAAACCTCCTTTACCGCACTGAAACACGGTCAGAGTCTCCATTGCCAGCATAGGTTCATGCTGTTATAAATGTCTAGGCAAAACTTGTTATGTTGCTTTGCTTGCAAAAAAATCGAGGATGAAATATCCTGCTAAGCCACATAGGTAGTTTGAAGATGGAATAAGGTCTACAAGGTTTACAAGGAAAGGCTCCATCTGGAAAATGAAATAAGCCTGCTGGAAAAAACCAGATCATGTTATGTGCTGCTCGTCTACTTGTACCAGACTGAACTATTGTTGTTGCTTTACGCAGAGTCCCGTGTCCCCACTGCGGAAGGAGGTTTGCTGAATTAGCAGCTGAGCGGCACATCCCTCACTGTGCAAACACAAGAGCAAAGCCCAACTTTCTCAGGTAACATTGGGCATAGTAGGATTGAATAAGATAGAACAATAAATATGCAGGAAGTGAAAATTATTCCCCTAATAAATAGAGAAACGGTATGTGCACACCATTTGTTTTGGTAAAAAATGTCGTACCCGCATGCAGCTTCACGCTCTCCCTGATCATTGCCACCTCAATGACTTCCAGGCTTCTACATAAATGCAACCTAATTGCCTTTGGAACTGCAAGCCCTGTAACATATGGTCTCTTGATCCATGCTAGACATCACTGCACCAGTACATCAGTATGCTTGAAATTTCCTTATTGTCATCTCTGCTGTTTTGCGCATGCAGTGCTAAGAGTGGCAAAGGAGCGTACCAAGTGGGAAAGAAGTAGCTTTATGAACTTGCTGAGCACAGCAAGCTTTGAGCTGACGTTAAAACAATTCTGATAGTTTTGGACCGACAAGCAGCTTGGACCGACAAGCAGCAATCTGTGCACAAAGTGCGTTAAAGCTGCTGAGTACGTACATTTCTTTTGCGCACGAGATGCATAATAAACGTGATCAGTGGTGAAGCAGGTAATCGGCAGGATCGTTCATTCTTATATTTTTCTCACTTGGGGTAGAACACCCTCTTGTGTAAATGGTATTTTTACCTATTAGAACTCCACTTCGTTGTCTTGGCTCTGGGCCTTGCCATTGCTCTCAGCTTTCCTATGCTCTTCTCATAAACAAGTATACTACTATTTGAGATTGAATGAAACTGTGCTTAGATGTTCATTCGCTTTGCTCAATTGACTTGGCAGACACAAGCGGCATCTTAATCTACAAATTTTCTCATCACGGACTTATACCACCTGTTTTTATAGAGGGGCATCTGCCTGTGGTACTAGACTAATTTAACCAGGTATATGTATAAATGGTGTGGTTTCTTTTGTGGTTGAGTGCCTAGCCCTTTTCCCTTGATTTTTTCTAGCGCCTTTTTAGTTTGGTTTCAGGCTGTTTCCAAGCTTCCGCTCAGATGCCCCCCAGAGGCATATATAGCAAGGTAACCTTACAACCTTACCTCACCTAGACAAATTTCACTCTGCCTTGCTACCTAGAGACTGCCAGTCGGCCCTATAGGACGACTTCCGGCTGCTCTGGCTGAAATATGGATTTACGTTAAGCCTTTAGCAGTCAGCAGCAGCTGAAGACTTCTATACAGTTTCTACATGTACTTTGTTGCTGCTGTTGATCATGCTGGCTGTATCGTCGCCGTGGTGTTTGTTGGCTAACTTGCTGTGGCTTGAACATCCCGAGAGTGTGGACTGAGATAGTTGAGTTTCTATGTATGTGCAGCAACCAGCTAGGCCAGGATGGGGCTCAAACAACCTGACAATTTGAGGCAAAGGTTTTCCTTTTAACACTTTTCTGTGCTTTTCTTAGAACGTACATGCTGGTGCACTGTTGTAAGTCAAACGTTGAATTTGAACTCAGCTTCCAATTTGTTTGCATGAGCAGTCATGGGTCTCTAATGTGGCGCTCCCTTCCTCCCCTTGGGTTATACATTCTGGTGTTCAGTTAACACGCCTGGTCTGCTTGTTGTGGCTCTCCACTAGGCTCTTTTATTGTCAGGTTTTTGCCTTTTCTTCATTCATTCATCACCTCTTACTCACTTTCCTAAGAGAACAATATGGCACTGGCTGAGACCAGTTCTTTTTTACAACCTTACGTTTAATTTACGCTGGCTGATCCAGCAATGCCTATCAGTTCTATTTCGCTTGCATCGTGAGATGCATAGGGCTCTGTCATTATTACCAAGGAGAACACAACAACTCAGAGAAACCGGAGAAACGGGAGAAAATTAAAGAAAATACAGAAAAGAGGTGAGGGAGGGGGGGAAGTATGCTAAAGAGAGAGTTGTGTTGTCCAAGGAATACAAAGAATGGAGAAGGGAAGCAGAAACCGGAGAAAAGCAGAAAGTGAGAACATCTCACTTAATGCTACACTTCAAGAACCTGAGTTCAAGTGTTTCAAACAGAACTCATAAGTTTTATATATGTGGCTGCCGGTTACCCCCTTTGTAAACCCTTTGTAAACCCTTTGTATCATCTCTACCAGCGATGTCTTTTCTTTTCTTTGCTTTGCTGCTGTGACAAGCAGAAATATGCCATGACAGCAGAAATCAATCTGCCAAGCCCAATCATTTGGTGGGGACGAGTCATGTGACAAGGAGTAAGTTGGTGTGCTGTGTGTCTCCTATACTTTGCTGTGACGGTGATTTGATCTGACATATGGCTGCCGGCTCCTAACACCGTGTGACACTGACACTGGTGCTTTTTTTACTTGGTTGGGGGGCGATGTATGAGCACCTCCGCGTGGTGCCCCCTGGAAAACGCCTTCGTGTGCCTTCGTGCACACGCCCGGAAATACTCGGGAGCGGCTAAGACTCATACGGTGGAGCAACACGGCAGCCTTTAGCATGGAAGCCGTGGCAGCAGTCACAACCAGGGCCCGGCTGTAGCTTGCGACCTGCTCCTGGCGAGTTAGGCACCGGCTCCCTTCGCGGCCAGGCATGCCCTGGCTCACGGTTTCAATTGGCAAGTTGTGGAG
>Ga0307974_1002053_pt1 | contig 14200 bp, 16 predicted proteins | sample OrgLakmetagen784_FD_201812 | JGI IMG/M metagenome (GOLD analysis project Ga0307974, IMG submission 201812) | Saline water microbial communities from Organic Lake, Antarctica - #784 | ecosystem: Environmental > Aquatic > Non-marine Saline and Alkaline > Saline | place: Antarctica: Organic Lake... | reverse complement strand
ACACATACATAAACACATACATAAACACATACGTAAACACATACATACATGAACACATACGTAAACACATACATACATGAATACATGAACACACACATACATACATACATACATACATACATACATACATACATACATACATACATACATACATACATACATACATACATACATACATACATACATACATACACACACACACAACACACACACATACACACACACAACACACACACAACACACAACACACACACACAGGCAAACACACAGTGGGTGAAGGACATCCCTCACTTTACTGACTCCCTCCCGAGCACCACCCGGCGCGCCCTGATAGTGGCAGGAGATGTGTCTAGTAGCCTTGAGAAGCTGAGGTATAATGCAGCTTATCAATCTGTTACTTTATAAACTTAAAAAGGCATGATGCATCCATGCTCTGTGCTCCAGCATTACATGCGAACATGAGTTTGCCTCTTTTTCAGCTTTCTTTCCCCCTATTTTGAAGAGCGTATTTGCAAGTGCAAGCTTTTGTCAAAATGCTCAAGCAAGCAGTAAGTGACAGACTTGCACTTTGGTACAGAGACACGCTCAAGCACTTGAAAAGCCGGTTTTGGGCAGTCTTGTTTGTGATTGGAAATCACGAGCTGTGGCTTTCGACGCAGGTGTGGATGTGCAACGTCTTACTGATTTTCCATCATACTTTCCAGCTAACGAGCGTGTCCCCCACGCTCCTCATGTTGAAGCACCATTATACACTCCTGTAATTTACCCCTGCAGCAACAGCCACAGGCTGAGTGTCAAAGCAGCATTTCGAAGTTGAGGGATGTCATCCAGCTGTGTGAAGCATTGCCAGGCGTGTACTGTACCCCAATCAGGTGTGCTTATAACCAAGCAGGGTATGCAATATGCTGGTAAAAACCATATAAGCCTCACGTCTGCTTGAAAACTGTTCATGCTGGGCGTCGTTTGCTGGTGCCTTTCCTGCTTTGAGCAGCTGGTTTGTATGGCCATGTGCATCAATACCTGCATGCAGCTTTATTGCGTATTGTTTTATCATATGTAGGGTTTTTACATTGTGATCCTTACAATGCCAGAGATCTTGCGCCTTCTTAGCACACAAACATTTGGCGCCAAATGTAGTGCCTCTCACGATACCTTTTGCTGCCTATTTTCATGCATCACAGGCTTGGCCAGGTTGTCCTGGCACCTGTTCAATCTTGGCATCACCAGGTAAGTGTTAACAAACACCTTTGACACCTTAACTAGCACGAAAATGCCATTCTACGACACAAACTGCCAAAATGTAAAGATTAAATAACACACTACCTGTCTCCCTTGTTCAATGTTCCTTTCCTTCAGAGCTGGGACGAGGAGCCAGACATACCAGGCAGGCAAGCATGGCACCTGCTGTGTTTCTAACGAGATGCAACATGTCGGACTGTAAAGCCTGTCAAACCTATAGCACGCTGCAATTTCTTTTCTAGGTGTTCACGCAAAATTGTGTCCCCTGGCACTATTCGCAGGTTGATCCCTCGGGCCTCCAAGCTCACTATAGCAGTAAGTGGTAGTTTGAGGACATGAGAGCTAACAAATGAAATTTGACCAAAATTCAAGTAGGGATGTATTGCAAGGCATGCTTATTGAGACCAGACCATTTCAAAATCATGCCGAAGGCTAGTGAGAGCCACGCTGTGTATAAGTTGATACACATTGACTATTAAGTCCACATTTATAGGTAACGTTGGCTTTCAGCCTCTTCCGTTTTCCGAAATGCTCCTTCAGGATTACGCAAAATGTGATTGGCCACGCGATGTGTTTGGGGCAGACAATGGGCAAGTAGCAGTAGCTGAGTGGATGGACCGGCTCAATGATTCCTACTTTCCTGAGATCCAGAGATTATGCAGTGCCAACAGCAGCAGTAGCGGCGGACGATGTGAAGTCATCTCCTTTTCCCATTTTCTACCCTACCAAGAGCTGTTGCCTGAGAAACGTTTCCTCACGTACCCAAATTTGGTGAGTGTGTGCAATCCACACTTTTACACTTGTACAGCACGCTGGAATGATAGAAAAGGAAATGGGACTCGTCTGAAGTTCAATACAATTCCATGTGCATCACACTTTCTAGGGCACAAAATATAACCGCTGGTGGGCATTTCCTGCATACCTCAACATTGCGTACTTCTCAGCTTTTCTCTGCAGTCAGGCGCTTATGGTACTTTTATTGCACCAAGGACATTAATATCACGGAGAATCTATAACTTATTCATGATATGTGCAAGCATGAATCTGCAAGCACAACCGTGGACTTTCAATGTGCATGATCCTCACCTGGAATGTCCTTATATCGTATGCATATCCTAGAGCCTGGTGCAATTGAGAAATAAAGATTCGTGATTTACAGTTCTGGAAAGATCTGTGTGTCTTTTTGCTTCAGATTTCATGCAAGGTTTTCCAGATAGTAGATGAAGAAGTGAGGCTGGTTACCAGAGTATTACTACTTGAACAATTAGCAACCTCTTGACACGCTTTTTCTTGTCACCTGAACATGCGATGTTTGTGGTCAAGCTGGCAAATCCAGCGTTCTACTTTACCTGTGTGCAAAAACTTAAACCCTTTAACGTTGACGAGCACAAAGTACCACGACTCAGTCAATGCTGTAAGAGAGAAATCCTCAATAAGACAGGTTTGCGACCCCTTCCCCCCTATCCCTTGATTGCTCAAAGGCCAAAGCTGTGGGATCGAAGCCTTTGGGTGCTCGTATCACGCAGCTCAGTCCGCTCATTCATATCTTTGGTGAGTGTGAGCTCTTTCACCAGTGCTGGCCTCAATGCACTTTGAAATGAATTTAGAAAAGCGACTGCTTTTTTCTTCCTTACCGGTAGTGACCACCTGGATTTCTATTTCTGCAGGACACTCACACTTTGCTTGGGACCAACATGTCAATGGGGTCCGTTGTTTGCAGGTACGGAGAGAAACAAATGTGAGCGGCATGTAGCGATTACATTCCTAAGTACACACCACTATCATGCAATCTTGTTATTGCCAAAGCTCTACATTAAAATTGACAATTAATTAAAGGCTCACAAAGAATAAGTGATCACTGCTACTTACCCCAATCCATTTTTTGCCAAACGGCCGTCCATCTTCAGGCTCCCCTCTGCTACCCAAAAGAACGGCAGCAGAGGTAAGTTCATTTTGCTCATGCTCCTTTTGCACGGCTCTGATAACCTTTTGGTAGCAATGTAAAAATGCTCCCCTCATAGCAGAGCATGTTTGTACGTAAACGCAGAGCACGGTCTTTGACGCTAAGGGACTCAAGGACCAAAAGCAATGGCTTTTCAGCACTACCTCTTCTCGTCTGCAAGGCTACATATGGGCTGCAGAATCAGGGCCAGCAGCAGCAGCAGCAGCCGCAGCAGCAGCAGCAGCAACAGCAACAGCTGCACCTCCTCCTGACCCTCCCACCGCTCCTTGATGTCATTGACCGTGCACGCAACATTTCCACAACAACTCACAGCGCTAATCTTCCTTGCTTGTTGACGGCCTCTCACCAGCTTGAAGGACAAAAGGCAACAAAGATCATTAATTTTGTGATGGAGCCAATTCCAACCCTACACGCAATGTGGTGAGGGGGCATACATATTCGTTGCAGCACACTAATGTCACGTTTCAATTGCAAGTTAGAATGTGTGTACCCAGCCCGAGCTTCCACCATTCTGCCAACCCTGAATCGCAAAACATGACAAGACTTCTCAACTTCTCTCTTATCTGCCTTGAGCCAAGACTTTTAACGTACAGCCTTATCACTCTCTGAAACACTTAAAATGTCTGGCTTGACGTCCTGCTCTTGCAGGAGTGATTACTACAAGGAAAACAGACGCACACCTGAGAATACGGAGCTTGCACCCTGGGTCTCCATGCTTCCACAATATGTTAAAAGACGTGCCAGAGGGTACTAGTTACAGGTGCACGCTGGGTCTCCATGCTGTTCGACAACGGGTTGAGATGTGTGCCAGAGGTTGCACTTACATGAGGCAGCATATTCACCAGCTTGCCGTTTGTCTTTGTCCTGTTGCCTTGGTAAAGGTCACCACAGCCTCTAATAAAAAAACCTAGAGACTTCTTGCGGTTGGTTTTTTGTTTGAGATTCTTTGAGTATTGCACTTTTGAATTGCTACCCCTTTGTTCTTCTCTTCTTCTATACCTTATAATTAAAATGCAAAGACACGTCTAAAGTGATATAGTTCAACAAGAGTGCCTGTTTAAAACATCAATTGCAATGCTAACATGGTTGGCAGGTGCAGCTGTTGTTCTTTCGTTTGCTGCAAGTTCTTGTTTGGCGGTTAGCGGCCATGCCAGATTGAAGGAACGTGTGTAAGTGGTGTTGTTCTCCCGTGCTCCTTTCCACTTCCAATCCTGGCTTTCTTTTAACCCGGTTACAGAGTTTACAGATAAGGTTACAAGGTTTACAAGTTAGCCAGAGTTTACAGATAAAGCCATCAGTCAAAACGTATGACTGCTAGGCTGCGTATGCAAAACAAATAGTAAAATTGTGAGAAGTATTTGTTGCACCAGGCTTGCAGCTGTCATGCTAATTCAGTGGCATGGACGAATCGTTTGGAGTTTTCCCTGGGATTTATAATGTGCAACATTCTTAAGGTTTATTGTATGTTTGGCCAGTTTAGATGGTCCTCTTGTAACAAACTCTCTCTTTCCTCAGACATGTCTGAGTACTACCATCTCCTCGGGGCGTTGCTTGAGCCTTCGCTTCCTTCTCGCGCGGAGAGGGTGGAGACGTTAAACACACCTTTATGGGGGGGCTTGGCGGACACGAACCGTCGACCTCTTCCATGTAAAAACGTGTAATGAGCGAAATTGATAGAAGAAGTTCAAGCAGGTTAGCAGGCACTTCCCGTTGTTTGTCTCGAAATTAACACCTCACATAGCAAAGCACAATCAAACGGACTTGTACAATTAAAGCAGCGTGTATGCGTATACTGACTCTTTATATCTGCCTTGATTGGAACCAGTAGCACCTTGCAGCCAAAATGTGCTGATGTTTGTTCTTAACATTCTTCACAGGGAGTTGCGTTTCTAAATGTCTTGTCTGGTTTGTTTTATTTTTGTTGCGGAATTGAAGGCATCTCAGCAAGTACTTTCCCAAAACGAAATTAATTCATGGCAATCAAACCGCAACTTCCAAGATTGTGGGGTGTAGTTCTAACGTAGCTGTTGTTTCAAGAAGGTGTTTTGCTCAAGTAGGCTTGTCATCTTGTCATAAGAAGCAAGCCTCTAAAGATCGAGTGCTTGACTTGTGCCTTTTCCACGTGTTGGACATGGCAAAGTCCAGCCACCGTGACATCACGTAGTGGTGCTAAATATACTTAAGACCTTCTTGAACAATTATGTGGCGAACTGTTTCTTCATCTTGGTTTGCTTCATATCCAGGGGACAGCCACTGATTTACGGGGTTATATTGTAACATACTACCAAATGGCGGTAACTTGGGAAATGTGCAATTATTTGTATGCATATTGCTCATGCATGTTGTAAACCTTGTAAACCTTGCAACCTTGTGCATGTTACGAGATTGTTGAGAGGCTAGCAATCGCATTTCTTGACTGAAGGCCTTTTTTTGTAAACCTTAAAATTCATCAAGTAAGCTGAGAGTTAATGTTGAAATAAGGAAGTCTCTCACTGTCAACACACAGAAGTCAGAGGAACTCTAACTCTGAAAACCTGCCCCCTATGTACTTTGACGGTGTACGGCTCCCTGTAAAAGACAGACTCATTCAAATATTTGGGGTTGGTGTGCGACAAGCAGATCAATCTGAATACAGCCGCGGCTGACGCAACACCTCGCCCATTCACGGCAGGCACGTTCAGAGCTTGTCCTTCAGAAACATAATCTTGCTAACAGGCTGCATGCGTACATATGGCTTCTCAAGGCATACGCTATTCCTGCTGACATGTATGCGAGTCAGATTTGGGCCACTCCTTACTTACAACAAGGCAAAGTGATGGACAGTCCCCTTCAGAAATGGCTGTTGGCAGTGTTGAAAAGGATATTGGGGGTCAGAGGCATCACGCCAGAATGGTGTGTCATGCGCAAGTGTGGATTGGAACCCCTACAGTACAATTGGCTTCACACGGCAGCCAATGAGGCCGTACAATTCTTTAACTTTAAATCTAACAGCAAAGTTCTTACATGCTGACATGCAGCTGAGTACACGATCCAATGATTACTGGTCAGACCATAGTATTTTTTCTGCCATGGATGGTCTGACACAATCGTGTATCTTCAAACAGAAGCTGCAAAACCCATTGATCTCAGCCGTTTTGTCGTAGACCTCAGGGAGAGACACTTGGAGTACTGGACACCTTATTCTGAAACTCATCCGAGAGAACACAACAGCAAACGCTCCACTCATCACCAATGGTGTGCTCTTCCTACGAGGGGGGCTCTGGTCACTCATTCGCCTTAACATCCTACCCAAATACATGTTTCTCTACCTGCCTCGGGATGTCATCCGTAGTACAGCTCGTTTCAGACTTTGTGTTCACACTCTACGTTTTGAGACAGCGACATGGAATCAAAGTAACTTCCCCACCCCTGACCTCTGCCTGTGATACTGATGATCAAGATGAGCAGCATGTAATTAGTAGATGTGCTGAGTCTTATACTTTGCAGTGACAGTAATTTGATCTGACAGCATGTTCTTTTCCACTGCGCCAATCCCCATGGGATTTCTCTTCGAAAAAACATGCATCTCTGCTTCCCCCAACAGGAGCCCACGATGTGTTCACTTTCCTAAGCCAGAACAATAAGCTTTAATATTTCCTCCATGAATTAATCGCTTTTTATGAGCAGGCTAGCAGTCGCACTTCTTGATTGAAGGCCTTTTTTTGTAAACCTTGTAACCTTGAAATCTATCAATTGTTTTGGGCTAAACGCATTGATTTCAAGCCGCAAGACTATCTGCCAGTAGTAGAGCACCATCACAAGCAAGAGTGATTGAAGAATGTCTAAAAACCCTCGTAAAAGGTTGAGATGTGATCAGGCATTTTCACGAGGTCATCAAACCGTTTACATCAAGGTGCGCCAGGTACTGCGCTCATATAGTTGAGGTCGCAAGAACACCAGTTGGCTGGAATTAAAAACCAAAAAATTGGTTGATAGTTAATGATTTACCATTCATATGGAAGGAGGCCGAACATATATGCTACATGCACCGGGGCACAAACAAAACGTCAAAAACTTGTGCACTGTTGTACACGTCATCACTATACAGCTGGTGTCAACGACAGCCAGCATCCTACGGAGAGAAGTCTAGAGGAGGTGCTGGAGGATTAGGCAGTGCCAGCCAAAACCTGTGCGGGGAGAAGAAAAAACGGAGGGCTTTTAAGACACGGCCTCAGATTTGTGAAGAACTTGGTCGTGTTAAAGGGCTGCTCGCCGTACAAGCATTCCGGTAGCTTTTTACACAGAAGCGCAATGCACTCCTGGTAGCAAGAGTGCAGCACACCTACTGCAAGGGTGAAGAGCGCATCACACACGTGTGAGAAACCTGTGCAAGCTGTCTGGACGGAACAGCGACAAGTGGAAAATGTTCCTTTATTATAATCTTTACAGTAGTGGGCCTCGTGTGCGCACCTCAGGGGTGTGGGTGAGGTAGTAGGTGATGTTCTTTCCAAAGGGGTCCGCCAAGTGCTTGCTTAAGCCCTCCAACGGCTGTGTGCGAGATACCAAGGCTTGCACGGCGAAGCCAGCGAAGGCGACCTGAGGAGCAGCGGCAGTTGCGCAAATATATCATCTCCTAGTGTCAAAAAGGTGCTCTCGAGGCGTTGTACGCACGCCAGCAGCAGTACCTGTGATCCACACAGGCAACATCCAGAGTCTTGCAAGGACACTAAAAATACGAATAGCAACACATAATAAAGCTGGTGAGATGTAACTGTGCCAAGGAACATTGGCCAGAGTTGGGAGGCACAGATGTCGAGCAAGACGACGGCCTGACGAGGCTCGAGTAACTTGCTCACACACGTACAGGCTGTCCTGCATTAAATTAAACGTCTTGTACTTTCTATCAGATTGCCTGAGGCAAAATGGTGCAGTTTCCCTCCTGAATGGAGGACTGCATTATCACAGCGTCATTCGTCTTCATAAGGAACTCGATTAAGTAGGATGAGTGTGGGCACAAAGTGAGTGCTTTAGGATAGTATCTTAGTTGCTGCGGACCATAGGGGAAAGTGTATTATGCTAAAGAACACTGTAAGTCTTGCAGCTTTGCCATACTTTATCACCATGGCAGAAATACAGCAACTCATGTAATCCTTTATTTTACTGGCCAGAGATAACTGGTACATGCGCAGCTTGTTTGGTTAGCAGAGCAACCTGACCAACAAATCTATAATTAGGCTGCGTCCTTGAAGAAATAAGAGCTGTGTACGTACCATGGCAAGGCGTCCATTCTTGACCTCGTTAATGGCGTGCTTGGGGGAGTTCATGCCAACGGGGTCAAAGGGGAATGAGTTGATGAAGCCGCTCTGCATGCAGAATCACAAGTGTAAAGAGGTATTCTCAGAACAATTGAGAACATCTCATAAGAAGCAGGGTTATATGCACCTTTTTTTTAAGGGAGTGCAAATTGAAAAACTTAGTATACTGCACTCAAGACCTTGCGCTTCACACTCACAGCTCCGGTCTCTTTGAAGCCTTGGAAGCGCTTGGTCTCCAAGAAGCCCATCACCAGGAACAAGATTGGTAGTTGGGCAATGACGGGGAAGTCGTATTCAGCAGCACCGGCTTCGTACCACTTGACTCCGTCCTTCACGCCCAACAGCTCCTGCCCCAAGACACCAGCAACACCCATCATGGCCCACCTGCAGTATGCGTCGTTACAAAAGACGTTTGAAATAGTAGTGTGAAATAGAGAGAGGAATTTTAAACGGGCTCGTGTAATTGTTTGGTCTCGCGTTCAACTTTAAAAGGCCGCAAAGCTTGGGTAAGCATGGGCGCACACCCTCTCGTGCATGCAAAGAAACACTGATGTTGCTTGAAGATGGAACTAACACTAAGCTACAATTTGCAGCATTCCTTACACATGCTTTTTCGTTTATGCAAGCGTGGAGTGCGTGTGTGAGAGAGTGTGCAATTGTGTGTGCGAGTATGTATGTATGTGCGTACATGTGTTTGTGTGCGCAGGGGGGGCACGTACGCGCGCACACTTGCAAACAGTGAAGGAATGAACCAGCCGGACAAAAACATAGATACACAACGAGGTTTTACGCACCTGCCGTTTGTCTTCTCAGCCTCAACATACCTGCACAAACATATACAAACACACAGGCGTGAGTGAGGCATTTGAACGAGGATATGCAGAAGTTTTCAAGTTATGTTATGTGAGACTGGTGAAACCCACCACTTGAGGCGCTCCTCGTTCTGTCCAAGGCCTAGGGGGTCAAAGCCTGCATGCATCACAAGTGCCACAGCAGTTCAACCAGCAAATTGGGGCTCTGGATTGGAATTGAGGCACACCGCAAACATGCAAGCATGTTGGAGAGAAAGGCAAACAAGCTGTTGTCGTGTAACAACTGAAGTGTGCATTTACTTGAGAGGCGTACACTTCCAACTCGGCGTGAGAAGAGGCGCAAAATTTGCGGAGAGATGAGTGTGACAGTGAGTGTGTCATTCAATGCATCTCCTCGACGTCTTCGCGAAGTATGTGCGCGCTACTGTGCCGGTAGTGCGCTGTGCTGAGCTGGGATATGTCGGGAGGGAGTGCCTGCGCCTGCTACTGCCTCTCTTTCGCTACATTTGTGTGAGGACCCACCGGAATCGCCGGGCAGAGTGCCGTTCAAGTGAGCAGGGGGCTGGGTGTCTGGGAGCCACAGAGGGCGCTGGCTTCCCTTCATCACGATGCTGCTGCGGGTGGCGGGCCTGGCAGCGGGGCGAGGACCAACAGCTTTGCTGGAGAGCTTGCCGATCATTGCAGCCATTTTTGTTCAGGAATTTACTCCGTGTCAAATAGTAATTTTTTTGAATTTGTCTTGAGAAGTGTGGGTGAAAATTTACACACTTGATATCTATATATAGAAAACGATCAGTTACAAACATCAGAATTCTAATTGTGTGCGCGTGTGCTTTGTTTGCCGGTTCTGTCTTGGAAGGTTAACGAACAGTCCCACACATTTGCAGCGAGCTACGTAATGAGCTTGACTGGCTACCTCCACGCTTCTGCACAGCAACTTCTGGACGAGGTCATAGCGCAAGAAAAAGAACAACGCGCAGACAGGGCAGTTGTCGCTCATCCCTGCTCTTATGAGAAAAGTAATAATGCCAGTCGTCCAGCAGAGGAAGCTCTTGCACCCCCTCCCAACGCTGTCACTCATCAAGCTAATAAGCAGCAAAAAGGTACACGATCATTGTTTTGTGTAGGTAGCTGGATTGATCCACTGGATTGCAAAAATGCTTCTTGACATATTGCGCTTTTCCTGTACCGGTTTGAGCCAAATACATTTGTTTTGCAGGAGACACGTGCACAGGCAAACCTAGGAACAAGAAGGAGACAACATGCAGCAGTGCAGCTCAGCAGGAAAGCAAGACTGCAATCACCACAAAGAGAGGTTAGGCAACACATTTCCTGAAATTTTGAGGCGTGTTTTGTCTCGCAAAAGATAGCTTTCCGCCTTCTATTCGTTTCCATATGCCTCTCATTGTGCCTCCACAGTGTGTGAGGAAATAAGAAATGTTTAAGCAGAGTTGACTTTTACGCTCATACATTTGTGCAGCACCAGAAAGCGATGAAAGTGACTGCAGCGATCAAGAAGACGATGTAGACGGTTTGAAGGTGAGCATAAGAAGATACAAGCGAGCCGATCAAAGTGACTTTTTGCAGCTATGATGATTTCATGGCCCTCGACACGATCTCTGTTGCAACTCTGTAACGAAGCCTCCTTTTCCTTAGATCACCTAACAGACATAACAGACTCTCCAGACTGTTAAAACACCTGTTTCCTTACAAATTCCGTTGCAAATTGTAGCTTTTTGTTACGAAGTGCGTAGCGTACTATAATTAACCAACGGCTAAGGCAGTAGGGTGGGTGTATATTACTACTTATATTAAGAACTGCCTTCTGGAGTCGAACCAGCTTCACCGGTCGTCGTTGGACTAACCTCCAGTTAGTTATACACCTTTTCTCAAGGGACGTGTACACACGTAACACTTTTCATGGCCTGGAAAATCTTCCCACTGCTCATGTTTCATCTTATTCATTTGCAGGGAATACCAGACGACACACCGATAGTGACAGACATGCGGGACTGCTGGAAGTTGAGCTTGTTGGAGCGTTCTCATTTAAATTGAAGTCTCATGTAACTATCTAAGCAAAAGTGATCTGCGTCAGTTATCAGATAGGCCGGTGCAAATGCATGCATGATCTAAGGTTGCAGGCGTCTTCTTTGCACACTATAATTGTACTCTCAGCCCCATTTACTGCTTGCTGCCCCTTCTCTTTGTGACTGTTCCATCAGTGTTGTCGTGTTGTCGTGTACGGTACGTACGGTACAAGAGCTGCAGATTTTACCATTTTCAAACTTCTTATTCATTCAGCAGGCCTTTCATGCATGCCTCCTTCAAAAATGCAGCTCAAAACAACCTTAAACTAAGAGTTGTGTGTCCCTCGCTGTGGGCCCTTTTCAGCCCCCCATGCACACCATGCCAGTTCAAAATGGTCCATTCTTGCCTGAAATTTCTCATGAATTATATTATGTAGAAATAATATCATTGGCAATGCAGATGCCATCGCAAACGCCGAAACGCACGACCCCTCCCTCCGAAAATGTTATTTTAAACTCGTACCAGTCGTGCCGTACCGTACCGTACGTACTGTACCTTGCTATAGTACGACGTACGATGTGGGTCCGTACGTGCGTACGCGACAACACTGTGTTCCATGGAGCTAACCCTGAGAAAGGTGTGAAAACCTCAGGCTGCGGAGGTGGTGGGTTGAGTCAATTTTCTTGGATAATAAAGGTAGCAGTTAGGCTGTAGAAGAAGCTTGCAATTTCAGGTGAAGGGATTACAATAACCTCTTCAATGCGCATCGAAGGCATGCCATGTTTCCATCAACACTACTGCTGGTCGTCCTTTTATTTAGCCAGCAGAAAAAAAAAAAGACGCAAGCGCCGGCATGAAAACCACTCCCCACATTAATTAAGGAAAGGAGCCACTTTGGTACCGAGTATTGTAAAGCTCCTCCACCGCGAAAGGAACGGAAAAATCAATGGGGATCAAGCAGGGGTATTACAAAGATTCAAACTGATATACAGCACAATATTGTTGCAGTGGTGTGGAAATCTGACCTTTTCAAGCAAGAGTAGTAATAAGACATCGACGCTCAGGGGTGGCGTCCGAAGTCGGGGGGGCTTGTAAAGGGTATAAAAACTTTAGAAACCGCCACCAGGAAAGGATTTTATTTTTTTCCTTCAGCAATTTTAAACATGCCATCCTGTAGGCTACGGATGTGAGACATGGCGTTTTGGGACCTCAGCGGCTCTGTCATTGCGCGCACCTACATCCCAGACAGATAACTTTAAGTATTATTCACGCATGCCTGGTACCCGGCACGCTAAGACTGACTGGCTTGTCTTCTGTAATTTATGGCGACTTGCAGGTATAATGTCCCAGTTGTGTCCCCGGCAAAAACAAAGCAGTGAAAAAAAATGCAATTGTAATTGTTATAATTAGCGATGCTTACAAGGGGCGCAGGGCTCAGCCCCGAGCTGGTGGAGCAAGAGAGACAGCTGGGGCCTGAGCCGTCAGACGCAGACACCCCCCCTCCTCGTAGGCGCAGAGGAGCTGCTGCCAACACACAGGAGGAGAGCACGGAAGGTGTGCGTCCTGGTCGCCCCTGCCATGGATGTGCGTGCAAGCATGGCAAGGGATGCGCAATGCAAGCATGTGTCAAACCTGCACAATAGACACCAGCAGCTGGGCAGCCACCGCATCATGCTTTCTGTGGGAGCGGAGAAAGCCCTTCCAACCCTGGGGCACGCGGGCTGCACGATGCACCCTGTAGTCTGGATGATCCGCTGGACAGTCTTCCTGCAAGGACGTCCGCTGAACCATCTAGCAATGGCTGAGCACTTCACGCCACTCACAAAGTAGAGGTACACAACCTGTTCCCTGAAGTGCTAGGGACGGTGACGGGGAGGCTGTGCTTTCCCTTCTATATTTATATCATAAAATCCGTTTTGATTGTTTTGTTTTGTTTAGCTATGTTTTGTTTTGTTTTCACTTTTTTGTTTTTCCCGGGGACACACCATATGGCAGTACGGTGTTTGGATGTCCTTCTGGCACTTTCAAAGCTTCGGAAAACTGGAGTCCGATGACTTGAATGAAATCAAAATGAAATCTGAAATGAAATGAAAATAAGATTTAAAAATAAAAATGACATCAAAAGACCTCATGTAAATTGGATTCCCCCTTCGGCTCCCTTTCGGCGACCCTTGCCCCTGGTGCGACCTATAGCATCTGTGTCCCCCTGATACAATGCTCCAGACAAATGGTTGCCATCTGTCGCCCGCGATGGAGCCTGGAGCGACTGGCAACATGCACTCCTTCCTCAACTTCCCACCATGCTGCCAGTACTTCAGTCAAAAGGGCTAAGCTAGAGCCAAAGTCAGAGCAGCCCTCGCCTGCAAATGCTAACAGCAGCTTTGTCACACCACCTTGCCCTCCCCACGCATCCCCTTGCCCTCCCCACGCATCCCCCAGAGGCTACATGGGCCTCCTTCCGCATTTTCCCATTATGCAGCCAGTGCATCAAAGGGCTTTGCTAGACCAGAGTTAGAACAGTACCCGCCCACTGCTTGTTCGGGACGCCAGAGGGCGCAAGCATTGGTCTCGAAGACAGTCCGGAAATAACTGGAGTGCAAATATGAAGGGTTTACCAAGGATATACTTCAAACTTCAATGCAGGTTATAGCGCAGGCTCCGCCCCATTTATTGTGATCCGCAAGATCACACCCTACTTGTTTTGGTAGAACTGCCCCAGAGGGGGCTGACTGAGCCCAAAAAAAGGGTGTTTTTAAAATGTGAATTGAGCACGTGCGCCGGAACGGGCAAGCTCTAATCTTGGCACCCGGAGGTCGGCCGTGCTCTGAATTTTTGCTTGCACCTGAGCTTGAACCTTGCCCGTT
>Ga0307974_1002052_pt1 | contig 14201 bp, 20 predicted proteins | sample OrgLakmetagen784_FD_201812 | JGI IMG/M metagenome (GOLD analysis project Ga0307974, IMG submission 201812) | Saline water microbial communities from Organic Lake, Antarctica - #784 | ecosystem: Environmental > Aquatic > Non-marine Saline and Alkaline > Saline | place: Antarctica: Organic Lake... | reverse complement strand
CACTCACACACACACACACACACACACACACACACACACACACACACACACACACACACACACACACACACACACAGCAGAGGTGACCAAGGAAGGGGCAGTCCTAGCAGCAGTGCGTCCTCGTCCTCAACCGCTACGCCATCACCACAGCCTTCTGTGTCAGCTGCCATTTGCTCACGGAGAGGGCTACCGCCAGGGGCAGCAGCACTAGCTGCCTCGCAGGTGTGTGTGTGTGTCTGTTTGCGTGCGTGTGTGTGTGTGTGTGTGTGTGTGTTTGTGCTCACGGAGAGGGCTACCGCCAGGGGCTGCAGCACTAGCTGCCTCGCAGGTGTGTGTGTGTGTGTCTGTTTGCGTGCGTGTGTGTATGTGTGTGTTTGTACTGCCTCGCAGGAATTTGTTTGTGTGTCTGAGTGAGTGAGTGTGTGCGTTTGTGCTCACGGAGAGGACTGCTGCCAGGGGCAGCAGCACCAGCTGCCTCTGTGTGTGAGTGTGTGTGTGTGTTTGTGCTCACGGAGAGGGCTACCGCCAGGAGCAGCAGCACTAGCTGCCTCGCAGGTATGTGTGTGTCTGTTTGCATGTGAGTTTGTGCTTTTGTGCTGCATCGCACGTATTTGTGTGTTTGTTTGCGTGTGTGTGTGTTTGTGTTTGTGCTGCCTTGCAGGTGTTTGTGTGTTTATTTGTTTGCTTGCGTGTGCGTGCGTGTGTGTGTGTGTTTGTGCTCATGGAGAGAACTGCTGCCTGGGGCCTTTACACACACACACACACACACACACACACACACACACACATACAACCTGTGCACAGCAGCTCACAAACAAATACACCACAAACACACACATACACACACATGCACAACGTGCGCACAACTGCTCACAAACACATACACACACATGCACAACAGCTCACAAGCACACACACATGCACAATGTGCGCACAACAGCTCACAAACATACACACGCACACACACACAGACACACGCACACACCTGTGTCATACCTCCACAGGTGGTATGGTTTTATAAGGCCTGGGATGAATGGGGAGCCCTCTCAAACTTTTCTCCACACCCCATCAAGCTCCCTCTCTACTTCAATGCGTCTGAAACACTTGCTAATTCAGCCGCTGCAATGCACCAGCAGCCCAGGTGTGTGTGTTTGTGTGTGTGTGTGTGTGTGTGCTTGGGTGTGAGCTCCCTGTCTACTTTAACACACCTGAAACACCTGCTGATTCAGCCGCTGCAATGCACCAGCAGCCCAGGTGCGTGTGTGTATATGTGTGTGCTTGGGTGTGAGCTCCCTATCTACTTCAACACACCTGAAACACTTTCTGCAGCCGCTGCAATGCACCAGCAGCCCAGGTGTGTGTGTGTGGTGTGTGTTTGGGTGTGAGCTCCCTGTCTACTTTAACACACCTGAAACACCTGCTGATTCAGCCGCTGCAATGCACCAGCAGCCCAGGTGTGTGTGTGTGTGTGTGTGTGTGTGTGGTGTGTGTTTGGGTGTGAGCTCCCTGTCTACTTTAACACATCTGAAACACCTGCTGATTCAGCCGCTGCAATGCACCAGCAGCCCAGGTGTTTATGTGTGTGTGTGTGTGTGTGTGTGAATGTGTGTGTGCCTGCGCTCCTGCTCGCTCAGTTTTGTGTGGCCTCCCTCGGCCAGGGTCAAAGAATTCTCCCTACTCCAACGTGCTTTTACCAGGCCCAAAAGTGCTTAGGCTTCCTTTTTGTTGTTAGCTAATTTCCACTCACATAAAAACTGACATTACAATGCTTTTGCTGGTTCTGCTTTTGCAGGCACTGGACGTGTGCCGAGCACTACTACCAGGCCCAGAAGTTCTCTGGCTCTGCCTACTTTTTTTGCGACAATTTGGATGCTGGTGCATCACAATGTTTTGCCCACATACTTTGTTTGTGCGCTTTCGCAGGCGTTGGACGTGTGCCGAGCACTACTACCAGGCCCAAAAGTTCTCTGGCTCTTCTGACCCGGAGGCCCTGGCCGTAGTTGAGGCCATTGCTGCAGAAGGTAGTAGGGGGGTGGGGATTATGTGTGTGTGTATGTGTGTGTGTATGTGTGTGTGTGTGGTATGTGTGTGTGTGTGTGTGGTATGTGTGTGTGTGGGGGGGGGGTGGATACGTGTTTTTGGGGGATGTGGGTGGGGGGATGTCGGGTGAGTTGGGTGGGGTGTGCAAGGGGGCTTGTGCACGGATGTGTGTTTTATGTGTGTGTGTGTTATTCTGTGTGCCAGTTTATCTGTCAGTGTGTGTGCGTTTTGTGTCTGTATGTGTATAAGTTTGTGGATGTGTGTTCTGTGTGTGTTGGAGGGGGTGGGGACGTAGAAGGGTGGTGTTGTCGTGGGTCTGTTTGAACGTATCACTGCAGGGATGTGTGTGTGGTGTTGTCGTGAGTCTGTTTGAACGTACCACTGCAGATTATTACACCAATCGTTCGTTTGTGTAAATAACACACATGCAACATTTTGAAATGAGGACAAAAGAGCCGAAATGGCCAATTTGGAAGAAGCCATGTTTTGACCTTTTTGCGATGTTTGGACCGTACCGCTGCAGCAGCAGCAGCAGCAGCAGGTTGAAGTAAGGGGATGTGTGTGTGTGGTGTTGTCTGAGTCTGTTTGAACGTACCGCTGCAGCAGCAGTGGAAGCAGCACTGCAGCAGGTTGAAGTAAGGGGATGTGTGTGTGTGTGTGTGGTGTGTTGTCTGAGTCTGTTTGAACGTACCGCTGCAGCAGCAGTGGAAGCAGCACTGCAGCAGCAGCAGCAGCAGCAGGTTGAAGTAAGGGGATGTGTGTGTGTGTGTGGTGTTGTCTGAGTCTGTTTGAACGTACCACTGCAGCAGCAGTGGAAGCAGCAGCAGCAGGTTGAAGTAAGGGGAGTGCATGTTTTATTTGTGTTGACACTTTTGGGTAGCTGCCCTGAAAAGCCTAGTGGTCCATGGTCAGGCCAGACTCTTCAGGGTCGCGGGCTTTAATCTGCTTGGTAGCGTGAGTTCTACGCTGTCCTTTTACATAAGATCAAAGTAAACGATTGATTGGGTAGCTGCCCTGGAAGCCTAGTGGTCCATGGTCAGGCCAGACTCATAGGGGTCGAGGGTTCGAATCTACCTGGTAGCGTGAGTTCTTCCGTCTGGTAAGGTGAGTTCTTCCGCCTGGTAGGGTGAGTTCTTCCGCCTGGAAGGGTGTGTTCTTCTGTCTGGTAGTGTGAGTTCTTCCGCCTGGAAGGGTGTGTTCTTCTGTCTGGTAGTGTGAGTTCTTCCGCCTGGTAGGGTGAGTTCTTCCGTCTGGTAGGGTGAGTTCTTCCGTCTGGAAGGGTGAGTTCTTCTGTCTGGTAGTGTGAGTTTTTCCGCCAGGTAGGGTGAGTTCTTCCGCCTGGTAGGGTGAGTTCTTCCGCCTGGTAGCGTGAGTTCTTCTGTCTGGTAGTGTGAGTTCTTCCGCCTGGTAGGGTGAGTCTACGCTGTCTGACAGCAGCGGCTTCGTTTCCTAATCCATGCTCGGGGTGCTATCATCGCTTGCGTACAGATCTAAATTTTTAAACTTTAAAAATTGTGACACTGACCTGGGCGGGTGGATGAGTATGCACCGAAGCGCTCCATTTGAAGGGCATGCTTCCTCAGCTATAAAAAAATACATGTTGACACTGGCATTCATGCGCACACATCTGAATCAGTGGATGAGAAATCATTGATAATTTATTGACAATTGAGGGATAGGTATGTTGAATTGGTGGCTTTGTGTGGCATTGTTGTTAGCTCGTTTGCTATAGCGCATCATGGATCAACAAACATATTTATACACACGTACACACATGCCCACATGCATACACGCACATGCCCTCAATACGTACACTTGCTTGCACACGCGCACACACACACGCGCGCACACACATACACACACACACACACACACACGACACAACACACACAAGACAACACACATACACAAGACAACACACACACACGCGCGCGACACAACACACACAAACACACAGCATCCCCTGAGGAAGCTGCTCGCACCGGACGCATGACTGAACGGGAGCGACCTCACTTGCTCACACCGAACTGGTCGACCGTAAAGGTGTGTCGCGTTGTGTGAGTTATTGTTTCACAAACAAAGATATGTGTGCGTTTGTTGAATAGAATGGCAGTGCCCTCAATTGCTCACACCGAACTGGTCGACCGTAAAGGTATGACGCGTTGTGTGAGTTATTGTTTCACAAACAAAGATACATGTGTGTGTTTGTTGAATAGAATGGCAGTGCCCTCACTTGCTCACACCAAACTGGTCGACCGTAAAGGTGTGTCACGTCGTGTGAGGTATTGTGTCACAAACAGTGTTAAAAACAAAGCGTAAGGCACATGTGTGTTTGTTGAATAGAATCGGAGCACCCTCACCTGCTCACACCAAACTGGTCGACCGTAAAGGTGTGTCGCGTTGTGTGAGGTAATTATTGTGTCACAAACAGTGTCACAAACAAAGCATAAGGCAGGTGTGTATGTTTGTTAAACAGAACGGGAGCACCCCGCATGTGTGTCACGTAGATCGTGTGCACCCTAACTTAAACGTGCACCAAACTGTTCGTTCAGTTGTGTTTTTGACTTATGTACAGATCGTGCGAATGATGTGAGATCTGGTTACGCACGTGCTTGCGCTGTGATACGATGAATTCTCTCAAGAGGATTGATCCATGAGCACGATTAGTGCGTAGGGTTGACCAGAACCATATATATACGGTGTATACACGGCACTTTTGGCAGGGAGATCACCAAATATACGGTCATATACGGTGTATATATACGGTCCTGGCCAACCCTATGTGCATATAATTTTTTAGCAGGGAACCACTGTGCCCACGATCATATACGATGTGTGTATACAGTGCATATAAACGGTCCTGGCCAACCCTACAAGTGCGCCACGCACGATACGCGCTGCACAAACAGACTCATTAGCTTATTACACTAATCTGGTGTGCAGAGAAACCAGGTGCCTTGCCAGTGTACTACTTTTTTAGAAGTTTGTGATTGATGAGTCTTGATTGATGAGTCTTGCTGTTTGATTCTTGGTGTGTATTGTGAGCGCGAACGCGAGATATACGGAGTGATGTAGCATACAGGGGTGTGTTCAGTGTTGTGCACATACGCCGTCATTCAAGAATGGCACCGTAAGTAACGATCGTAAATAACGGCGTTACCGTCACAAAACTCTGATGATTGACGGCGTGATTTACTATTTTCACCGTCAATTTGACATAAATTACGCCGTCAGCGTCATTTACCATTGACGCCGTCAAGCGTCAGGTGCACAACACTGTGGGTGTGTTACGCTCTCCTTAAACAAACGCCTTCCTGTTTATTTGAATCAAACTGGTCAGTGGTACGTATCAGTGTGTGCTGAGTATGGGATAATGTATGTATGTGTGTGTGTGTGCCGAGTGAAAATGTGTGCCGAGTGTGTGTTGAAGTGTGTGCCGAGTGTAAGTGTGTGTGTAAGTGTGTGCCGAGTGTGTTGTAAGCAGAAACACACTCCATGCATTCCTGTGTAATGTGCAAAGAAACAAACCTTTCTTTATACAGTCTTAGTTGGTCTGCTGCATCTGTACAGTAAAGTACATGCACGCACGCATGCGTATACACATGCACACACACACACATACACACACATACACACACACACACACACAGGTGTCAGTGATGCTTCAGGCGCTTCGCGCAAAGTTTGGTGCGCATGACGGTCCTCGCAACATGCTGCTGGCCTCAGGCACAGCAGTCTTAGTCGAAGCAGCCCCACACGATTTTGTGTGGGGTGGTGGGCATAACGGCAGGTGTGTGCGTTTGTGTGTGTGTGTGCGTGTGTGTGCGCATGTACATATGTGTGTGATGTGTAACGTGTAACTTGTGTGAGTATGATTATGTGGATGGGCATAGCAGCAAGTGTGCGTGTACAGGGGAGTCCTGCTTTCAGGGGGTGTGGTGGATGAGTAATAAAGGGGGTTGGCTAGATTTTGGAAGTCCAGACAGCTTGGGATTGGGTGCACTGATTACAACACACACACACACACACACACACACACACACACACACACACAAACGCACACACACCAAGCGTATGTACACGCATGGTTGAACATGCACTGACACACACACACGCACACGCACACACACTCATATGCACAGTTAACATACCCTGATACACACACACTCACACACACACACTCACACACACTCACACTCACACACACTCACACACACTTACACACACTTACACTCAAACTCAAAAATCCGCAGTGGCACCAACATGCTCGGGCAATTGCTGATGCGCGTGCGGGGGGAGCTGCTTAGCAACAGCAGCAGTCAACAGCAGCGTTGACGTCCTGGGGTTATTACAGCAGCACTTATTTAGCGGGAAGAGGTTGCACTGAGTGAGAAAGCAAGGTAGTCTTATCTTGTTAGGCAAAAAGGCTGTGCACGGTGCACACGCAATCATGCAAATGCATCACTAGCAGGGCTATTCTTCATTATCTGAGCGCTCCTTCTTTCCTAGTTTACACGTGAGTCAGATAACAAAAATTGCAAGATGGTTTGCAAGATAGCGTTAGCTAGTGATCCTTTAGGAAACATCAGAAGGTAGGACGGAGGTGAGCAGCGATCATTCCGTTTCTATGAAAGACCAACCTTATTAATTTAACAGCCTCTGTGCCTCTGTGATACCTCATGTGATGATCATGAGAGCAAGTGCCACGGATCCGTGTTATGAGGACATCCGACCTGGTTCCTTCCCTGATGGCATTTAATCCTGCCTAGATATTTCAATATTCTTGGAAATAAGGTAAGGTTATATCGCTATATATGCTTCAGGGGCATTTGAGCGGAAGCTTGGAAAAAAGCCTTGCTTAAAAATAATGAAGGAGGTAGTGCTGAACGCAAGACTGCACCCTACCATAATCCATGCCGGAAGTTTTTACACTATCTGCATCCTTTTTGCAAAGGAGACTGTCGTGTATTCAAGAATTCAAGTGCTGGCTATTTGAACTCATGTGCACACAAGGCAGGGAGGATAGCGCTGCAGCTAGGGCCTCTGACAATAATATCCTCCCATAGTGCCCTTGCAAGGCAAAAGCTTAACCGCCCTTGGAGGCTCTTATGCCTCACCACGGCAAACACTAAACATAATACGCACAGCAATCATCCCTAGTATAGCCTATGCCTTTGCGGCCACACCATGCTCTTACCCAGACCTGGATAAGTGGGATGCAATGATTGGAAGAGTGATCAAAAGCAAACACGATTTATGGTGAAGCACACTGACTGCCATGATCCGTGAAGATGTCCATGGTTTTGGATTGGGTGCCCCCTCCATCTACGTGGAATACCACAGGCGCTCAGCAGTAGCACTCGTAACAAGCCTAGAAGATCCTTCTAAACATTACCAATCTGTGACCATGCATCTCCTGACCCACCAGGTCGCCCAACTCAAGGCCCTTGCCACTACATTCCTTTCCACAAGAAAAGGAACGTCGCTACCAATAAAATGGCAACTTAACCTACATATGCGAGCACATCAACTCGCTTGCATCCACGCCAGCAAGCTCCACTTAGCCATGAAAGGAAACAGCATGTTCTTAATAAACGATCTCAAACTCATCTCATAAGCAAGTCACCTCCGCCCGCAAGCCCCCCCCCCAACATTAACCACCTACATGAGTTGCATTACCAAACCGCTTATGGCCCAAGGCATAATTGGCTTCCATGCAATACATTGTCTCTGGGAAACAACTCAAAAACAAGTACACGAGTTATCAAAAAGCACATCATAGCCCTAAATTGGCTTGCTGCCATTGCTAACCTGCACAAGAGCTAAGCCCAACATCAATTGCACAAACTCCAGGGTAGCTGCCCTGAAAGCCTAGTGGCCCGTGGTCAGGCCAGACTCTTCGGGGTCGCGGGTTCGAATCCGCCTGGTAGCGTGAGTACTTCGCTGTCCGACAGCAGCGTCTCTGTCTCCGTAGTCCGTGCTTGTGGTGTTATCACCCTTGCGTAGTTTTTCTTTTACTCCAAGAAAGGAATCCAAAACAGTCTACAGTCTATCCTACTGAATTACCGCAAAATAAACAACTCCTCCTTCACAGGTCTCCTAGACACACACATTAACACATCGGCTCACGATGAGGTGCCCCCAAATCCCGCAAACACCCAAACCCAACAAACTTTGCCCATCTACACAACACCCGCACCAAAACCACGTGCAGCAACACACCACAGGCACCCCATTACAAACAACTTAATCAGAGGTCCACCACCTACACACACAGATCCATCAACAAGTAATGGACAGATCAACCAATCCTCTGTTTTTGACACACCCATTTAGAGCTCAAAGATCTCCTGCCTCCTCTATAATCACAACCGAACCTCAAACAGAAACTGAAGGTCATGTTGCACTCAACGTACCTACACCTTCATTTTTAGAAGAAATTACCGGTTTCCCCAATGTACAGAATCCAATGCTCGACCCAGGAAACGCACAGTACATGGCAACATATCCCGCACTGAGCTTCCCCAAACACAACACTCCCTCGCCATAACGGTGGAAGGGCTTCCACCTTCACCACGAACGGAAACCCCGCGCTCACAACGCTACTCACAAAGGGTATCCAACCAAACAAAAAGGAACCGCAATCTCTATAAGCACATCGCCAATACCACTGCCACAAACTACAGCTATTACTTGCCTCTCTGACCCTGCACCTACTAACCAACTGGCCATTCTCTCCCAAGACCAACAAGTAAAGCGTGCACGGCATACACAAGATACCCTCCCCGGTACCAGAAAGGGGACACGCAGCCAAACAGAAAGGCTGCAACATACGCCCTTGACTCTAATCCTAGACACTGTCGCATTAAACTCATAAATAGTAATTCAGCCTACTGAACAACCTACAAACAGTCAGCCAAATAAACGCACCGCACGCTCACAAATCACTAGCCACAACCATCATGCAACACAAGCGTTCACACAGATAATCACTCCTCCCACCCAGCATATCAATATCATCAACTCAATAACCTACCAGGTACACAATAACCCAACTTTGAGATTGCAGACCACCCAGCACCATCATCACAGCGCAGACCCCAAAGGAAAAGAGGGTGTGAGGTCCTTGATATACCCCATGACCTTCCTAGCCTAAACCTGACCCCCTTGCGCACCACGCATATTCAACAAGAACTCTGGACGTACAAGAAAGACAAGGCTTTTTCAATGACACCCACAGAGGCCATCAACACACTCTACTATGATGATATGGACATCCTGCACATAGATAATTGGAGGTTCTACCCCCAAGAAAAGAAAAAGAAAAACTACGCAGGCAGTGAAAACCACTTCCCACATTAATTAAGAAAAAGAAGCCACTTTGGTACCGAGTACCGTAGAGCTCCTCCACCGCGGAAAGGAAAGGAAAAATCAATGGGGATCAGGAGAGATGCAGGCTTGGCCTGAAACTGGCTCTTGATGAGAGTTGATAACAGTACTGGAAAGGGCACGTCTGGTATATATGGACAAATTTAGCAGCGAAGTTCACAGAGTGCACATGGAGCTTGGAGGAAAGCTTCCTAACTCTTTAAGAATCAAGACCCAGTTCCTTGAAAGGCTTCATTGCACGTAAAGACACCTCTGCCTAAACATACGAACAGAAAAATCAAAGACTCTTTTGCACGGATACTCCCCTCCCACATAACCACCGCCTTTCAAAAGTGGGCCCTGGTCATTAAAGAAGATATGGCATCCCCCCTTGACCATGACCCCAAATTCCCTCATTATTGAAGTGAGCACCCAAGGGACAATTTGTTTGGGGCAAACACCAATGCCTTCTCCTCCGTTTTTCTGGGTTCTCAATCTGACATCCCATTTACCATGAAAACACCATGCTCTTAGCAACAAGACACGCCATCTACGCTGCTGCTGTCAGCACAGAGGAAACAGCTACATTCATGCTCCTCCCTTTCTAGAATAAAAAAATGACCACAAATCCCTATGCATCACTCTGCCGCAAGTACCCACTCGTGTGTAAATTCCTGGGCACCATCCCATCAAACCAAATGCAATATGCAAAAGTGCCCTTCTGGAACAACATACATATACCAATTTCCAAACACTCCTGGGAATTGCAGATCATTGCCATATGGAACACCAAGGGCAGGGTCTGCCTCAATGCTCACAACAAAGACTGGCTTAAAGAACTTGCCAAAGTAATCCCTGAGGCAAAGTGGGAAATTCAAAACATACATAACCATCCCTATCAAACGGCCTTAGGTTCCGGACAGCACTCAGGACTCAACAAAATAAATAAGCTACCCAATGACCACCCAAGCCTCAGAAGGCCCAGACAAAACAAATGCCCTGATTAGCACCGACCAACCTCATAATTGTAATATCGACGAAGCACCCCAAAACAGCTCCATCCAAAACCTAACCCGTAAGGTAACGGATTGGCGGGATAGGATCTACACTGATGGCCGCCTCCAAAAGAATAAAGTAGGGCAAGACACCGGGTCAGGTGTATACCACCCTCACTTAAGCGTTTCCACTATGTAAACCCAAAAGGCATGGGTATAACCAACACCATCTCACGTGCAGAGCTAGCAGCTATAGCATCTGCAGTCATACATGGCTACACACATATAGCCACAGACAGCCTTACATCACTGCACTAAATCCAAAAGCAGCTGTCACACCCGAATCTCCATCGCCACCATATCCAAGGAGATGTCCTTCAATCCATTGCTAAAGCAATCCGCCAAACACCATCGCCCATTTACTTCTTCAAAGTAAAGTCCCATGCCGGTACTATTGGTAATGAACATGCCGGCGCCCTTGCTAAAAGGTCAGCCACCACCTACGCTGACAATGCTGACACCTCCATCAGAACAGCAGGCCCTGAGGGAAATCCTTCTACAACATTTACTGGCTTGCAAAAGAAGACATAGAAAACCAAACACAAACCCATAATCATACCCATACAACAAACATGGCCCATTCTCCTCCCCCAAAGCTTTGGTACCTACCAAACCAACGTGACGCCCGTCAAGCACACATGCATCTTCTCCATAAACTGGGAAATGCCAAAACTGAAGCAAATTACCATGCGTACGACTACCAGGCCCTCACAAAGGACGGCACTGCCAATGGAGCCACTAGCAATGCTTACCTAACATCATCCGATGTCCCCTTTAAGACCAAATGTATCATTATGAAATACAGAACAGACACCCTTAAAAAATAAAAAGAGTCTTCTGGTAGTGATGACACAGGCACTCTTTATAATCAAAAACATGTGGTATTGTTCAAACTTTCAACTAGTTAAACTTGCCCCTGCTGCCCACAAGTAGACAGTGCCCTGTCTGCACATCCTCTCTGGGTGCCAACACACGCAAATAAGGAACATGATCACCGAAAGACACAACTTAGCATGCCGCATGATCTTTAAAGCTATCAGCAAAACAGGCTCGTTAGGAGCATGCGTTGTCTCCATGGATATAGGCAGCAACGAACGGTTGACCATGCGGAAACTCCAGATTCCTGAAACAGCCGAAAGTAGAATTGTTCCCAAATGGCTCTTCCCACCCCACTTCTCAGAAAAAGACAGATATAACTCCAGTCGCCCAGATTTTGTGCTGTTCCTTTGCAGCGTTCAGCTGGTTCTGAGGTCTGGTGTCCTTTCCTATTCGCAATGGAAGAGCCTTACGGTACTCAGTACCAAAGTGGCTCCGTTTCCTTGACTAATGTGGGGAGTGGTTTTCACTGCCAACGTAGTTTTTTTCCTCTCTTTTTCTATTCCCCTCCATAGAACAGCCAAACATTAGCCAACCCAACAAACGCATAACATGCTTACATACCGCTTGCCACAATCATCACGCAACACAGACGCTTACACAGACAACTACCTCCTCCATCCCAGAAGACAATAGTACCAGCCCCTTCACACAGCAGATCAATGACATGAACTCAACATACCGCATCCCCAACAACCCAACCTTCGAAAATGCAGACTACACAGAACCTCATGCACAGCACAGACCCCAAAGAAAAAGAAGATGTGAGCTCCTTGATGTAACCCAATGCTTACCTAGCCTGAGTCTGACCCCTTGCGCATTACCCACATCCAACAAGAACTTTGGAGATACAGAAAAGACGAGGCCTTCTCTATGACACCCACTGAGGCCATAAACATGCTTTATCATGATGATCTGTGTGTAAAGGTCCTGACCCCCCAGAAAGACAGAAGCAATACCACACACTTTACGCTCCTATGATTCAAGAAAGAGGGGCCCTGCCCCTCCTTCTCTCGGTCTTGTTCTGCCAAAAAAACACTCATATTGTTGCTCGCACTGATATTGCATGTGCATCCTGTGAAATATACTCCTACCATCTAGGACTTGAATCACTGGATTTGCTCCCTCCCTTTAAAGACATGTACACATGCGACATCTGTAATCATACCTACCAATCGTAGTGCCTACTAAAAACCAACTGCTATCATGCCAACAAGCGAGAGGCTATTGACACCAACGACACTTGGGCCTGCCCAGCCTGTGTTATAAATGAAAATGAAAAGAAATAACGGACCTTGAAATCCTTTAAAATAGAAGTGGTGAAAGTCTCGCAGAATCCAACATGGGAGCCAGAAGAACAGCAAAATGCATGTGAAACCTTTAGACGCAACCCAAGAGGCGTAGGTATAACCATCTCACGTGCAGAGCTAGCAGCTATGGTAGCTGCAATCATTTACGGCTACTCCCATATAGCCACGGATAGCCTAACCTCAATGCACCAGATTAGAAAGCAGCTCTCACACCCAGACCTCCACTCCCCCACATTCAGGGAGATGTCCTCCAATCCACTGCCAAAGCAATCCACCAGTCACCTTGCACATTCATTTCCACAAAGTGAAATCCCACACCGGTTATTCAGGCAATGAATATGCTGACGTTCTTGCTAGAAAACCAATCACAAACTACTCTGACGTTGCGGACGCCTCCATCAAAACAGCTGGCCCTGCATCCTTTCATAGCATCTACTGGCTTGCAAAAAAATACACAGAACCATACAAAATTACCCTAAAATACTGCCTAGTCACCTGCCTCAAGGCTTTGGTACCTCTCCAATTACCCAGACGCTTTGCAAGCAAACTTGCACCCCCTCCACAAACTAGGGATTGCCAATACCGTAGCAAACTACTATGACTACTACCAAGTCCTTGTCAACAATGGCACTGCCAATGGAGCCGCTAGCAATGCTTACTTAACATCCTATTTCCTTGTTTAAACCAAGTGCATCATTATGAAGTACAGAACAGGAACCCTGTACAAGCAAAAGCATGCAGAACGGTTTTGGCATTCAACAAGTCAAACTTGCCCCCTCTGCCCTATACTAAACAGTGCCCTGGATATCCTTCCTGGATGCCAACACACGCAAATAAGAACTATGATCACTGAGAGACACAACTTAGCATGCAGCATGATCTTTAAAGCCATCAGCAAGACAGGCTCCCTAGGATCCTGCTTTGTCTGCATGGATATAGGTAGCAGCGAACGGCTGGCTATGCAAAATCTTCAAATTTCCAATACAGTTGAAACCAGGATTATACCAACGTGGCTAATTTCACCCCACTTCTCAGACATAATTAGGTTTACCGTCCGGATGCTGTACTGGTTGGTCCCATCTCCACAAAAACAAAAAAGCAACAGACTAGCAATGAAGGGGGGTGGGTTCTTAGGAGTGGCAGGGGGCAACTGAGGGAGGCCAGGATCATCTCAGCAGCACCGCCAGCCATTAGCAGATTCACCAACCCCAGACAGCATCGACCTAAAGACCTCAACACAACTCGGCGCAACATCCACCTCGTTGAGATCAAGCACTGTGAGGACACCAGACCTCAGAACCAGCTGAACGCTGCAAAGGATCAGCACAAAGATCTCTGCAACATTCTCCGAGGAGCCTCCATTACTCTCCACGTCATCCTTTTGGGTGTGGGGGGCACCATTTACAACACTCACACTCTGAAGCCTTTCAAGGACCTGGGTCTCGATTCTCAAAGAGTTAAGAAGCTTGCCTCCAAGCTCCATGTGCACTCTGTGAACTTCGCTGCTAAACTTGTCCATACCAGACGTGCCCTTTCCAGTACTGTTATCAAC
>Ga0307974_1002049_pt1 | contig 14208 bp, 9 predicted proteins | sample OrgLakmetagen784_FD_201812 | JGI IMG/M metagenome (GOLD analysis project Ga0307974, IMG submission 201812) | Saline water microbial communities from Organic Lake, Antarctica - #784 | ecosystem: Environmental > Aquatic > Non-marine Saline and Alkaline > Saline | place: Antarctica: Organic Lake... | reverse complement strand
TTTTTTCTTCTCTCTCTCTCTCTCTCTCTCTCTCTCTCTCTCTCTCTCTCTCTCTCTCTCTCTCTCTCTCTCTCTCTCTCTCTCTCTCTCTCTCTCTCTCTCTCTCTCTCTCTCTCTCTCTCTCTCTCTCTTCTAACGCATATTTTTCGGCTCCTACATTTGTTTATAATGTTTGCTTCAAGCTGCTGTCAAAGAAAGTCAAACAGGCACACACACTCAGGCCCATGGTTTTTATTGAGTCATTGAGTGATCAGTCTGCTGTGCAAGCACACAGGTATGACACATCTAAATATGTTTGCTTGCTTGCTTGCTTGCCTGCTTATTGCTGGCCCCTGCTCGAGGATGAGAGGTGTCTTGCGCGTATCTTTGCTCACACCGATGTGCACGTACCCATAATACACACACATATGAATGCACACATACATAAAGATGCACGCAGATTTATACATACACATACATATAAATACGCATTGAATCACACACATACATGAAGTTACACACGTTAAAAACAAAAAAGTGTGCACATCCAGACACAGGGTTCCAAGGAAAGTCCACGCAAAACATATGCACAAAATATATACACACACACAAAACTTGCACACAACACACGCAGACACAGGTTGCCAAAGAAACTCAGCAAAAGAGGGCGACATAACCATGTCTGCATCCACCGATGTCACCGAAGCGACGCTGGAGGGGTGTGCTTTAACTGTCTCACAGTACCAGGACCTGAAAAGCGCTAAAGGCCCTGGGTTGGCTGCGCTGCTGCGTGAATGCTGTGCATTGGATGGGCAGCAGCGGCCGCTCTTCACCCAGGTAATCGCTGATGAGATGAATGATGCTGCTGCTGTTGCTGCGTGAATGCTTTGCGTTGGATGCGCAGCAGCGGCCTCTTATCACCCAGGCAAGTGCTGCTGCTGCTGCTGCTGCTGATGATGATGATGATGAAATATTATGGTGACGATGCTGCTGCTGATGGTGATGATGAACTATAACGGCGACGATGCTGCTGCTGATGGTGATGGTGAATTTTTACGGTGACGCTGCTGCTGCTGATGGTGATGGTGAATTATTACGGTGACGATGCTGCTGCTGATGGTGATGATGAATTATTACGGTGACGATGCTGCTGCTGTTGGTGATGGTGACAATGTGGTTGCATTGAGCTTTACAAAAGCTGTACTGCACGTTTCAATGCTTATACAAGTTAATGACAATGTAATGGCAAAGTTGTGGTGCATAGAGAACTGCTGAGTACTCTGCAGCATGCTCTTGTGTTGCATTGAGCTTTACAAAAGCTGTACTGCACGTTTCAATGCTTATACAAATGAATGACAATGTAATGGCAAAATTGTGGTGCATAGAGAACTGCTGAGTACTCTGAAGCATGCTCTAGTTCTTGGAGGTGATAGCAACCGAAATTTGGTACTGTCTTGGCACAGCTTGTGCTGCGGAAGCCATCTCTTTTATGCTTGTACCCTAGTTAGAGTTTGAAATTTTATTTTCCCCTATTGCTTCCTTGCCTCTTGACCTCAGCTTCTTGCTGTGTTTGTTTGCATATTTGGGTGTCAACGGCCCAGCTGCTTGGCTTCTTTTCTTCCTTTATCCGTTATGTTGGGAGGGTTTTTAGCAGCGTTTCTTCGGTCAGGTTTTTGCTTCTTCAGTGTGGTCGTGGAGTCAGTTAAAGAGTTTTTGTGATGGTACAAATGTAAATTCCCCCTCCAGCAGTTCGGTGGATATGAGCCGGAATAGAACCAGATCAGCTGATGCTGATGCTGCCCTGTCCTTGCTGTCTGATAGGTCTGAGCAGTACCCTTTGTATGGACGACCTTATCTTACTTTCAACCAGCCTGCAGTGTTGGGTGCGATTTCCTAAGTTGTGTTCTCAAGGCAGTTTCAGGCAGTAAGAGCTTAGCATACTCCTGCACGGGATTGGCCAGAACTGTATTTAAACACTGTATGTGACCGTATATTTGGCAATTTTCCTGCACGGGATTGGCCAGAACTGTATATAAACAAGGTATGTGACCGTATATTCGGTGATGTTCCTGCATAGAATGGCCAGAACTGTATATAAACAGTGTATGTGACCGTACATACACTGTACGTACATGGTTCTGGTTAACTATAATCCTACAGTTGCACCGTCTGGTGTTAAGTGGGCAAGTGAACAAACGCACACAGCCCGCACGCTACCACGATGCACATATTTAAATGCTCGGGTATATGGTTCTGGTTAACTATAATCCTACAGTTGCACCGTCTGGTGTTAAGTGGGCAAGTAAACATACGCACACAGCCCGCAAGCAACCACGATGCACATATTAAAATGCTCGGGTATATGGTTCTGGTTAACTATAATCCTACAGTTGCACCGTCTGGTGTTACGTAGGCAAGTGGAAAAACGCACACAGCCCGCAAGCAACCACGATGCACATATTTGAATGTTCGGGTATATGGTTCTGGTTAACTATAATCCTACAGTTGCACCGTCTGGTGTTTAGCAGGCAAGTAAACAAACGCACACAGCCCGCAAGCAACCACGATGCACATATTTGAATGCTTGGGTATGTCTATTGCCGCAATTATTTTTAGGGTTGGCCAGAACCATATATATACGGTGTATATACGGTATTTTTGGCAGGGAAATTACCAAATATACGGTCATATATGGTGTATATATTCGGTTCTGGCCAACCCTAATTATTTGCAATAGGCACTATTGACTTTTGTCCCGCTTCTCTTGCAGATTTTTGCGCGGATGCAGGCAATTGAGCCTGAGATCATCCGTGCAGCCCGAAATGTCGACATGCAAGGCAGCCAAAGGTTCAAGGAAGGCCATCAGCTCAACCGGCCAGCACAATCAGCTGACAGGCTACTGTACGAGCTATTTCCAGCTAAGGTAGGTGCTCACTTGGAGGGTGTAGTAGGGTTTTGTGTACTTGCTTCTTGCCTCCCGTGTGGCCTAGTGTGCTATTGAAATGTGCAATGTCGTCTAATCAGTTGATGTGCTGGGTCCTATACTTTGCAGTGACGGTGATTTGGTCTGAAAACACACACACACACACACACACACACACACACACACACACACACACACACACAAACACACACACACACACAAACACACACACACACACACACATACACACACACACACACACACACACACGCACGCACCAGCATAGCATGAACGCCATCAGGGATCAAACAAAAGTTGTACGGCATCTTCCTTCCTTTATTTCTTCAACAGGCCACCACTGCACACACGTAATCAGAGCTCTAAAGAAACCCGTTCGGCTCATCCCATCCCCGCAGGTTGCAGAAGCACTGAAGAGCGGTCAATTTCCTGATCCTGAGCCCTACCCATGCGTCTCAATATTTTTCAGCGACGTAGTTGGTTACACTGAGCTGTGCTCTAAGCTTGCGCCTCAAGAGATCATGGATATGCTGCACCGCCTGTACTCACGCTTTGACACCCTGGCCCAAGAAATGGGGCTGTTCAAGGGTGCGTCACCACACACATGTACTTTGCACACTGCTGTGACAACACACACACACACAAACACACACACACACACGTACTACTCACGCTTTGACACCCTGGCCCAAGAAATGGGGCTGTTCAAGGGTGCGTCACCACACAAATGTACTTTGCACACTGCTGTGACAACACACACACAAACACACACACACGTACTTCTCACGCTTTGACACCCTGGCCTAAGAAATGGGGCTGTTCAAGGGTGCATCACCACACACATGTACTTTGCACACTGCTGTGACAACACACACACACACACAAACACACACACACACGCACTTCTCACGCTTTGACACCCTGGCCCACAAAATTGGGCTGTGCAAGGGTGCGTCACCACACACATGCACACTGCTGTGACCACACACACGCGCACTACTCACGTTTTGACACCCTGGCCCACGAAATGGGGCTGTTCAAGGATGCGTCACCACACATGTACCCCGCACACTGCTGTGACCACAAACACGCACCCACACGTTGCAGACCCACAATTTGCAGACGCACGTTGCAGATGCACACATTGCAGATGCACACGTTGCACCCACACGTTGCAGACACACATTGCAGACGCACGTTGCGGTTGTATACTGTGGCTGCATACTGCGGCTGCGTATTGCGGCTGCGTATTGCAGACCGAAACTGCATGGTTAGTCTCCCAGTTCCATCCCTGCACCCCTACAGTCATGTAAAGGCTTGGCCCAAACCATGCGTAGTAACTTATTGGGTTTACACCATTATAACCTTATTGTTTCAAGTGTTATTCTGGTCAAACAGGAGGGTGTAGGAAGCATAAATCTGGTATTTTTTCATTAAAAGTAGAATAATCAAAACTCTGACTTCAAAAGCTATCAATTGGTAAACATGTAGTGTTGGCCAGAACCATATATATACGGTGTATATACGGTATTTTTGGCAGGGAAATCACCAAATATACGGTCATATACGGTCTATATACCCGGTATACGGTTCTGGCCAACCCTATAAATATGGGTCGAATCAGGGAAGGGGGGTGGGTCCGTCCCCCGGTGGGGTTTTAGTTTGGGGGGGGGGCTCCAGTTTCTTTCTAGGCCACTCCCACGAAATACTGAACATATCGTTGGGATCCTCAGCTCAAGCCCAGTCGATTGGCGCACTTTTTGTAGGGTGACTCGAAAAGGGCAGAGCAGGAGAGAGTTGTCAGATCAATTCAAAGCATAGGACACAGCACATCAACCAATCGTCACGCCCAATTGTTGGCAGCGACAAACCGTGTGACGATTAGTTAGTTCGACAGAGTTTGTGTACGTCATATTTGATAAGCTGGATGTGCCAGTGTTATTAAAAATGATGCGTCACCGATTATCAATGAAAGTGGCACATCCAGCTTATCGACCAAGACACACAAAACTCTGTCAAACTAACTACTTGTCACAGGATTAGTCGCTGCCAACGATCGGGGGTGACAGAGGCTCGAAGTTCAATCAGTTCAATCAATTGCAATGTAACACGCACCTCAGCTAGCAATTTCTCTGCATCGTTCCAATATTAACATATGTCCCGAAGGACCATCATGAACGATTTGAAGTGTCTCCGTCGCTCCAGGGTCATGATGAAGGGTCATAATAAAGATGTGGACGACATAAGAGTGTGTGGGTAATAAAGATGTGGACGACAAAAGAGGGTGTGGGCAATAAAGATGTGGACGACAAAAGAGAATAACCATGACGTTAGGGGGAACAGGGACAAGAAGGCGAAAAGTGTTTCAGGAGAAGCAGGAGAAGAGAAGAAGGCTTAACATGCCCAAGCTCAGCAGAATCTTCCCTGTGCAAGCGCAGCAGCAGATGCAGCACAAGGAGAGGAGAAGCACATGCTAACAGTGGCAAACAGCGTGCTTGCTCCAAAGTAGAGGAGTGCTAATTAAAAAGAGCACGTATGAAGAACTGGACAGTGGGCTTACAGGCTTCAGATGGTTAAAACTTGTTTTTGCCCCACAACCTTTGACGGCAGCACTTGTCGGTTGTGGTGAATATCGGATGGATGCAGATCCTGGATGCAGAATTCAAGAAGGAACAGATTGGCACCCTTTTGCCTGTGGGTGCGAGCATTGGAAGGGGGTTTGGGGTGCGGGTGGTCCCTCAGAGGGGTTCACCCCAAAAATTAGGCATGCCTTCCAAAAATCAAACCTCCTGGTTTAAGCGTAAAAAAAATGTGGTCCCTTTTGACTTGTGCCACAGATTCTGGCACAGTCTTCAAAGACCACCTATTCTAATTGTGCCTAATTCCTGACCAGCTGTTTCAAAACTACTGAGTTCATTGTGTGACACTTAACTCCCGATTCTTTTTATATACTTGTAAATAATCCACCGCCATCTCACGATGCAAATATAATAAAACCATGGTCCCCGATCCTCTTGCGTGATTTGCTGTGGCCGACTATTCAAGATTAGTTTAGTCTAGTTTGGATTACAAAGGCATCCAGCCTGGCTGCTCAACCTATAGGTCCCAACAAAAATATCAAAAATATCTGATTTGCTGTGGCCAACCGTTCAAAAGCCATGGTCCTATTTAATCGTTATCTCGCCCATCAAATATCTAAAACTTATAGTGTACATGGATATTCTGCAGATATAGGCCAGTACGAATCAGTTGAGCCCTCTCATCTTACGATTCCTTTCAGTCCTTTCCTTGCGTGTCTGTAATGTTTTCCGAGGATGAAAACCCTTTCCTTGCGTGTCTGCAATGTTCTCCGAGGATGGAAACCCTTTCCTTGCGTGTCTGCAATGTTTTCCGTGGATGGAATCCCTATCCGTGCGTGCCTGCAATGTTTTCCGAGGATGGAAACCGTAGATTGAGAGATTGAGCTTTGGGGGGGAAGGAATCCTTGCTGCCTGGAGTCAAGTGTATGGGCTCGTACTTATAGGCACAAATATCAATTGTATGGGCTCCTACTTATTTGCAGCCTGGGCACAAATCTCAACTGTGTGGGCTCCAACTTGAACCTAGCCCTGGCACAATTGAATTTAAATATACACCACCTTCCACTTTGTACCTCTGATTACTATGAGAGACACACAGGCGCGCACACACACACACGCACACACACACGCACACACACACTCACGCACACACACATATACACACTCTCACTGTGGGCTAAAAACTTAGTGGGCGGTTGTCATACTCCTCTGCAATTCCTTTCAATATTTCATGTATGTGTACATGTGCATGCCCACCAGGGCCGCTGCTTGTGGTTTCAATATTGCAGAAGATAGCGGGAAATGATGCATAGTCCATTATTGCACGAGAGCTATTATTGATTTAAAACTTAGGGCTCCCTGTCGACCTGAAGTGCTCCATGGGTGCCTATTATTCCATGTACCCCATTGCACACTCACTCCACACTTCCAAATCATTCCCCATTGCACGCTCACTCCACACTTCCACTCCATACCCCATTGCATACTCAACTCCACACCTCCACTCCATTCCCCATTGCACGCTCACTCACTCCACACTTCCACTCCATTCCCCATTGCACACTCACTCCACACTTCCACTCCATTCCCCATTGCACACTCACTCCACACTTCCACTCCATTCCCCATTGCACGCTCACTCACTCCACACCTCCACTCCATTTCCCATCGCATGCTCACTCCACACTCCCACTCCATTCTCCGTTGCACGCTCACTCCACACTTCACTCTAATCACTCCTTGTGGAAAACAGTGGAGACAATTGGGGACGCTTGGATGGGGGCGACCAACCTGAAGTACCCTCAGCCTGACCACCATGCAGCCCTGATGGCTGCCTTTGCATTTGGCTGCTGCTCTGCTGCCAATGCAGAGCCAGGTGCGCGCGCGTGTGTGTATGCATCTGTGCTTTCACGTACACACTTTGCGTGTGGCTGCTGCACTGCTGCTAATGCAGAGCCAGGTGCGCGCACGTGTGCGTGCGTGTATGTGTGTATGCATCTGTGCTTTCACGTACACACTTTGCATTTGGCTGCTGCACTGCTGCTAATGCAGAGCCAGGTGCGCGCGCGTGTGCGTGCGTGTGTGTGTGTATGCATCTGTGCTTTCACGTACACACTTAGTGTTTGGCTTCTGCACTGCTGCTAATGCAGAGCCAGGTGCGCACGCGTGTGCGTGCGTGTGTGTGTATACATCTGTGCTTTCACGTACACACTTTGTGTTTGGCTGCTGCACTGCTGCTAATGCAGAGCCAGGTGCGCGCGCGTGTGCGTGCATGTATGTGTGTATGCATCTGTGCTTTCATGTACACACTTTGCATTTGGCTGCTGCACTGCTGCTATTGCAGAGCCAGGTGCGTACGCGTGTGCGTGCGTGTGTGTCCATCTGTGCTTTCACGTACACATGTGCGTTGTGTAGGGTAGCACACTGACGAGATGCTGCAGCTGCATGGGGGATTGACAGCATTGCAACTGTCACTGAGTGTTCATATGTAGGGTTGGCCAGAACCGTATATATACACCGAATTTGATTGTACATTTGGTGATGTTCCTGCCAAAAATACCGTATATACACCGTATATATATATATATATATATATATATATATTTATATATATGGTTCTGGCCAACCCTAAGTTTGGGTCAATGTTTGTACACAACAGTTTGTGTTTATAATTAAGGTTGGCCAGAAACGTATATATGCACCGCACATATATATGGTTCTGGCCAACCCTATTCATATGCACAGTGCCATGATTGTTTGTAGACAAAAATCCCCTCCCTCAGCCACTTTTACCCTCACTTCCCCCAAATTGCTGAATCCTAATCAAATTTACTCACTGAGACCTCACTCCTTCTCCAGTGCCACGATTGTTTGTAAACAAAAAATCCTCTCTTATCCCTCAACCACTTTCTCCTTCACTTCCCCCAGATTGCTGAATCTTAATCATTGTCATTGTTAAGCACTTACTGAGACCCTCACTCCTTCTCCAGTGTGACGATTGTTCTTAGACGTAACCTTATTTCCTATCCCTCAACCACTTTTACCCTCACTCCTTCTACACACACACACACACACACACAAACACACACACACACACACTCCAGTGTGCCTGACCCAGCCGGACCTGGGCTTCATACACATCCGAGTTGGCATCCACGCAGGGCCCGTCATGGGCGCGGTTGTGGGTACTTTAAACCGCAGGTGCGTTTGTGTGAATGGGTGGTTGGGTTGTGTGAACGGGTGGTTGGGTTGTGAGAACGGGTGGTTGGGTTGTGAGAACGGGTGGCTGGGTTGTGAGAACGGGTGGCTGGGTTGTGTGAACGGGTGGTTGGGTTGTGAGAACGGGTGGTTGGGTTGTGTGTACGGGTGGTTGTGTGAACGGGTGGTTGGGTTGTGTGAACGGGTGGTTGGGTTGTGTGAACGGGTAATTGGGTTTGTGAATGGGTGGTTGGGTTGTGTGAATGGGTGGCTGGGTTGTGTGAACGGGTGGTTGGGTTGTGGGTACTTTAAACCGCAGGTGCGTTTAGTAACCTGGTGGTGAAAAGAAAGTGTGTGAGCACACGGGCAAAAAGGTGGGTGAAAATTGTTAAGGTAGGTGGCTGAAAACGTGTCTGAGCAGATGGGCAAGAAAGTGTGTGAGCATGTTGATAAGTGATAAGTGATTGAGCAGGTGAGCGAGAAAATGTGTGAGCAAGTTGGTGGTATAGTCAATGCAACCGTAACTAACATGAACAAGTTGGGAATTGTTGCGGAATGTTATATAGAAATATGGGTCGTAGCTGCCGTGTGAAGATCTTCGGTGAAATTTACAATGTGCTAAGAGTGCTTAGTGGAATGGGCGAAAAAATGTGTGAGCAAGTTGGTGAACAACAACGGTCAGCAAGTGTGTGGTCATGTGGGTAAGTAAGTGTGAAAGAGTGGGTGACGTGGTGACGAGCCTGTGAGGGAGTGCAAGAACAGGTGGACGACGAAAGAGGGAGTGCAAAGACAGGTGGACGACGAAAGAGGGAGTGCAAGGACAGGTGGACGACCAAATGACCAGCTGGTCCTGTTTCAAAGTTTGTGACTTCATTACATACTGCTTCATAGGCATGGCTATGGCGTACTGTTTGATAGCTGTGGCTCAAATGGTATGCCTCTACCCATTATCATCCCAGTCAATCCAATATCATGTGGACAACATCATGCAAGTGATGTAGTTGGTTCTTGGTTGTTCCATACTTTTTCTAAAGAGCCTTTTCCATTATAATCCGCACGAATCCGCACGAACATGGTTTTTTGCCCTGCTGGGTATCTGACAGCATTCAAATTGTATTCAATTTCCAGGTGCAGCGATTGTGCAGGGCTTTGCTGCACACAGTATCATGGTGTTCATGACATTTATTAATTTATTCCCACAGGTGCAGCGATTGTGCAGGGCCTCGCTGCACACAGTATCATGGTGTTCATTACAATTATGAATGTATTCGTGTGGGAAGTGCAAGAAAAGTACGACGTGCCAATGGAGAGAGCAGCAACGTATGGTGTACACATAATGTATTAGCTCATATACACAAGAGTGCATATGAGTGCATACTTTTAAAATGCATACTTTTTAGAAGTACAACAAAAATGCGACGTGCGAAGGGCACGGGTCCCTCTATGTGTTCAGAGCAGCAATGTGCACGATTGTATTAGCTGATATTCCAGGACTCGTCTGCACTATTCTGGATTCAAGACGGATTGTGAAATGCACGAAATGCCACACCACTCAGATAGATTGGCACCTGGGAGCATGTACAGTTTTGGTGCCCTGTAAGTTTACCGTGGACTTCCTACAATCCGTAGTTACTTTTGTATTCAAATGACACGGCTGTGAGGTAAAGTTGGCAGTGTGTGTGTGTGTGTGTGTGTGTGTGTGTGTGTGTGTGTGTGTGTGTGTGTGTGTGAGGTATAGTTGGTGGATAGGGAAGGCTGGTTACAGAAAGCGAGCTCAGGGTTTGTCAAAAGAATGCGCGCAAAGGTGCATGTATGCAGAGTTTGGTGGGAATGTGCTTGGACTTGGGGGACCACCTTTATTGTGGACAAAAGCTCACTACATTTGTAAGGAGAAAAGTTTAAGACAATTAAATGTGGAAGCTGATACAAGCTGCTGTCGTCTTTCACGTATGCAAGGCTTTGTGTGTATGTGCGCATCAATCATCACTTGTCAAAAGAATGCACGCAAAGGTGCGTGTATGCAGAGTTTGGTGGGAATGTGCTTGGACTTGGGGGACCACCTTTATTGTGGTCCACAAAATCTCACTATACATTTGGAAGGAGAAAAGTTTAAGACGAATAAATGTGGAAGCTGATACAAGCTACTGTCGTCTTTCACGTATGCAAGGCTTTGTGTGTATGTGCGCGGTGACACATTTGTGTGTGCGCAATAATAAATGTGTATGTGTTCAAATAAGGCAAAGAAAAACAAACCGGTGCTCCTGCCTTCTCAGCACGCCTGGCTTGTCTTGGCCTCTGTCTTTAGCTGTTCTCACTGGGCGCACATGTACTAAGTTGTGATTGTATGTTTAAGTTATCAGAAGTCTATAAGAAACAACGAGCTGTGCTTAATTTATATTTTTTCTGCTTCCTATACACACCATGGGCCTATTTCGTCATGTTTGCAGGCAGCTTAGTGATGTGTGTGTGTAAGTGTGTGTGTGTGCAGGGCATGTAAGCACTTTAAATGAACAGGGCATGGACGGAGCATTAATAGCTGAGACGGTGTCGGACAGCTTAATTATGTGTGTGTGTGTGTGTGCCGGGAGTGTACGGAGCATTACAAGGTGAGACGGTGTTGGAAAATCCTTGATTGCAGGAAGACAGGGCTTTATCTTACACCTGTCAACACTCTCACGCATCGCTGTCTTGCAGGTTCTGCCTTTTTGGTTCATCCGTGAACGTGGCGAGCCGCATGGAGAGCACCAGCACTTGCGATCATGTGCATTGCAGCGCCACGTTTCAGGAGCTGCTGCAGCAGCAATGGCCAGAGGCTGCCATCATGTCCGAACCCCAGGTCCGTAAGCAACACACACACACACACACACACACACACACACACACACACACACACACAAATACACACACACGCACAAATACATACACACACGGCACCACCTGTCGAATAGATGAGACTACTAGGCTGCTAGTGTCACAACAAACCTCTGAGTAATGAAGCAGGAATGAGAAGGTCGTGAGCTGTAAGAAGAGAATGATCGAGCCATGGTACATTTCATGGTTGTCCCTAGTGCATCATGTATTCAGCATTCGTGTATTCATCAGTATTCATCAGTAGTGCATGCATGAATTCAGTATTCACGTATTCAGTATTCATCAGTATTCATCAGTATTCATCAGTATTCATCAGTATTCGTGTACTCATCAGTATTCATCAGTGGTGCATCATGTACTCAGTATTCATGTATTCACTATTCATCAGTATTCATGTACTCATCAGCACTCATCAGTGGTGCGTCATGCACTCAGTATTCATGCATTCAGTATCCGTGGCATTCGATGGTTGACCCTGGTGCATCTTGTATTCAGTATTCATTGGTATTCATCAGTATTCGTGTACTCATCAGTACTCATCAGTGATGCGTCATGCATTCAGTATCCGTGGCATTCGATGAATGTCCCTGGTGCATCTTGTATCCGTGTTCCTGGAGGTGTTCCTGGAGGTGAAAGAGATAAGTGTGGCAGCGCATCACCTGTCCTGAGCAAAAGAGGAGGAACGTGGGTGTGCCTGGAGATGATGCTGGTGCTTTAAGGAGGCCTTCCGAAAGTGTGAATTTGAATGGTGCTTTAGGAAGCCAACCTAAAGTGTGAACATCAATTGTGGTTTGAGGACGTCTGCCAAAAGTGTGAACATAAATGGTGCTTTAAAAAAGCCTGCCAAAAGTGTGAACATAGGTGGTGGTTTGCGGACGCCTGCCAAAAGTGTGAACAAAGGTGGTGCTTTAAAAAAGCCTGCCAAAGTGTGAACATAAGTGGTCGTTTGGGATGCCTGTCAACATGTAAACAGGAATGGTGCAGGCTGGGGAATGCTTTTTATGTGCAGAGGTGCTTTAACAATCACAATAAGCAAGCAGCATAATACAGGACTGCGTTTTTTTATAGCGAGCCTGACGTTGCCAAAAGTGGTTCAGGATGCGTGGGAGCTGCGGAAATGTATAATTGTAAAACACATGAAATCCGGTTCTTGTAGTGCATGAAAGTTCATTTATTTCCTTGGTAATGCATCCCTGCCTATTGCATCTCATGATGCAACGATAAAAAATTGTAGGGTACTTGTTTCATGACTGAGAGGACTTAATTTTGTGCCGGTCTAAAACCTCACATTTACTTGAGTGTGTGCACAAACATCTAATCACGAAGTGCGTATGAGTGTGCATACAAACATCTTTTCACAAAGTGCGTATGAGTGTGCACACAAACATCTAATCACAAAGTGCGTATGAGTGTGCACACAAACATCTAATCACAAAGTGCGTATGAGTGTGCACACAAACATCTAATCACAAAGTGCGTATGAGTGTGCACACAGACATCTAATCACAAAGTACGTACAAGTGGCTTGTGTGCGCACATAAGCATCTAATCACTGAGTGCGCACACAAGCCACTCATAATCTCATATTACTATAAAACCTCATTCATAATTATTATAAAACCTCATGTTCACCTGAGTGTGCACACAAGCCACTCACATCCTGATTCTGTGTGCACACAAGCCACTCACATTCATAATTATGAATTGTTTTGTTTAAAAGGGACTTGTTGCTGTGTGGCACCAGTCTAAAACCTCGTATCTACCTGAGTGCACAAAAACCATGTTGCGATTTGTTTGGGTCGTAAGGGGCATGGTATTGTGCGGACTGGTCTAAAACCTCCTTTTTACCTGAGTGCACACAAACCATGTTGTGATTTGTTTGGGTCGTTAGGGGCTTGGTGTTGTGCAGCACTGGTCTAAAACCCCCTTTCACCTGAGTGCTCTCAAACAAAAGCTGCAACCTGTTTTGATTGCTCGTTTCTAGAGACGAGCAGAGGCTGTGAAAGTGTTTCACCTGAGTGCACACAAACAAAAGCTGCAACCTGTTTTGATTGCTCGTTTCTAGAGACGAGCAGAGGCTGTGAAATTGTTTCATCTGAGTGCTCTCAAACAAAAGCTGCAACCTGTTTTGATTGCTCGTTTCTAGAGACGAGCAGAGGCTGTGAGAGTGTTTGTTTTTAAAGCCAACATGTGCATATGTGCATGCTGTCACTGAATTCCCGGCTGACAGTTGCCATGACGGAATCTGCCTTTAGGTAAGGTGAGGCAAGGTTACATCGCTATGTTTGCCCCTGGGGGGCATCTGCCTATAGTTTAGTTTGGATTACAAAGGCCTCCAGCCTGGCATGGCTGCTCAACCTATAGGTCCTAACAAAAAAAGCAATCAAAAAAATCGACAGCTGCACTAATAAGTTATGTTGAAAAACAAAACCTTTGATATCACCTTCAGAAATATTATCAAATAAGTGGATGAACTGGTGCCGTAAATGTTCGGTACCGATACATGGAAAAATGCCTACCGTACAACCCTTATATCACCCCGCATAAATATCTTTTTTGACCCTGCGGGGTGACTGCGGGAAGCTAAAATAATTATTTAATTTTGGGGTGCGTGACGTGCGGGAGGGTGTGAAAATATAT
>Ga0307974_1002048_pt1:10000-14209 | contig 14209 bp, 13 predicted proteins | sample OrgLakmetagen784_FD_201812 | JGI IMG/M metagenome (GOLD analysis project Ga0307974, IMG submission 201812) | Saline water microbial communities from Organic Lake, Antarctica - #784 | ecosystem: Environmental > Aquatic > Non-marine Saline and Alkaline > Saline | place: Antarctica... | reverse complement strand
TCTGAACTACTCCACCTCCATTGACTTGATTTGTCTGACTGCATCTGAGTGCCTGGACGTGCTCTTCTACAGGTGACTCCAGTGTTGTGTCATTGTGCAGTGCGTGCTGTGTCTGAACTCCATCAGCTTAATTTCTCTGACTGCATTTGAGTGTTTAAGCGTGCTCTTCTACAGGTGACTCCAGTGTTGTGAGTGTCATTGTGCAGTGCATGCTGTGTCTGAACTCCTCCACCTCCATTGACTTGATTTGTCTGACTGCATCTGAGTGCCTGGACGTGCTCTCCTACAGATGACTTCAGTGTTTCAGTGTTTTGTAATGCGTGCTGTTTCTGAACTCCATCTCCATTGACTTGATTTGTCTGACTGCATCTGAGTGCCTGGACCTGCTCTTCTACAGGTGATTCCAGTGTTTTGTAACGCGTGTGCTGTTTCTGAACTCCATCTCCATTGACATACAATACAAGATTGACCATTGACCACTGACATACAATACAAGATTGACATCTTGATTCGTCTGACTGCATTTGAGGAAGAGCGTACTGCTTTTAGGTACCGCTAGTGCATATCAATGTGCACTGCATACTGTGCCCCAGCTCCTCCTTTCCTAGCCTTCTCTTTCCGCCTGCATTTAAGCGCCACTATTTGAACCTGCATTCGGGTGCTCAACTTGAATACCTTATATATAGGGTTGGCCAGGACCATATATATATAAGGTGTATATACGGTATTTTTGGCAGGGACGTCACCAAATATACGGTCATATACGGTGTATATATACGGATCTGGCCAACCCTACTTATATCCAGGCTGCACACGATTGACTCCAGGGGCTCAGATCACAAGTCTACTGAGCAGCAAGAGGAAAAAGAACTATACCGCACTGTCACCCTGAAAACAGGGTCTGTGTGTGTGTGTGTTTGTGTGTGTATATACTTATTACTTATTACTTTAGTCATGTCGTGCTCAGTCGATGTCTGCAGGACCATAACCACACGCCGGCGAAGCTCTAACAACGAAGTGCGTCACTTCTGTTTTTTCCATTTCGAGTTCAGTGTTTGGACTTTTTCTCAAGTTGGTGCACGACTGATTCCACAGGTCCAAGATCACAAGCTGGCTGAGCAGCCAAGAGGAGGAGTACCGCTTCATTATTCTAGAAGGAGACTACCACCCCACCCCTTGGAGCTCGCTCTGTGTGGCACAGGTGACCGAAAGAAGGACTCGTTATATATATTAAAAAATCACTTCATTATTCTAGGAGACTACCACCCCACACCCCTTGGAGCTCGCTCTGTGTGGCACAGGTAACCGAAAGAAGGACTTGTTGTATATATAAAAAAAAATACTTCATTATTCTAGAAGGAGACTATCACCCTACCCCTTGGAGCTCGTTGTATGTGGCACAGGCGACCAAAAAAAGGCCTCGGTGTGTGTGAAAAAGAATAAAGGATTAATATGTGTTTATGTGTAGGCAGCTCAAAGCCACCTCTTACATTAATAAAGAGAAAAGAGAACGTGGTTCACCCATTTGCTTGTTGAGCCTGTGTGTGTGTTCTTGGGTGGGCGAATGGGAGTGGGTATTTTAAGGATTGCAAGCGCATAAATGTATTGTGTGGATTTGTGAAACAAAGTTTCACGCACATTTACATTCATGTTTGCACATGCAGACTAACACACTTCTACATACGCACCCACTCTCTCACACACACACACACAGACACACACACACACACACACAAGCAGACTGCATCCTCTTGTTGCTGCTGAGGGTGCCACGCCTGCCCTAGAGCTGCAAACTAAATAATAAAACTTAAGATCGCCAAAAGCTCTCATGGCAGCCATACCTGCCCTAATAATGTATGCTTGCATTCCAGATTATGTAAACCATGAATGCCCGCGCAGGCAGACTGCATTCTTCTTGTTGCTGCTGAGGGTGCCACGCCGGCTCTGGGAGAGTGTGAGCGCATGCTGGTGTTTGGGTCACATGATCAGCAGCGCCTGCACAGACAGCCCTCCCTGAAACAGCAGCAGCAGCAACAGATGCATAGGTGGGTGCAGCGCTTGATTGAGCAATGTGTGTTTCGGCGTGTCTGGTACCTTTGTATTTGTTCATACACAGCCCTCCACTGAAACAGCAGCAGCAGCAGCAGCAGCAGACGCACAGATGAGTGTGGAACGTGATCAAGCAAGGTGTTTTTGTAGCAAGTTTGAGATGCCAGTTCAGCAGTGCCTTCAGGGACAGCCTTTTCTGAAGCAGCAGCAACAGCAGCAGCAGCAGCAGCAGCGACAGCAACATGCAGACATACAGCACAGGCAAGGGAGCCGCCATATGTAGTGTCCTTGCCGTTATTACATAGGATGCCTTTTAATGTTGTGCTTTTCAGACTAGATATCCAGCTGCAACAAATTGCATGCTTGTCGCACATTTCTGAGGTCCAGTTAACTATTGCAGAAGCTTGCAGGTTCTTGTCAGCCTAACATTATTTAAAAGCGTAAGCAAAGCCTTAATGAAGAGCATGTCTCTGGGTTTCTTGTACTGCTCAAATCTACATCTTGACTTCCCATTATTATTAAAACAGTACCAAATTCCAATCCATGGCCTGTATCCCGTGTGTATGAAGTTGCCAGTGTACATGCACACACATTAACACATTTACACACACACACACACACATACACTCACATACACACACAAACACATCCACACACATCCACACACACATACACACACATACACACACACATACACACACATCCACACAAACACACGCGAACACACATGCGCATACACATTACACGTGCATACACACACCTACACCCACGCAGGTCTGCATCCCATGTCCGGAGGCAAGACTCAAACATAAGCACATGCTCCAATACCCCTGCCGCTCCTGCCCACCCTTTTGCCACAGCAGTGCGTCCCACCACTGACATAGGTGTGACCTCAATATGTGTGTTGAATGTCTGCCATGTGTGTTGAATGTCTGCCATGTAAAGCGAGTGTATTTGATTGTGTATGTATATATGTGTTTGTTCGTGTGTGTATGTTTGTGTGTGTGTCCTCATGTGCGCCGAATGTCTGCCATGTGTCGCCTGTTTATGTGAGTGTGTGTGTCTGTGTTTGTGTCCATGTGTGCGTTTTCTCATGTGTGTTCAATGTCTGCCATGTAAGCCTGTGTATGCTTATGTGAGTGTGTGTGTGCGTGTGTGTGTGCGTGTGTGTGTGTGTTAGGGGCGGTGCAGACACAAATACTTTTATTCCTAAACTTTGTGCCATACCGGGACCTACCAAGGGTGATCGCAATAAGCAAAAGCTCTGTGATTGCATGTTCGTAAGCATGCTGGTCGCAATAAGCACAAGCTCTGTGATTGCATGTCCGTAAGCGTGCTGGTCGCAATGAGCAAAAGCTCTATGATTGCATGTCCGTAAGCGTACTGGTCGCAATAAGCAAAAGCTCTATGATTGCATGTCCGTAAGCGTACTGGTCGCAATAAGCAAAAGCTCTATGATTGCATGTCCGTAAGCGTACTGGTCGCAATAAGCAAAAGCTCTATGATTGCATGTTCGTAAGCGTACTGGTCGCAATAAGTACAAGCTCTGTAATTGCATGTTTACAAGCGTACTGGTCGCAATGAGCAAAAGCTCTATGATTGCATGTCCGTAAGCGTACTGGTCGCAATAAGCAAAAGCTCTATGATTGCATGTCCGTAAGCGTACTGGTCGCAATAAGTACAAGCTCTGTGATTGCATGTTAGTAAGCGTGCTGGTCGCAATAAGCAAAAGCTCTATGATTGCATGTTTGTAAGCGTGCTGGTGTGTAATGCATGCTCCCAGTGCAGCCTGTGTCTGCCATCAGTTTAAACGCCTTAACAATATCAGTGCTGCACTGCAAGGGCTCCAAAACGCGCGCGAGAGTTTATACACGAAATATTTACGGTTGGCCAGAACCATACAACTATAGGTATACACGTAGGGTTGGCCAGAACCGTATATATACACCGTATATAACCGTATATATGGCGGTTTTCCTGCCAAAAATATTGTATATACACCGTATATATATATGTTTCTGGCCAACCCTATATATACGGTGTACATACGTAACTTTTAGGGAAATCACCATACATACGGTCATATACGGTGCAGATATACGGTTCTGGTCAACCCTAGAAATATTACACATGTTACGTGCAGAACGAAAGAGATGTTCC
>Ga0307974_1002048_pt1:0-5000 | contig 14209 bp, 13 predicted proteins | sample OrgLakmetagen784_FD_201812 | JGI IMG/M metagenome (GOLD analysis project Ga0307974, IMG submission 201812) | Saline water microbial communities from Organic Lake, Antarctica - #784 | ecosystem: Environmental > Aquatic > Non-marine Saline and Alkaline > Saline | place: Antarctica: Organic... | reverse complement strand
TGCCGCCTGCAGGCCCATCTGCTGACTGGTGTGTGTGCGTGTGTGTGCATGTGTTTGTGCGTGTGCGTGTGTGTGCGTGTGCTTGTGCTTGTGCGTGTGCTTGTGCGTGTGCGTGTGTGTGTGCGTGTGCATGTGCATGTGTGTGTGCGTGTGTGTGTGCGTGTGCGTGTGCGTGTGCGTGTGTGTGTGTGTGTGTGGTGAGAGCAGGGGGAAATGCAAATGCAACATGTTCTACAAATCTAGGTGCCCACACTCATACGAGGTGCAACACCAGCAAAACCACCAAGGTGCGCGTGCGCGTACACATGTGTGTGCCCGTGTGTGTGTGCGCACGTGTGTACTTGTGCATGTGGGGCTGTTGCTGCATCATCACGTTAGTGAGCGATAGCATCTGCTCCTAGAAACACCGCCAGAGTTTGAGCAAGTCCAAACGGGTGCTGTTCTCCTGGATTTGCTGTCAAAGCTTGACACACAACAGGACATACAATAGGACATACAATAGGATTGACCTAGGATTGGCCCAGGAATGGCCAGGACATACAGGATTGGCCAGGACATACAATAGGACATACAACAGGACATACAATAGGACAAAAAACAGGATACGCAATTGGACATACAACAGGACGTACATTAGGACATTCACTAGGATTGGCCAGAACATATTATAATTTGTACAATAGGACATACAACAGGACGTACATTAGAACATTCACTAGGATTGGCCCAGGATTGGCCAGGGCATACAATAGGACATACAACAGGATACGCAATTGGACAAAAAACAGGATACGCAATTGGACATACAACAGGACATACAATAGGACATTCACTAGGATTGGCCAGAACATATTATAGGATGTACAATAGGACATACAACAGGACGTACAATAGGACATTCACTAGGATTGGCCCAGGATTGGCCAGCGCATACAATAGGACAAAAGGACATACAACAGGACATACACTAGGACATGCAATAGGACGTACAATAGGACATACGACAGGACGTACAATAGGACATTCACTAGGATTGGCCTAGAATTGGCCCAGGATCGGCCGGGGCGTACAATAGAACATACAACAGGACATACACTGGGACATGCAATAGGACGTACAACATGACATACAATAGGGCGTACAATAGGACATACAACAGGACATACAACAGGACATGCAATAGGACATACAACAGGACGTACATTAGGACATTCACTAGGAATGGCCCAGGATTGGCCAGGGCATACAATAGGACATACAACAGGACATGCACTAGGACATGCAATAAGACGTACTATAGGATTGGCAACGTTTGAAAGCAGGCAAACCAGCTGTAACAAGCTGTTACAATGCAAGGTGCAAGTGGCCGTCCGCACTCACGTTTCCTGTTCCTCCCGAATAATAACCGCGGACATAGAGTGACACAAACACACACACACACACACACACACACACACACACACACACACACACACACACTCACACACACACACATACACACAAACACACACACACACACACTCGCACGTGTTTATCTGACAAGATGCTCAGCATGTATGGTCAGCCGAAGATGTGAGTGTTCTTATGAATTCACTGTTTCATTCTACCGTACCCTGCTGGCCAACCCTGACCGTGTATTCGAGAAATGCCTGCTAACAATACTGTGTTTAGTATGCAAGTCCATCGCGATCTGTATTTCCCTGTTGGCCTCCCCTTCAGGTCTTAACTGATCACTGTCGTTTCCACACAACAACAGCTGCAGGGGTCACTGATCATTTGCCTCTTTCACACAACCACTGCTGCAGAGGTCACTGATCACTGCCTTTTTCACACAACCACAGCTGCGGTAGGAGTCACTGATCATTTGCCTTTTTAACACAACCACAACTGCAGTAGGGGTCACTGATCACTGCCTTCTCCACACAACCACAACTGCAGGGGTCATTGATCACTGCCTTTTCCACACAACAACAGCTGCGGTAGGGGTCACTGATCATTTGCCTTTTTAACACAACCACAACTGCAGTAGGGGTCACTGATCACTGCCTTTTTCACACAACCACAGCTGCGGTAGGAGTCACTGATCATTTGCCTTTTTCACACAACCACAACTGCAGGGATGACTGGCCAATTGCCTTTTCCACACAACCATAGCTCCGGTAGGGGTCATTGATCATTTGCCTTTTTAACACAACCTCAGCTACAGGGGTCACTGATCATTTGCCTCTTTCACACAACCGCAGCTGCAGGGGTCACTGATCATTTGCCTTTTTCACACAACCTCAGCTACAGGGGTCACTGATCATTTGCCTTTTTCACACAACCTCAGCTACAGGGGTCACTGATCACTTGCCTTTCCACACAACCACAGCTGCAGGGGTCGTTGATCACTGCCTCTTCCACACAACCACAGTGGCAGGGGTCACTGATCATTTGCCTTTTTCACACAACCACAGCTGCAGGGGTCACTGATCATTTGCCTTTTTCACACAACCACGGTGGCAGGGGTCACTGATCATTTGCTTTTTTCACACAACCACAGCTGCAGGGGTGAGGTCCTCTGGAGGGGTGCGTGCCTCTCACACAGGGCCAAGGGGCGGCACAGGTGCGCGTTTTTGTTGATCAAAGGAGCTTTGCCGCAGCTCAGGTATATGAGTAGGGTTGGCCAGAACCGTGTATGTACACCGTATATGACCGTACTTTTGGCGATTTCCCTGCCAAAAGTACCGTATATACACCGTATATATATGGTTCTGGCCAACCCTATTTATGAGGAGCCTGGCCGAAGTCGATAGGTTTTGTCTGCAGCTGGAAAGCCGATGAATTTTGCCATCATTGTCCTATATTGGCGGCAAGTTGGCTCTTGCTATGCGAGGCTAAGGGGCAGTGCTGGTGTGTTTGCTAATATGATTACCCACAGCTGTGTTTGTGTGAAAAAGGCAAATGGCCAATAGCCGTGGTGAATCTCGCTCTCAGTGGCTTATTCTGGGGGCGAGGTGCCTCTTGTTATGCAAGGCTGAGGAGCAGCGTTGGTGTGTTTTGTGTAAAGGCAGCTTAACCTCAGCTGAAAAGCCATGATGTTGTTGCCATCAGTGTCCTATTCTGGGGGCAAGGTGCCTCTTGTTATGCAAGACTGAGGAGCAGCGTTGGTGTGTTTTGTGTAAAGGCAGCTTAACCTCAGCTGAAAAGCCATGATGTTGTTGCCATCAGTGTCCTATTCTGGGGGCAAGGTGCCTCTTGTTATGCAAGGCTGAGTGGCAACGTCGTTGTGTTTTGTGTATAGGCAGCTTAACCACAGCTGAAAAGCCATGCTAATTGTTGCCATCAGTGTCCTATTCTGGGGGCGAGTTGGCTCTTGTTATGCAAGGCTGAGGGGCAGCGTTGGTGTGTTTGCTAATATGAATGCCCACAGCTGAAATGCTGTGGTGAATCTCGCTCTCGGTGGCTTATTCTGGGGGCGAGTTGGCTCTTGTTGTGCAAGGCTGAGTGGCAACATCGTTGTGTTTTGTGTAAAGGCAGCTTAACCACAGCTGAAAAGCCATGATGTTGTTGCCATCAATGTCCTATTCTGGGGGCAAGGTGCCTCTTGTTATGCAAGGCTGAGGGGCAGCGTTGGTGTGTTTTGTGTAAAAGGCAGCTTAACCGCAGCCATACAGCCGTGATGAATGATGCTGTCTTATTCCTATGCTTGGGGTGAAGTGGATCTCAATACACAAGAAGGGGTGGTGTTGGTGTGCTGTAGTTTGTGAAACCCACAGATATTGAGGTCTCAGCTGCTGCGAGTGCATTGTGAGTTTCCTGTCAGGAGGACGTGCCTGTTGCACAAGATTGCCTTTGGAAGGCCAACAAGTGTACGAAAGCGACCAACGAGCTTGACAATGAGAGCAAAGAGGGATTTGACGCACACAAAAACACACATACACATGCATACTTTCAAGTTTGTGTGTGTGTGACATAAACACAGAGACACACATACACACATGCACGCGCACAAACACACACACACATATGCACACACATACGCACAGACATAAACACACAGACGCACGCACACACGCACACATACACTCTCACACACACAAACTCATGCACATACATATGCACACGCACAAACGCACACACAGGTCTAACCGCTGTAGAGGCGGCGGCAGAGAAGCTCAGGACAGGCAGCAGCAGCAGCACAGCAGGCACAGCACGCTCAGCAGGCACAGCAAGCTCAGCACGGTGGCTGCCTACAGGCACCAAGGAATGGCTGTGCAGGCGTCCCCATCTCACTCGGCACCACCACATACGACTTGCGCGAGATGCAGACGTGGAGAGGTGGGTTCTGAAAGTATCACAAGTTTAAAGTTGGCGGCCCATGCGAGACCTTCATGTACGTCGTACAACTTGCTCAAGACGCGGACGTGCAGAGGTGGGCTGTGAAAGTATCACATGTTTAAAGTAAGCGGCCCATGCGAGACCTTCACGTACGTTGTACAACTTGCTCAAGACGCGGACGTGGAGAGGTGAATTGTGAAATAATCGCATGTTAACATGTTCAAAAAAAGCAACACATGTGAGTTCATCACGTACGACGTACGACTTGCTCGAGACGCAGACATGGAGAGGTGGGTTGTAAAATTATCACACGCTTAAAAAAAGGAGCACATGTGAGACCATGAAGTGCGACCGGCTTGGGACGTGGACGTGGAAGGTTGTGGGCTGATATAATCAATATATTCAACATAACCACTTCACACGGCACCTCCACACATGACTGGCTTGAGACACAGATGTGAAAAGAATGAGTTGTGTAATAATCACATGTTTCCAAGATGAGACCATCAGGTATGACTGGCTTGAGACAGATGTGAAAAGAGCGAGTTGTGTAATAATCGCATGTTTCCAAGATGAGACCATCACATATGACTGGCTTGAGACACAGATGTGAAAAGAGTGAGTTGTGTAATAATCACATGTTTCCAAGATGAGACCATCACATATGACTGGCTTGAGAC
>Ga0307974_1002044_pt1 | contig 14220 bp, 20 predicted proteins | sample OrgLakmetagen784_FD_201812 | JGI IMG/M metagenome (GOLD analysis project Ga0307974, IMG submission 201812) | Saline water microbial communities from Organic Lake, Antarctica - #784 | ecosystem: Environmental > Aquatic > Non-marine Saline and Alkaline > Saline | place: Antarctica: Organic Lake... | reverse complement strand
GCCCTCTCAACCTCACCCTGCACGTTAGGGGGGGAAAAACATGTCTTAGTATAAACATAAACATGCAGTACCAGCTTAGTGGTCCATTTGCGTCTTACAAAGAGTGAGAGCACATACAAGCGCATGCACCTATACACACATGCACCTAGGCACAAGGGGTTCTCAGCCATGACGCATGCACACAGCGCAAAGCATCGTAAATAGAGCGAGAGCACATACAAGCGCGCGCACCTAAACAAACAAGCACCTAAGCAGATAGGATTGTCAGCCATAACGCATGCACACAGTGCAAAGCATCGTACAAAAAGCGAGGGCACACATCAGCGCATGCACCTATACACACAAGCACCTAAGCAGATAGGATTCAGCCATAACGCATGCACACAGCGCAAAGCATCGTAAAAAGAGCAAGAGCACATACAAGCGCATGCACCTATACAAACAAGCACCTAAGCAGATAGGATTGTCAGCCATATCGCATGCACACAGTGCAAAGCATTGTAAAAAGAGCGAGAGCACATACAAGCGCATGCACCTAAACAAACAAGCACCTAAGCAGATAGGATTCAGCCATAACGCATGCACACAGTGCAAATCATCGTAAAAAATGCGAGGGCACATACAAGCGCATGCACCTATACAAACAAGCACCTAAGCAGATAGGAATGTCAGTCATAACGCATGCACACAGTGCAAAGCATCGTACAAAAAGCGAGGGCACACATCAGCGCATGCACCTATACACACAAGCACCTAAGCACACATGGAATTTAGCTACGATGCATGCACAGCGCAAACAAAGAGTAATAAAACAACACTCATGGCAAGGCTAATGTATACGTGGCTCATGTATACGTACGCGGCTAATGTATACGTACGCGGCTAATGTATACGCGGCTAATGTACTAATGTATACATGGCAAATGTATACGTGGCTAATGTATACATGGAAAATGTATACATGGCAAATGTATACGTGGCTAATGTATACGTACGTGGCTAATGTGTACATGGCAAATGTATACGTGGCTAATGTGTACGTGGCTAATGTATACATGGCAAATGTATATGTGGCTAATGTTTATGTACGCGGCTAATGTATACATGGCAAATGTATACGTGGCTATTGTGTATGTACGTGGTTAATGTAAGTGCAGGTACCAAGAAAGGCATGCAACATTGTATGGGCAAACAAGCCACATGCAACAATAATTGCAATGTTGCAAAGTGGCGAGTTATCGCATTGGGTATTACTGATACAGTATTTCTGTTATCTGACCGCAATGAAGTCAGATGTTGGCAGTCTTAGAGCAGGATATACAGTTGCCGGTTTTAAAAAGGACGACGTTAGATGGTGGGAGTGAAATACAAGCACAATGGCAACAAGCACACATCATGTCGCACAAACACTGCACACTCTTACACACACACACACCTTTACAAACACCAGCCAGTAAGAGTGGCCTACACCGACTTATAAGGCCACACAACAAGCACACACCCTCACATACCTGCCGGTAAGAATGGTCTGTTCCAGGGTGCGGACGTGCTGAGCAGCCAATTGAGGGCAGAGTGTGACTGCTGCATCCTGCGAATTGTGGACGTGCTTGTGTGTGTGTGTGTGTGTGTGTGTGTGTGTGTGTGTGTGTGTGTGCGTGAATCGGGAATGTACTGGTAGGAATGTAAAAGGTGGGAAAAGTGTGAAAAGTGTGTGTGTGTTCTGGATTATTAGAAATTTCACACCTACGAGCACAAACACACACACATACACACACACGTCCCCACACAAACCGTATCGCTAATGGTCTCCTCACATCGACGTCCACATCCCTTCCAACACCCCGCCCACATCCACCCCAAACCACCAGCACACAAGCACAAAAGCACACCCATCCAAACATTGGCACATACAAGCACAGCTTCTTACTTGCAGCATGACGAGGTGCATCAGCTGCCGGAAAGCATCAAGGCTCTTTCCCGCGTAAAGTGTGCGCTCAACCTACAGCACAATTAGACAGACGTGTACTTGTCAGTGCTAAATTATACAATTCTGAGTGCCACCAAGCTAGAGCATGGACGGAGGCGGAAGTGCACCTTTAAAAAAACATACGCCAGTCTCCTGCAGCACGTGCTTTCATTTTTCCTGCAACGCATCTGCTGACACAAGCACAGATTGTGTGTACCGCTGAATCAGTCTTTGTCATGGAGAGTTGTCTCTAGCATCCGCAGACACAAGCACAGATTATGGTGTAACGCTGAACCAGTCTTTGTCACAGGAGAGTTGTCTCTAGCATCTGCAGACACAAGCACAGATTATGGTGTAACGCTGAACCAGCCTTTGTCACAGGAGAGTTGTGTCTAGCATCTGCAAAGCAGGTTTTCCTCTCTGAACATGAATCAGCGCCAAAGTCAACCCTTGCTTCAAGAGCACCGTGGTCAGCCTCACTTTTACCACAATCCACCAGCCACGCATAATGAAGGGGAAAAATCGTGCAGACAGCTAGGTGTCGCTCCCCACATTTATGAAGGAAAAGGGGGCACTTTGGTACTGGTTACCGTAAAACTGCTGATTTCAGTGTGAAACACATGAACTCCAGTTCTTGCCATGCAGCAAAAGTGATATGTCACTTTATCACTCTTGCTTTTTATCTGTGTTTCTCTGTTGTTCTATTCCGCTTGCATTGTGAGATGCATAGGGCTCTGTCATTGTTACCAAGGAGAACACAACAACTCAGAGAACCGGAGAAACGGGAGAAAACTAAGGACTAAAATATAGAAAAGAGGTGAGGGAGGGGGGGGAATATGCTAAAGAGAGAGTTGTGTTTTCCAAGGAATAAAAAGAATGGAGAAGGGAAGCAGAAACCGGAGAAAACCAGAAAGTGAGATCATCTCACTTTATGCTACACTTCAAGAACCTGAGTTCAGGTGTTTCACACTGAACTCATAAGCTTCTCCATCTTTTTATTTCCTTGGTAATAACCCCCGCCCACTGCATCTCATATGCAAACGGAGTAGAACTCCTCCCCCTTTCACTAGCCAAGCAATCTCACCCCCATAACTCCTCCACGTGTACTCATCCCTGCAGGGGTCAGACAGACTCTTCACTTTCAGCACTAGCGCGCCTTACTTCCGTGTTCTTGTAGCCAACAGGCAGTGGAGTGGCTGGCATCACCCCCCTGCTCGCAACGCTCTATTCCTATCTAAGTCACGTTTTTTACACGGTAATGTTTATTCTATCTTTCCTAAACCCCCCTGCCTGCAACACTTTAAACCTGTCTAAGTCACGTCTTCCACACGGTAGTGTTTATTCTAGGTTTTCTATACCCCCCTGCTCCCAACGCTTCATTCCTGTTTAAACCATCTTTTCTTAATGGTAATGATGTTTATACCTTTTTTACCACACCTGACGTTTTAAGCTTGCAAGGTTGTCAGGAAGCGCGACAGGGCCGTAAGGCAGCTTGTCAATCTCAAGGAACATCTGCATGTACCTGGGCAGCAGCAAAAAAGTCGAAACTCAAAAGGAGCGCTTGCACGTGTCTGATTGCAGGCAAGGAAAACAGGGGCAGTGTATATGAATATGTGTGTGCGCCTCGTACATGAAAGAATTTGTCCGCCAATCCATGGAGGAACATCTTTGTATGCATAGCAAAAAAGGGTCAAGTCCTCGATTGCAAGCCAAACCACATTACGCTCTTACGATGGCTTTGCAGACGTACAAGAGCACACTGGCACAGACCAGCAACTCACTGGCGAGCGGTGCTGAGCAACAGGCAACAGTTCTCATGCATTGATGGAGAATTGGAAAACTAAAAAGTGCACTGGCACAGACTAGCAACTCACTGGCGAGCGGTGCTGAGCAACAGAAAGTAACCCTCATAATGCATTGGTGGAGATTTGGGAAACTACAAAGTGCACTGGCACAGATTAGAAACTCACTGGCGAGCGGTGCTGAGCGACAGAAAGTAACCCTCAAACAGAGCCTCGTAGGGCATCGTCCCGTAGTGCTGCATCTGGTCATACTCAATCGTGGATGGCTCCAGACTGCGAGGAGGCATTTGAACACGTGCACAACTCGGTTGTACGCTATTGTGGAGGGCTGCAAGGAGGCGCCCAAACACTTATACGACTTGGTTGTACTCAATTGTGTGGAGGGCTGCAAGAAGGCATCTGGTTACGTGAGCAACTTGGCCACTGCAGGCGATGCCAAGTGTCACAACAATGGCAACTGTAGGCGATACCAAGTGTCACAACAATGGCCACTGTAGGCGATGCCAAGTGTCACAACAATGGCCACTGTAGGCGATGCCAGGTGTCACAACAATGGCCACTGCAGGCGATGCCAAGTTTCACAACAATGGCCTCTGCAGGCGATACCAAGTGTCACAACAATGGCCACTGTTGGCGATGCCAAGTTTCACAACAATGGCCACTGCAGGCGATGCCAAGTGTCACAACAATGGCCACTGTAGGCGATACCAAATGTCACAACAATGGCCACTGTTGGCGATGCCAAGTTTCACAACAATGGCCACTGCAGGCGATGCCAAGTGTCACAACAATGGCCAAGTGTCACAATTTGGCCATGAACAGCTTGACACCTTGGTCTCTGAAGGCACAACTGTGTGCTGAATGTGTACTGTGCGCTCAAATGCGTTCCAAAATGCATGCTGTGCGCGCAAACGTGTGCTGTGCGCCCAAATGTGTGCTGTGCGCTCAAATGCGTGCTAAAACGTGTGCTGTGCGCCAAATGCGTGCTGTGCGCTCAAATGCGTGCTAAATCGTGTGCTGTGCGCCTAATGCGTGCTGTGCGCCCAAATATGTGCTCACCGTGTGCAGTGATAAAAACAACACTTGGAAACAACGGGTGCAGCGTGCCTTGTGTTTGGTAGGTGAGTTTCATACCATTAGAAGCACTTCGTGCAATTGTGAAAATGTGAGGAAGCATGATGCGCACCTTGCGTAGTGGAAAAAATAGGATTTTGTGGCCAGCTCGTATCGCAGGGCCTCGCCGCCTTTTTGGCCCTCTCCCTCCCCTCCCTGCTTGAGGTGGAAGCGTGCACTCAAGTGAACGGTTACAGCAAAAAGTAAAGGCGGCTAGTGCACATACATAAAGCAGTGTGTTGACTACTGTAGTCCATATTGGTAATAAATAGGGTGTTCAAGCTGCCTCAGCCACTGCATTGTATGCCTGCTTGTCTGCGAAAAGCCTGGAAGCCTGAACTCTTGTAACAGATGCTGGCCTTTTCCTCTCTGCTTTCTATTTTTCTAGTCTGTGGGAGCTTTGCAATTTTTGAGGACGAAGCGGCTTCTTTTGGGGTCAGTTTTGCACTCTTTCACCAGATGCGGCATTTTATTACAATACACTTGGGGTTGGCCAGAGCCGTATGTGACCGTATATCCGGTGGATCCCTGCCAATAACAATACCATATACACACTGTATACATATTATGGTTCTGGCATCCCTAAATAAACTACACTCCAGCCAACTAGCTGCACAGCGTTTCTGCTAAACTACATTGTTTGACCCACCTCCTGCACTTCATTATAATAAAAGGTATTGTCCGAAACATTTTCACCGACCTGCCACGCAAATTTTGCTTCTACGGTTCTTAACCAACCTGCTGGTAAAGGCCCCTTCTCTCAGGCACCTCTATCATCAGGACACAGCTCATCTTTATGCATTTGTGGCCTGTGCATGGGACACAGAGGTTGGAGAAAACATAAACATCGTGGCTGCAAAAAGGTACTCAAATTGACCAACATTGACGATTTCCGAGCCCAGTTCCTCACTTTGAAAAATTTGTTCTAGACAAAGGGGCCACCATAGGACCATTAATTTACATTTTATAAATTGCATACACATATAAACATACATAGACCACATCCACAAACACACACACATATAAACATAGAACATGAAGGCAATAAATGGCCACACATCACAGCTTTCTTAGGTTGAACTCAAATGGAGGTTGAACAGAAAGTGTAAGACGCCAAAACGCATTGGCCACGCACCAAGGACCTGGCGAATGGCAAGCTTCTCAAACTCTTCAGGACGGTCGAGGATGTCGTCCATCAGAAAAAATTGGTAGAAGGGTTCCTTGTCGCCTGTGTGGATGACGTTTGTGACACTTTTGTCCGTGTGTTCTCGTTTGTGTGCAGTCATTTCATAATAAAATCTTGACTTCATCAAAAAGCCCTTGAACTTCATTGGTGGAAAGTGCACCAGCTCAATCATAGACTTGCCAGCTAAGCAAGACTGTTGGGAAATGCCAACGCATGCAATTGAAATCGGGAATACTTAGTGTCAGAAAGGTTGCCAATTGTCTGACAAATGTAGGCTGTTTTAGCATATAGCATAAACAACAAGTTTCTGGCACATGTAGGCTGTTCTAGCATAGCATATACAGCAAGTTTTTTGCACACGTGGCCTATTTAGCATATAGCAAAAATAGCAAGCGTCTGGTAGATGTAGGCCGTTTTAGCATAGTATATACCATATGTAGCAAATGTTTAGCAGATGTGGCCTATTTAGCATAGCCTATTGTCAGTGTTTGGAAGATGTAGCCTATTTCAGCATATATATTACAAAATTGTATGTATATGTATGCTAAAGAAGTCCACAGACACAAACGAGGTACAACAAAATGCCCACACCCTCAATTCATCCACAGCAGTGGAATTTGTACATCACAGACACACATACCTTCAGCGACATACAAACACACACACACACGCAAATTGCACACATAGACACATGCACACAAACACATACACACACAAATGCACACAATGCACACCTTCGTACAGTTGGCTAGGAGGGTCCATGATGGCGATGCCGTCCACAAAATACAGTGGCACCGCCCCCACCTCCTCCACACACGTCAGCACCAAGTCAATGAAGATGCGCACTGCTTCATCCATGCGGGCTCCAGAAATGAGCACATCAGAGCGCACCTGTGTGTGCAATAACCCCAGACTACTTGTGTGGACTAACAACAGACTTGCGCCGTTGGAAATGACAAGCCCAGAGATGAACAGCATAATTGCGCACAAGCGCTGACTTGTGTGCAAGAGCAACTGGCTTGCAGTGTTGCAAATGGCAAGCCCAGAGACATGCTATCCATCACATGCGTGCCATTTCCTGTACAGGCATAGATTCAAAAGCACAAAGACGAAAAGCCACGTGAGCAGGGGTAGCTGGAATGCACACGGCTACATTAACTGTCTGGACATAAAGAGCCAGGCTGCTGGTTGATAGTACAGCAACTGAGCATGATGAGAGGCTGCTGGTCACCCTTACTCATTTTTGATACGGATAGGCACTGCCGGGGATGAGTCATAACAGCCTGAACAGCCTAGCGCATAGCTGTGCTCACTTGTTTGAGTAACACAGAGTTTCTGCACAGGCTCAGACCCAAGACTCCTCACCTCCAGGGCGGGGAACTGCATCACGGAAGGGTTCCACACACAGCAAGCCCCCTGCAGCAGGAGCGCGAAAGTGCCAAGACGTTAAGGCAAACATGTGCAGGGTCGGCTTGAAATGAATGGGTCCTGCACACAAAAAGTTCCCTGCAGCAGGAGCACAAGGATGCTTAGACGTTGCAAAAAAAGGTGCAGGGTCGGCTTAGAATGGATGGGTCCTGCACACAAAAAGTCCCCTGCAGCAGGAGCACAAGGATGCTAACACATTGGAGCGAAAGGATGCTAAGACGTTGAAAAAATATGTGCAGGGTCGGCTTGACGTGATCGGGTTCTGCACTTGGGGTTAGGGTTAGTCTGCCTGCAATAGGATGCGGTGAAATCGAGGATATCAAATTAAACGATGCTCACATTGCCCTGATTCTTGTCAGCAGGGTTAGCCAGCATTGTGCGTAGCACTTACGGTTTTACGTATTAAGAGGTCAAAAATGTTGTACACTGAAGTTTACTCTGACATCCAGCTTATCCGTCTATTACTTCTTATGCATCTTGACCTGCAGGCCACGCACTTCCACGATCTGTTCCTTCCCTATGACTTCACCTTATTTGGGAGTACAATGTGTGAGTAGGTTTGTTGCATACACACCTTGGATCCAAAGGAGTCCAGGTAGGAGGAAAGGAACAGGTCGTGGAAGTACCTGTTCCTTCCCTATGGTTTTACCTTAATTGGGAATACAATGTGTGAGCAGGTTTGTTGCATACACATAGGGTTGGCCAAAACCATACATACGTACGTATATACGGTGTATACACGGTACATTTGGCAGGGAATTTACCGTACATACGGTCATATACGGTGTGCATATACGGTCCTGGCTAACCCTACATATACACCTTGGACCCAAAGGAGTTGAGGTGGGAGGAAAGGAGCAGGTCGTGGTAGTAAGATCATTTAGAGTTAAACCGGCCTGCACTAAGCAAACACACTGCAAACCTGAACTCCCAAACTTGTTAAACCAACCTGCACAGAGCTGAATTCTTGGACAGTGTAGCCGTTGCCCAATCTGAACGGAAGGCTGTTGGGGAAAAAGGCCTCAGGCACGCCGTGGCTCAAGATGTGTGCCAGTATATCCACTCCTGCGAGTGAGGGTTGTATGTTTTTTCTTGTTTGTATGTGTGTGTGGTACGTGTGTGTGTGTGTATATATGATTGAAGGGTGAGTAAAAGAACACGTCAAGCATGTTTAACTTCTAATTTTGTGCTGGTGTGTTCACTCCCGCGCATAAAGTGTGTGTGCCTTCATATTTATGCGTGTGCATACATGCGTGTGTGTGTGCGCACACGATATATATGACGAGTGAAAGAATAAAGAATGCTTCTAGCTTGCTGCGGTTCAGACTGTGTGCGGGTGTGCTCACGCCTGCGCAGAGTCAATACGTTTGTCCATGTTGTGTATACACAGGTACGTACGTAAAAAAGCAAAAAAACGCCTGAGCCATGCCGTGAGTTAATACGCTTACTAGTGTGCCACGTCTGCGCTCTCTAAGTGTGTGCATGTGAGTAATTGTAAGTTTGTGTGTGTGTGTGTGTGTGGGTGGGTGACTGTGTGCGTGTACAAGTGCACAACAGCAACAGCTCTTGAACAACGTGAAACTGCTTGTGACAACTTTTTGTGTGTAGGTGGGTGGGTGACTGTGTGTGTGTGTGCAGGGGGGGGGGGGGGGGGGTGACCGTGTGCGTGTACAAGTGCACAAAAGCAACAGCTCTTGATCAACGTGAAGGTGCTTATGACAGCAAACTAGCATGCAGCATCTCGGAGTACCAGACAGTGAAAGTCCGTTTGTCCGTTTGTCTACGATTAGGTAATCCATCCAGCCACTTTTTGGCACCAATGCTGGTAGCATGTGCACCAAATGTAGCATGTGCACCAAATGTAGCATGTGCAGGAGTCCAAAGTAGCAAGGAGTACGAGCATGCACAATTTTGTTTCCATCCATTTGCCGCTAGGTTATTTATCGCACCACTTTTGGGCGCCAGGCGCAGCACATGCGGCAGCCCAAAGCAGTGAGGGGTCTGTGCATGCCGGCATAGCTTTGTGTCCGGCTGTACAATTTCCAACGAACACTCCATGTCCCAAGCAGCAGCCACGTCTGCGTCGTTCTGTGCAAGTGTGTGTGGGATTATGTATGTGCGTGCGTGCGTGTGTACACGTGTGCGTTTGAATGCGTGTTTGTGTGCATTGTGTACAAGATGAAAGAAAGCATGAGAAAAAAGTGAGCTAGAGGCTGCAAGCAGGTCTGCACCTTCGCAGCTGCCCTTGTACCCACGACATTTGGTTTTGCTTGTATGGTTCTACAACGAGGCACCACTCAACCCTCTCCAAAGGAAGGTTGCTGCCACAGAGGCTACAGCAAGCTGGGCTGGTCTCTGCCATTAGGTTGGTCTCTGCCATTAGGTTGGTCTCTGCCATTAAGTTGGTCTCTGCCATTAGGTTGGTCTCTGCCATTAGGTTGGTCTCTGCCATTAGGTTGGTCTCTGCCATTAGGTTGGCCTCTGCCATTAGGTTGGGCTCTGCCATTAGGTTGGTCTCTGCCATTAGGTTGGTCTCTGCCATTAAGTCTACAGCCGGACTTCTGTCCTTCTGTTCATGCTTACAATTGTATCTGCTTGAAGACAGCGCCTGCTTGGCTGCATGCCTCCTAGGACAACTAGCACATTTTTAATCGATGCAAGGCTGCAGCAGTACAATCTGTTCGAATTTCACTTTATTCTGAGCTCATGGACTTATTTGTGACTGGCCAAGACAAGTCAGCAGCCGATCAGCCATTCAACCTCGCTGAAGGTCACCCCCCATTGTAACACTTGTAACCATTGCGGCAATACCTAGGCTTCTCCCCTTAGCTACGCTATTCAGCAAGAAGCTGGCCTCGTGCAAGATCAATGCCTAAGGTGTGCATGCTGCTGCTTCCACAGTGGATATCGGCGCAGGAATGCTGAACATAAACATGTTGTGCTGTGCGTGACCTCCTTTTACCCACAAATTCAAAAAGAGCCTAGCTGTTACCTGCTTCCAGAGGGGAGACTGGTCAACGTACGCCGCCAGCAGGCTGGCAAGATAGAAGTAAGGATTGTCTGGCAAGCGGGGCTCAGAGAAGAGGCTTTTCAGTGCATCACGTACAGCTGGACCCTGCAGTGTGCATTGACGATGAAATGACGTGTGTTGTCAGGACATGATGGATTTGGTAAACTTCAGAGACGGATTTGGTAAACCTCTGAGACAGATGAAACTTGATAAACCTCTGAGACGGATGTGGGGGCTGACTGACAAGCTGGGCTCAGAAAACAGACACACCATGTCTGGAAGGCTCCGGTGATGCATGAAACTGAAAAGTTACTGAATCCAGTTAAGGCAGGATTCAGCACGCTCAGTCTACTGACATTGAAACAGAGAAACACATACACACATGTACACACAGAGAAAGAGAGAGAGAGAGAGAGAGAGAGAGAGAGAGAGAGAGAGAGGGAGAGAGAGAGAGAGTGAGAGTGAGAGAGAGAGAGAGAGAGAGTGAGAGAGAGAGAGAGAGAGAGAGGAGAGAGAGAGAGAGATATATGTATATATATATATAGAGAGAGAGAGAGACACAGAGAGAGATAATTGCAAGAAGGCTTTGCCATGTTAAAAGAAAGAAACCCCTGCTTTGCAGCGGTCAAACAAGATTAGAAAGCAGCTTTTGCTGCTGGCCAGAGATCTGGCATTAGCTCCCAAAAAGTAGAGTTGGTGCACAAAGATTTGAGCTGTACCTGAAAAGACACCAGCCATTTTAAGCGGGCACTTGAAGCACCTGACGCGGGAACAGGTGGTGTACTGATGCAAGGAAGACGCGTAATGGTGTTTACAACCAGCAAATTAACACACAGCTGAGTCTGAGGGAACTTTTGCCGGTGTGCCCCTGTGGAACAAGATTTGCTAGATCTTGTGCAAGCCTTGCAGGCGTGCAAATGTTACACATGAGAATGTGTGCAGAAACTGAATTGCTGAAGGACTACAGCTCCTTGGCGGGCGCAACATCTAACGCGACAATTTGTTGAAGAAGTGTTGTAGGAGAGCCACAAATGGCAGGATTGTAAGTTAAGCATGCACCATCTGTGCTCGCAGCATGCGCTCTAATTCTAGCCTGCGCCGTTCTCTCAAGTCGTCTCTTGCACTTGCGAGTGCTTCTTTGGGCCCTGACACACACACACACACTCACATACACACACACACACACACACACTCACTCACACACACACATACACACACACATTCACAGCATGCGTGCAGTCAGATCCAACGAGGAACCAGTTCAACGAGATTGGGATGAGCACTCGTAGTGTTCAGAGTTCGCCCATAACAGTTCATGGCAAGTTTATATTAAAAACAACTCCCTTTTTCCTAGTTCCTAGTCAAGGCGTGCACCCTCTGACATCAGCATCTGTGAGTTCACCAAGGAAAGTGCCTTGTGCTCATGATTTTGTAGAAGGGATTGAAAAGGCGGCGGAGAGAGAGAGAGCCAAGAAGGAGTTGCAGGCTGCTCTCTCTCCGCCGCCTCTTCAGGTTGTTTGGTTAAAAGGAGTGAGCGCACATCAGAGAGAAAACAAGTTGTTTGGTTAAAAGGAGTGATCGCACACCAGAGAGAGAATTAGAGAGTTTAATCCAGGGGACATGGTGTTGCTAAGCACGGGAGATCTTACGTAGAGAATTAGAGGGTTTAACACAGGGGACTTGGTGTTGCCAAGCACGGGAGATCTTACGTGGAGAATCAGGGAGTTTAAACCAGGGGACTTGGTGTTGCTAAGCAGCAGCAGGAAACCTTAGGCAGCCAGGTCCTGGTGTCAGGAAATGCAAGCCCTCTTGCATGGGTCCTTGTGAGGTGGAGGCAGGAGAATGCAAGCCCTCTTGCATGGGTCCTTGTGAGTTGCATGGGTCCTTGTGAGGTGGAGATCATGATCAAAGCCGTTGCAGTGAAACCGAACTCACCCAGAAAAAGGATGCGCGTACACAACGTGTTTAGGGTTGGCCAGAACTACATACACACACCGCACATGAACGTATGCAATGGACAAAGCCCTGGTAAAAAACCGTATGTTGCACCGTACATGCATGCGTATGTATGGTTTTGGCCGACCTTCAACGTGTTCCATGTAAATCTTGTTCACTGACAGTATGCCAGTGAAACCAAACTTCAAAAGCTATTTAAAGGCCTTGATGAACCATAAGGTGGTCGCTTGCAGGAGGGGCAAGGGAAAAACAAAAAGCTCTACAAGCCTTCTACAGCTTCCTCAGTACATGGGCTAATTACACGGAAGTGATGTCAAGAGAGAGCTAGAAGAGGACTTTTGGTTCTTGATGATATGGTAAGGCAACACAGGGCCAAGAGTGGAAACCATTGATATGGTGGACGCTTGATCGTACACATTAGTTGTTTGCGCGAGGGGACTTAGCAAGTGTTGAAGCACAGTGCGAGTATGTTTGGTATGGAAGTGCACAAAAGGGCAGTGGCGGGCCACCCAGGGAGCGGCCACAGAGGCGAGACTAGGTGGGGGGGAGTGCTACGCGTGTACACGACCTCTGTGAATAAGGTATATGCAAAAAGTGGGGGTTGTTCCAACGGTGATTGGTGAAGCTGGTATCTTTTAAGGCAGTAAAAATATTAAGCATTATATAATACGCCACCCTACTGCCTGCCTTAGCTGTTGGGTGGCTATACAATGTTCTGGCACAACATCACAGCGGTATCAAAGGATGTGAAGGTACAGGTACAGCACGAGGTTTGTGGCCTTGCGGCTCACGAGGAAAGGGTTTTATACATACAAGCTTACACTTCAAAGCTTCAATGCCCTTGTGGTTGACGTTCTTATGCTCATGTGGAGAGAGCTTCAGTGCGGAGATCTTTCCATTTTGGTTGAAGGTGCTGGTCATTTATGTCGGTTGGCGATAATAGGAACGAGCGTGCATTATTTGCACAATTGTGAGAGCCTAATTCAAAGACACACTGCTGACTGCCTGCCCCTTGATGTGCATGCAGAGGTACGTCTTAACACAGACACGTACTGATGCGCACAATCGTTGGTCTCTAACGGAGCTGACATTAGAGGCTAAATCAAGTTAGCATGATGCATGACTCACAGCTGTGAGTTTGCCATTGCTTCAAAAATGTAGCTTACCAACGTTTCCCTCGTAACACAGCTCCAAACCCAATCGCCCAAACACCCAGACACACAAACACACACGCACGCACGCACTCACCACGCCATTGCTTTCAAGGTACTCCTCTCGGACTTCTTCCACCCGGTACCTATATTTCCCCTGATTAAACTTGTGCGGCATTGACGCTGCTGGTAGGTCAGCGGTGGTACGAAAACGAGCCTCTTTTGCCAGGAGGGGGCTGTAAGAGCGTGTGTGTGTGTGTGTGTATATGTATGTGTGGATGTGTGTGTGTGAATGTGTGTGTGTGTGTGTGTGCGTGTGTGTGCGTGTGTGTGTGTGTGTGTGTGTGCGTGTGCGTGTGCGTGTGCGTGTGCGTGTGCGTGTGTGTATGTGTGTGTATGTGTGTGTGTATGTGTGGGGGGGGGAGTGTGTGTGTATGTGTGGGAGCGTGTGGACTTACAGTGGCAAGGAGACTGAGAGACAAGAAGTACATGGACAGAAAGAAAAGAAGCACGGCAAAGAGGGTCAACGATTTCAATAGCCAAACATCCATATTTCAGACATCCATATTAATTAATAATACATTGAACGTTTGGTCGACCTGCACACA